>Ga0306922_10000252_pt1 | contig 42214 bp, 35 predicted proteins | sample sta12Cox44000082_FD_203758 | JGI IMG/M metagenome (GOLD analysis project Ga0306922, IMG submission 203758) | Lab enrichment of tropical soil microbial communities from Luquillo Experimental Forest, Puerto Rico - statoxic.12C.oxic.44.000.082 (v2)... | ecosystem: Environmental > Terrestrial >... | reverse complement strand
GCCGGTGGCCGCGGTGGCGGCGGGGCCGGCGGCGGCGGCGCCGCGACACGCGCGGGTGGAGGTGGAGGTGGCGGGGCGACACGCGCAGGCGGCGGGGCCGCGACATGCGCGGGCGGTGGCGGGGGTGCGACCTGCGCAGGTGGTGGTGGAGCCGCGGCCCTTGAAGGCGGAGGCGTCGCAGGCTTTGCCGGTGGCGGCGGCGGTGCTGTCGGGGTCACGACCCTCGCGGGCGGCGGGGTTGCAGGACTGGTGGCCGGCGTCGATGCGCCCGACGGGGTTGCAGGACTGGCGGGCGGCCCCGATGCGCCCGACGGGGCCGATGGTGCCGTCGCGACCGGCTTTGCGTTGCCGCGCTGCGGCGCGGTCCTCGCGGCCGGCGCCGGTTTGACTGCGCCGGTCGCAGGCGTGCCAACCGCGGGCTTCACACCGCCGGGCGGTGACGAGGGCGACGGAGTTGCAGGCGTGACCGCCGCCGACGGGGCGGCCGGCTGGGCCGGGGCGGCGGGAGCCACTGCGGTCGGGAGCGGATGACCTTTCATTCCCGGCAGCGGCTGCCCGGGCGCTGGCGGTGCTGCCGCACCACCCGCCGGGCTTTGGGTCTGGAGGGCGGCCTTCTGCGCAACTGCCGGCGGAAGCGACGGTCCGAAGCCTGCGTGCGCGCCTGCCGGTGCGCCAGGCGGCGGCGCGGGCGGAGCCAGCGTGGTCGTGCGGCCCGCCTGGTTGGTGACGGTCACGGTGTTGGTCACATTGTTGATCACGACCGTGTTGTGAATGTTGTTGAAGATCACGTTGTTGGCCGGCGGCGGCGCAACAAAGAGGGGTGGACGCACCCAGACCGGAACCGGCCGAAAGATCGGAACCGGCAGCACGAACAAGCCGACCACGGGTGGCGGCGGAGCGAGCACCACGAACTCGGGCGGCGGCGGCGCCAGAAAGACAACCGGCGCCGGCGGCGGCGCTGCAAACCCGAAGATCGGATCACTGAAGAAGAGCACCGGCCGTCGGATATAGACAATCTCGTCCGGCGGCGGCGGCGGCACATCATAGTCCACGGCGGCAAACTGCGCAGGCGGCTCGAATGCCATCGCAAGATAGGCGAGGCGCCGATGCGCATCACCCACATGCGGCCCTTCCGGATAACGCCGCAGATACGACCAGTATGCCGGCGCCGTGTCGATGACGCGCGAGCGGCGCCAAGTGATCGCCTCGCGGCGTGCCGCGACGATCGCGCGCACCCGCAGGGCCATTGGATCGTTGGGGTAGGCGACGAGAAACTCGTTGTAGCCTTCAAGCGTGTCACGCTCCAGGCACGACGCGTAGGCATCCGCCGCAGCAAGCTCGCGAATGGGGCGTGCCCTGATTGCAGCGGTTTCCTCGGGCGAGACCGCGGGCGGCGGCGCATCGGCGGTGCGCTCGAACAAGACCACCGAAGTGGCGAGCTTGGATGCATCCCACGGCACCTCGGCCCCTGCGGTGAGCTCATTGACGCGCAGCCGGGCGCGGTCGAACGCATCGGGCAGCGCAAGGCCGCCCTCTCGCAGCATCTCGGCGAGCGCCTGCGCGTAGGGGCCGTAGGGACCCTGCCCCTCGGGAGCCACGGTCCCCGGCGCCGCGTTATATGCAATCAGCACACCGGGATCCGGATCGACCAGAGCGAGGCCGCCGGCGAGCGGAGTACCCCCCTGGGAGAACGTATTTGCGCGCGCCGCATCGAGAACGATGACGTTGGCCTTGAGCTTGAGAGCCGCGAGCGGCCGGCTGTAATCGGAAATCCGCAGCGCCTCGGAGGGAATGTCCGTATCGCGCGCGATTTTGGCATCGATCGGGACGAAATAGTTCTCGCCCTCGAGCTGCAGTCCATAGCCGCCGACATAGATGAACGCGACGGTATTCGGCCCCGCGCTCGTCGCCTTGTCGACGAAGTCGCGAAACGCATGGCGCAGCGAGTCCTGATCGAGATCGCGCGCGCCGACGACGTCGAAACCCGCCGCCTGCAGCGTCTGCGCGATCAGGCCCGCATCGTTTGCGGGCGTATTGAGCGGCCCGCCGGCCTGATAGGCGGCGTTTCCGACGACCAGCGCGATGCGCTTTTCCTGCTGCGCCGCGCCCGGCACGACCGACAGTGCGAGCGGGATCAACGCAAGCAGGGCGGTGGTGAGCGTGCGAATTCCTGGCATGGGTGCTCCATTGAGAGGGAGGTAGGAGGCAATCGCTATTACAGGGGGAAACCGCTGAACGGCATCTGAATAGAAAAAGCCAAGAGTAAGGCATCCTCAAGACGAGAAAGTTCCGCGCACGACCGACTTGGGCCATTATCGCGGCGGTCCCGGGCCCCCTGGAAAAACCGGCCCCGCGAAAAAGATAGAGACCCGATGGTCGTCACGCTCAGCGCGATTGCCGGCGTTCCCCTGGTGCGGCCGCGCGACGACCTCGCCGGCCTTCTGATCTCCGCCTGCGAGCGCAGCACCCTCATTCCGGCGGACGGCGACATCCTCGTGGTGGCGCAGAAAGTCGTATCCAAGGCACAGGGACGGTATGTCGATCTTGCCGGTGTCGTTCCCTCCGCCCGCGCGCAACAGCTTGCCGCCGAAGTGAACAAGGACCCTCGTCTGGTCGAGGTCATCCTGCGAGAATCGCGGCGCGTCGTGCGTCATCGACCCGGCGTGCTGATTGTCGAGCACCGGCTCGGATTTGTGCTGGCGAATGCGGGCGTCGATCGCTCGAACGTCGATCCGCAGGCCGGAATTGAACCTGTCCTGCTGCTGCCGAACGACCCCGATGGTTCTGCGGCAACGCTGCTGGCGCGCTTTGCAGCGCACTTTAAAAAGACGCTTGCCGTCGTCATTACCGACAGCTTTGGCCGTGCCTGGCGGCGCGGCACGGTGGGCGTCGCGCTCGGCGCAGCCGGCCTGCCTGCGGTCATGGACCTGCGGGGCCGCCCCGATCTCTTCGGGCACGCGTTGCGCGTGACGCAAACCGGATTTGCCGACGAGATCGCCGCCGCCGCCTCGCTCCTCATGGGACAGGCCGATGAAGGCATGCCGGCGGTGCTGGTGCGCGGCCTGGCATGGACGGGCGCGGCGTCATCCGCCGCCGCCCTGATCCGCCCGCCCGACGAGGACCTGTTCCGGTGAGCGCAGTGGCGAGCCGCGTGGTCGCGCTGTCCGGAGGGATCGGGGGGGCCAAGCTCGTGCTCGGGCTCTCGCGGGTGATGCCGCCGGGCGATCTCGTGGCGATCGTCAACACCGCCGACGACTTCGAGCATCTCGGGCTCGCGATCTCGCCCGACCTCGATACCGTCATGTATACGCTTGCGGGACTCGATGATCCCCAGCGCGGCTGGGGCCGGCGCGAGGAGACCTGGACATTCATGTCGGCGCTCGCGGCGCTCGGCGGGGAGAGCTGGTTCAAGCTCGGCGACGGCGACCTTGCCACTCACATCGAGCGCACGCGCCGGCTGCGCCTGGGCGAAAGCCTCTCGACCATCACCGCCGACCTCTGCCGCGCGCTCGGCATTGCCGTGCGCGTCGTTCCGATGAGCGACGACAAGGTGCGCACCGTAATCGAGACCGACCGCGGCACGCTCGATTTTCAGGATTATTTCGTACGGCAACGGTGCGCGCCGATGGTTCGCGAGGTGATCTATGCAGGCGCGGCGATGGCGCGGGCGCAGAGCGAGGCGCTCGCCGCACTGCGCGATCCCGCGTTGCGGGCAGTGGTGATCTGCCCGTCCAACCCGCTCCTGAGCATCGAGCCGATGCTCGCCATACGGAGCCTGCGCGATGCCGTCGCGGGTTGCGCCGCTCCCGTCATCGCGGTGTCCCCGATCATCGGCGGCGGCGCAGTCAAAGGCCCGACTGCAAAGATGATGGCCGAGCTTGGGCTTCCAGTGACGGTGACCACGGTGGCGCGGCGCTACGGCGATCTCCTCGACGGCTATGTGCTCGATCATGCTGACGCGGAGGAAGCCCGCACGCTCGACCTGCCGCTGCGGGCAGCCAGGACGCTGATGGTGTCGCTCGCGGACCGCGAGGCGCTGGCGCGCGAGGTGCTTGCTCACGCCGACGCGCTGGCCGATGGTGACGAGCGGAAACCGGCTTGAGCGTGCAGCAACGCCCGAAGTTTCAGCGCGCATCGCAGAAAGGCGGCAGAAAGGCGCATGGCATGCAGATTGCCCGCAAGGTCTGCGCGGTCGTCCCGGTCAAGGACGCACGCCACGCCAAGGCGCGCCTCGCCGGCGTGCTCAGTGGCGCACAGCGTACGCAGCTGGCGCATGCCATGCTCGAGGACGTGCTCATCGCGCTCGCTGCGACGGCCGCCGACCTTGACTCGATCCTCGTCGTCACCGTCGATCGCCGGGCCGCCGACATCGCTGTGCGCTACGGGGCGGAACCCACTGCAGAGCACGCCGATGCCGGACACACCGCCGCGGTGCGTGCGGCCGCGCAGCGGCTTGAATCCTGCGGCGTCGACCTGCTCACGCTGCCGGCCGACATTCCGCTCGTGCAACCCGAGGACATCGGGCGCCTGCTGGCGATTCACGACGAGGCGGCCGGGCGCGGCGGGCGACTCTTCGGCATCGTGCCCGCGCGCGACGGGCGCGGATCCAATGCCATCATCTGCTCGCCCGCGGGCACAGTCCCCCTGCAGTTCGGCGACGACAGCTTCCCCGCGCACCTTGCCGCGGCAAGAGCATGCGGCATCGAGCCGGCGATCGCCCACCTGCCCCGCGTTGCGCTCGATATCGACCGGCCGGATGATCTGGCGAGCCTGCTTGCGATCGAGGCGCACACGCGCACGCACGCGCTGCTGCGCCGATGGCGCCACGCCGGTCACGATGCGCTCTGCGCGCTCGACGCGAGCTTGAGATAGGATCAAAGCGCCTTGTACAGCCGCTCGTCGTAAAGCGCGCCGCTCATGGGGGTGAGCCGCTCGCGGAATTTCCTGGTGTGCTCCGCGGTGATGTGAGCGTCGTAGGCCTTGTTATCCTTCCAGATCTCGACCACCGAAAAATGATTCGGCCGGCTCACCTGCTGCAACACCTCGAAGCGCACCACGCCCGCCTCCTTTCGGCTGTCGCCGACCAAGGTCTGGAGAGCGGATATGCAGTCATCCTTCTGCGGCGGCGGAACGTCCACGTGGGTCACCACGAGCACGGCGCCGGGCGCGGCCTTGTCCGGCGCCGCCGCAGTCTCCATGCCGCGGTGCGGGCGCTCATCGATGCCGCTGATGAGAGACGACTTGATCTTGTCGCGGAACTCCTTGCTGTGGGCGCCGGCGGCGTATGCATCATACGCTTTCTGGTCGCGCCATACCGTCACAACGGCGAACTGATTGGGCGGCGCCGTGCGTTCAAGGATTTCAAAGCGCATGTTGCCGTCATCCTTGCGGGCCGCCTCGGCAAGCTGTCGCAACAGTCCCGCGGTCGTCGCGCTCGCCGACGGTGCGACCTCGACGTAGGTCACGACATAGACGGCAGCGTCCTGCGCGCGCGCGTTCTGCGGGGCGAAGGCAGGCGTCAGCGCCATGGTCAGCAGAAGCCAAATGAGAAAGCGCATTTACTCTCCGGTCCTGTCCTGTTTTGCCTCAATACGGTAGCATGAAACGCCGGCAGGGAAAGCTTAGGTGGAGCGACCGTACAGGATAGGCGTCCTCGGCGGAACGGGTGCGCAGGGCAGCGGCCTGGCGCTGCGGCTTGCCCTCGCCGGGCATGAGCTGGTGATCGGCTCGCGCGATGGGGCGCGCGCAGCGAGCGCGGCTGCGCAACTGAGTGCACGCGCCGGCCGAACGATTGCTGGCAGCGAGAACCGCGCTGCTGCCGCCGCTGCCGAGATCGTCATTCTTACCGTACCCTACGCCGTCCAGCGCGCGACCGTCGAGCACGTGCTCGATCAGCTGCACGGTAAGGTGCTGGTGGACTCGACCGTGCCGCTGGTGCCTCCCAAGGTCGGCACGGTGGCGCTCCCGGAGGGCGGATCCGCGGTGGCAGCGATCCAGCGCCTGGCGGGAGAGAAGGTGCGCGTGGTCTCCGCCTTTCAGAACGTGTCCGCGCAACATCTCGGCGAGCTCGACCATGAGGTCGACTGCGATGTCCTCGTATGCGGCGACAATCGCGCCGCCTGCGACCTTGTCATCGCGCTGTGCGCGGACATGAGCATGCGCGCGCTCCATGCCGGATCGCTCGCCAACTCCGCTGCCGCCGAGGCGCTGACTTCCGTGCTGATCACCATCAACCGGCGCTACAAGGTGGCGGGCGCCGGCATCCGCATCACCGGCCTGCCGGGTAGCGGCGCCCGCGGCGGTTGACGCCGAATGCAACGCTTCACGCGCTGGCGGCGCGATCAGGCGTCGCCGGACGGAACGCTGCCTCCAGCTCGCGACGCACCTTCACGGCAAGATCATTCTCATCCAAGGCGACGTCGTTCCACGCGAGGCACTCGCCTTCCGCAACGTCGCGCTTGAGCCGCACGTCGTGAGCGAGGCCGAGCGGAAGCAGCGCCTCGCGCAGCGAGCGCTCGGCCGGCAGCTGCCGGCCCCAGACGCAGTAGCCCCCCTCTCCGTCGATCATCTCGCCGCGCTTGAGCGCGCGCTTGGCGGTCGCGATCACGTCCGAGCGGAAATCGCGCGGCGCGCCGGTCGGCTCGCCGCGCAGCGCCACGCTTGCAACCGACACGCCGAGCTCCAGGCCAATCATGTGGATTGGCCGGTAGAGCGCCGCAAAGCGTCCGCTGCGGTCCGGCAGCATGGCGTATTCCTTGAAGCAGCGCCTGGCATAATCGCTCTCGCCCTCGAACACGACGTAGGTGCCGAGCGCCAGATGATGGGGAACGTCGCGCCCGTCGCGATAGACCGAAGAGACCACTTCGGTCACCCCCGGGGCTTCGAGAGCTCCGCCCGCCGCCTTCGGCTTGCAGACATCGGCGAGCTCGAAACGGCTTGCCGGCGGGAAACCCAAGCCGCCCGCTTGCGGAGAAAGGCCGGCGGCATTGCAGACCGCGGTCATCTCGATTGCCGATTTGGTGCCGTCAATGAAGCTGTTGAACATTTTCGGATTGATCGAAGCGCGGTCCGTGATCTGCAGGTACTTGTCGAGAACGTCCCACAAGGTATCGGGCGTGGAGCGATGATAGTGCGGCTCGTAGCGCGTCCCCTTGCCGGCCGCGATCACCGTGAAGCCGCAGGCACGCGCCCAGTCGACATGCTCGCAGATCAGCGCCGGCTGATCGCCCCAGGCGAGGCTGTACACCACACCGGCGGCCGCCGCCTTGCGCGCGAGCAGCGGCCCCGCGAGCGCATCGGCTTCCACATTGACCATGACAACGTGCTTGCCGTTGGCGATGGCGCCCAGCGCGTGCCGGATGCCGGCCGCCGGAATGCCGGTCGCTTCGACGATCACTTCAATCTCAGGACATCCGATCAGGGCCGCTGCATCCGGTGTGACATGCGTGCGCCTCGCCTTGCATGCGTCTGCGAGCGATGCTGCGGAGATCGCGGCTTGCGCCCAGCCGGCGTCGCGCAGCTGCTTGCTCGCGCGCCCGACGTCGAGATCGGCGACGGCCACGACGTGCATGCCGCGCGTGGTTCGCGCCTGCGCCAGAAACATGGTGCCGAACTTGCCGGCTCCAATCACGCCGACCGTCACCGGCCTTCCGGCGGCCTCGCGCTCAAGCAGCATGGCGTGGAGATTCACCGCGGTCCTCGATCCTCAATCCGGCGCGTGCGGCCCGCGCGCATCGAGCTTCAGAATCGCTGCAACGCAAGGTGGGCGGCAGGATCTCACTGGCACATGGCGCGCGTGACAAAAATCTGGGCGGGGCAATCGGAGCTCGTGGGAGCACGGCCCTCGAGCAGGAACCGCCCGGATTTGCACTTTTGCTCGGTCCGGGTATCGAGGCTCTTGCCGGACGCAAAGCCCTGCCCGCGGCAAAGCGTCACGGCCGCTGCCTGGCAGTCGGGAGCGCCGTTCTGCGCCGCGACGCATGGCTCGCGCGCCTCTACCACCCGCGCATTCGGCAGTCCGACCACCGCGGCGGTCGCATCCCTGGTGGTCTCGCGGGCCTGATTGCCCAGCTTGTCGAGGGTCTCTTGAGCGTTCTGCATATTGCTCTTGAAGCGATCCGCGCCTTCATTGAGCCAACGGCCCAAAGTGTCGATAAAGCCTCCCTGTTGCGAGGGCGGGCTTGGCGGCGGTTGCACGGAGGCAGGCGGAACATCGGCCGCAGGACGGGCGTCCTCGCCATGGGCGGCGCTCACGAGAACAAACGCACAGACAACGGCCACGGCAGAGACCGACACGTTAGCTACGCTTTTGTGAAAGTACCGCCGCCGGAAACCGATCATTCCATTCCTGTCGTCGCGCCCGCCTCGAGCCTGCGTCGGTCGCATGGCGAAAGTGAGGAGCCGGGAAACACGCGCGAGTGTCAGAACAGATAAACCGCGACAATAATACCGCCGACCAGCGCGATGGCGGCGATGCTCACCCAGAATCCCAGCCGTTCCTCGATGATGATGCGCGCCTGCGCGCCGTAACGGTTGAGAAGGAACGCGACGGCGAAGAAGCGCATGCCGCGCGCGACAAGCGAAAGCAGAACGAACATGACGAAGCTGTAGCCTGCGAAGCCCGAGGCGATGGTCACCAGCTTATAGGGAATCGGCGTCAGTCCCTTGAGCAGGATGATCCAGCTGCCCCAATGCGCATAAGCCTCCCGGAACGCCTCGACCTTGTCGGTGAGACCGTAGAGGTTCATCACCCACAGCCCGACTGAATCGTAGAGCGCCGCTCCAATGAAATAGCCGAGCACGCCGCCCGCGACCGAAGCGAGCGTGCACAGGGTGGCGAAGAACCAGGCCCGCTCCGGCCGCGCCAGCGCCATCGGAATGAGCATGGCATCCGGAGGGACGGGGACGACCGAGCTTTCCAGAAACGCGACGGTGCCCATGAGCCACATTGCATACGGCTTGTCGGCCGCGGCGATGCACCAGTCGTAAAGACGACGCAGCATGGCGGGGCTCTTTACCGGCGAGCCTGCGAGTTGTCCATGCAGGCGTGATGCCGCGGCCCTTGCCCGGCGCAGGCACGACGGGCGTGCCGGCGAGGGCGATCAGCGACGCTTGCGAACGCGTCTGCGTTCGAGCGCGACCACCTTGCGCGGCAGCAACGGCAGCTCGGCCGTTTTTGGAATCTTCTCGGCAATCCCGAGCAGCCGCTCGCGACGTTCCATCTCCTCCCACACTTCCTGCGGGTGGACACCGGAGGAGACCCAAAGCACCACGAGGTTGTAGAGCAGATCGGCGCTCTCGCGGATCACGGCATCGGTACGCCCGTGCATGGCATCGATGACCACCTCGACCGCTTCCTCCGCAAGCTTCTTGGCCATCTTGCTGCGGCCCGCGCGCAGCAGTCGCGCGGTGCGCGAAGTTGCGGGGTCTGCACCCTTCGCGGCCAGGACAGCGCGGTAGAGTCGAGCGAGCGAATCACTCATGTGAAAACGAGAATACTCCAACCGGGCGGCAGCGCATCAGCAATTATAGATGGAGCGCGGTGCGACGGCACGCAGTCCTGCGGCCGGCAACGCCGGCGGCCGTCCTGGATCAGCAGGGTCCCAGCACGACCGGGGAGAGCACGCCCGGCTCATCGATCCTGACGCGGAGCGCGTTGGTCATCATCGAAGTGCCCATGTATTGCGCCGCGATCATGGTCAGCTCGACAATCTCCCTGCTGTCGAACAGGCGCGCGAGCTCGCCGAACGTCCTGTCATCGACCTCGGCTTTGCTGCGGACGGCCTGATCGAGGTAGGCAAGCAGCGCGCGCTCCCGCTCGTTGAAGAGGTTGCCGCTTTGCCAGCTCGCGAGCCCGTCGATCTGCGCCTGCGAATAGCCGCAAGCGAGCGCCGCCGGCACGTGCTGATGGATTTCGTAGTCGCCGCCCATGAGCTGCGCGGTCCGCAAAATCGTCAGCTCGCGCAAAGGCCGCGGGACCACCGATTCCTGTCGGATGGCGAACACGAGCGCCGAACGTGCCTTGGCCAGCTTCGGGCTCAATGCAGAGACCAGATTGAGGTTGATCGGCCGATGGCCGCCCGCGCGGATCGCATCGAGGAGGGCGCGCGCCTGCGGGTCGGCCGGGTGCTCCTCGACCGGCAGGCGCGCAACAGGAGCATCCGCGGCGCTTAACGGCAGCACCATGAGCAGCCCAAGCGCGAGCGTAGACAGGAGCAAATCCCTGCGCATTGGGGGTCCTCCATCGAGCTTCACGGTCCCGCGCAGCGGGACACCCAGCCCGACATCGGCCATAGCGCAGCAGATGGAATACGTCGACGGTCGCCGATGCGACCGCCCTATTTTCCAGGCTCCTGCAAGACCCGGATAAAGCTTTGTGCGGCACGCAGCACATCCTCAGCCGCGCAGTCTGGCGCCGAACGATCGAACGCAAGACACGGCTCCTCAATCGTCACGGTGCTGATGGTACGCATTACTCGAACAAGCCACTCACTCTCAGCATTCGTCACGTTCATTCCGCTGTTCCTCCGTGCTCGCCAGGCAATCGCCGGCCGGCACTTTCTCAGTTGATTGCATCAAAATTGCAGCGCGGCTCAACTACGGTAATACCGCATACGGACGGATCAAACATTTGCTTGCTGTTCGCCGAATGCATTCACTCCTCGCCCGCCGCCAGCAGCGAGGCGTTGCCGCCGGTGGCGGCGATATTGACGGCAACCGTCTGCTCGTTCGCGAACCGCCGCAGGTAGTTCGGACCGCCCGCCTTGGGCCCGGTGCCGGAGAGACCGGTGCCGCCGAACGGCTGGGTCCCGACCACCGCCCCGATCATGTTGCGATTGACATAGACGTTGCCGCTGGCAAGCCGTGCGATGATGTGCTCGACGGTCGCATCGATGCGCGAGTGAACGCCCAGCGTCAGCCCGTACCCGTTGGCGGCGATCTCGTCGAGCAGCGCGTCGAGCGCACCGGCGCGCCAGCGCACGACGTGGAGTATCGGGCCGAATACCTCTTCGCTGAGTTCAGCTGCCCGATCGAGCGCGACGATCGCGGGCGGCACGTAGGTGCCCTGCGCCGGCAGCGGATTGTATGCATCCCAGCGGAAGCGCAGGCGATGCGTGCCTTCCATGGTGGCGATCCAGCGATCGAGATTGCCCTTGGCCTCGGCATCGATCACGGGTCCCACATGGGTCGCCGGATCGCGCGGGTCACCAACCGCAAGCTCGCGCGCCGCGCCCGCAATCATCTCGATGAGACCATCCGCCACATCCTCCTGCACGCAAAGCAGCCGCAGGGCCGAGCAGCGCTGGCCGGCCGAGCGGAACGCGGATGCAACCACATCGTCGGTGACCTGCTCCGGCAGGGCGGTTGCGTCCACGATCATCGGATTTATTCCGCCGGTCTCCGCAATCAGCGGCACGATCGGGCCCTCCTTGGCGGCAAGCGCGCCGTTGATCGAGCGCGCCACCGCGGTCGATCCGGTGAAGGCGATACCGGCGACCCGAGGGTCCTTGACGAGGGCCGCGCCGATGCTGCCGTCTCCCGGCAGCAGGTGCAGCGCGCTCGCGGGGATGCCGGCTGCGTGCAGCAGGCGCACCGCTTCACCGGCGATCAGCGGCGTCTGCTCTGCGGGTTTCGCCACCACGGCGTTGCCGGCCACCAGCGCGGCACTGATCTGGCCGAGGAATATCGCAAGCGGAAAATTCCACGGGCTGATGCAGACGAAGACGCCGCGCCCGCGATAGCAGAGGTCGTCTGTTTCCCCGGTCGGACCCGGCAGGGTTTGCGCCACCAGCGTGCGTCGCGCTTCCAGCGCATAGTAACGGCAGAGATCGACGGCTTCGCGCACCTCGGCGAGCGCATCGTCGAGGGTCTTGCCGCCTTCGACCTGCAGCAGCCTGATCAGCCTGCCGCGGCGGTTTTCCAGGAGATCGCCGGCGCGATCGAGCGCGCCGGCGCGCGCCTCGAGCGCGGTCGTGCGCCACGCTGCAAAGCCCGATTGCGCGGCACTCATCGCGGCCGTGGCGAGTGCCTCGCTCGCCTCGCTCACGCGACCGATCGCGGTCCCGTCGATGGGCGAGGCCACGGGACGCTCGACGCCGCGCCGCCGTTCGCCGTCGATGAGCGGCACCGTCGCGGCCGGCATTTCCGCCGCACGGATTTCCGCAAGGAGATGCGCAAGGCTCGCACGATCTCCGAACTCCACGCCCAAGGAATTGCGGCGCAGCGGAGCGTAGAGGTCGCGCGGCAACGGGATCCGGGGATTGCGCGCGCGCGACGGATCGCCGATCCGCACCTGCGGGCGCTCGAGAATGGCGGCAACCGGTACCGCGGGGTCCGCCGCAACCGATACGAATGACGAGTTCGCGCCGTTCTCCAGAAGACGGCGCACGAGATAGGCGAGCAGATCGCGATGACCGCCGACCGGAGCGTAGACCCGCACGGCGGCCGTAGGATGGTCGGCGCGCAGGAGCTGGTAGAGCACCTCGCCCATGCCGTGCAGGCGCTGGAACTCGTAGTCCGTAACCCCGCCGGCATCCTCGATCACGCTCGCCACCGTGAGCGCATTGTGGGTGGCGAATTGCGGATAAATCCGCGCGCGCAACCCCAACAGCTTGCGGGCGCAGACCGCATAGCAGAGGTCGGTCATCGCCTTGCGGGTGAGCACAGGGTAGTCGGGCAGGCCGCGCTCCTGCGCCCGCTTGACCTCGCTGTCCCAGTAGGCGCCCTTGACCAGGCGCACCGCGACGCGGCGCCCGCGCGCCGCCGCCGTCTCCGCGAGCCAGTCGATCACCGCCGGCGCGCGTTTCTGATAGGCCTGCACCGCCAGCCCGAAACCCTCCCAGCCGCGCAGGAACTCCTGCTCCAGCACCGCGGCGACGAGATCGAGGGTGAGCTCGAGCCGGTCGGCCTCCTCCGCATCGACCGTGAAATTGAGGTCGCGCGCGCGCGCGGCGCGGGCAAGCTCGATCAGCCGGGGAAGGAGCTCGGCAAGAACCCGCTTGCGCGAGACTGCCTCGAAGCGCGGATGCAGCGCAGAGAGCTTGACCGAAATGCCGGGCCGATCTGCAGGCGACGCCGGGGCGGCAGCCGCGGCAATGGCGTCGATGGCGTGGCGATAGGAGGCGAAATGATGATCGGCGTCGGCAGCGGTGCGGGCGCCCTCACCCAGCATGTCGAAGGAATAGCGCAACTGGCGATGCGCTTGGGCGCGCGCGAGCGCCTCCTCAACGGTCTGTCCAAGGACGAAATGGGAGCCCAGCAGGCGCATCGCCTGACGCGTGGCCGCGCGCACGGCGGGCAGCCCCAGCCGCCTGAGCAGGGCCTGCAGGATGCTGTCGGGCGTCTCCCCGGGATGGATGATGCGGGCAGTGATGCCGAGCGTCCAGGCCGAGGCCGAGACGAGCAACGCGTTCGACCTTACGTCGTGCGCGGACCAGTCGCCGCTCGCAAGCTTGTCCTCGATCAGCCGATCGGCGGTGGCGTCATCGGGGACGCGCAGGAGCGCCTCCGCCAGCACCATGAGAGCAAGGCCCTCCTTGGTCGACAACGCATAGGCGTGCAGGAAATCCTCCACCCCGCCCAGCCCGCCGCTCCTTGCGCGGATGCCCGCGATAAGACGGCCGGCATAGGCGTCGACTCTGCCTTCAGCGGCGCCGGGCCGCGCTGCCCGATCGAAGAGCTCGGCTGCGATCGCTTCGTCGGGCGGCGCATAGGGCGCGCAAAAGGAAGGCTGCGGGGACGCATCACCGGCCGCGGGAGAAGGCTTCGTGTTCGCCGACATGCAAGCTCAACATCGGTCCGGGATCGGGGTTCGATCCTGACTTGCTCTTTGCGCCATCATGTTCTTTATCTGCCGACGTGGGTCGCGACGCCAGAGCGTGGGCCCGAGCCGTAGGCACGCAGGGAGCACGGCAGCTCATGGGCTTCCTCGCAGCATTTTTGCATTTTTGGACGCCATTGACCGCTGCGGGTGATGGCCGGGTGCGTTCGGGGCGCTTGCTGGCGGCAGCGCTTGTGGCCGTCATTGCGTCACCGGCGGCAGCGCAGACCGGCATCAAGTTTTCGCTCGACGGCCCGATCGAAGGGCCCGAGGCGCTGTTCCTGGTGCCCCACGATCGGGGTTACTTCAAGAGCGAGGGCCTTGAAGTTGTGGTCGATGATGCGGTTACCCCGCTCGATCCCATCCTGCGCGTTGCTTCCGGTGGCTACGAGCTCGGATTTGCCGACATCAACACGCTCATCAGCTATCGCGACCAGCATCCGTCCGCGCCCGTCAAGGCCGTCTACGTGGTCTACAACAAGCCGGCCTATGCGATCGTGGCGCGCAAGAGCCGCGGCATCGCCGAGCCCAGGCAGCTTGAGAACAAGAAAGTCGGCGCACCCACCGGGTCGACCTTTGCGCAATGGCCGCTGTTCGCCAAGCTCAACAATATCGACGTATCGAAGGTCGCCATCGAGAAAATCGGAATCCCGGTGCGCGCTCCGATGCTTGCGGCCGGACAGATCGATGCCGCGCTCGGCTCCTCCTTCCGTCTCTACGTCGATCTCAAGGAGCGCGGCGTGCCGGTCGACGACATCGTGCTGATGCTGATGGCGAACTACGGCATGAAACTCTACGGCAATTCCATTGTCGTGAATGCGAAATTCGCGGACGAGAAGCCCGATCTGGTCAAGGCCTTCCTGCGCGCCTTCACCCGCGGCCTCAGGGGGACCATCAGGAACCCTGCCGAAGCGGTCGATTCGATCCTGCGGCGCGACGATGCAGCCAGAAAGGAGGTCGAACTCGAGCGCGTGCGCATGGCGATCAGCGAGAACGTGCTCACCCCGGAGGTGAAGGCCAACGGGCTCGGCGCCATCGAAAGCGCCCGGCTGGAGCAGTCCATCGAGCAGCTGGCTCTCGTCCATGCCTTCAAGGCCAGACCGAAACCTGAAGAGATTTTCGACGCCGCGTTCCTGCCGCCACCCGACCAGCGCAAGGTCAATTGAGGCATGAAGTTCGTTCGCCTCTATGTGCGCGTGCTCGAGCTGCTCGGGCGCGAGGCCCGCTTGGGCTGGACGCTCGCGTTCGCCAATCTCGCGCTGGCGTCCGCCATGTTCATCGAGCCCATCCTGTTCGGGCGCATCGTCGACACGCTCGCGGGCGCGCAGGGGCACCTCTCGGAGCTTGCCTGGACGGATCTGATGATTCTGGTCGGCGCCTGGGTCGGCTTCGGCCTCTTCACCATCGTCGCCAGCACGCTGGTCTCGCTGCACGCCGACCGCCTCGCCCATCGGCAATACCAGGCGGTGCGCACCATGTTCTTCGAGCACGTGCTGCAGCTGCCGCTGAGCTATTACACCGGCTCGCATTCCGGCCGGCTGGTGAAGGTGATGATGACCGGCACTACCACGCTGTGGGGCCTGTGGCTCTCCTTCTTCCGCGAGCATTTCGCGAGCTTCATCTCGCTGATCGTGCTGCTGCCGCTTACGCTCTTCATCAACTGGCGCTACGGATTGCTGCTGATCGTGCTGTGCGCGCTGTTTGCGAGCCTCATCGCGCTTGTCATCAACAAGAGCGAGCAGATGCAGAGCAAGGTCGAGCGCTACTACACCGAGGTGGCCGAGCGCACTGCCGACACGCTCGGCAACATAGCCCTGGTGCAGAGCTTCGCCCGCATCGAATCGGAAGTGTCGGGCATGCGCCGGATGGGCGAGGAAGCGCTCAGCGCGCAGATCCCCGTGCTGTCCTGGTGGGCAGTCACCAGCGTCATCACGCGCACCTCGACCACGCTGACAATGCTCGCCATCCTTATCCTCGGCGTCTGGTTCTATCTGCACGGGACCACCACCGTCGGCGAGATCGTGATGTTCATGAGCTTCGCGACGCTGCTGATCGCCCGGCTCGAGCAGGCCGTGCATTTCGCCAACCGGATGGTCATGGACGCTCCCCGCGTCGCCGAGTTCTTCGACGTGCTCGATACCGAGCCGGCGGTACGCGACCGTCCCGACGCCATCGACCCGGGCCGCCTGCGCGGCCTGGTGGAGTTCGTGGACGTCTCGTTCTCCTACGACGGCAAGCGGGCCGCGGTCGCCGATCTGAGCTTCACGGCTTTGCCGGGCGAAACCGTCGCTCTCGTCGGCGCGACCGGGGCGGGCAAATCCACGGCGCTCGGTCTCCTCCATCGCGCCTTCGACCCGCAGTCAGGCACGGTGAAGATCGACGGCATGGACATTCGTGCGCTCACGCTCACCGGCCTGCGGCGCAATATCGGCGTCGTGTTCCAGGAGGTGCTGCTGTTCAACCGCTCGATCGCCGAGAATCTGCGCGTCGGCAAGCCTGATGCCACCGACGAGGAGCTGCGCGCCGCCTGCGAGCGCGCCCAGGTGCTCGATGTCATCGAGCGGCAAGAGGAAGGCTTCGAGACCAATGCCGGCGAACGCGGCCGGCTGTTTTCCGGCGGCGAGCGCCAGCGCCTGTCGATCGCCCGCGCGCTCCTCAAGAATCCTCCCATTCTCATCCTCGACGAGGCAACCAGCGCGCTCGACGCGCTTACGGAGGCACGCGTGCAGGCGGCACTCACCGAAGTGATGAAGGGCCGCACCACCTTCGTGATCGCGCACCGGCTGGCGACCATCCGCAACGCCGACCGCATCCTCGTATTCGAGGGCGGCTGCATCGTCGAGAGCGGCAGCTTCGACGAGCTCGTGCATCTCGGCGGTCATTTCGCCGAGCTCGCAAAAAGCCAGTTCTTGGGAGGCGAGAGCGCGGCACGGCGCCTGCCGGAGCTGACCGGCGCGCCGCAAGCGTAACCGTGAGGTGCGCCGCGATTACGGCGGCTCGAGACCTTTCGCCGCCAGCAACGGGCGCGACGCGGTGGCGATGTATCGCGCCAGCGCCTGCGCGGAGCGCGGATCGCTCGCCGCGGTGGGCACCCCGACGGAGAAGATCGTGATCTTCTGCAGCGGCGGCGGCAGCGGTCCCACGATCTCCACGCCTGCAACCGGCAGCAGCTCGCTGATCTGCTGGACGCCGAGCTCGGCCTCGCCGCCGGCGACGAGCTCGCCGATCGGGATGCCGGTTTCGGGGACGACCAGCTTGGGCTTCATCTCGGCGGCAATTCCCAGCCGCTCCAGGACGCTTGGAAAGTAGATGCCGCTCTGGCCGCTCCTGGAGTGGGCGACCGAGCTGGCCGCGAGCAGCGCGCTGCGCAGTGCTTCCGGCGAGCCAATCTCGGGCTTGCGCGCGCCCTTGCGCACCGCAACCCCGATGCCGGAGCGGGCAAGATCGACCCGGCTGCCGGCGACCGCCTTGCCGCGCACAATGAGATCATCGACCGCCTCGGCCGTGAGAATGGCGAGATCGGCATCGACACCGCCGGCGATGTCGCGGGCAAGCCCGACGGTCGCGCCCCAGACCATGGCGACCGGCATTGCGCTTTCGCGCTCGAGCGCGGGCGCAAGATCGAGCATCACCGATTTGAGGCCGTTGGTGCAGAGAATCTTCATGGCAGCCGCCTCCATAACCGTTTGCATTGACGCCAAGCGTGCGCAGGTGCCAACTTTAGTTGCAACGCTTGCCCGGCAAAACAGGATTGAAAGCATGGAAAGCGAAAGCGCGCGCATGAGCTCGGCCGCGCAAGCCCGTTTCCGGATCGACTATCCCAATTCCGAGCCGCGGGTGACCAAGGTGGTCGCGCTCGACGAGGGAAGCGAACGCGTGGTCAAGCGCGTGGCGCAGCAGGCCTGGCAGCGCGCCAATTTTTTCACCTCGTTGAAGTTCGGCGGGACGGCGGCCGGGGGCGAGCGCTTGTCGATGAAAGAAGGATCCATGCAGGCCTGGTTGAGCGATCTCGCCGGCCGCACCAAGGCCTTGATCGAGGAGGTGGCTTCCGCCGACCTCGTGGTCATGGTCGCAAGCGCCGGCACCAGCGCGGATGCCGCCTCGGTCATCGGCGAAGCGTGCGCGGCGCGCAAGGTGATGACCACGGCGCTGGTCATTGCCGGTGGGCAGCGCTCCGATGACGAGCTGTCGCGGACGCTCGCAGCGCTGCGACCCTATGTATCAATGCTCGTGATCGCCAGCGGCGATGAATATATCGAGGAGATGCTCACCGCGCTGCGCGCGTGAGCGCGTGAGCCATACGCCGCCGACGCAACCTTGCCGGGGCAGAAAATCGTTGCCACTCTCTAAGCCCGTGCGAACGAAAGCGGCCGCCGGGGCTGCTCAAGGAAATCCTCCAATCGAGGTGAGGCTGCAATGAAGCTGTGCCGTTATGACGACGACCGTCTGGGAGTGGTGCGCGGCGACCTCGTGCACGACGTCACGCCGGCGCAGACCGAGATACGCGCGGCTGCTCCCTATGCCATGAAAGGCGATGCCGTGATCGCCGCCCTGCCGCAATGGCGCGCGCGGATCGAGGAGATGGCGGCGAAGGCGCCGGGCCGGCCGGTCTCCGAGGTCAGGCTGCTCTCGCCGGTGGCGCGGCCATCGAAGCTGGTGGCGGCGCCGACCAACTACAAGGCTCATATCGAGGAGATGGCGGCGCGCGCCGCGAGCGCCAACATCAAGCCATCGCCGGCCATCGGCACCGCCGGACTTTTCCTCAAGGCGAACTCGTCCCTCATCGGTCCCTCCGAGGGGGTCGCCATCCGCTTCCCGGAGCGGCGCAACGAGCACGAGGTCGAGCTCGCGATCATCTTCGGCAAGAGGGGCAGCGACATTGCGCGCGCGCACGCGCTCGAATACGTCGCCGGATACTGCATAGGCCTCGACATGACGGCGCGCGGACCGGAGGACCGCAGCTTTCGCAAGTCAATCGACACCTACTCCGTGCTTGGCCCCTGGATGGTCACCGCCGACGAGATTGCGGACCCCGACAACGTGCCGCTCGAGATCGCGGTGAACGGCGAGGTCAAGCAGCGCAGCAATACCAGCCAGCTGATCTACGACTGCCGCAAGCTCATCGAGTGGGGCTCGACCTTCTATACCTTCTATCCCGGCGACGTGCTGTTTACCGGAACGCCGGAAGGGGTGAGCCCGGTCAAGCCCGGCGACGAGATGCGCGCGCGCATTCCTCCGATCGGCGAAATGTCGGTGCCGGTGCGCGCGCACCAAATCAAGTAGCCGAGGTAATTTGGTGGTTGTTTCGGCGTTTACTGGGCAATCTGCTCACCTGCGTCGGCTCCAAACAGGTCGGTGTATGCTTGCTCTATTCGGCGCGTTTCCTCGTTCGTCAGGGCTGCGAAGTCCTTCTCGCGTGCGCGCCCGGATAGGCGTCCGCGATTTTGTCTCAGGAAGCCGAACAAATTATCGAGCGTGCGGCCTGGCATATCGACAATCGATTCGACGAATGCACGGAAGCGATCAAAGTTTTCCAGGAACTTGATCTCGTCCGGAAGATCGCGCTCGATGGTCTGCCGCACGCAGGCGTACAGAAATTCGGCGTGTGGCGTCGCATCGAAAAAGCGGTAGAAATCCGCCGTGTCATCGAGGACCCTGACATTGTTGCTGTCGGTCAGCTGCCACTTAATAACCGGCAAGAGCCTGCGGGAATAGCTCTCCAACGCCGCGCGATATTCGTCGATTCGCCCAAGGATCGCTGCGGATACCGGGAAGTGGACGCCAAGCGGATTGTATCCGCGCCGCGCGAGCACATGATGGATGAGGTAACGATGAAGTCGCCCATTGCCGTCCTCAAACGGATGCATATAGACAAATCCGAACGCGAGGATTGCAGCCGCGATCACCGCGTCCAGACGTTCTTCGGCGCCTAGGTCGAACGCAATCATTCCTTCAATAAGCGAAGCAAGGTCCTCGGGCCGTGCGCTGATATGATCAGGAATTGGAGCGTGCGTTTGACGGTCATGCTCGCCGACAAACCCGCCTTGCTGGCGCAGACCCAGGCGCACGAATCGCTCGTCGCCGATGACGATGCGCTGGAGCCGAAGCAATTCGTCGAGAGAGAGCGGCGCGCGTCCAGCCTCTCCGATCGCCCGTCCCCAGCGCTGAATGCGATCTTGCGGTGGTCTTTCGCCTTCGATGACAAAGCTGGACTTTGAGTCCTTGAGCAGAAGAAAGGCCGCGGTGCGGGCCAGCAGATCACGCGGCACGCGGGTCACGAGCTTGCGCGCGCGTTCGGCCAAATTCATGGCCGCGAATTCTTCGATTGCCGGCGTTCGGAAAACGAGCGGGCAAAAGGCGGGAGTGCCCGGAAGGTTGTTCCTGACGCGATGGCGAGGCGAGTTCTCGCCGTCGGTTCCCCACTGCCGGGCCGGATCAAGGGCGGGAACGTAGGTGCCGATTTCCGCGGAAGGAACGTCGAGTGTCTTTCCGGTGAGCCACTCGTAAAGAAACCAGATGCGTCGCGCGTACCTCCCTGTCGGCCGCGCGCGTACAATCGCCTTTACATCGGCAGGGCCGACGGCGAGGAAGAGGCGCTTGAGGACGGCGAGATCCAGCCCCTCATACTTCATGGCGAAGGTGAGGTGTCCTTGAAGAGTGGGTTGGGGTTGATAACGGGGCGAGTAAAGGCGCCACTCAGGCGTATCGACGACCCGGTGGCGGCCGCCAATCGCCGAGAGTTGGCGAGGTAGCGGCACGCAAAGCCTGGAAGGGGTGGCAAGAAAGGCATCGATCAGCGCTGCGTAGCCGACCGGGGTGGCTCGTTCGGGAAGCTGCCGTTCGTGAAAAATCGTGACCGGCTCTGAAAAACGATTTGGATTCCGCTCACCCATTGAAAATGCCTTTGCTATTGAAGATGGTTAATGGCAAACTGCTGAAAAATAGTTATAGGACGAGAAAATTGATTATTAAATGCACAATATTATGAAAATCAACGAGGCCGACCGCTCGACATAGTGGTCGCCCGGTACACAGCCCGTCCCTGATCAAACCGAGGCGTGGGCAATGCCCTGCCTCGCCTTAAGCGCCTCGGCGGCGGCGTCAATGAAGCTGGCATTCTCCGGCAGCACGATCGAGGCTGAGCGCACTGCGTGAGCGGCGGGATCGATGCCGTCTGGATCCTTCCCTTGCGCCACGGCAAGCGCCGCGTTGCGCAGGCGGATGCGCGCCATGATCACGCCGTTGTCGGTCGAGACCAGGTTCTCCTTGCTGCGGTCCTGAACCGGCCCCATGCTTTCCTGGATCGCCGCGTCCTGCATGGCGATGCCGGCGACCCCGCAGTAGGTCTTGCCGGCGCGCTGGGCGGCGCGATCCATCATGTAGTCGTTGTCCTTGTTGACTACCGGGCGGAAGCTCCCGGGAACGAGCTGCACGTGGATGCCGCCGCCGCCGCGCATGACCGCAAGCTCGTGCTCGCTGAGCGCGCGCACGGGATGGTGGGTGAAGCACCAGGCCATGCAGCTCTCGTCATCGACCGGCACCCAGGCGTGGCCGTTGAGCGCGTTCTCCCCGTAGGGCGGGATCATGGTGTGGAACGGCATGATCCACTGGGTGATGCGCCAGTAGAGATGGCCCGGCTGTGCCGGGCGGCGCACGCCGATGACCATGCCGCCTTTGGTCTCGACCACCTCGAAGCGCACATCGGTCGCGCGCGTGAGCTCGGCGCCCGCACCGGCGTGCAACGCGTCGCTGCGCAGATCATGGCGATGGAGAAACGACACGTGCGCCGAATCGATGCCGCCTTCCATCGCCTGCAGATAATTGCATTCCTGGGTGCGCTTGGAGACGAAACGCTGGGAATGGGCGACCTGCGCCCACTCGAAGGCGGGCAACGGCGGCTTTCGTTCCGGCGGCCCCATATAGACCCATATGACGTCGCCGAGCTCGACGCACGGATAGGACTTGAGCCTGATCCGATTGCAGAAGCCGCTCTCCGCAGGCTCCGAGGGAACGTCGACGCACTGGCCGGCGACGTCGTATTTCCAGCCGTGATAGGGGCAGCGCAGTCCGCTTTCCTCGTTGCGGGCGAACCAGAGCGATACCCCGCGATGGGCGCAGAACTCGTCGATCACGCCCACTCTCCCCTGCGTGTCGCGAAAGGCGAGCAGCCGCTCCGACATCAGCTTGACGCGCACCGGCGGACAATCCGGCTCGGGCACTTCCTGCACGAGCAGCGCCGGTATCCAATAGCGCCGCAACAGATCACCCATCGGCGTGCGGGGGCCGGTGCGGGTGAGAAAGTCGCTCTGCGCGCGCGTCGTCATCGGACCGCCGCTCCGAGCACGCCCTAATTATCCGGCGGACGGTAAGGCCCCAGCCTGGCCACGGCCGCCTTGGCAAAGGAGCTGTCGACGACGGCATCCACGTCGATGTCCTTCTTCTCGATCAGGCCAAGCTCGCGGAAGAAATCGAGATCCTTCCGCAGCCCCGCGAGGCTTACCTCACCGTTCGGATCGACCCAGCTCGGAATCATGCGGCGGAACATGCCCGCGTCCTTGATGCGCGTGTAGCCGGTCAAAATCGAGATCACCTCGCCCGCGTTCGGCCCCGCCAGCCGCCCGTCCTTCAGAGCATCGACGTAGACGCGCACGCCGCGCAGATAGCCGAGCATGAACCGCTCGGCGAGATCGCGGTGGTCCTTGATGAAACGGTCAGAATAGAACGTGACGGCGGTCTGCTGCCCGGGATAGATGATGTCGTTGCCGGCGACACGGACCGCGACACCTTCCTCGACGGCGCGCGTCAGGGTCGGCTCATTGGTGATGCTGGCGTCGATACCCTTGTTCCGGTAGGCCACCAGATGCTCGGGGAAGCCGATAAAGACGACTTCGACGTCGCTGAATTTGAGCCCGCCTTTTTTCAGGGCCTCGTTGAGCGCAGAAGCGCTTCCGGTGCCGGCGGCCCCGACCGCGACCTTCATCCCCTTGAGATCGGCGTAGCTCCTGTAGCGGCCGCTTTCGACCAGGTCCTTGCGCACCATCAGCGACGAGAAGCCGTAGCCCGGCTTGATCGAGGCCTGGTCGGCGACGATCCTCATGAGGATGCCCCGCCCCACGGCGTTGTAGAAGCCGGCCGACACCGTGCCGCCTCCGACTTCGAGCTCGCCGGTGCCGAGCGGCGCCACCATCTGCGCCGCCGAATTGAAGGGGACGATGGAAACCTCCAGGCCCTCTTGGCCGAAGAAGCCCTTGGCATCGGCGACGTAATACCCGACATCGCTGATGGTGCGGGCAACTCCGATCCGCACCTGCTCGGCGGCGGATGCCGGCGAGACGCAGGCCAAAGGCGCAAGCCAAAGAAGAAACGCAAGGAGGAAACAGACAAGCACATCACCGGGCGCCAGGCGCGCAGCAACTTGCGGTGATCTGCTCCACCCGCTCGACCTGCTCACGCCGGCTTCGCCTCATCCATATGCGTTCTATCCTCGCTGCGTAATTTTCTTTGTAACATCCAGTGAGAAATTCGTCATGCCGATTTGACAAGCATCCCCGCAGCAGCAATCAGGTCGCCGAGCTGCGCGAGCTTGATCGGCAGATGGTTCACCACCAGCCCAAGCGGGGCCAGCGCGTCATTGACCGCGCTTGCGATGGCTGCCGGCGCGCCAAGGTAGCCGGATTCGCCGGAGCCCTTCTGTCCGAAGACGGTATGCGGCGAGGGCGTGACGTGATGGATGATCTCGACCGGCGGCACTTCATGCGCCGAGGGAAGGAGATAATCCATGAAGCTTTGCGCAAGCAGCTGGCCGTCGGCGCCGTAGGCGAACTCCTCGTAGAGCGCGGCGCCGATACCGTGGGCTATGCCGCCCATGGTCATGCCGCGCACGATCTTGGGATTGATGACGGTGCCGCAATCATGCCCGACGAAGTACCGCCGGATTTGCGGCCTGCCGAGATCGGGATCGATTGCCATCAGGAGCAGATGGAACTCGAAGGCGAAGCACGGATACATCTGCACGCGGCCGTCCGCCGTCGGCAGGCGCCCGCCGGTCGGCACCTGCATCACATGGGAGAACGCAAGGCCGGGCTCGGTCGCGGGCGGCAGCCGGTGGAAATGGCGATGCGCAATGGTGACGAGCTCGATGAAGCTGCGCCGGCTTTGCGGGCGCGCGCTATCGCAGACGTCGCCGGCGCGATAGCTGGCGCGCGCGGGCGGAATGTCGAGGTCGTGCGCGGCGATGGCAATCAGCCGCTCCTTGAGCTTGCGCGCGGCGTGGAATGCGGCCCCGCCCAGCATGATCGCCATGCGGCTGCCGACCGGGCTCTGGCTCGGCAGCGACGAGAGCGAGTCTGGACGCACCACGCGCACACGCTCGGGATCGATCTCGAGCACTTCTCCGATCACGCACGCCGCCAGCGTCTCGTGGCCCTGCCCGGCCGATAGCGTGTGGACGGTGACGGTGACGGCGCCGCCGACGTCGACGTTGATGCGGCACGCCTCGCTGTAGGTGGTGGTCTCGTTTTTGGGATTGAGCAGCGGCTCGAAGGTCGAGTTGGCGCCGCTCGGCTCGAGGCAGGCTGCCAATCCGATGCCGGCCAGGGCGCCCTGCGCCCGAATCCGATCGCGCTCGGCGACAAGCCCGCCGTAGTCCGCGCGCGCGAGCACCTTGTCGATCACGGCGTGGTAGTCCCCGCTGTCGTAGGTGGTGCCGCTCGGGATCAGATAGGGGAACTCATCGGCGCGGATCAGGTTGCGCCGCCTTACCTCCAGCCGGTCTAGCCCGCGCTGGCGCGCCACTTCCTCGATCGCGCGCTCGACGGCGTAGTTGGTGGGCGCCTGGCCGAAGGCGCGCACCGCCTCTTGCACGGTCTTGTTGGAGGTCACGGCAATGGCGCGGTATTGCACGCTGCTGATGCGATAGGGGCCGACGATCGCGCCGATCGGCTTTCCCAGCTGGAACGGCGAGCGCCCGGCATACGCGCCGACATTGTCGAGCGCGCGCATTTTCAGCGAACGGATCACGCCGCGCTCGTCGAATGCGACCTCGAGATCGAAGTTGCGCTCGGGTCCGTGCGCGTCGCCCCCGCGCATGTTCTCGAGCCGGTCCTCGACCAGCCGGACCGGGCAACCGAGCCGGCGCGCGAGGTAGCCGACCAGGACGGCGTGCTTGATGCCGCGCTTGACGCCATAGCTGCCGCCCACGTCCACGTCGTTGTGGACGCGGATGCATGATCCCGGCAGCTTGAGCGCGAGCGCGATCTGGTCGGGAAAGCGCGGCATCTGCACCGAGGCGAACACGTCGAGAATCTCGCGCCAGGGATCCCAGCTCGCCAGCACGCCAAAGGTCTCCACCGGCACTGTGGAGCTGCGGCCCCATTTCACGCGCAGCGCCAGGCGGTGCGCGCTTTGCGCAAAATCCTTCTCGACCTCGCCCCAGCTGAAGGTGCGGTCGAGGAGCACGTTCGAGCCGTGCGCCGCGTGCACGGGCGGACTGCCGGGCGCAAACGCTTCCTCGCCGTCGAGCACGAAGGGAAGCGGCTCGTACTCGACGCGCACGAGCTCGGCCCCGTCTTCCGCAAGCGCGCGCGTATCGGCGACGACGGCGGCCACCCATTCGCCGGCATAGCGCGCCACGTCCACGGCAAGCGGCCGCCGCGGAACCTGGGGAGTGTCGAGCCCCGCCAGCAGCGGCGCCGTCGCGTCCGCAAGCTCGCGCCCGCCCAAGACGTAATGCACGCCGGGCAGCGCGAGCGCGGCTGCCGCATCGATGCCAGCGATGCGCGCCGCCGGGTACGGCGAGGTCACGAGCGCGACATGGCGGGTACCGGCGAGCGCGACATCGGCCGCAAAACGACCCTTGCCGGCGACGAAGCGGCGATCCTCGCGCACCCGGCGATCGCTCGAGATGAAACGGAATGGCGTTGCTGCGCCGCTCACGGGCTGCTCGCGGGCTGGTTGAGGCCGCGCATGCGCTCGGCCGCGAGCGCCACCGCCTCCACGATCTGCGCGTAGCCGGTGCAGCGGCAGATATTGGCGGAGATGGCTTCGAGAATCTCCGTCCGGCTCGGCGCCGGGTTGCCCGCAAGAAGGGCATGCGCGGCGAGGATCATGGCGGGGGTGCAGTAGCCGCACTGCATGCCGTGCGTTTCGCAGAATGCGTCCTGAAGGAGCGACAGTTCGCCGGGCCCGGGCGCGATCCCTTCGATGGTCGTGATGGCATAGCCGTCGGCCTGCACCGCGAACATCAGGCACGACCGGATTGGAGCGCCGTCGATGAGCACGGTGCAGGCTCCGCAGACGCCGTGCTCGCAGCCGGCATGCGCCCCGGTCAGCAGCAGGCGCTCGCGCAGAGCGTCGAGCAGGCTCATGCGGGGCTCGACCTCGAGCGCATGGGTCGCGCCGTTGACGGCAAGCTCAACGCGCATGGGAGGCTTGCCCGTGAGCGGCTTGCCAGGCGTCGGTGATGGCGCGCGCGAGCAGGCTCGCAGCGGCACGCCGGCGATAGCCCGCCGATGCATGCAGATCGGCAAGGGGATCGATATCCGCGAGTGCCGCCGTTACGGCATCGCGCACCCTGCTCTCCTCGGCGCGCGTGCCGCGCAGCATCCGTTCGAGCGAATCGAGGCGGCGCGGAACCGCGGTGACTGCGCCGACGCCAAGGGCCAGACGCGCGCAGGCGCCGTTATCGTCGAGCGCGATCTGCGCCGCCGCCGAGGCAAATGCGAAATCGCTTTTGCGCGCGGCGACCTCGTGAAAGCCAACGCCGATGCGGGCATCGCGCCAGACCGGAAAACGCACCCCGGTGAGACACGCCGAGGATGACAGCGCTGTGGTCATGGGACCGGTAAAGAAATCCGCGGCCGGGATCTCCGCACAGACGTCGCCGTCGCGGCAGAGCATGACGGCGCCGAGCGTGACGGCAACCAGCGCAATCTCGGCGGCCGGATCGGCATTGGCCAGCGAGCCGCCGAGCGTGCCACGGGCGCGGATCGGGGCATGCCCGACGTAGGGCATGACGCTTGCCAGCAGCGGGACGCGCGTGCGAACCAGCGCGTCGCGCTCAAGCACGCATTGCCGGGTGGTGGCGCCGATCGCGACGGCGTCGCCTTCGCTGCGAACGAACGCAAGCTCGCCGATGCGCGCGATGTCGATCAGCCGCTTCGGCCGGGCAAGCCGCATCGCCATCAGCGGCACCAGGGTCTGGCCTCCCGCAATGAGGCGCGCGTCATCGCCGCCGGCGCAGAGCATGGCGCAGGCCTCGTCGAGATCTGCGGGCCGCGAGTATTCAAATGCTGCCGGTTTCATTAACCGGCTATTTTATCAGGATGGGGCTCACGCCGATGCGATAATTGACGCCGACCTTCACCAGGTTGACGCGCTCGCGGATATTGCTGTTGAGGTACAGGGTCGAGGACGCCTCATTGAAATTAAGGGCGTAATTTCCGAGATCCATGTAGTTGTATTCGAGCTTCGCCGTCCAGTTGTCGGTGAAGGCATATTCCACGCCGAGGCCCACCATCCAGCCCCACCTGGTCTCGTTGGTGCTGAAGAGGAGCGGCCGCAGCACGGTCGCCATGAGCACCTGGTAGTTGTCGTTGGTCCATGCCGCGCCGCCCTTGCCATAGAGCAGCAGGCGATCGAACGCCATGCCGAGCCGGGCGGCTGCGGTGCCGAGCGAATCGATCTTCGACGTGCAGTTCCCGGCACCCAGGATGAGGCCGGGCGTGAGCCCGGTCGCGGTGCAGGCGGTGCTGCCGGTCAAGTTCGCCCAGCTCGCCTGCGCTTCGAAGCCGAGCACCCACGATTCCAGCTGATAGTTCGCTCCGATCTGCCCGCCGGCAAGCCAGCCGCTCGGCGAGATGCTTGCCGGCAGCGGCGCGACGATGCCCTGGGTGGGGAGCAAAAACGCTATGGGAGTTTCAGCGACGTAGCCCGAGGCTCCGCCGACATGGACGCCGGCATAGATTCCGGTCCATCGAAACACCACCATCACCGGGCGCACCGGGTATGTCTCGACCGGAAGGTCGGCGGCAGCCGCAGGGAGCATGGCGGAGGCGAGCATTGCCGCAACCGTGAACGATCTCAATGCTCGCATGACACACGCGCCCCACGCTCAACCAGCCCCCGAGGCGTTGCGCCTCAATGGTGGCACCGTCGTGTCGATGGTCGCCGCAGTCAAGACGGCTTGCGCCGCCGCGACCCGCGCGAGCCGAAGGGGCGCACGACAATCGCTCGCAATACACGGAAAGACTTTGGATTTTTCGCTTGTGGCCGGACTGCCACAGGGCGAATGAATTTCGCCCGCAGCGTTGTCACGCCGCGTCGGCTCCCGCCTCCACGATGCGCAGGACGTCCGCCATGATCCGGTTCAGATCGAAGTCCTTTGGCGTATAGACCGCGGCGACCCCCGCCTGGCGAAGCACCTGCGCGTCCTCGGGCGGAATGATGCCTCCGACCACCACCGGAACGTCCGTCAGCCCGGCAGTGCGCATGCGCCCCACCACGTCGCGCACCAGCCCGACGTGGGAGCCCGACAGGATCGAAAGCCCCACCACGTGCGCGCCCTGCGCGGTGGCCGCCTCGACAATCTGCGCCGGGGTCAAGCGAATGCCTTCGTACACCACGTCCATGCCGGCGTCGCGCGCGCGCACCGCGATCTGCTCGGCGCCATTGGAATGGCCGTCGAGCCCGGGCTTGCCGAGCACGAATTTCAGCCGTCGACCGAGCTTGCTCGACACGCGATCGACCTGCGCGCGCAGATCGTCGAGGCCGACGGTCTCGTTGCGCATGGCCTGCCCGACGCCGGTCGGGGCGCGGTATTCGCCGAAGCTTTCGCGCAGCGCAAAGCCCCATTCCCCGGTGGTGACGCCTGCCTTCGCGCAGTCAATCGAGGCCGGCATGATGTTGCGGTCCGCGCGCGCGGCCGCGCGCAGCTCGTGTAGCGCGGCCGCAACCGCGTTCTGATCGCGCGTCGCACGCCATGCGCGCAGCCGGTCGATCTGCTCGGCCTCGGCTTGCGCCGTCACCGTGACGACCGCCTCGGCGGCATCGGCAAGCGGCGATGGTTCGGTCTCGACGAACCGGTTGACGCCGACCACGGTGCGCTCGCGGCGCTCGATCGCCTCGATCCGCTGCGTGTTCGAATCCACGAGCTGGCGCTTCATGTAGCCCTGCTCGACCGCGGCGACCGCCCCGCCCAGCGCGAGGATATGATCAAGCTCCTCGCGCGCCAGGCGCTTAAGCTCGTCGACCTTGGCCGCGATCGCAGGCGAACCATCGAAGATGTCGTCGTATTCCAGCAGATCGGTCTCGTAGGCCAGGATCTGCTGCATGCGCAGCGACCATTGCTGGTCCCACGGCCGCGGCAGGCCGAGCGCCTCGTTCCATGCCGGCAGCTGCACGGCGCGCGCCCGCGCGCGCCGCGACAGCGTGACCGCCAGCATCTCGAGCAGAATGCGGCTCACATTGTTTTCAGGCTGCTGCTCGGTCAATCCCAGCGAATTGACCTGCACACCATAGCGAAACAGCCGCTGCTTGGCATCGGCGACGCCATAGCGGGAGGCGGTGATCTCGTCCCAAAGCTCGACGAAGGCGCGCATCTTGCAGATCTCAGTGACGAAGCGCAGCCCGGCATTGACGAAAAAGGAGATGCGCCCGACCACCTCGCCGAACGCGCCCGGCGCGACCGCGCCCGACGCCCGCACCGCATCAAGGACGGCGATCGCGGTCGCCAGCGCAAACGCCAGCTCCTGCGTCGGCGTGGCGCCTGCCTCCTGCAGATGATACGAGCAGACGTTCATGGGATTCCATTTCGGCATCTCGCGGGTGGTGAAAACGATCACGTCCCGGGTCAGCCGCATGGAAGGCGCAGGCGGGAACACATAGGTGCCGCGCGAGAGATATTCCTTGATGATGTCGTTCTGGACCGTGCCCTGCAGTGCCGCGCGCTCAACTCCCTGCTCGTCGGCGAGCGCGACATAGAGCGCGAGCAACCACGCCGCCGTCGCATTGATGGTCATGGAGGTGTTCATGGCGCCGAGCGGAATTTCGGCGAACAGCGCGCGCATGTCGCCGAGATGGCAGACCGGAACGCCGACTTTGCCGACCTCGCCCAAAGCCGCCGGATGATCGCTGTCGTATCCGGTCTGGGTCGGCAGATCGAACGCGACGGACAGGCCGGTCTGACCCTTGGCGAGATTCCTGCGGTAAAGAGCGTTCGAGTCCTGCGCCGTGGAATGGCCGGCGTAAGTGCGAAAGATCCAGGGCTTGTCGCGTTCGCGCCTGCTGGCGTCCGATGGCTCGGGCATGCTGCCGCCGCTTGCTGGCATGGACAGTTTGCAATGCAGCATATCCATCAATGCGTGCCACGGCAACGCATTGACGCGTCGTGGCGCGCGCCGCCGCGATGACTCACCAACCAGATAATCGGTTGGATAGGGCGGTCAGCGCCGGATGAAGCCTATGATGAAGAGGAGCACGACCGCGCCAATGACGGCGTTGACGATGGAGCCCACAAATCCGGAGAATGGAACAAAACCGAGCGTGGTGAGCAGCCACACGCCGATATACGCTCCGATGATTCCGATAATGACGTTCCAGAGCAGCCCGAAGCCGAACCCCCGCACGATTTGACCGGCCAGCCAGCCGGCGATCGCACCGACGATCAGCGTGATGATGATGCTGTCTACTCCAACCACGGTGTTCCCCCTCCTTGCCTGGGCGATCCGCACGACATCGCGGATGTTGCTGCGCAACGCAGGAACCATAGCGCAGTGACACGAAGATGTCAGCGCCACGCCCGCTCCTGTTGATTTGATATTGCGGCGCAACATCAAAAGGAGCAGAGTGAATGCGGGGGCGATGAATTTGCGGAGACGCCATGCCCGCTCTGGTCAACACCAAACCATCGCATGCGTCCGCTCTGAAAGAGCAATACGCCATCGGGGAAATTCCTCCTCTCGGCCATGTGCCCGCACAGATGCACGCCTGGGCCATTCGCAAGGAGCGCCACGGTCCGCCGGAGAGCGCGATGCAGATCGAGACGCTGCCGACCTGGAAAATCGGCGAGGACGAGGTGCTGATCTACGTGATGGCGGGTGGCGTCAATTACAACGGCGTGTGGGCCGGTCTCGGCGTTCCGATCTCGCCGCTCGACGTCCACAAGAACCCGTTCCACATCGCCGGGTCGGATGCCTCCGGAGTAGTCTGGGCCTGCGGCCCGAAGGTTCGCCGGTGGAAGGTGGGCGACGAAGTCATTGTTCACTGCAACCAGGACGACGGCGACGACGAGGACTGCAACGGCGGCGATCCGCTGCTCTCGCCGTCCCAGCGCATCTGGGGCTACGAAACCCCCGACGGCTCCTTCGCGCAGTTCTGCCGCGTGCAGTCGCGCCAGCTCATGACCAAGCCGGCGCATCTCACCTGGGAGGAGGCGGCCTGCTACACGCTCACGCTGGCGACCGCCTATCGCATGCTGTTCGGCCATGCGCCGCACACGATGAAACCGGGGGACCACGTGCTGGTGTGGGGTGCCTCCGGCGGGCTCGGCGTGTTCGGCGTGCAGCTCGCCGCGGCCTCCGGCGCCAATGCGATCGGCATCATCTCGGATGAAAGCAAGCGCGACTACGTCATGCAGCTGGGCGCCAAAGGCGTGATCAACCGCAAATCCTTTTCATGCTGGGGCGCGATGCCGAAGGTCGGCACGCCGGAATACGACGGCTGGGTCAAGGAGGCGCGAAAGTTCGGCAAGGCGATCTGGGAGATCACCGGCAAGCGCGACGTCGATATCGTGTTCGAGCATCCCGGCGAGGCGACGTTCCCGGTCTCCTGCCTGGTCGTAAAGCGCGGCGGCATGGTGGTGTTCTGTGCGGGCACCTCGGGCTACAACATCACTTTCGACGCGCGCTATGTCTGGATGCGCCAGAAGCGCATCCAGGGCTCGCACTTCGCGCATCTCAAGCAGGCATCCGCGGCAAATCAGTTCGTGCTCGACCGCCGCATCGACCCCTGCATGAGCCATGTGTTCCCCTGGACCAAAATTCCCCATGCCCACGAGCTGATGCGCACCAACCAGCATCCGCCCGGCAACATGGCGGTGCTGGTCAACGCCCCGCGCACCGGGCTGCGCACGCTCGATGACGCCATCGAAGCCGCGGGCGACAGGGGATAAGGCGTCGCGGCGCTTGCGCCGGCGGCCTTAATAAGGGGCGAGGGACGGCACAGCGCATCCCAACGACGCGTTAAGCGCGCTGATGCCCCGCGCCTGCCGGATCCTCCGTCGCCATGCCCTGCTTTGTGCGGGCGCGCATGTGCGCTGCGTTGAGCTCGCCGCCGTAAACGAAGATCGTCGCGGTCCAATAGAGAAACACCAGCGCGATCATGGCGGAGGCGAGGCCCGCATAGGTGTTGACATAGCTGACGGAGAACTGCGCGAGATAGCGGGCGAAGCCTATGGCGGTGGCGAGCCACAGCCCGAGGGTAGCGACAATTCCCGGGATGATCTCGCGTATCGAGCGCCGGCCGGCGGGAAGCCATTTGTGCGCGACCAGGAGCGCGGTGATGAGGAGCACGCTGGTAACCCCGAAGCGCAGGAACGTGAAGGTGCTTTCGTCGAGAGGCGCAAGCCAGGGCGCGTGCCGCCGGATGGTGTCGAACAGCAGCGGTCCGAGCACGATGAGAAAGCCGAGCGCAAGCAGCGCGACTGCGGCAACCAGCACGTAGCCGATCGATTCGAGCCGCAGCAGGATCCAGTTGCGCGTTTCAACTCCGACATAGGCGCGGTTGAGACCGATGCGCAGGCTCTCGACGCCGCTGGAGGCGAAATAGACCGCGAGCACGCCGCCGAGCGTAAGCGCGCCGCGATGCGTGGTGGTGAGGACCTGATGGATTTCCTGGGCCAGCGGAAGCGCCACCTCCGGCGGCCAACTGGCGAACAGCAGGTTTGCGACCCTGTCGGCGAGATCGGCGGAGCCGAACAGGCCTCCCAGGGAAGTCAGCACGATGAAAAATGGAAACATTGCCATGAGCACTGACAGCGCGATGTGACTGGCGATCGCCCAGCCATCATCGCCGATAAAGTGCCAGTAGGCGTCGAGAGCGATGGCCCAGACGCGTCGCATGGTTTTCAAGCCTCGCAGGATTCGAGCGCGGCGCGGCGCAATCCAGCAACGCACTCTACGAGATCGGGCCGGCCATTGCATTTGTGCGCTGCACAACTACTGTTGTAACGCGACCTTGCAGCTCGCGGCCAACCGCGGGGGAGACACGATGAGCGACGCCCAGCGCCGCGATGCCGGCGTCCCGCTGCTTGCGCTGGCCCGCGAAGCAACACGCGCGTGCGAGACGCTGCTTGCCGAGGCGACGGCTGCAGTGCGTTCCCGAGTAACGGTTGAAGATCGGCTGGTCGAGCGCTCGCTCGATCGCGAGCAGCGCGCCACCCACGGGCTTGCCTGGCTCGCCACCTATGTCGAGTCGATCCGCCAGCTGTGCGCCTATGCCGAACGCCTCCACGCCGCCGACGGCCTGGGCGAGATCGAGGAGCTGCTGGTCCGCATCGGCATCGGGGAATATCTCGCTCAGCTCCAGGGCGGCATCCCCATGAGCCCGGGCGAGATCGTGCGGCCGGCCGATGTCGGGCTTTCCGCTTCGAGCGTCACGGCGCGGCTTGCCGGACCGCTCGAGCAACTCGCGAACGGCAACGTGGAACGCCGCGCGCGTCTCGTCGAGCTGATGCGCACGCATGAGGATGCCACGGTCGGGAGCTGCGCCCTCGATGACACGCTCGCGAGCATTCGCGACGAGATGCGCAAATTCGCCGACAGCGATGTCATGCCGCAGGCGCAGCAGTGGCATCGCACCAACAGCTACATTCCGGCCGGGGTGATCTCTCAGATGTCCGAGCTCGGCGTGTTCGGCCTCACCATCCCCGAGGATTACAGCGGCCTCGGCCTGGGCAAGGAATCGATGTGCGTCGTATCGGAGGAGCTCTCGCGCGGCTATATCGGCGTGGGCTCGCTCGGCACGCGCTCGGAGATCGCTGCCGAGCTGATCATCGGCTCCGGCACCGAGGATCAGAAGCACAAGTGGCTGCCGAAGATCGCCAGCGGCGAGGTACTCCCGACCGCCGTCTTCACCGAGCCCAATGCCGGCTCCGATCTCGCATCAATCCGCACCCGGGCGGAGCGGCACGGCGACGTCTATCGCATCCACGGCAACAAGACCTGGATCACGCATCCCGTGCGCGCGGACTTGATGACGCTGCTGGTGCGCACCGACGCGAGCGAGCCCGGTCACCGCGGCCTCTCCATGCTGCTTGCGGAAAAGCCGCGCGGCAGCGACAGCGATCCGTTTCCCGCGTCCGGCATGACCGGCACCGAGATCGAGGTGCTCGGCTATCGCGGAATGAAGGAATACGAGATCGCCTTCGACGGCTTCGAGGTGAAAGCCGAAAACCTGCTCGGCGGCACCGAAGGGCTGGGCTTCCGTCAGCTCATGCAGACCTTCGAGTCCGCGCGCATCCAGACCGCCGCGCGCGCCATCGGGGTCGCGCAGGCGGCGATGGAGCAGGCGCTCACCTATGCGCAGCAGCGCGCGCAGTTCGGGACGTCGATCATCGAGTTCCCGCGCGTTGCCGACAAGCTCGCCATGATGGCGGTCGAGATCATGATCGCGCGCCAGCTTACCTATTTTGCGGCCCGGCAAAAGGATTCCGGCAAGCGCTGCGATCTGGAGGCGGGCATGGCGAAGCTCCTCGCCGCGCGGGTGGCTTGGACCAACGCCGACAACGCGGTCCAGATCCATGGCGGAAACGGCTTTGCGCTTGAATTCCCGGTCTCGCGCATTCTCTGCGATGCCCGCATTCTCAGCATCTTCGAGGGTGCGGCCGAAATCCAGGCCCAGGTCATTGCGCGCCGGCTGCTCAGCGCGGCGAACTAGCGAGCCCATGGCAATCGAGAGCCCTCACCGGCGATACTCGTGTCACAACAATCCAACTCAAACCGGAAGATGCAAAATGGCCGTCGAACTATATCATTTCTGGAGCTCGGTCTGCTCGGTACGCTGCCGCATGGCGCTCGAGGAGAAGGGCGTCCCATGGATCAGCCGCTATGTCGACCTCTTCAAGTTCGACCAGATGCTGCCGCAATATCTCGCCATCAATCCGAAGGGCGTGGTGCCGACGCTCGTGCATGACGGCAAACCGGTCCGCGAGAGCTCTGTCATCAATGAATACATCGACGCTGCGTTCGCCGGGCCGCCGCTCACGCCGTCCGATCCGCTCGGCGCTGCGCGCATGCGCGAGTTCGTCTATCTCTGCGACGAGGGTTTCTCAGCCATCGCCAAGCTGACACTGGTCAAATACATCCTGCCGAAGCTGAAGAACCGATGGGGCGAAGATGAGCTGAGGAAGCAAGCCGAACGCAGACCGACCAGGTTTTATCAGGACTTTCACGGCCGCGCCGTGCGCGGCGAGATTACGGAGCAGGAACTCGCGGCCGCGCGGGCGACGATCGAAGAGCTGCTCGACCATCTTGAGCGCGCGCTTGCGCCGGGGCCGTGGATTATCGGTGGCCAGTTTACCCTCGCCGATATCTCCATTGCGCCCTACATGTTTCGGCTCGCCGCGCTCGGGGCCGAGCAATTCTGGTTGCCGCAGCGCCGGCCACGGGTCAACGCGTGGTACGAGAAGCTTGCGGCGCGGCCCGCCTTCAAGACCGCGGTGTCGTGGCCCGACGAGTCTGGCGGCGGCTACGAGGAGGTCGGGCTGCGCGCGAAGGTGTAATGCGCCAATTTGCGGGGGCGAGGCGACCTCGCTCCTCAAATTCCCCGGTTCCAGAAGTCGTAATAGCGCTCGATATTCATGGGCAGGAACGCGTTGTAGTTGGGCCAGGCTTCGTATTTCGGCAGCTTGATATCCTTCTGGGCATCCGCATAGGACTTGCCCTCGCTCACCGCCTGCTTCACCGCCGCGGAAAGATCCTGCAGGTAGACGAGCTCCTCGCGCGCATTATCCTTGTTCCCGGTCTGCTTGCCGCCCGGTCCGGGATGGCCGGGAATGAGCGTTTCCCAATCCATCGCGATCACCTTTTTGAGCCCCTCCTCGATGTCGGGCACGTAGGTATCGGCCATGCCGCGAAACTGGATGCCCTGGATCGGGATCCAGTCGACAGTGAAGATGATCTTCTCCTTCGGCAACCGCATCACCAGCATGCTGTCGGAATGATTCCTGCCGACATAATTGAGCTCGAGCGTGGTGCCGCCGAGCGCGATGTTGCGCTTGCCGTCTACGGCCTGGTCCGGAACGACGACGTCCGGCGGCTTGAGCGCAGCGATGCGCTCGCGGGCATTGCGGTGCGCCACGAACACCGCGCCGAGGTCCTTGAACGGCTGGCCGCCGGCAATGTGATCATAATGAATGTGGCTGTAGACGACGTATTTGATCGGCGCCTTGGTCACGGCCTGGATCGCGTCGATGTAGGGTTTTACGGTGCGCCGCTCGCTAATGGGATCGGTGGCGATCACGCCGGCGGGGGTGACTATGAACATGGACTGGTGGTTGCCATAGCGGAATATGTAAACGTTGTCGGTGACCTTGGTGGTTGCAAACGGCGGCGGCGCCGGTTGCTGTGCAAGCGCCGGCACGGCGAGCGCGCTCGCGATGACGGTTACCGAGATGCCCGCCAGACCAATTCGCAGCATTGCCGTTTCTCCTCACACAATGAATGAGCTTGCGTGCACGGCGGCTTTCGGACCGCGTGCGCGGGGCGCAAATGTCCCGCGCGGGCGATGCGAATGCAACAGGCATCGCGCGACGATCGAGTGATGATGGACGAGGGACCGCGCTACGCCATCTATTTCGTGCCGGCGGCCGGGTCCGATCTCTATCGGTTCGGCTGCTCGGTACTGCGCTACGATTGCTATACCGGGGAGCAGGTCGCGCCTGCGCATGAGCTCGCAGGCGACGCCGACAGCTGGCGCAGTCTTACCGAAGAGCCCCGCCGCTACGGCTTTCATGCCACGCTCAAGGCGCCGTTCCATCTCTCCTGCGAGCGCACCGAGCGCCAGCTCGTGGATGCCATGCAGAGCTTTGCCGCCGCGGGACATGCCGTCCCGGCGATTGCGCCCGTCGTCGAAATGCTGGAAGGCTTTGCCGCCGTCGTTCCACAGCGTCCGGATCCCCTGGTCAATACACTGGCGGCGCATTGCACGACCGCATTCGACCGCTTCCGGGCGCCGATGTCGCCGCGGGAACGCGCTCGCCGGTTGGCAACGCCCTTGAGCCGGGATCAGACCGAAAATCTCGAGCGGTGGGGCTATCCCCATGTCTTTGCGCATTTCCGGTTTCACATGACGCTCACCGGCCGGCTTGCGGTCGAGGCGCATGAGGCGCGTGTTGCGACGCTGCGCAGATGCTTTGAGCGGCTGTGCGGATACCGGCCGATCGCGATCGACCGGGTGGCGCTGCTCAGGCAGGATACGCCGACGGCCCGCTTTCGCGTCCTGAGCCACGCGCAGCTGCGCGCACCATTGTGAGCTTTAGACCAACGCCTTGCGCAGCCGGGCGCTGACCATGTCAATGACGACGACCGTGACCACGACGATGATCAGCTGCGCGGCAGTCTCCGCGTAACGGAAGGCGCGGATGCTTTCATAGAGCGATTGCCCGATGCCGCCCGCGCCCACGATTCCGAGCGTGGTGGCCGAGCGCACGTTGGTTTCCAGCCGGTAGAGAATGAACGAGCTCCACAGCGGCACCACCTGCGGGATGACGCCGAACACGATTTCCGGAATCCAGCGGGCGCCGGTTGCCCGGATGCCTTCGACCGGTCGCGGGTCGATGGCCTCGACCGCCTCGGAATAGAGCTTGGCGAAGACGCCGGTATTGTGCACGAACAGCGCCATCACGCCGGCGAAGGGACCAAGGCCGACCGCCACCACGAACAGGAGCGCAAACACGATCTCGTTGATCGCGCGGCAGGCGTCCATCAGGCGGCGCACCGGTTGCACGATCCATTGCGGGCAGATGTTCGAGGACGCCAGGATCGCAAACGGCGCGCCGAGGACCGCGGCCAGCGCCGTTCCCCAGATCGCGATCTGGATGGTGACGATCATGTCCGCGGCATAGTCACCCCAATCGCGGAAATCGGGGCGCGCGAACGCGCTCCCGAACTCCGCCATGTTGCGCCAGTCGCTGACCAGCGAAGCGGCGCGGAACATCTCGGCCGGGCCCCAGCTCCACACCAGCAGCGCAACAATCAGCAGGCATAGCGTCCAGCTGCGCGCGCGCCGCGCCATGGAATGGGTCGGGACGGCGATGTCGGGGTGGGCGGGTTGCTCCGGAGACCGGACAAGCGCGGGACGCTCGTGCGCGGGCACGGTGACTTCGGTCATCGAAAGGAGCCCAATGTAAGGCTCACGATCTAGCACATCCTGACCCGCCGCGCATCAGCACGGCGGTGCGATCACATCAGTGCGTACTGGCGAAGTCCGCGATCATCCGCTTCATCGCCTCTTTGTCATGCGCCTGGTCGGCCGCGACGAACGCCGCTACCCGCTTCTGATAGGGATCGCTTTCGGCCTGCTTCTCCATCTGCTCGATCCTGGCAATTTCGGCCTTGATCGAAGCGATGCGCGCTGCCTTGTCGCTCTCGGATAGCTTGTCGTCGGCCTGCACCTTCATCAGGTCGCGGTTGGCCTCGAGCTTGCGGATGGGGATGAGCTGGCGGTCGGACGATGGATTGAACGGAGACCAGATCAGGTTGGCGAGGATTTCCCGCTCGCTCTTGACCTCGCTGTCCGCGCCAAGGCGCCCGTAGCCGAGCAGGAAGCTGTAGAGCCGGGTCTTGATGCCCGCATCGAGATCCTTGCGCCAGACGAGAGGATCGAGCGGAATCATCGGCGAGGTCCAGATTACCCTGATCTGCTTGTGGGCATCGGGCGCGGTATTTTCCAGGCGTTGCAGGTCCTCGCTGTTGTTGGTCGCTGCGTCCACCTGCTTGTGGGCGACCGCCATCGCGTTGGCCTGATGACTGGCATTGCGCACCGTCTTGAAGCAATTCTTGGGATCGATATCGCGGGCGGCGAAAACGTACGAGCTCGGAACCAGAAATCCGGAAGTCGAATTTGGATCGCCGATGCCGAAGTTGAGCGTCTTGTCGCACTTGAGGATGTCGTCCAGCTTGGCAAACGGGCTGTCCGCACGCACGATGATTTGCGAATAGTAGCCGATGCTGCCGTCCTTGGAGACCACCTGCGCAAATACCTCGCCATGGGCGCGGTCGACCGCCTCCATCCCCGACTTGTTGCCGAACCAGGCGAGATGCACCTTGTTAAAGCGCATTGCCTCGATGACGCCGGCATAGTCGGTGGCGTAGAAGGCCTTGACCTTGAGGCCGGTCCCCTTCGAGATGGCCTCCACGAACGGCTCCCAGTTCTTCTTCTGGTTGACCGAGGCCTCGGTCGAGATCACGCCGAAATTGATCTCGGAAGGGGTTTGCGCGCCGGCTGCGGCCACGCAGATTGCAAGTGCGAACGCACCCAATGCGGCCTGCTTGAACGACAATAACGATCGCATCGTCGATTTCTCCTGTTCGGATCATCCAGGTTCGTGAGGGTCGGCGATTACGCGGTTACGCGTGGGGCCCGGTCGGTTCGCGCAGCGCGCGACAGATCGAGGACGCCCGTGTCATCCTTCGCAGGGATCGCATCGATAGAGGCAAACAGATCGTCGCTTTCGGCGCCGTAGATGGCGCAGAGCTGCTCCGAAGTGAGCGCGGCGGAAGGCCCGTCGTAGACGATCCTGCCGGCCTTGAGCCCGATGGTGCGCGCGCAATAGCGCAGCGCGTATTCGACCTGATGCAGAGAGACAAGAACGGTGATGCCGTCCCGCCGATTGAGATCCCCAAGGATATCCATCACCTTGCGCGCCGAGCTGGGGTCGAGCGAAGCGATCGGCTCGTCAGCCACGATGAACTCGGCGCCCTGCACCAGCGCGCGCGCAATGGCCGCGCGCTGCTGCTGGCCGCCCGAGAGATCGCAGCCGCGCTTGAGCGCATGCTCCGCGATGCCCACGCGCGCCAGCGCGTGCATCGCGCGCCGTTTCTGCTCCAGGCTGAACTGACCGAAGGTCGCGGGCAGAAGCGGCATCCGTCCCAGCAGCCCGAGGCAGACATTGGTGAGCACTGAAAGCCGCGGAACCAGGTTGAATTGCTGGAACACGACGCCGACCCGGGCACGCAGCGCATTGGCGCAGCGGGCAACGCGTCCACGCTGCTGGATCGGCTGCGAGAACAGACGAATCTCGCCCTCGGCGTGTCCCTCGGCGCGATCGATTGCCGTGAGCCCCGCGATCGCCCGGATGAGCGTAGACTTGCCGGAACCCGAGGCGCCGATCAATCCCACCATCTCGCCGCGTTTGATCTCGAAGCTGACCCCGCGCAGAACCGGGCTCTCGCGAAAGGACTTCGAAATCCGGCGCGCTTGCAGGACTGTTTCCAACGACACGATCCCAATCTCCCGCGGAGACTGGGCTAGCAAGCGCATATGACAGCTGGATGAACCCGGCGCACCGGCCCGTCCGCAGGGCGCCCCCCCTTCAGACGACCATGCGCTCGGCCTCGCCGAGATGCACGATCCGGCCCCGGACGAGGGCTGCGACCACACGCGGCCGGCCGCGTGCGGCCCCGTCGACCAGGATGAGGTCGGCGCGCCTGCCGCGGTCGATGCGGCCGCGGTCATGCAACCCTGCCGCGCGTGCCGGCGATCCGGAAACCAGCGACCATGCGCGCTCGAGCTTTGCGACGCCGATCTCCGCCAGCCGGAACGGCGCGATCAGCGGCGCCGGATAGTAGTAGTCCGAGGCCAGAATCGAGCAGAGGCCGCCGGCAATCATGTCGCTGGCATTGATCCAGCCCAGATGGCTCCCGCCGCGCATCACATTGGGGGCGCCCAGCACAATGTCGTCGCTCCCGCCGGCGGCCGCGCGCGCGGTCTCCACGTTCATCGGGAACTCGCTCACGCGACACCCCAGGGTGCGAAACCATCGCCGCTGCTCGGGGCTCTCATCGTCGTGCGACAGCAACGCCACGTCGTGGGCGGTGGCCTGTCCGGCGATGCGGGCAATCGATAGCGGAACCTCGTCACGGCGTTCGCGCAACCGCGCGACCAGCTTGAGGAAGTCCTCGCGCGGCAGGCCCGAGCGTTCCACCATCGGACCGATCTTGTCGGGCCGCTTGGCGGCATGCTCGGGTGAGGGCAGGTGATTATTGAAGGCGACTGCGCCGATGCGGCGCGCCGCCAGCCAGTCCGCGACCTCGGTCTCCGCGTCGAGGTTGTAGGTCTCGTGCCGGAGGTGAAACCTGGTGTCCGCCGCAAGGCGCGGACGCAACGCTTCGATTGCGGCGAGAATGCCGCGCGCGTTGTCGGTGCCGCGCAGCCCCGGTTCCCACGACCAGGTGACGCCGTGGAAGACCGTGGTAATGCCGTTTGCGATCGCCTGGTGGTCGCTTTCGATCAACGCAATGTCGAGCGACACATGCACGCCGGGACGCGGCATGATCTGGCGCTCGAAGGCATCGCCGTGAATGTCGACAATACCGGGAAGCACAAGCAGACCGGCAGCATCGATGGTGCGGCCGGCGGCCCGGTCGGCCCCGATCTCGGAGATGGTGCCGTCGGCAATGCTGACGTGGAGGTCGGTTTCCTCGAATCCTCCGTCCAGCAGCACCCGCCCACCCGCGATGCGAAGATCCATGTGCTCAGCTCTCGATCACCAATTCGAGCCGGTCGGCAGCAAAGCGCGCCCGCGTCGTGAGCACAGGACAATCTTCGCCATCGGCATCCACGCTCTCGACCACCAGAATCGGGCGGCCGATCGTGACCTTCAGCTTCGCTGCATCTGCCGCGTCCGCGATCGCAGCGCTGATGCGCGTGCTTTTGCGCACATAATCGCGCACGCCGAAATGCGCGAGCATCCGCGTCATGGAACTGGTGACGGCATAGACGGCGCCGGCGCCCGGAAATCGGCCGGCTGCCACCCACGAGGTGGCGGCGCAGATTGCAACGCGATCCGCCTGGCGCAGCAAATCGAGCCGGATGAGCGCAGTGCCGGCCGGAAGCTTGAGCCGCGCGGCGGTTGCGGCATCGGCCGGCTCCACCGAGCTTGCGATCAGGCGGCCGCCGACGGCGTGGCCGGCACCCCCGACAATCTCCGAGAATCGGGTCCGCTGCCGGATCGGATAAGCAATGCGCCGGGCCTCGACGAAGGTGCCGCTGCCCCGCTCGGCGCGCAACAGCCCGCGCTCGGCGAGCGCAGCAATCGCCCGTCGCACCGTATGGCGGTTCACGCCGAAGCGCGCCGCGATGTCGATCTCGCCGGGCATCTTGCTTCCCGGCCGCAAAGCT
>Ga0306922_10000251_pt1 | contig 42481 bp, 38 predicted proteins | sample sta12Cox44000082_FD_203758 | JGI IMG/M metagenome (GOLD analysis project Ga0306922, IMG submission 203758) | Lab enrichment of tropical soil microbial communities from Luquillo Experimental Forest, Puerto Rico - statoxic.12C.oxic.44.000.082 (v2)... | ecosystem: Environmental > Terrestrial >... | reverse complement strand
CGATCAGGCTAAGCGACTCTACGAGTACGGTTGTGTGACCGAGATGGATATTGTGCAGCTCATTTATCGTCCGACCGAGCCCCAAGGCGCGTTGAAGGACTTCCAGTTTGGCCGCTCGACCATGGAGGCGCGATGGCAGCAAGAGCTCTCCGACGCGCGGACCACTTTGCACGCCTCCCCATGGCTCGCACCAATGCCAAAGGAGCTTGGAGTTCGTGTATATCCACGAAATCCTCGTCGGACATCGTGAACGTGCGGCCTAAGCTAGTCCGCTTTCGAGCGAATAGCGGACATACCGATTTTATGAGCATGCGGCATGGACCGTTAGCCGTGGCCATCGGCAAGCGCCTTCTTCAGGGCCAGAAAATCCCGCCAGGCAAACCGCTTCTGCAACGGGCTGCGCAGCAAGAACGCGGGATGGAACGTGGCGAGCGCGCGGATTTCGCGGCAGCTGGTTTGATAGGCAAACCAGCGTCCCCGTGAACGGGTGATGCCGTCTTTGATGCCGAGCAGGGTCTGCATCGCCGGCCCGCCGAGGCACACCAGGATTTCCGGATCGGCGAGTTCGATCTGGCGGCGAATAAACGGCAGGCAAATTGCGGTTTCCTGCGGCGTCGGCGTTCGGTTCCCAGGCGGCCGCCACGGCACGACATTGGCGATATAAACGCAATTTCGATCAAGCCCGATCGCCGCCATCATACGGTCGAGCAATTTGCCGGAACGGCCGACGAACGGGCGCCCAACGACGTCCTCGTCGTAGCCCGGCGCCTCGCCGACGAACATGACCCGACTCTGTGGATTGCCGTCGGCGAAGACAAGCTGCGTCGCTGTGGCGCGCAGCCCGCAGCCTTCGAAAGCCGCAAGGAGCGCCTGCAACTCGTCGAGCGTCTGCGCAGTGCGCGCGGCTTCGCGGGCGGCCATGAGCGCGGTTTCGGGCGGCGGCGGAGCGTGGGCTGATTTCGCCGCTGGCTGCGGTATTTCAGCTCGCGGCCGGATTTGCCGGTTCCGCTCGGCGGTGCCCGCATTGTTGTGTGACAAATCATCCGCCATCCGGTTGACCGGCGTCTCGGCGACGAGGCTGTCGACCCCGGCGTCGAGATAAAATGCGATCAGTTCACGTGCGGCTTTGGGTCCGGAAATCATGCGGCGGGTTGGCCTTAAGCTTGCAACACCGAGTCGTCCTCGGGAGTGGCGATTGTCAGCGCACCAGATTCGTGAACAATCGGACCTTGCTGTCGCGGATTCAAGTGCAGCCGAGTGCAACAAGTGCAAGAAGCGCAAGACATGAATACATCGCAGCTTCCACCGCGTGAAGCGATGGAATTCGATACCGTGATCGTGGGGGCGGGGCCGGCGGGGCTTGCCGCCGCTATCCGGCTCAAACAGCTCGCGCCGGAAAAATCCGTGGTCATCGTTGAGAAAGGTTCCGAAGTCGGCGCCCACATCCTCTCCGGCGCGGTCATCGATCCGGTCGGACTGGATCGCCTTATTCCCGAATGGCGCACCGAGGACACGCCGATCAAAACCGCGGTCACCGCCGACCGGTTCTACGTCCTCGGCGCTTCCGGCGCGCTGCGGCTGCCGAATTTCCTGATGCCGCCGCTGATGAGCAATCACGGCAATTTCATCGTCTCGCTCGGTGAGGTTTGCCGCTATCTCGCCAAGAAGGCGGAAGCGCTCGGGGTCGAGATTTATCCGGGCTTCGCCGCAACCGAAACGTTATTTGAAAACCGCGCGGTGGTCGGGATCGCCACCGGCGACATGGGCTTGGCAAAGGACGGCCATCACAAATCGGGATTCGCGCGCGGTATGGAGCTGCGCGGCAAATACACTTTGCTCGCCGAAGGCGCGCGCGGCAGCCTGTCCAAGGTCTTGATCGAGCGCTTTGGCCTGCGCGAGGACCGCGAGCCGGCGAAATTCGGCATTGGCCTAAAAGAGCTTTGGCAGGTGCCTCCCGGCAAGCATCACCGTGGCCTCGTGCAGCACACGATGGGCTGGCCGCTCGACAACGGCACTGGCGGCGGCTCGTTCACCTATCATTTCGGCGACAATCTCGTCGTGGTCGGTTTTGTCGTTCATCTGAATTACCGCAATCCGTACCTCGCACCGTTCGAGGAGTTTCAACGCTTCAAGACGCATCCTCTGGTCAGAGATACGTTCTCTGGCGGCAAGCGCCTTTGCTATGGCGCGCGCGCGATCACCGAAGGCGGCTGGCAATCAGTGCCGAAGCTCGTGTTTCCGGGCGGTGCGCTGATCGGCTGCGCCGCCGGTTTCGTCAACGTGCCGCGCATCAAGGGCACGCATAACGCCATGCTGTCGGGCATGCTCGCGGCCGAAAACATTGCCGCGGCTTTGAACGAAGGCCGCGCGCATGACGAGCTTTCCGCTTACGAGCAATCGTGGCGCGCTTCGCCGATCGGCCGCGATCTGTGGCGCGTGCGCAACGCCAAGCCGTTGTGGTCGAAATTCGGCACGATCGGCGGAGTGGCGCTTGGTGGACTGGACATGTGGGCCAATACACTCGGCATCCCGGTGTTCGGCACGCTCAAGCACGGCAAACCGGATTTCGCCACGCTCGAGCCGGCGGCGAAATGCCGGCCAATCGCCTATCCCAAGCCGGACGGCGAGCTCACTTTCGATCGGCTGTCGTCGGTCTATTTGTCGAACACCAACCATGAGGAGGACCAGCCGGTCCATCTGCTGGTGCGCGACGCCGGTTTGCAGAAATCATCCGAACATGACGTCTATGCCGGGCCTTCAGCGCGTTATTGTCCGGCGGCCGTCTATGAATGGGTCGAGGAGGCAGGCCAGCCGCGTTTTGTGATCAATGCGCAGAACTGCGTTCATTGCAAAACCTGCGATATCAAAGACCCGAACCAAAATATCACCTGGGTTCCGCCGGAAGGCGGCGGCGGTCCAAATTATCCGAACATGTGATCCGCACGCCCCGATTTTGCCGTCGTTCGGGCCTAGGCAGCCGTTTGGCGCGAGAATATTGGCCGGACCGTCCGGTTTGTGCGCTTGCGGGCGTGGGGCAAAAAGTACATTCTCGCCACGACCGAGCACGACAGGCGCCCCTGATTCCCGTTTCGCCGGTCCTTGCGTTTGCCTATGGAGATCTCGTGATTCATTTGCTGCTTTCGCGGCATGCCGCCATCCTCGGCATCGCCCTCGCTTTGAGCTTTCCATCCTTGGCCGCGCAGGTGCCGGCACAAGAACAGCTTTCGCCCGAGAACGCCGCCGGCAGCTATTTGGCTGCGCGGCATGCCGGCGCCGAGCGAGATTCCGCGCGGGCGGCGGCCTATTACCGCGGCGTGCTCAGGCTTGATCCGCGCAATCCCGACCTGCTCAACCGGACGTTCCTCTCGGTGCTCACGGAGGGCAGCATCGATGAGGCGAGCAAACTTGGCGAACGCCTGCTCGCTGTCGAGCGCAGCGATCGGATTTCACGCTTGGTGCTCGGCGTCCGCGATATCAAGCAGAAGCGGTATGCTTCGGCGCGTCAGCACCTCGCGCAATCGGTCCGCGGCCCGGTCACCGATCTGACCGCAGCTTTGTTGTCGGCTTGGGCGCAAGCCGGCGCTGGTGACAGTCGCGGTGCAGTCGAGTCGCTGGACAAGCTTTCCGGACCCGATTGGTACGGGATTTTCAAGGACCTGCACGCGGGGCTCATTCTCGATCTTGCCAACGACAAGAAAGGCGCCGGCAAGCGGTTTGCCAGCGCATATAAAGCCGACCCGCAGGCGCTGCGCACGGTGCAGGGCTACGGTCGTTATTTGTCGCGCAACGGCAGCAAGGACGATGCGTTGAAGGTCTATTCCGATTTTGCCAAAGCGCTGCCCGACCATCCGGTGGTCAGTCAAGAAATGCGCGAGATTTCGTCAGGCGCAAAGCTGCCACCGCTGATCGAGTCGCCGCAAGCCGGCGCGGCCGAAGCGCTGTACGGCCTCGGCGCTTCAATCGGCCGGCGCGGCGGCGAGGATCTCGCGTTGATCTACTTGCAGCTTGCGCTCTATCTCGAACCCTCGCACCCGATGGCGCTGTTGTCGCTCGGCGATCTCTACGAGCAGCTCAAGAAGCCTGATCTGGCGATCAAAGCCTACGAGCGAATCCCCACCGGCTCGGTGATCGCACGCAATGCACAGATTCAAATGGCGGTGGATCTCGATGCGCTCGAGCGCACCGACGAGGCTAAGAAGCTTCTGGAGCGCGTCATTGCGGAGCGACCGAAGGATACCGAAGCGATCGTCGAGCTCGGCAATATCCAGCGGGGTCGCAAGAACTTCGCCGAGTGCGGGGACACCTACAGCAAGGCCGTCGCCAATTTGACCAATCCCGAGAAGCTGAACTGGGTGATGTTCTACTTCCGCGGCATCTGTTACGAGCGCTCGCATCAATGGCCGGCCGCCGAAGCCGACATGAAGAAGGCGCTCAGCCTCTATCCAGATCAGCCGCTCGTGCTCAACTACCTCGGCTATTCCTGGGTCGACCAGGGCATCCATCTCGACGAAGGCATGGACATGATCCGCCGCGCCGTCGAGCAACGGCCGGACGATGGCTACATCGTCGACTCGCTCGGCTGGGCCTATTATCGCGTCGGCAATTACGACGAGGCGGTCAAGAATCTCGAACGGGCGGTGGAGCTCAAGCCGGAAGATCCGACGATCAACGATCACCTGGGCGACGCCTATTGGCGGGTCGGGCGCGCGCTTGAAGCGCATTTCCAGTGGTCGCACGCCAAGGATCTCAATCCCGATCCGGAAGAACTGCCGAAGATCGAGGCCAAGCTCAAAGAGGGCTTGCGTGCCGACGCCTCGTCGGCGACTTCTGCGGCGGCTGCCGACAAGCCGAGCTCTGCGGCGGATGCGGAGAAGCCGAAGAAATCCGGCGACGGGGGCTAAAGCGCCACCTTGCCGTTTGAGCTTGTCGACATTGCGCCGGCCAAGGTCAATCTCACGCTGCGGGTCATCGGCCGCCGCGCCGACGGTTATCACGACATTGAAAGCCTGGTGACGTTTGCTGAACTCGGCGATCGGCTGGCATTGACGCCGGGCAGCGAGCTTGCCGTTACGGTTGTCGGGCCGGGCGCGGGGCATACCGGCGCGGATAGCGAAAATCTGGTGCTCAAGGCCGCCCGCGCGCTTGCTGCTAGTATCGTCGATTTGCGGTTAGGCGCCTTTAGTCTGGAAAAGAACATCCCGGTCGCGGCCGGGCTTGGCGGCGGGTCGGCGGATGCGGCTGCTGCGCTTCGGCTATTGGCGCGCGCCAATAATCTCGCGGCGCACGATCTGCGGCTTCATGAAGCGGCGCGGGCCACCGGGGCGGACGTGCCGGTCTGCCTTGATCCGCGCCCGCGGCTGGTGCGCGGCATCGGCGAGATTCTCTCTGAGCCGCTGCCGCTGCCGCGCCTTTGCGCGCTTCTGGTCAATCCCGGTGTTGCGCTGCCGACCAAGCTCGTTTTTTCCGGCTGGAAGGCTGATCGCAGCCAACCGACGCCTTCCGCCACCATGAACGACATGCCGGACACGCAGCATCTGCTCGAGTGGCTCGCGCGAGAAGCCAATGATCTCGAACCGCCCGCACTGGCGCTGGCGCCGGCGATCGCGGATGTCCTTTCTGCATTACGCGGGAATGCCAGCTCCCGGCTCGCGCGCATGTCGGGATCGGGCGCGACCTGTTTCGCGCTGTTTTTGTCGGCCGCGGAAGCAGCCGCGGCGGCGCGGCGACTGCGCGCGCAATTTCCGCAATGGTGGATCTGCGAAACCGTGCTGGGCTAAGCTGAAAGTCTCGGATCATTCGGGCTTGGCGCCGGAGAACTGGACGACCTTCGCCCACCTCCCGGTTTCGGTGGCAATAAAATTCGCAAAATCAGCCACCGACATCGGCATCGGCGTGCCGCCGAGATCGATGAGACGCGCCTTGAGCTGCGGATCAGCGAGTGCGGCGTTGACCTGCTTGTTGAGCTGGTCGACGACAGCGCTTGGCGTATTCCTTGGCGCGCCAATTCCGAACCAGGCGGTCGCTTCGTAGCCTGGCAGAAACTCTCCAACGGTCGGAAGCTCAGGCAACGCATCCGAGCGCGTCGCGCTGGTTACGGCAAGGCCGCGCAACTTGCCGGCCCTGATGAAATCGAGCGACGACGGCAGTGGATTGAAGGTCACCTGCACCTGGCCGCTGAGCAGATCGGGAAACTGGCTGCTGCGATATGGAATATGCGTAAGCTTGACGCCAGCCATCATGTTGAACAATTCGCCAGCGACATGGTTGATACTGCCGATGCCGGGAGACGACATGTTGATCTTTCCCGGGTTGGCTTTGGCATAGGCAATGAACTCGGGACCAGTCTTGGCCGGGACCGAAGGATTGACCATCATCACGGCGGGGACGCGAAGAATGCTGCCAGCCGGCCGAATGTCGTCCTTGAAATTGAAATTGAGCGCATCGTAGAGCGTTGCGTTGATCGCGTTTGTCTGAGTGACCCAGAGCAGGGTGTAACCGTCGGGCGAGGCGTGCACGACCGACTCGGCGGCGACATTGGTGCCCGCGCCGGTGCGATTTTCCACTACGAATTGCTGACCAAGTTGAACTGAAAGCTGTTGGCCGATGAGCCGCGCCGTAATGTCAGACGACGTGCCGGCCGGAAAACCGACAACGATGCGCACCGGACGCGTCGGATAATCGAGAGCACGTCCGCGGTGAAGACCGATTGGAAGCGCGCAAGTGCCGGCAATCAGGGACAGCGATCGTCTGCGAGTGAGCATGGCTTTGCCGCGGTCAAGCTACACCACTTGGCTTGTGCTGTGTAGTCGTGCGATGTCGCCGGCATATGCTAGCTTGGCGATATCCGACGAGGGCCATTGATGAAGATTTCCATTCTCGACGATTATTTTGACACGGTGCGTACGCTTGCTTGCTTCAACAAGCTGAAAGGTCACGACGTCGAAATCTGGAACGATCACATGCAAGATACCGGCGTGCTCGCCGGCCGCTTGAAGGATACCGAATGCCTCGTGCTTATCCGCGAGCGCACGAAAATCCAGGCGGACCTGCTGGACCGGCTACCCAGGCTCAGGCTCATCAGTCAACGCAGCGTCTATCCGCATATCGACATCGCGGCCTGTACACGGCTCGGCGTCATCGTATCATCGAGCCAGCATCCCGGCCTGCCGTCTTACGCCGCAGCCGAGTTGACCTGGGCGCTCATCCTCGCCTGCGCCCGTCAGCTTCCCCAGCAGATGGCAGCGCTCAAAGCCGGCAAGTGGCAAATTGGCGTCGGCACGGCTTTGCGCGGCAAGACGCTCGGCATCTTCGGTTATGGCCGCATCGGCGCGACGGTCGCTGGTTACGGCAAGGCGTTCGGCATGAACGTTCTCGCCTGGGCGCGCGAGGAATCGCTTGCGCGTGCGCGTGCAGACGGCCACGCGGCCGCGCGCAGCAAGGCGGAATTCTTCGCGACTTGCGACATCGTCACACTGCACATGCGACTTGTTCCGGCCACGCGCAATATCGTCAAAGCCGAAGACCTGGCCCGCATGAAGCCGGATGCGATCCTGGTCAATACCAGCCGGGCGCCGCTGATCGAGGAGGGTGTGCTCGTCGCAGCCTTGCGCGCCGGCCGGCCGGGCTACGCCGCGGTCGACGTATTCGAAGACGAGCCGGTGCTCGATCCGGATTTGCCGCTGTTGCAATTCCCCAAGGTCGTGGCGACGCCGCATATCGGCTACGTCACGCGTGACGAATACGAAATGCAATTCACTGACATATTCGATCAGATCGTGGCGTTCGCGGCGGGGCGGCCGATCAATGTCGTCAATCCCGACGTGCTGGCAGGCGCGGCACGACCTCAGTAAGGCGAACGCCGGTCGGCGGATCAAAGCCTAGTGCGTGCGTGCGATGCAGAAGTCCGCGGTCGCGGCCAGCGCGGTCTTCATTTTTGAACCGGGAAACAGCGCCAGTGCGTCGCGCGCGATCGCGCCGTAGTGATGGGCACGGCCGATCGTGTCTTCGAGCGCGCGATGTTTCATCATCAGCCCGATGGCATGATCGAGATCGGCATCGGTCGCTTCGCCGCGTTCCAGCGTCCGCCGCCAGAATTCGCGTTCGGCGTCGCTGCCGCGCCGGAACGCCAGCACCACCGGCAAGGTGATCTTGCCTTCGCGGAAATCGTCGCCGATATTTTTGCCGAGCCGCGCCGACACGCCGCCATAGTCGAGCGCGTCGTCGACGAGCTGGAACGTTATGCCGAGATTCATTCCGAACGAGCGGCTCGCCGCCTGCTCCGCTTTCTGTCGCCCGCACAGCGCCGGACCGACTTCGCAAGCGGCGGCGAACAGTTCCGCGGTCTTGGCGCGAATGACCGCGATATATTCGTCCTCGGTCGTGGCGGTGTTCTTCGCCGCGGCGAGCTGCATGACTTCGCCTTCGGCAATTACCGCGGCGGCGTCGGAAAGAATCTCCAGCGCCTTGAGGCTGCCGACCTCGACCATCATCTTGAACGCCTGGCCGAGCAGAAAGTCGCCGACCAGCACGCTCGCCTCGTTGCCCCACAGCATGCGCGCCGCAAGGCGGCCGCGCCGCAGCTCGCTTTCGTCGACCACGTCGTCGTGAAGCAGCGTCGCGGTGTGCATGAATTCAACCGCGGCGGCGAGCTTGATATGGCCGTCGCCGCCATAGCCGGCCAGCCGCGCCAAAGCCAGCGTGAGCATAGGGCGCAGCCTTTTGCCGCCGGAATTGATCAGGTGATTGGCGACCTCGGGGATCATCGTCACTTCGGAGCCGGTGCGCGCGATAATGGCGGCGTTTACGCGTTCCATGTCGGCGGCGACCAGATCGACCAACGGATCGATGGATGGTTCACGCGCGCTTTCGAATGGTACGATGACGGCCACGAGATGCTTCTCCGGATAGGGAGTGGAAGGCCAGAAACGCTATGGTCGTGCGAAAAGGACGGCAATACCCGGCCATATATAGATTCCTCTGCGCTGGATCGCCAGCGCAGAGGATGCAGCTTACGCGGGAGGGGAATTCGGTGTGCCTTTTAAGGATCGTCTGCTTTGACCGCACTACGGCGCCTGCGCAGGCGGGGCGTGGGAGCTGAAGATGCGCGAACTTGTCCGCACCACGGATCCGGTACTGATCTCGGCAATCGAGGCGCTGCTCAATAGCGCGCGGATCAGGCACATTGTGGCGGATCAAAACATGAGTGTTCTGGAAGGCTCGATCGGCATTTTTCCGCGCCGCATTTTGGTGCGCGAGGACGAAATACAGATGGCGCGACGCTTGCTCGAAGACGCAGGCTTCGGCCACGAGCTTCGTCCCCAACACGGCGCCCAGGATGGCTCGGGCGACTGCTGAGATGGTCATCGAGGTGGACCGGACCAGCGAAGATGCGTTGCTCGGCGGCAGGCTTGTTCTGCGGCAGCCGGTGCGCGGCCATCGCTTCGGCCATGACGCCGTGCTGCTCGCCGCGGCGACGCCGGCACATGCCGGCCAAGTCGCGGTCGAATTCGGCGCCGGCGTAGGTGCGGCCGGACTGGCGCTCGCCCGCCGGGTCGACGGGCTTGCCGTCACGCTAATTGAAGTCGATTCGCAATTGACTGCGCTCGCGCGCGACAACGCCACACGCAACGGATTGGCCGAGCGGGTTCGCGTGGTTTGTCTCGATGTCGCCGACGCTGCCGGTTTGGCGGCTGCGGGCCTTGCCGCGCAAGCCGCCGATCAGCTTCTGATGAATCCGCCGTTCAATCCGCCGCACAATGCATCGTCCGATCGCGCGCGCCGCCTGGCTCACACCGGTTGGCCAGCCGTGCTCTCGCAGTGGATCGAGAGCGCGGCGCGTTTATTGCGCCCGGGCGGGATCTTGACGCTGATCTGGCGCGCCGATGGCCTTGGCGATGTGCTGACCGCGTTGGCAAACGGGTTCGGCGCGGTCGTGATCCTGCCGGTTCACCCCAAGCCTGAGGTTGCCGCAATACGCGTCCTGGTGCGCGCGACGAAAGCCAGTAAAGCGCCGCTTGTGGTGCTGCCCGGGTTCGTTCTCGCCGACGCCGGCGGCAAGCCCACCGCACAGGCCGAGGCCATCTTGCGCGACGGCGCTGCGTTCGATTTGCCGACCGGGTGAAGCCAACTTTGGCGTCATCCGGTCAAACCTTTGGCGAACTCCTGCTCAAGCCTTAGGCATTAACCGGGACGGAATCGGGCGACGCAGCCGGCTTTTGCTTCTGTTCGATCCGTATAGGAATGTACGAAATCGCAACAAACACGCTGACAATCATCAGTAGGAAGTAGATCTTCATCAGCCTTTCGCCTCCACCACAGGTGACCGGCGCCATCCCTTCAAGCAAGAAACGTTCCACTGTCTTAAGAAACAGTTACTTGAGGCTCGCTTCGAGCAGGCATATTTGGCCAGCATGAGTTTGCGCACTATGACCTTGGGCACATGACCGACGGCTCGGCCGGAACTTCCTTTCGTGAAATGAGTGGCCGCGCGCTTGACGGCTTGCGGACGCTTGTGCCGCAACGTTTCCGCCGCGATCGCCCGATCGTGCCGGTGGTGCGGCTGACCGGTATCATTGGCTTTTCCACGCCACTCCGCCCCGGACTTACGCTTGCCGGCATTGCGCGCAGCCTCGACCGCGCATTCGCCATTGGCCGCGCCGAAGCCGTGGCGCTCGCGATCAATTCACCCGGCGGATCGGCGGTGCAGTCACACCTGATCTTCCGTCGCATCCGCCAATTGGCGGAGCAGCACAAACGCCGGGTCATCGGTTTCGTTGAAGACGCCGGCGCTTCAGGGGGCTACATGATTGCCTGCGCGGCGGACGAAATTGTGGCCGACGCGAACTCGATCGTCGGCTCGATCGGGGTGGTCGGCGGCTCGTTCGGCTTTGATAAATTGATCGAGAGGTTCGGCATCGAGCGGCGGCTTTATACGTCGGGCGAGCACAAGGCCATGCTCGATCCTTTCTTGCCGGAAAACCCGGAAGATGTTGATCGCCTGAAAAAATTGCAGCGCGAAATCCATGACGCTTTCATCGCGCTAGTGAAATCGCGCCGTGACGGCAAGCTTGCCGGTCCGCAAGACGAGCTTTTTTCCGGCGCATATTGGACCGGCCGCCGCGCATTGGAACTCGGCCTCGTCGACGCCATCGGCGATCTTCGGGGCGTCTTGCACGAACGATTCGGCGACAAAGTTGTTACGCCCCTGGTATCCGCGGAACGCGGCTGGCTGGGCCGGCGCCTGTTGGGCGCGGGCGTAAGCGAAGCATTGCCGGCGCCGGCGCAGTTCGGTCTCGCCGAGGATTTCATTTCGGCGCTCGAGGCGCGAGCGATCTGGGCGCGTTACGGTCTCTAGCTTTTAAGGTCGCCGGCGCGGTTCCCGAAAACGCTGGCCGTCCGGTGCAAAATCGTGCACAGTCGGGGCAAGGAGAATGTGCCAATGCCGCCACTTGTGGTTTTCGCGCTCGGGGTCGTGGGCGCAGCGGTGCTGGCGCGCTGGTGCGTCAAGGAAGTCCAGCGCGTGAATGCGGAACTCGACGAAATGCGCGCTAAAGCCTCGGTCGAGCCGCAGGACCGGGATGCCATGCCGAAGCTGAAGCCGGATCCAAAGACCGGCGAATACCGGCCCAGCTGATTACTGCGTATCTTTGATACCGTGCTCGCGCACGACGCGGCCCCATTTCTCATATTCTGTGTGCATGAACGTGCCAAGCGCCTCCGGCGTGCCGCCAACCGGTACTGCGCCTGATTTGACGATCTTGCCACGCACATCCTGATCGAGGAGCGCGGTGTTAACGGCTTCATTGAGCTTTTTGATCAGCGCCGGCGGCGTCTTTGCCGGCGCGAGCAGTGCATACCAGTTCGACGCATCGGTATTGGGATAGCCCTGTTCGGCGAGCGTCGTGACCGCCGGAATCGTTTCATTGCGTTTGTCGGCAGCCGCGCCGATCGGGACCATCGCGCCGGCCTCGATCTGCGCCATGAGCACAGTAAGATCGGCGGCCAATACTTGGACCTGGCCGGCTAGCAGATCGGTCAGCGCCGGTGCGGCGCCGCGATAAGGCACATGCAGGAATTTTACGCCCGCCGCATCGGCGAGGAGTTCCTGCGCCAGATGCGTGGTCGAGCCGATCCCGGTCGAAGCAAAGGGGATCGTGCCGGGCTTTTGCTTGGCGAGCGCGACAAGCTCTTTCGCGGTCTTGATCGCCATTTTTGGATTGACCACCAGCACCGTCGTGTTGGTGACCACTTGGGCGATCGGCGCGAAGTCGCGCAATGAATTGTAGGGAATATTCTCCATCATGTGCGGCGAGATCGTCACCGCGCCGGCGGTCGTGAGAAACAGCGAATAGCCGTCGGGATCCGACTTGGCGATGTTGTCGGCGCCGACGGTGCCATTGGCGCCTGGCTTATTCTCGATATAGACGCGCTGGCCGAGGAGCGTAGACATCTTGTCGGCGAGCAGGCGACCGACGAAATCGGTCGGCCCGCCGGGCGGAAAGGCGATTAACACGCGAATCAGCCGGGTAGGGTATTCCTGTGCCAGCACCGGGCCCGCTGCCACGATCCATTGCATGGAGACGAGCACGAAGAGGATGGCGGCGAAGCGGGTGCGAGACTGGCGCGCCCGAGCGTCGATAAGAGCCTTCATGTCGGTCCCCGCAAAATGATCGGTTGGCAGATCGTCAGCAAAACCGCGATCACGTAACAGGAATCGGCTATCAAGTCTCGATTGCTGTACCGGACCGGACTTTTTAGCGGCTTGACCTTGTCGCAGCGTTCCACCAAACGGGGTCCAGACGGGATCGATGGCGCCGATGTCGAACGAAAATCTGCCACTCCACATGCGGCCCGAGCGCTCGTTTCAGGGACTCATTCTGGCCCTGCAACGCTATTGGGCCGACTGGGGCTGCATCATTTTGCAACCTTACGACATGGAAGTGGGCGCCGGCACGTTCCACCCGGCGACGACGCTACGGGCGCTCGGACCCAAGCCCTGGAATGCGGCCTATATGCAGCCCTCGCGGCGGCCCAAGGACGGCCGTTACGGCGAGAATCCCAATCGTTTGCAGCACTATTATCAGTTGCAAGTGATCCTCAAGCCGTCGCCGGAGGATTTACAAGAGCTCTATCTCAAATCGCTTTATGCCATCGGCATCGATCCGAAGCTGCACGACATCCGCTTTGTCGAGGATGACTGGGAAAGCCCGACGCTCGGCGCCTGGGGGCTTGGTTGGGAGTGCTGGTGTGACGGCATGGAAGTGTCGCAGTTCACCTATTTCCAGCAGGTCGCCGGCTTCGAATGCGCGCCGGTTTCCGGCGAGCTGACCTACGGCCTCGAACGGCTGGCAATGTACGTGCAGGGTGTCGAGAACGTTTTCGAGCTCAACTTCAACGGCCGAGATGGCGCGCAGAAAGTCACCTATGGCGACGTGTTCTTGCAGGCCGAGCAGGAATATTCGCGGCACAATTTCGAATTTGCCGATACCGATATGCTGTTCGAGCAGTTCCGCATGGCGGAAGCCGCGTGCCGGAAATATCTCGAAGCCGGCTGGGCCGCCGATAGCGGAGGCGAGCGGGCAGGCAATCGCGGCCGCCATCTGATGGCGCTGCCGGCCTACGATCAGTGCATCAAGGCCAGTCACATTTTCAATTTGCTCGACGCCCGCGGCGTGATTTCGGTGACCGAGCGGCAAAGCTACATTCTGCGGGTGCGCGAACTCGCCAAGGCCTGCGGCGAAGCGTGGCTCGCGACGAAGGGGGGAGGGACCAAGCTTTGAGCGAACCGACTACAATGCCCGAGGTCGGCGGTCGGCGGCCGATCCCAATCAAACTGGAAGCCGGCAAGAGCTATTGGTGGTGTGCCTGTGGGCGCTCGAAGTCGCAGCCGTTTTGCGACGGCTCGCACAAGGGCACAACCTTTACGCCGGTCGAATACAAACCGGCGGAAGCGGAGGAAGCCTGGTTCTGCGCCTGCAAACGTTCCGGCAAAAAGCCGATGTGCGACGGCAGCCATAAAAGACTCTAGCGATTGAAATAAATTGAGACAGATGATCCTTATGCAGCGGATAAAATTTCCCCTCCCGCCACGAAGTGGTGGGGAGGAGTCAGGGGGGGTCGATTGCTGACATGTAAAATCGATCTGAGAGTACCGCGAGCGCGGCAACGGCTAACCAATGTCTGATCTGTTGCTCGAATTTCTGTCCGAGGAAATTCCCGCCCGCATGCAGGCGCGGGCGGCGGAGGATTTGCGCAAGGCGGTTACCGACCGCCTGGTCGATGCCGGGCTCGTCTATGAGGGCGCCAAGGCGTTCGTGACGCCGCGGCGGCTTGCGCTGGCGGTGCAGGGCGTGCCGGTGCGCCAGCCGGACCGGCGCGAGGAGAAAAAAGGCCCGCGTGTCGGCGCGCCGGAGCAGGCGATCGCCGGGTTCCTCAAAGCCGCCGGATTGAAATCCATTGCGGACGCGAAAGTGCAGCCCGACAAGAAGGGCGACTTCTATGTCGCGGTGATCGAGAAACCCGGCCGGCCGGCGCTCGATGTCATCGGCGAAATCCTGCCCGAAGTGGTCAAGAGCTTTCCCTGGCCGAAGTCGATGCGCTGGGGCGTGCGCTCCAAAGATCCCGGCGCGCTCACCTGGGTGCGGCCGCTGCATTCGATCGTCGCCACTTTCGGGCCGGAGACCGAAGAGCCCGACATCGTGGCGTTCACGGTCGACGGCATTGCCACCGGCAACATGACCTGCGGCCATCGCTTCCTCGCCCCCGAACCTTTCATGGTGCGCCACCTCGCCGACTACATGGCAAAACTCGACAAGGCCAAAGTCGTGCCCGATGCCGAGCGGCGACGGAACATCATTCTCACCGAGGCGAAGCAGCTTGCCTTTGCGCAAGGGCTCGAATTGGTCGAGGACGATGGTTTGCTCGCCGAAACGGCGGGGCTCGTCGAATGGCCGGTGGTGCTGATGGGCGCCTTCGACGAAGCGTTCCTGCACATTCCGGACGAGGTCATTCGCGCCACCATCCGCAACAACCAGAAATGTTTCGTGCTGCGCGATGCCGCCCATGCCCGGCTCGTCAACAAATTCCTGCTGGTCGCCAATCTCGAGGCCGAGGACGGCGGCAGAGCGATCGTCGCCGGCAACGAGCGGGTGATCCGCGCGCGATTGGCGGATGCGCGGTTTTTCTACCAAAGTGATTTAAAGACCAAGCTTGAAGATCGGCTGCCAAGTTTCAAAGACATCATCTACCACGAGAAATTGGGGACGCAAGCCGAGCGCATTGAGCGCATTACCCGATTGGCCGGCGAATTGGCGCCGCTCGTCGGCGCCGACGTAAAAAAATCAAAACGCGCGGCGTTTCTGTGTAAAGCGGACCTGCTCACGGAAATGGTCGGCGAATTTCCCGAACTGCAAGGCACGATGGGCAGGTACTATGCGGAAGAACAGGGCGAGGACGAAGCCGTCGCGCATGCCATCGAGGATCACTACCGGCCGAAGGGCCCGGACGATCTAGTGCCGAGCGATCCGGTTGCGATCGCGGTGGCGCTCGCCGACAAGCTCGACACGCTGGTTGCGTTCTGGGCAACCGATGAGAAACCCACCGGCAGCAAGGATCCCTTTGCGCTTCGACGCGCGGCTCTCGGCGTCATCCGGATTGTTCTTGAGAACAAGGTCCGGCTCTCATTGCTCAAGACAACGAAATCTGCTGCGGCTGCGATCAAGACCGGAACACGGCACGCCGCGGTGAACCGAGCCCAGTTGCCGGCCGATCTGCTCGTATTCTTCGCCGACCGGCTGAAAGTGCAGCTACGCGAGCAAGGCGCGAGACACGACCTGGTCGATGCAGTTTTTGCCTTAGAAGGTCAGGATGATTTGCTGCTGATTGTGCGCCGGGTCGAAGCGCTGGCGCAGTTCCTCGACAGCGAAGACGGCAAGAACCTGCTCGCTGGCTATCGGCGGGCGACCAATATCATTCGCATTGAAGAGAAAAAGGACAATCGCCACTATACCGGTGCGCCGCAGGCAAAGCTTTACCGGGAGGCGGAGGAAAAAACGCTCGCCAAGGTGATCGAGACCGCCGAGGCTGAAGCGTCCCGCGCCATAGCGAAAGAAGATTTCGCTGCCGCCATGGGCGCTATGGCAAAGCTGCGTCCGAGCGTTGATTCCTTCTTCGACAAAGTGACGGTCAACGTCGACGACAAGCCCTTGCGCGAAAACCGGCTCAAGCTTCTCAATCAGATCCGCGAGGCGACGGGCGCCGTCGCCGATTTCTCCAAAATCGAGGGGTGATCTCATCATTCCGGGCCCCACGCTAGCGCTCGGCTTTGGAATGACGGTGGAACGTTGCGAATTCTCAGGTTCCCAAACCGCTCCACCATGGTAGAAACCGAACGGCGGCGACGGCGTTAAGTGTCTGCGTCGACTGTATTGTTAATTAGCAGCGTTCCGCACCCGCATCTTGTGCTAATTCATTCCAGCTTCGAGGCAAATCATGGTCATCACCGCGGCTGAACTCTCGCCCATCGTGGCGCTTATCGCCGGCATTCTCATTCTGATTATCCCGCGGCTTCTCAATATCATCGTCGCGGTCTATCTGATCGTTGAAGGATTGGTTGGGCTCAACGCCGTCCATCATTTCTTGCGATGAACGAGGCACGACTTGCTTTGCACTATCCGCTGGCGGTTGCGTCAGCCGCGGGGAATTGCAATCTAGGGCTGAAGCCGTCGAATGCATGATGTCATGACCAAATCGCGCTCAAAAATCTCGCGGCAAGCGATTAAAAAATCGCCAGCCAGTAAAGTCCCGCGCAGTGGCGGCTCGCGTAAAGGCGTTGCCGCAAGCGCAGCCAAGGGAAAATGGGTCTATTCGTTCGGCGGCGGGGCGGCCGAAGGCCGCGCCTCAATGCGGAATCTGCTCGGCGGCAAGGGCGCCGGTCTCGCCGAGATGGCGCAATTGGGCCTTCCGGTGCCGCCGGGCTTCACCATCACGACCGAAGTTTGCACTTATTTCTATGCGCACGGCAAAACCTATCCGAAGGACTTGCGGCGCCAGGTCGATGCGGCGCTGGCGCAAGTCGGCCGCGTGACCGGCAAGAAATTCGGCGACGCCAAAAATCCGCTGCTCGTTTCGGTGCGCTCCGGCGCGCGCGCCTCGATGCCCGGCATGATGGATACCGTGCTCAATCTCGGGCTCAACGACGTGACGGTCAACGCGCTCGCGGCCAAGGCCAACGATCGCCGTTTCGCCTTGGACAGCTACCGCCGCTTTATCACGATGTATTCCGATGTCGTGCTCGGCATCGATCATCACCATTTCGAGGAAATCCTCGACGATCACAAGGATCGCAACGGTTACACGCTCGACACCGATCTCAACGCCGACGATCTGGAAGATCTGGTCGCGCGCTACAAAGCGCGGGTGCAAGAGGAGTTCGGCAAGCCGTTTCCGCAAGACGCGAATGCGCAATTATGGGGCGCTGTCGGCGCCGTGTTCGGCTCGTGGATGAACCAGCGCGCCATTACTTACCGCCGCCTGCACAACATTCCGGAAAGCTGGGGCACCGCGGTGAACGTGCAGGCCATGGTGTTCGGCAATATGGGCGAGAGCTCGGCGACCGGGGTTGCCTTCACCCGCAATCCGTCGACCGGCGAGAAAAAACTCTACGGCGAATATCTGATCAATGCTCAGGGCGAGGACGTCGTCGCCGGCATTCGCACGCCCCAGGAAATCACCGAAGCGGCGCGCAAAGAGGCCGGCTCCGACAAGCCGTCGATGGAAAAGGCGCTGCCGGAAGCGTTCGCTGAACTCAAGCACATCCAAAGCACGCTCGAGCGGCACTATCGCGACATGCAGGACCTTGAATTCACGGTCGAGCAGGGCAAGCTGTGGATGCTCCAGACCAGGAGCGGCAAGCGCACCGCGCAGGCGGCGCTTCGCATCGCCGTAGAGCTCGCGCAGGAAAAACTGATCGACAAGAAAGAGGCTGTTAAACGCATCGATCCTGCCACGCTCGACCAGCTTCTGCATCCGAACATCGATCCGAAAGCCGAACGAAAAGTCATCGCCACCGGCCTGCCTGCCTCGCCAGGCGCCGCCTGCGGCGAGATCGTGTTCTCGCCCGACGAGGCCGAGTCGCTGAAAAGCCAGGGTCGTAAGGTCATTTTGGTGCGAGTCGAGACTTCGCCGGAGGACATCCACGGCATGCATGCCGCCGAAGGAATATTGACGACGCGCGGCGGCATGACTTCGCATGCCGCGGTGGTCGCGCGCGGCATGGGCAAGCCTTGCGTCTCCGGCGCCGGCACGCTGCGCGTCGATTACCGCACCCAGACTTTGAATGCCGGCGGCACGGTGCTCAAAAAGGGCGACACGCTTACCATCGACGGCGCGACCGGGCAGGTGCTCGCCGGCGCGGTGGCGATGCTTGAGCCGACGCTCGCTGGCGAATTTGGCACCGTGATGAAATGGACCGATGAGCTGCGCGAACTGAAAGTGCGCGCAAATGCCGATACGCCGGCCGATGCTCGCGCCGCGCTCAAATTCGGCGCCGAAGGCATTGGGCTGTGCCGCACCGAGCACATGTTCTTTGACGAAGATCGCATCCGCGCCGTGCGCGAAATGATCCTCGCCGAGAATGAGGCTGAGCGCTGGGCCGCGCTCGCCAAGCTCCTGCCGATGCAGCGGGGCGACTTTCACGCGCTGTTCACGATCATGCGCGGACTGCCGGTGACGATCAGGCTCTTGGATCCGCCGCTCCACGAATTCCTGCCGCATACCGACGAAGAAATCGCGGAAGTCGCGGAAGGAATGGGCGCCGATCCGCAACGGCTCGCCGACCGCGCCCGCGAATTACACGAATTCAACCCGATGCTAGGCTTCCGCGGTTGCCGGCTGGCGATCGCCTATCCGGAAATCGCCGAAATGCAAGCGCGCGCCATCTTCGAGGCGGCGGCCCAGGCCGGCCGCGAAACCGGCAGGCCGGTCGTGCCGGAAGTCATGGTGCCGCTGATCGCCGGCCGGCGCGAATTCGATCTGGTCAAGGAGCGCATCGACGCAACGGCAGAAAAAGTCGCCGCCGAGACCGGGGCCAAGCTCAAATATCAGGTCGGCACCATGATCGAACTGCCGCGCGCGGCGCTCAAAGCCGACGAGATCGCCGAGACTGCGGAATTCTTCTCGTTCGGGACCAACGATCTTACGCAGACCGCATTCGGCATCAGCCGCGACGACGCGGCGAGCTTCCTCGGCATCTATACGGCGAAAGGCATCTTGCCGAGCGACCCGTTCGTGTCGCTCGATCGCGAGGGCGTCGGCGAATTGATCCGCATCGCCACCGCGCGCGGCCGCAAGGTGCGGAACAAGCTCAAGCTCGGCATTTGCGGCGAGCACGGCGGCGATCCCGCTTCGGTCGCCTTCTGCCACGAGGTCGGGCTCGATTACGTCTCCTGCTCGCCGTTCCGCGTGCCGATCGCGCGCCTTGCCGCAGCCCAAGCCGCGCTCGGCAAAGTGACGACGGCGGAAGGCTGATCCGCCGCGCACAGCGAAGTTTTGGTTAATGAATTCTCAATCCGCGATCGCGGGGCGAGGCGAACCTTTCTCTCGCATTAGCCAGGCGCAACCAATACTGCACGGGCGCCGCGCAGCAAGCCCCGCCAATCCTGCGATTAACGGCTTCGCAACGTTAACCCGACAATAAATACACCTGTCGCATTCGCGCCACTGCGGTGGCGCTTACATAACCAAACTGCTCGGTGCAGGGGCGGCTGTTGGGCGCGCGTTGGCGTGAGGTGTAATGGTTGCGTCGCGTATCGGGCTGACGGGCGCGTGCTGTTCCGCCCGGTTCTGGTTGAGCGCGTTCTGCGCCGTCTTGACGCCGACATCGATTGGATATCAGGACATCGCCGCGCTTGTTGGCCGCGAGCCTGCGGCGCCGACCCGCTGGCATTTGATTGCGTCGCCGGTCCAGGCCGCGACATTTAATTTCACTCGCCCGATCGGCACGGCGATCCCGGAGCCGCTCGGCTTTCAACGCATCAATCTCGATCCGCGTTCGCTTGACGCGTTCTCGTGGAAGATCGACGAGGCGATTCATGTGCGCGCGGCGCGGCAGATCGAATATCCGAAAGTCGAGCGCACCCACAAAGCGGATCGGCTGCCGGCAAATGTAATCACGCCCGCTCCCGCCGTTACACCTGCTCCTGCCGCCACACCTGCTCCCGCCGATGCACCGGCTGCCACCACTGCACCCGAGCCTGTGCCTGCGCCGACAGCCATGGTAGCGCCGCCGGCCGATGTGGGCGCCGAGCCGTCAGTGCCTGCAATCAAGGATGCTGCGCCGGCACCTGCGATTTCGCAGATGCAGAGTCATGACGAGACTTTGGTGATCGCGCCGCCGAAATCGAACGGCGAGGGCGCAGGGGTGCCGCAAGCGGAAGCTTCGCTACCGCCAAAGACCGCCGCCACCGACACCGATGACGACGATGTCGTCGTGGCCGATAAGCCGCCGGAAATTCCGGCGCCAGGGGAGAGCGATGACGCTCCGCCGTCACTTGGCGGTCGCGCCTTCCTTGAGGCCGATGCCGCCGACCGCAGCAGCGCGATCTATTTCGGCAGCGGCGTCATGGGATCGCCCAGCCGATTGCAAAATTGGGCACCGGGTGCCGAACCGATCCTGGTTCCGCCGTCCGCCGAACTCGCCGTGCAATCCGCGGAGTCGAACATCAAGCTCTCCGCGCTCGAAGGCACCCCTAACGACACCGGCGCCGGCGAGTCGGTTGCAGGCAAGGACGATGCGAGCCGCCTGCAGGCGCCGGCGCAAAGGCTCGAGCTTGAAGGGCGCACTCGCGCCAAGGCCGAGAAGTGCCTTGCCGATGCGATCTATTTCGAAGCGCGCGGCGAGGTACGCAAAGGCCAGGAAGCGGTCGCGCAGGTGGTGATGAACCGCGTCTTCTCAGGCTACTACCCGCACGACGTCTGCGGCGTCGTTTATCAGAACGCGCACCGGCATCTCGCCTGCCAGTTCACCTTCGCCTGCGAGGGCAAGGACCTGAGCAAGATCGACGAGCCCGATATGTGGGAGCAGGCGAAAAGCATCGCCAAGGACACGCTCGACGGCAAGATCTGGCATGCCGAGGTCGGCCACGCCACGCATTACCATGCCTACTGGGTGCATCCGAGCTGGGTCCATGAAATGACGCGGCTCTACAAGTTCGGCGTTCACACATTCTATCGGCCACGCAACTGGGGCGACGGCGAGGGCGACCCGGTCTGGGGCAAATCCGCGCCGGCGGCGCCGAGCGCGAGCACGAGCGAAACACAGCCCGGCAAGGCTGACACGTCCAAGCCCGATGGCGCGAAAGCGCCCCAAGCCGCGGCGTCGCCGAAGGATGCGAAGACCTGATGGCGAGAATTAGCCGCTCGTCCCCGCGAAAGCGGGGACCCAGGTTTAGAATTGCCATTCGCGTCGAACCTGGATTCCCGCTTGCGCGGGAATGAGCGGAAGATACCCCCTCACATCTCAATATCCAGGCCGATGTCAAGATTTTGCACCGAGTGGGTCAGCGCGCCTGACGACAGATAATCGACGCCGGTCTCGGCAATCGCCGCCGCGCTTTCGAGCGTGATGCCGCCGGAGGCCTCGATGACGACGCGGCCCGCCGCCATCGCCACCGCCTTGCGCATCGCTTCAAGATCGAAATTGTCGATCAGCACCACATCGGCAAGCCCGACATCGAGCACTTCCTTGAGCTGGTTGAGCGAGTCGACCTCGATCTCGATCTTGACGAGATGCCCGGCGGCGCCCTTGGCACGTTCGAGTACCGGCTTTATTCCGCCGGCGACCGCGATGTGGTTGTCCTTGATCAGGATCGCGTCGTCGAGACCAAAGCGGTGATTGTAGCCGCCGCCGCAACGCACCGCATATTTCTCCAAGGCGCGCAGCCCGGGCGTGGTCTTGCGCGTGCAGATGATGCGCGCCTTGGTATGCGAAATGCGGGCGACGAAGGCGGCGGTCGCGGTCGCAATGCCTGACAGATGGCCCAGAAAATTCAACGCGACGCGCTCGGCGCCGAGCAGGGCCCGGGCATTGCCGGAAATTGTCATCAGCTTGGCGCCACGGGAAGCCGCCTCGCCGTCGCGGGCATGCGGCGTAATGGCGATCTCCGGGTCGAGGCGACGGAACGCCATAACGACTGGCGGCAATCCGGCGATGACGCCGGCTTGGCGCGCGACCACCACCGCGCGGCCGGCGCGGTCCTCCGGAATGGTCGCGGTCGAGGTGATGTCGCCCGCGCGGCCAAGATCCTCATCCAGCGCGCGCGTCACCGCCGCCTCGATTTCGAGCGGCGAGAGGAAAGCGTCCGCGCGCTTTAGCGACGTCGCCAATCTTGAGGTCGCCAAAGGCGATGTGGAGGCAAGCGGCATGGCGCGAAATCCATAGTCACTGCCGTCAATTATGGCAATCGCGCCGACCAGCCGCAGCCCAGCCCGGCGCTCCGCTGCAACAGCGGGACAGCCATGCATCGAGCGGCCTCGATAGTAATTTTCGTTTGGGCCACCCACATTGAGCCTCTATGCTGCGCGGCTTTCGAATCGCGGTTTTGCCGGGGCGACATGAGCGACGTTTCCAAAACTCTCACGAGCTGGCGGACGCCGGCGCTGGTGATCGGCTTCGGCAGCCTGATTGCGCTGATCGCATTCGGGCCGCGCTCGACACTGGGCTTTTTTCTTACGCCTCTGTCCACTGCCAATCATTGGGGCCGTGACGTCTTTGCCTTCGCGCTGGCGCTGCAGAATTTGTTGTGGGGCGTCGGCCAGCCGCTCGGTGGCATCATCGCCGATCGCTTCGGCAGCGTTCGCGTATTGTGCGGCGGTGCGCTTTTATATTCGCTTGGTCTCGCGTTGATGGCCCATTCAACGAACGCGCCGATGCTCGACCTCTCGGCTGGCGTGCTCATCGGCTTCGGCCTTTCCGGCTGTTCGTTCCCGGTCGTGCTCGCCGCGCTGGGCAAGATCGTGCCGCTGCAATGGCGCTCGCGCGCTTTCGGCTTTGGCACCGCGGCGGGTTCGTTCGGCCAGTTTTTCTATTCGCCGGTCGCCGTCGCGCTGATGGATGCTTTCGGTTGGCAACAGACGCTGATGGTCTTCGCCGTCAGCATGCTTGCCGTGCTGCCACTCTCGCTCGCGCTGGCGACGCCGCCGTCGCAGGCAGAGCGTGGCGCGGGATCGCAGTCGCTGCGCCAGGCCTTGGTCGAAGCCTTCGCGCATCGCTCCTATGTGCTGCTTGTGCTTGGCTTCTTCACCTGCGGCTTCCAGCTGCAATTCATTACCGTGCACTTGCCGTCTTATCTGGTCGATCGCGGATTGTCCGCCCAAGTCGGCGGCTGGACCATCGCGACCGTCGGCCTGTTCAACATTATCGGCTCGGTCACCGCCGGCTGGTTCGGCGATCGCATGCCCAAGCGCTATCTGTTGTCGTTCATTTATTTCTTCCGCGCCGCGGCGATTCTAATCTTTATCTCATTCCCGGTCACGCCGTTCACTTGCATCGCCTTCGGTGCGGCCATGGGCCTGATGTGGCTCTCCACCGTGCCGCCGACCAACGGCATCATTGCCTTGATGTTCGGCACGCGCTGGCTCGCCACGCTCGCCGGCTTCGCCTTCTTTAGCCATCAGGTCGGCGGCTTCCTCGGCGTCTGGCTGGGAGGCCTCGTGTTCGACCGCACCGGCTCCTACAATACAGTGTGGTGGCTGGCGATCCTGTTCGGCGTGCTCTCCGCCTTGATCAATATGCCGATCGTGGAGAAGCCGGTCGCGCGTTTGGCCGCGGTGCCGGCCTAGGACGTCATGGCCGGGCTTGTCCCGGCTATCCACGTCTTGCAAAGTCGCAACTGATTCAGACGTGGATGCCCGGCATATCGCCGGGCATGACGCGGAGTATTTTCATGCCGACTTTCAAAGCCATCGTCATCGACAAAACGGATGGCGCCCAGACGGTGCGGCTTACCGATTTCGACGAAAAGAACCTGATGGACGGCGACGTCACCGTCCGGGTCGAATGGTCGACCGTCAATTATAAAGACGGGCTCGCCGTCACCGGCAAAGCGCCGGTGGTGCGGCGTTTTCCCATGATCGCTGGCGTCGATTTCGCCGGCACGGTCGAATCGTCCGCGCATCCAGGCTGGAAAGCTGGCGATCAGGTCATCCTCAACGGCTGGGGCCTGGGCGAGACCCATCTCGGCGCCTATGCCGAAAGGGCGCGCGTCAAAGGCGATTGGCTGGTGCGGCGTCCGGCCGGGATCAGCGGGCGCGACGCCATGGCGATCGGCACGGCCGGCTACACTGCGATGCTCGCGGTCATGGCGCTCGAGCGCGCCGGTATTGCTCCTGTGCGCGGCCCGGTCATCGTGACCGGCGCCGCCGGCGGCGTCGGTTCGGTCGCGGTCGCGCTCCTTGCCAAGCTTGGTTACGGCGTCGCCGCCTCAACCGGGCGTCCGGAAGAGGCCGACTATCTCAAAAGTCTCGGCGCCAGCGAAATCGTCAACCGCAGCGAATTGGCCGGCCCCGCGCGCCCCCTCGGCAAGGAGCGCTGGGCGGCGGGCGTCGATGTCGTCGGCTCGACTACGCTTGCAAATGTGTTGTCGATGACGCGCTATGGCGGCGCGGTCGCCGCTTGCGGCCTCGCCGGCGGCATGGACCTGCCGACCAGCGTTGCCCCCTTCATTCTGCGCGGCGTTTCGCTCCTCGGCATCGAATCCGTGATGTGCCCGCTACCCGTCAGAGCCGAAGCCTGGCGCCGCCTCGAGGCCGACCTCGATCAAAGAAAGCTCGCCGCGATTGTCAACGAAATCGGGCTTGGTGACGTTATCGCCGCGGGCCGGCAGATCGTCGAGGGCAAGGTGCGCGGGCGCATTGTGGTAAAAATCGGGTAGACAAACGCGGGTCGTTTACCAAATTCGGCCATGATGCGGGATTTTGCTATGGTAAGGGGACGGTTAAGGAATATTGTTAATTATGTTCTAGTGCCACGAAACCAAAAGTTCGCACAAGTTTGCGGGGCCCTCCGATGCGAACTTCGGGTTGAAAAGCGGCACTACAGGGGTAGACTTGCTAGTGTCCTTATCGATTCCGAAGTTCGTACGAGCACCCCGCAAATGCTTACGAGCTTCGGAATTGGGACATTAGCCGTCGGGGTGGAGTTATCGATGTCGGTGCGCCGTTCTTTGGTCTGCCTCTCGGTTTTGACGGCTGGCTTTTTGGGATTGGGGCAGGGCGTCGCCGCGGCCGAGGAGCTCGGACCAGAACAGGCGCGTGCCTTCGTCGTCGGCAAGTTGTTCGCCTATACCTGCTTCGAGGGCACCTCAGGCATGGGGCGGATTTATTCCGACGGCTCGGTGGTGGGCACCATCCGAATCCGCGGCCAAGGTCAGACCCGCTTTGCTGCGCTGCCGGCGGGCACGATCAGGATCGAGAGCCAATCGATGTGCGCGCATCTAGCCGGGCTGCCGTTCACGCCGTGCTTCCGCGTGGAAAAAATCGATTATCGCAGCTTCCGCGGCTCGCTATCCGGCTTGAGCTTTGCCTATTGCGACTTCTACCAGCGCAATCCGCGCAGCCATCTGGTCAGCAATGGGGCCGAGCCGGATAGCGCGACGCCGACGCCGACCGCCTATGCGCGACCATCGCTGCGGCCCTCGCTCTCGCAATAAGTTCTGCCGCCGCTATAGCAATCGGGCGCCGTCCCGTGGCGCCGCGGCCTCCGGATAGAGCACGCGCTGGTACAGCCAGCCGATGCCGAGCAACACGACACCAAGTCCCGTCACCGATAAGGCGCGGTAGATGCCCGCAATATTGGCGGTATCGAACAGAAACACTTTGGCGATTGTCAATGCAATGACGCCAAGCGCGAGAAATCGCGCCGGCTGCGAGCGCAGCACGAAACCAACTGCCAAGAGCGCGATGCCGAACATCAGCCAAACGGTCGAATACGTGTATTGCTCGGCATCGCTGGTGATTCCGGCCAATGCCGGGCCGTGAAATAGCCGCCGCACCTCAAGCGTGAAATAAAACAAAGCGAGGATTACCGAGGTCAGTGCGGCAACGATGCGGTAGGGTAGCGGGCGGGTCGTGCGCGCAATCAGCGCATCGAGCCTCTCGTGTACAGCCCAGTGCGCCATGACGACCGCCGCAAGAACCGTCGCCACAACAACGCTAGGCGTCGCCGCCTCGGTTCGCCACGCGATGCCGACCGTTGCTGCGGTTAGCACAACGAAGGCGATCAGCGCCGCCGGATCGTGGCGACTTGCCAACACGAGAAGTGTCGCCACCACGAGATAAATCGAGAGCGCAAGATTCGAGAGTCGGTCCATTTGACTAGGAGCCGTGCGCGGTCCGTAAAGCAGATTGGCAACAAGGAACGTGGCGGCGAGCGCAAAGCCGGCAAGGACGTGAAACACGTGCGCGCCGAGTGCCGCCGTCACGGTCAGAAGAAACAAATCGAGGCCCGGCAGCGACCACAGCGCGCCGAATATGAGGGCTGTAAGAGCGAGTCCATACCACAGGCGAAACCGGGCGAGCGCAAATGCGGCGGCAGTCACGACGGCGATGTAAACGTAGAGCGACCAGTAATCCGGCTCCTTGGATGTGACCAGCATTGGCGCCAGATACGCGCCGACGATGCCGAGACCGGCGAGTGCGGGTCCGTGCAGCAAGGCGGCTGCCAAAGTCGCCAGAGCCACCGCTCCGAGAAGCAGGAAGGCGGCCGCGGGCGGAAGAAATTCATAGAGCGCGTAGGCGGCATACACTGTGGTATACCCAACGGTCGTTCCAGCTGCCGTCAAAACACTGGGGATGTTCGCGGTCGGCACGCCCGGAAGCGACAATTGCTCCTCATTGCGCCGCTGCCACTCGCCAGCAAAGATCAGCGCGAGCGCAAGCAAACTTCCCAGCAGAATCCGAACACCGGGTCCGATGAGACCCTGTTGAATTGAATAACGCACCAGGAATACGCCGCCGAGAGCGAGTGCGACGCCACCGATCCAAACGACCCAGCGCGTGCCGAAGCGCTCTTCGAAGTTGATCGTGTGGGCCGCCGGCGAGGCACTCGCTTGGGGAAAATTCGGGACCGAGCCCGAGGACGACGCGCGCGGCAGAGAGGATGGCGGTGGGACCGGTGAGATTGGCGCTTCCGGCACAGTTGCTGAGGCGGCTTCCGGCGGAGCCGCTGGCGGCCGTGCTACTGCCTGGGGTGGCGATGATACGGCCGGCGCCGATTGGCGCTCGAGCATTGCGAGCTTTAATTCAATGCCGTGCAGCCGCTTGTTCAATTGGACGGAACGAACCAGCGCGATGACGGCAACCACCGGCGCAGCCAGGACCGCCGCAACGATATAGAAAAACCAGGCCCAGTCTCGATAAGGTCGGGATTCTATGCCGCGGCCGCCCCAGACGAAAGCCTCAAGCTTCGCCTGTGTGCTGTTTGGATGGGTGCCCTTTTATTCCAGATCCAGCCGGAACGGCACGGCTTCCGCCGCGAGATCACCGCGTCCGATCTGTTCGATTGCCGCGATCATGCGACCATCGCGTTCGAGCAGCTGATCGGCCAGCGAGACGATGCGCGCGTTCGGCGTGGCTGTTGCCGAAGCGCGGCGCAGCGCCAGCGCGATGCTCGCCTCGTCGCGTGTGGGATTGAGCGCGCATACGGTGGCATAGGCGCTCGCCGTCGAGCGGCTGATGCCCATATAGCAGTGCACGACCAGCGGCGCGCGCCGGTCCCAGCCGCGAACGAAATCGAGGAGCCCGCTCACATGCTCTTCCGCCGGCATGATGTAGCCGTCGAGCGGCATGGAAATGTCATGTAGTCGCAGCCACAAATGGTTTTCCGGCGCGATGCAGGAAGGCCGTGCCACGCGCGCCTCGTCGCCGATCAGCGACACGATATGGCGCGCGCCGGTCTGTTCTACGGTCTCTTCAAGTCGTGCGAGCGAGCAAACGTGAATCATGGCCGAAAAAGAATCGTTAGTTATATAGGCATTGGGCAGGCGCATTCCCATAGGAATCGGCGGTGGCGCAAGTGTGACGCAATATCCCGCACGATACGTAGCTGGATTTCAACGCCCGGCGAGCCGTTTGAACCGTTCCAGATAACGCGCCTGCGCGGTCTCGGCCGGCCATGGCTTGAGATAATCGCGTTCAAGCGCGGCGGAGAATTTCGGCGGGCGGCCAAAGAACCGCTGGGCCTCAGCGGCTGCGAAACCGGCGAGGCGGGTCGCCTCGAGAAAGGCAGCCTGCCGGTCGGCCGCTTTGATCAGCGCCTCGATTTCCGGCGGAGCATTGGCCGGTAAACCAAAGCGCAGGTGGATGGCAGTCAGGAGCCGGCGCTCGATCGCCTTGTAGGCGTCGCCGATCACCGCCTTGAACGGCGATATCATATCGCCGATCACGTATTCCGGCGCGTCATGCAGGAGGACCGCGAGGCGGTGCCGATTGTCGAGCCGCGACACGCGTGCCCGCGCCAGCGCCTCGACCAACAAGCAATGCTGCGCAACCGAGTAGATGTGCGCGCCGTCGGTTTGGCCGTTCCAGCGCGCCACCCGCGCCAGGCCGTGGGCGATGTCCTCGATTTCGATGTCGAGCGGGGAGGGATCGAGCAGGTCGAGCCGGCGGCCTGAGAGCATCCGTTGCCAGGCGCGTCCGCCAGGATGCGAACGCGGCAATCGCTTTGACGCCGGCCGGCCCACCCGCGAAACCGAAGGCGCGGCCATGGTCAGCGACCGATCATGGCTGGGCGCCGTGCTGCTGCACCGCCTGGTAGCGATGGCAGCTGACGAGGTGATCGTTGACGATGCCGACCGCCTGCATGAAGGCATAGACGATGGTCGGTCCGCAGAATTTAAAACCGCGCTGGGAAAGTTCCTTGGATATCGCGCGCGAGATCGCGGTCTCCGCCGGCACCTGCTTTGTGCTGCGGTAATGGTTGATCTTCGGCCGCCCGTCGACGAAGTCCCATAACAGTTTGGAAAATCCCGGCCCCTTGTCCATCATCTCGAGCCAGGCACGCGCGGAGAGCACCGCGCCTTCGATCTTGGCGCGATTGCGAACGATGCCGGCGTCCCCCATCAGGCGTTCGATTTTGGCCGGCCGGTAACGCGCGATTTTTTCGGGGACAAAGCCGTCAAAGGCGCGGCGAAAATTCTCGCGTTTGCGCAGGATCGTGATCCACGACAAGCCGGCCTGAAAACCGTCGAGCACGAGCTTCTCGTAAAGCGCGCGGTCGTCATATTCGGGCACGCCCCATTCCTCGTCGTGATAGGCGATGTAGAGTGGGTCCTGTTTGGGCCAGGGACAGCGCGCGAGCACGGCGGACGAAGCGGAATCTTTCATTCGGCGATCTTGCTTTCCTGCGGCAACGAGAACCGCGCCCAATCAGGCTTGATCACGTGAATAGGCACGCCGCCGGCTTTGAGCGGCTCGGCCGCCTCCGCTACGCGATCGAGCCGCAGGAGCGCAATGCCGAGCCCGCCCGCGGCCGAACCCATCGTGCCGACTTGACGCTCGCCGGCGGTAACGGGAGCGCCGTTTTCCGGCTGGGCGCCGTCATAGCGGATCGGCACCGCGCGGCTGCGCGCGATGCCACGATGCTCGATGCGCGAAACGACTTCCTGACCGACATAGCAACCCTTGGCGAAATCGACGCCACCGAGCTGATCCATATCGGCCTCGTGCGGAAACACGTCGCCGTAGGCGAAATCCACGCCACCGCGCGGTATGCCGAGCGCGATGCGGTGGGCTTCGTAATCCTCCGCTGCAACAAGATCGGCGCCGAGTTCGGCTGCGGCCTGGCCGGCCTGGTGCGGCGCGATCATGATGCGCAAGCCGAGCGCCGGCAGGCGCGGGTCGGCATAGACGAGGCCGTATTTGGTTGTGTAGTCCTTGGTCGTATCCTGGCCGTCCCAGGCTGCGAGCACGCCGAGAATTTCGCTTAAGTCCTCGATCAGGACTTTGGCGCGCAGCTTGTAGAGATTGAGCTTCTCGACAAGCGTCGCGGCGAGAGCGCGCGGCACATCGAGAAAAAACCCGCCGCCCTCGGCAGGCGGTGCTTCGGCGACGAAGAAATCGGTGATGATTTTTCCTTGCGGCGTCAACAGCGCGCAGAATCGCGCCGTCCCCGGCGTCAACGCCAGCATATCGACGGTAACGAGACCGTGCAGGAATTTGCGCGCGACATCGCCGGTGACTTTGATGACACCGCGATCGGGCAGAAGGGCGGCCTTCATGAACCATGCCTAATTCGCCGCTCACCGGACTGCAAGGACCGGATCATTTTCCCCTCCCTCCCATAGCCGTTCGTAGAACGGCGTCGCTTCGCTCGCCTATGCGCAGCCCGTGGTGGGGAGGGGCGCAGGCGGCCTGCGGCCGCCGTGCTGTTTTGAAAAACGCGATGCCAAGCATCGCTATGGGTGGGGGGACTTTGTTAGTTCACCCCCCACCCCGGCTCATTTCACTAATGTGAAATTCGCCGAGCCTCCCCGCCCCAAGCGGGGGGAGGGGAATGATCTTTTCGCAGTGAGGTCTTACTGGCGCGAGAGCTTGACCGAGAACTCGCCGTTGCGGATGCGCGGGCTTAAGTTTTCGGCATAGCGGGCCGTAGCCTCTTCGCCGTAGGTGGAAATGAGTTCGAGAAAGGCGAGGAACAACGCGGTCTGCGCCAGGCAGTCGCCGTCGATGCCGTCGTGAGCCGCCTCTGCCCAGGCGTCCTGGAGATAGCCGAGCGCCAGGCGTTTCTGGTCGCTTTCAGCCAGAGCGCCGCGAGGCGCGAGATTATGCGTCGCTGTCGTCATCGTCCGCAGCCGTCCGCTAACAGAGGATCACGTTAGCACGGCAGTTGCAGCGCTTTGAGCCCGAACCTTGGGGCAGGGTTAATGCCGATATACGACGTTAATTCGCGTAACGCGCGGTGATATCGCGGGCGATTTTGGCGCCTTCTTCCAAATAACGGCGGATGACGACATCGGCTGACGGCGTGCAACTGCGATAGGTCTGCTGGAACCCGCGATAGCCGCGATTAAAGCCGGCGACCATCACGTCCCGCCGCGCTCCGCTCGGCGCTTCGGCATCGATCAGGGCCTGCGCTTCATTGCGCCATTTCTGTCCTTCATTACTGTTGCAAATGCCGCGCAGGAAGTGCAGCGCGCCGAGAATTTCCGACAATCGCTGTAAATCGCGATCGTAGGGCGCCGGCAGGTCTTGCGACTGCGGCTGCTCCGGGGCCGAGGCTTGCGGTGGAAGCTTGGGCGTCGCTGGCGCCCGCTGGCGCGGTGCGGGTCGGTATGGCGAGCCCCAGCCGCCGCCCCAACCACCGCCGCCCCAACCACCACCGCCACCCCAGCCACCGCCCCATTGCGCCCGCGTCGGCGCGGCGAGGCACAGCGCGAGGAGAATAACGGCAAAAATGCGTAATGCCGGGAGGCACAGCGACATCATGGCAGCAACATAATCCAGACTAAGCACACGGCAAGTATGATGATGACGCTCAGCGAAGTCCCGGGACGCGTTCGGCGGCGGCGACGATGCCGGCGAGCCCCTCGGTGGTTTTCAGATCGGCGAGTTCGGCGGGCTTGCGCCAATGTGCTTCTGCGAGTTCCTCATTGAGCGCGATCTCGCCTTTGAGCCAGCGCGCCGCGAACGGCAGAATGACAAAATGACGTTCAACCCGGCCGGCCGCGTCGCGCGCGATGGCTTGACGAAATCCGACGAGTTCAAGCGGCGCAATCACAAGCCCGGTTTCCTCGCGCACCTCGCGGATTATGGCTTCTTCGAGCGTCTCACCCAGTTCGACGCCGCCGCCGGGCAAGGTGTAGAGGCCATGCGCTGGCGGCCGGGCCCGGCGCACGATCAGCACCCGGCCGTCGCGGAATATCGCGGCGCTCACCGCGAGATACGGTCGCGTTGGATAAGTCCGTGTGCTGTCGGTCGCGCTCATTAAAATCCGGTCTGATCCGTCTTATATCAGGCTCGCCAGCAGGGGAATTCCATTCCGGCAAGCGCTCCGCGAGCGCAAGAGATGCAAGGAAACGCGAGATAGCGATGTGCGGGCGTTACGTCATCTTCTCTACGCCGGAAGCGATCCGGGCGCTGTTTCGTTATGGCGAACGGCCGAATTTCCCGCCGCGCTATAATGTGGCGCCGACCCAGCCGATTCCGGTCGTGCGGCTTGTCGACGGCAAGCGGTCTTTTGCGCTGATGCGCTGGGGCCTCTTACCGTCATGGGTCAAGGAGCCGAAAACCTTTCCGCTTCTGATCAATGCCCGCGGCGAATCCGTGCTCGACAAGCCGGCATTCCGCAACGCCATTCGCCGGCGGCGTTGTCTCATTCCAACCGACGGCTTTTATGAATGGCCGGCGGGTCCGGCCGCGGCCGGCCCGAAGCGGCCCTATTTCGTGCGCGCCAAACGCGGCGAGGACGGCACAGCCCCGCCGCTTGCTTTCGCCGGACTGTGGGAGACATGGACCGGGCCGAATGGCGAAGAGTTCGACACCGCCGCGATCGTCACCACCGATGCCAACGGCGTGCTTGCGACGATCCATCCACGCATGCCGGTCTTCGTTGCTCCGGACGCCTTCGGTCTCTGGCTCGATTGCGATGCCGTGCCGGCCGACGAGGCGGCCGCGCTGATCAAGCCTGCGGACGACGCGCTTCTTGAAATCTATCCGGTCTCGCCCGCGGTCAATCGCGTGGTCAACGATTCCGAGGCGCTGATCGTGCCCGCTTCGGCAAATGCGCTGGCGGCGCAGGAGCCGGCGCCATCTCCCGCAAAGCCGAAGAAGATCAAGTCGCCCGACGACCAGCCGACATTGTTTTGAGCTTGTCGGCTGAACCAGCCGCTCATTCCCGCGTAAGCGGGAATCCAGTTTAATTTGCTTTATTCCGCTGGGTCCCCGCTTTGGCGGGGACGAGCGGATGTTCGCAGCTCGGAGATCGTGCACGAGCGTTGCTTCCCCGGAACGGCCGGTCGAAATATTGCCGCGCGTCATAGGGCGTGATGCCGAGGTCGGCCGCCGCGCGATGATCGCTGGCGAGATAGTCGAGCAGCTCGCGGCGCTGCTGGGTGTGAAGGCGCCACGCGACGAACCATCCGATGATGTGCTGTAATAAATCCATGAGCGCAATATCGCGGCTTCATGCAGACCACACCACCCGATTACTGCTTGGCATTATTGTTCCAGGCGGTAGTTTTAGCGGCTCGGCGCGGAGGGACGCATGGCGGCAACAGGCTTAACGAAACGGGTGCTGCTGAGCGGATTGGCGGCAGCGCCGTTTGTTCGCAGAGCGCACGCGCAAAGCGATTGGCCGCAGCGACCGGTGCGGGTCATGGTGCCTTATCCGCCGGCGGGTGGCGCCGACACGACGGCGCGCATCGTCTATGCCCGGCTCAGCGAGGATCTTGGCCAGCAATTCGCTATTGAAAATCGCGGCGGCGCCGGCGGCACGATCGGCGAAGAAGTCGTCGCAAAATCCGCGCCGGACGGCTACACGATCCTGCACGACGCCACGGCGTTCTCGGTCAACGGCTCGCTCTACGGCAACCTGGCCTTCGACTACCGCAAGGATTTCGACCCGGTCTTTCTGGTGGCGCTGGTGCCGAACATTCTCGTCGTCACCCCCACAGTGCCGGCAAATACGGTTGCCGACGTGATCGCGCTTGCCAAGGCGACGCCGGGCGGCATCGATATGGCGTCGTCCGGCAATGGCACCTTGCAGCATTTGTTGCTCGAACTGTTCCGGCAGCGCACCGGCATCACGATCAATCACGTGCCGTATCGCGGCGGCGGGTTGGCGCTGACCGACGTCATGGCAGGCCAGGTGAAATTCTTCTTCGCCAACGGGTCGTCGGCGGTGGGCTTGATCAAGGGCGGCAAAGTCAAGCCGATCGCCCATACCGGCAAGGGCCGCCTGCAAAGCCTGCCCGATATTCCGCCGATGTCGGACACGCTGCCCGGCTTCGAAGGCTACGACTGGAACGGCGTCTTTGTTCCGCACGGCACGCCGGCAGCCGTCGTCAACAAGCTCAATGCGGCGCTTAACACCGCGATCGTGTTGCCGCTGGTGACGACGCGCTTCGCGGAGCTAAACATCGACTCGCGGCAAAATTCGCCGCAGGAGTTTCGCGCCTATGTCGAAGACCAGATGGCGCTGTGGAGCCGCGTGGTGAAGGAAGCGAATATAAAGTTGGGGTGAGGAAGTCGATTTTTCGCCCAGCGCGCTGGTCGGACATGCTTGGAGTCATCAAATGAGTTCGTGGAAAAACAAAAGTATGAGGCGAGAGCTGAAACGTTCGTCCTCCCCCGTTTACGGGGGAGGAGATCATCTGCCGCGCCGTGCTTTCATTAGTGCACTCGCCGCCGCCGCGCTGCTGCGCCCGCGCTCGGCGCGCGCGCAATTGAGCTCGACCAGGCCGATCCGGATCATCGTGCCGTTCGCACCTGCTGGATCGTCTGACGTGCTGGCGCGGCTTCTGCAATCGCCATTGCAGCAGGCGCTCAATCAAACGGTCATCGTCGAGAACCGCGCCGGCGCTGGCGCCAATATCGGCATGGTCGAGGCGGCGCGCGCCGAGCCGGACGGTTACACGCTCCTGCTCACCTCGAGCGCGCTCCTGGTCAATTCGGCGCTCTACAAAAATGTTGCTTACGACCCGGCCAAGGATTTCGCGCCGATCGCGACGCTGCCGGTTGCGCCGAATGTCCTGGCGGTAAACGCCAAAGGCGGCAATTCTGGCGTCATCAATTCCTTGTCGGAAGTGGTTAAGCGCGCCAAGGCCGATCCTGGCAAGCTCAACTATGCGAGCCCCGGCAATGGCACCACGCCGCAACTGGCGATGGAGCTGTTCAAGCTCAAGGCCGGCGTCGACATCACCAATATTCCGTTCAACGGCGGCGGCCCGGCGACGCAGGCGTTGCTCACCGGGACCGTCGACCTCCTCTTGACGGCGCTCCCCGGCGCGCAGGCGCAAGTGCAAGGCGGCACCATGCGCGGCCTCGCCGTTACGACAAAGCAGCGCTGGGTCAATCTTCCTGACGTGCCGACATTCAGCGAGCAAGGCTTTCCTGACGTCACGCTCGAGACCGAGCATTTCCTGCTCGCGCCGGCTGGCACGCCGCCGGCGCTCCTTGAGCGATACACCAAGGCCGCGCTCACGGTGATGGCGCAGGACGACATCAAAAGCCGGGTGGTGCAGCTCGGCTATTCGCCGATCGCCGGCGGCCCCGACGCCGTGCGGGAGCGAATCGCGACAATGGTGCCGTTCTTCAAACAGCTCATCGCCAGCGCCAAAATCCCGCAGATCGAGTGAAACGATCGGGGAGGAGAGAGCACATTCGCGCTACTCGCCGCGCCATTGCGGCGGGCGCTTGTTGAGGAAAGCGACGAGCCCCTCGCGGAAATCGCCGCTCATGTAGCACATCAGGATCAGGTCCTCGCCTTCCTCGCGCGACAGCCGGCGCGTGAGCCGGGCCAATGCCTGTTTGGTGGCGTTGAGCGTGAGCGGCGCATGGCCGGCGATCAGCATTGCCAATTCGCCGGCGCGTTTTTGCAGCGCCGGCATATCCTCGACGACTTCGTTGAGAAGGCCGAGCCTGGCGGCTTCCTCCGCGCCGACGAGCCGCGCGGTGAAGATCAGGTCTTTCACCCGCGCTGGTCCAATGAGCGCGGTGAGCCGGCTGATATTCGACATTGATAAGCAGTTGCCCAAGGTGCGCGCGATCGGAAATCCAATCCGCGTCGTCTTGGTGCCGATGCGCAGGTCGCAGCAGGCCGCAATGCCGGCGCCGCCGCCGGTGCAGGCGCCGCTGATCGCAGCAAGCGTCGGCACGCGGCATTGTTCGAGCTTCGTGAGCACGCGATCGATGCGCGATTCATAGTCGAGCGCATGCTGCGGCGTGGTGAAGGCGCGGAACTGATTGATGTCGGTGCCGGATGCGAAGGCCTTGTCGCCTGCGCCTTGCAGGACCAGCACCTTGATCGAGCGGTCGCGATTGGCCTCGTCGCAGATTGCCGCAAGCCGCTCATACATGGCGAAGGTAAAGGCGTTGCGCGCCTGCGGCCGGTTGAACGTCACTCGGCCGATGCCGTCATTAAGTTCGTAGAGGATGTCTTGGGAGGTGTCTTGGGCGGCTTGGGTTTGTTGATTCATTTTTCAGACCCGGAGTTTTTTCTAATTGTCATACGCAGGCTTGACCCTGCCGCACGGGATTGCGGGGGCAAACCTGGCAATGACGTGCACGAAATACGCCTCAAAGCACCTTTCCCGGATTCAGGATTCCCTTCGGATCGAGCAGGCGCTTGAGGCTCTTCATCAGATCGAGCGCGACCGGGTCTTTCACCGACGGCAGCAAGTCGCGCTTCATCACGCCGACGCCGTGCTCGGCCGAGATCGATCCGCCGTATTTCTTCACCACCGCGAAGACGACGGCATTCACCTCGTCCCAGCGCTTGAGGAATTCCTCTTTGTCGGCATTGGGAGGCTGCGTGACATTGTAGTGAATGTTGCCGTCGCCGAGATGTCCGAACGGCAACGGCCGCGCGCCGGCAATAAGCGCGGTCACCGCCGCGTTCGCGTCACGAATGAAAGCCGGCACCGCCCCGACTGGCACCGAAATGTCGTGTTTGATCGAGCCGCCGGCGTGGCGCTGCACCTCGCCAAACATTTCGCGCACGCGCCAGAAGGCCTTGGCCTGTTCCAAACTGTCGGCAATGGTGGCATCGACGACGAGTCCGCGCTCGTGGCCTTCGGCCAGGATCGCTTCGAGCACCTCGCGCAGGCCCTCGCTGGCTTGCGAAGATAATTCCATCAGCACGTACCAGGCATGCGGCGTAACGAGCGGATCCCGGCAGCCCTGGCCATGACGGAGCACGAGCTCGATACCCTCGCGCGTCATGATCTCGAAGCTCGTGACGTCGCCGCCGCTCTTCTCCTGCGCGATGCCGAGAAGTTCGAGGGCCGCTTCCGCCGAGGTGACGCCGGCGAAGGTGGTCTCGAGCGAACGCGGCCGCGGAACGAGGCGCAGCACCGCCGCGGTGATGACGCCGAGCGTGCCCTCGGCGCCGATGAACAGGTTTTTCAGGTCGTAGCCGGTATTGTCCTTCTTCAGCTTGTTGAGGTCGTTGAGCACGCGGCCGTCGGCCAGCACCACTTCGAGGCCGAGCGCATGCGAACGCGCAATGCCGTGGGCGATGGCCGCGGTGCCGCCGGCATTGGTGGAGAGGTTGCCGCCGATGGTGCAGGTGCCTTCGGAGGGCAGAAGCTGCGGATAGCGCCGGTCGACCGCGGCGGCCGCTTCGCGCGCGCGCTGCAAGGTGACGCCGGCCTCGCAGGTGATGGTGTAGGAGGTCGGATCGACTTCGCGGATACGGTCGAGCCGGTTGAGCGAGAGCACGATCTCGTTGTGATGCGGGATCTGGCCGCCGACGAGGCCGGTATTGCCGCCCTGCGGCACGATCGGCGTTGCGGTGTCGTTGGCGAGCTTGAGGATCGCGGACACTTCGGCGACCGATCCCGGGCGGAGCACCATCGGCGAATGGCCGCGGAACAGGCCGCGCATTTCGACCAGATAAGGCGCCTGTGCCTCTCGATCGGTGATGGCGTATCGCTCGCCGACGATCGCCGCAAAACGCGAAAGCAGCGCGGGATCGACGGCTTTGCCCGGCCTGTTTTCCGGTTTATCGAGCATCAGGTGTGTCCGGCCGATTGGCGTCTTCTCAGTGATAAATGACAGCCGGCATGGTCCCGCGCAAGCGCGGCCTGCCGTGCCTCAATGCGCTTTGAGGAACGAAAGATAGGCCTCGTTGGCGCCGTCCAACGCCTCCTTGCTGGCCCCGCTCATCACCACATCGAGCACGAATTCGTCGCCGTCCTTGTCGGAGTCGATGCCGAAGGCGCCGATCTCGAACGCTTGTTCCGCCTTGCCCGGATTTTCGAAGGCAAAGCGCAGGAACGCCGGCTTGCCGTTCGAGCGCTCGACCGGGGGCAGTTCGGTGATCTTCGATTTGGCATTGGCGGCGATCCAGCGCGCATTGCTCGCCCGCGCGAAATCGGCAAGGGCTTGTTGCTTGTCGGCGCGATAGAACACCTGCACGTAGATGAGCGGATCGGCGGTGGCGAAGCTTTGTCCCTTGGGCACGACGATCTGGATTTTGTTGTCCTTGGTCGCCTTGGCGTCGAGCATCCAGCCGTCCGGCGGTGTGAGCACGATCTGATAATAGGGGCAGAGCTTCTGGCCGCACGGATTGACGAATTTCTGCACTTCGGCGCGGGCGAGGGTGGTGCAAGCGACAAAGGTTACGGCCAGCACCGCCATCATTTGAGCCGCATTTAGCCAGAAAAAGCGTCTTGCGCACATCTCGATCGTCCCTCAGCCCGCGGCGCGGCGCAGCCGATCATTGATCGCTTCGCCGAGTCCCGCAAGCGGGATCGGCATCACCGCGATCGTGCCGGCGCCGCTCACATCGAGCGCGCGCAGGTGCGAGAACAGGTTCGCCGCCGCCTCGATCGGGTCGCCGTGCGCGGACAAGTTGAGCACCGTGACCGCCGCCGGCGCGCCTTGCGCGAGCGTCGGCCCGAAAGCGAGCAAGGCTTCGCCCGGCGCGACGCGGTCGGCGTCGAGGCGAAGCGGCGTGCGCGGCGCATAATGCGACGTGAGCATGCCCGGCGCGCGCGGCGCGTCCTCATCGCACGATGGCGCATAGGCGAGCGGGGCGCCCAGCACGCGTTCGATTGCCTCGCGCGGCACGCCGCCGGGACGTAAAAGCGCCGGCGGGTCCAAATCAAGGCAGTCGACGATCGTCGATTCGAGCCCGACCGGCGTTGCGCCGCCATCGACGATGAGATCGATCCGCCCGGCAAGATCCTCGCGCACATGCGCGGCCGTGGTCGGCGAGACGTGCCCGGAGCGATTAGCTGATGGCGCTACGACCGGCCCGCTGAAGTCGCGCAGAATAGCTTGCGCCACCGGGTGCGCCGGCACGCGCACGGCGATGCTGTCGAGCCCGGCGGTGGCCAGGTCGGCGACCCCGCAGCGTTCCACTTTGGGCAGCACCAGCGTCAGCGGCCCCGGCCAGAGTGCCGCCGCGAGCCGCTCCGCCGCCGCATCGAACCGGCCGAGCTGCCGCCCCGCGGCCGCGTCCGCCACATGCGCGATCAAGGGATTGAAAGCCGGCCGGCCCTTCGCCGCATAGAGCCGCGCGATCGCCGCGCCGTTCCTCGCATTGGCGCCAAGCCCGTAGACGGTCTCGGTCGGGAACGCGACGAGGCCGCCTTCGGCAAGGCAACGCGCCGCCTCGGCGATGCCGCTAGGATCGCCTTTCACGACGCGCGTCGCCAGTTTCGTTGCGGGTTCTTCCGCGTTCACTTCGGCCATTACCGGGCTGTCGATTACGGCGCCGGATGCCTAGATAACACAGGCGCGGCAGGCGCGGGACCGCCGCATTTGCGGCCGTTTTTCTGCAAGCTTGCCGGACTAAAACCGCGATTGTATAAGCCGCATTATCAGTCGGAGTGTGGCTCAGCCTGGTAGAGCACCTCGTTCGGGACGAGGGGGTCGCAGGTTCAAATCCTGCCACTCCGACCAGCTTTCCTCACAACAGAAGCCGTCACGGGGAATGATATGGGGGACGAAACCCTAGCCCTCATACTTGTAAATCACGACCTGCAACGCGAACTCCTCCCAAGGTCGCCAAGCAAGTAGCCAAGAAATTGGCCTGCAAAAAACGGATCGAACAGATTGCAAAAGCGCAATCTCGAACTAGGAGATGCCGATGATAAGTCTCTTGAGCTTAATCCTACTAGCCGCGCCGTCGCTATAGTGGCTGGTATGTCTGTATCAGCCGTCGAGATCCACGTAATGAGCGGAGGCGCGCCGAAAGAGGTCTTCGCTCTGCTCGCGCCGAAATTTGAACAGCAGACTGGCAATAAAGTGAAGTTCGCCTATGCGGTCATCACGGAACTCCGGGAAAAACTAGGCGCAGGGGCGACGGCTGACGTACTGGTACTGCCAGCGCCGGTGCTCGACAGTCTTGCCAAGGACGGCAAGGTGCGCGCCGACAGCCGCACCACCTTTGGCACCGTCGTTGTCAGCGTGGTGGTGAAAGAAGGCGCGCCGCGACCGGATATTTCGAGCCAGGCAAAGTTTCGCGACGCGATGTTGGCCGCCCGCTCCGTTGTTCATGCTACGCCAGGGAAGACGCCGAGCGGTACTCACATGCGCAAGGTGATGGAGCAGCTCGGTATCGCCGACGCCATGGCAAAAAAGATAATCCTCAAGCCGGCACTCGACGGCGGCGTGCAATTGGTGGCGGCGGGTCAGGCTGAAATCGGCATCTACCCGGCGAGCGAAGTCGCTGGCGTTGAAGGCTTGATTATCGTTGGGCCGTTGCCTGGGGAAATCAACCTTGAGATCGTTTACGGCGCGGCGATTGCCACTGACAGCGCAGCACCGAACGCCGCGTCCGCATTCGTGAAATTTATGGCCGCCCCAGAAAACCGCTTTGTCTGGAAGGAGGGCGGTTTTGAGCCGCCGACAAACTAAATTCCAACTGATCGCCTGACAGTGAGCGCAAACGGTCCGAGGACACGCCGCCGATGCTCCTCACGCATTTCATCGGGCTTCGATTGAACGCACAAACCCAGTCGAACGGCTGGCTTTACGACGCATAGATCAAGGGTCTTTTCGTGACCGAGCCGCAACCCATCACGGCCGTGGAATCCAATCGAGACATCGCCAGCGGGCGCGATTTCGACAAAGATTCCCCGCTACGTGAAGACATTCGCATGCTGGGAAGGCTGCTCGGCGATACTATTCGTGACCAGGAGGGCGCGGACGTCTTTGATCTCGTCGAACGTATTCGCATCAATTCTGTGCGCTTCCACCGCGATGCTAATGAAACAGCGCGACGCGAACTTGAGAACACGTTGGACGAGCTGCCAACCGTGGAGGCCACGCGCATCGTACGAGCCTTCAGCTATTTCTCGCATCTCGCTAATATCGCGGAAGATCGACACCATATCCGACGCAATCGAGCGCATATGTTGGCGGGCTCGGCGCCGCGCGGCGGTACGCTTGCTTTTGCTATCGGTCGCGTGATCGCCGCCGGCATTGAGTCGCGACAACTTCGCACCTGGTTCGACACCGCGTTGATTAGTCCAGTCTTGACCGCGCATCCAACGGAGGTGCAGCGGAAGAGTACAATGACGCACGAAATGGCCGTCGCCGATCTACTTGAGGAACGTGATCGTCACGATTTAACTGAAGAGGAACGAGACGAGCTTGTCGATAAGCTGCATCGTGCTGTTGTCACCTTGTGGCAAACCAGTTTGTTGCGACGCACGACGCTCACCGTGCTTGACGAAGTTGCTAACGGTCTCAGTTACTATGACTACACCTTCCTCCAGGAAGTTCCGCAGCTTCATTTATCACTGGAGGACGAACTTGCGAAGATCGACCCCTCGCCGTTGGACACTGACGTTGGCACCTTCCTTCGGATGGGGAGCTGGATTGGCGGCGATCGGGACGGAAACCCCTTTGTCACAGCGGAAGTGCTGCGTGACACCGCGCGTATGCACGCGAATACTGCGCTACGCTTCTATCTCGAGGAGCTGCACACGCTGGGAGCCGAGCTCTCACTTAGCACGCGAGTTGTGACTGTTTCGGATGCACTCGCGGAACTCGCTGATCGTTCACCGGACACCTCGCCGCATCGAGTCGATGAACCGTATCGGCGGGCTATCTCTGGAATTTTTGCCCGCGTCGCGGCAACGTTGGCTTCGATCGACGGTCATGCCGTAACACCCGCGCCCGTCGGCAAATCGCTCCCCTACCATTCGGCGTACGAGCTGAAGGTGGATCTCGATATTATCCACAAATCGTTGTGCGAGCATGGTTCTCGCATCCTCGCACTCGGCCGTCTACGTCGCCTTAGGCGCGCGATCGATTGTTTCGGCTTTCATCTCGCCAGCATCGATTTGCGACAGAATTCGGCGGTGCATGAACGGACAGTTGCCGAACTCCTTGAAGTTGCGACGCCAGGAATTGGGTATACGGCTCTAGCAGAAAACCGGCGCGTTGAGTTGCTTGCTGGCGAACTCGCAACGCCGCGCCCGCTCGTTTCACCACTTCTCGCCTACTCGGCCGAGACCCGCGCCGAATTGGCAATCTTTCGACAAGCGGTCGACGCTCGCACCGCGCATGGCGAAAATATTGTGCGCACCAGCATAATCTCGATGGCCGAAAACGTATCCGACCTGCTGGAATTGGCCTTGCTCCTAAAAGAGGTCGGACTCGTGAGCGCCGACGGACGCAGCGACATCGATATTGTTCCGCTGTTCGAGACAATCGATGATCTTCGCGGTTGCGCCGCCGTTATGGATGCTGCCCTCACGTTGCCGGTCTATCGCAAGCTCGTTGCGAGCCGCGGAGACGTGCAGGAGGTAATGCT
>Ga0306922_10000250_pt1 | contig 42484 bp, 38 predicted proteins | sample sta12Cox44000082_FD_203758 | JGI IMG/M metagenome (GOLD analysis project Ga0306922, IMG submission 203758) | Lab enrichment of tropical soil microbial communities from Luquillo Experimental Forest, Puerto Rico - statoxic.12C.oxic.44.000.082 (v2)... | ecosystem: Environmental > Terrestrial >... | reverse complement strand
CCCCTTGACATCAACCAGCGTCTTCGGCTGCCCAATCACCTGCCCGACCTTAATCTTCACCAGCGGCGTTTTCGGATCCGCATCGTCCACCGAAACCACGCTCGCTGTTCCCACCGCGCGCTTCTCGTCCCCAGTGTGATAAATCACCAACCGCTCTCCCGGCTTCATTCCGCGCAGATGCTTCACCGCGACCGGATTCGTCACCCCATCCCAGACCGTCGTCTTCTCCCGCTCAAGGTCCGCAAACGAATACACCGAAGGTTCCGTCTTCAATAGGTAGTCCATGAGTTCTCTTGACCTCGCTCTCGCTTCAACGGCGGATCTTCATTTATACAGTGTAATTTTCTTTCCATGCTCGCAAACGGTTTACATGCTCGCGAAGCCCGGTGTGCTCGTCAATATGCTCGCCAGTACCAGCATGCTCGCAAACTCCAGCCGCCACCCTCACTCCGGCCTCGCTCGCCAAAACGGCAGAAGGGAACTCCTGCAGAAAGCGGGGACTGGAAGATCGCTCGCCCTTCGGGCCCAAATACTACAGCAGCGGGACGACCGGGTTGCGAGGCCCTACCCGCTAAACGTTTGTCATTCGAGGAGCCCCGCGACGAGGAATCTTTATCTGATAGGACGCGGACCTGTGGCGCGGACGCTCATGTCCGCCGATTGTTATCCGTCCTGCACCAGCTCGATCCCACCACTAACGACGGAGCCAGGCGGGCTCACACAATCGTGGGTGTCTGGGTGGCCCACAAAATCTTGAGTGCCCCATTCAATCGCGTTCTGTGCCTTTGCGATTGAGTGGGTCAGCACACCGCCGACGTCATGAGGTGTTTCCAAACAAGAAGCCCCGCTCTCCGGAGGGGAGCATGCGTTCTCGCTGACAGCTGAGAGGTGACAGCTCCACGCCGCCAGCCACCAGCCACTACTCCTTCTTCTCCAGAGGCGCATCCTTCTTCGCCGCCCCTTGCCCGTCGTCATAAATCGAAAACTGTTTCTGTGGACGCTTCAGCCGCACCGTGATCTCCTTCTGCGGAGACGCGACGTCGAAATCCTCCCCGTACGTCTGGAATCCCGGAGCCAGTACCTGTACCCGCAACTTCCCGTAGGGCACGCCTTCGAAGTGCGTCTTCCCGTCGCTGTCTGTCTTCAGCTCAAAGCCACCCCGTCCCTGCTTGCCCTTCGAGTTCACCGGATGCAGCACCACCGCCGCGTTCCGGATCGGCTTCCCGTTATCCTCTTTAAGCACGACAAAGCTCAACGCCGAAGTCGGCTCACTCGCCGAGGCCACGGCCGAGAGCCCGATAAACACCGTCGTCCACCACACCGCCGCCACCAGCCCTGCCGCAGGTCTCCGCCTCAACCCGACGTTTGGAGGCCGACTTCCTGCTCGACCCCCCGCTTGAAGGCCCGCCCGAACCAGCCCACCAGTATGCTCAAGCGCCGCCAACTGCACCGTCCGCATGTCTATGATCCCCCTGCTGATAGCAACCACATTCTGTGTCAGCGACCTCTGCTCCACCGGCCCCCTGCACTTGACAGCCCGCCACCCCAACCGATAAATTAGCACTCGTCAGGCCAGAGTGCTAGCAGGCCTGTTTTCAGCAATCTAACCGAAACGAAACCATACACTTAGGAAAGGAGTCTGCACAACCATGGCTACCAAGTTTACTCCCCTGCACGACCGCATCCTGGTGCGCCGCGTCGAAGAAGCCGAAACCACCCGCGGCGGAATCATTATCCCGGATTCGGCGAAGGATAAACCCCAGGAGGGAGAAGTTATCTCTGTGGGGCGCGGAAAAAGTAATGATGAGGGGAAGGTGTTTCCTCTGGCAGTGAAGGAGGGAGATCGCGTTCTCTTTGGGAAGTATGCGGGAACCGAGATCAAGATTGATGGTGAGGACTTCATCATCATGCGGGAAGAGGAAGTGCTCGGGATTCTGTCGGGTGCTCCGGCGAAGAAGGAACTGGCGGGATCGAGGAAGTAGCTTTTAGCTGGCGGCTGCAGCCCGTGGCAAGGTCACAGGTCACAGGGCACAGCGAACTCATAACGGTTCCGGGAAATGCGAACTCCAAGCGAATTCGGGAACGGATGTGGAAATCGAGTTCGAAGTTCCATGGGTTCGATTCACCGACTCGGAAAATTCAAGAATTCGGAATAAGCAACTCTAAAAGATCAGGAGAAGAAGGACATGGCTAAGCAAATTGTTCATGGCGAGGAGTCGCGTCAGGCGATTCTTCGTGGCGTCAATTTACTGGCGGACGCGGTAAAGGTCACGCTGGGTCCGAAGGGACGCAACGTCGTTATTGAAAAGAAGTTCGGGTCGCCGACCATCACCAAGGACGGCGTCACGGTGGCGAAGGAAATCGAGCTGAAGGATTCGCTCGAGAACATGGGCGCGCAGATGGTGCGCGAAGTCGCTTCGAAGACTTCGGATGTCGCGGGCGATGGCACGACGACGGCGACCGTCCTGGCGCAGGCGATCTATCGCGAGGGCGTGAAGACGGTTGCCGCGGGCGCGAACCCGATGGCGATGAAGCGCGGCATCGAAAAGGCCGTGACCGTGATCTGCGGCAAGCTCGACAAGGAAGGCAATCGCGAGAAGGGTGAGCTGGACAAGTTCTCGAAGCCCGTCTCCGGCGAGATGATCGCGCAAGTGGGCACCATCTCGGCGAACAACGACGAGACCATCGGCAAGATCATTGCGGAGGCGATGAAGAAGGTCGGGAAGGACGGCGTCATCACAGTGGAAGAGTCGAAGACGCTGGAGACGCAGCTCGAAGTGGTCGAGGGCATGCAGTTTGACCGTGGCTACCTGTCGCCCTATTTCGTGACCGATCCGGAGCGGATGGAAGCGGTGCTGGAGAACGCGTACATCCTGATCCACGAGAAGAAAATCAGCTCGATGAAAGACCTGCTTCCGTTGCTGGAGCAGATTGCCAAGAGCGGCAAGCCCCTCATCATCATTGCTGAGGATGTGGAAGGCGAAGCGCTGGCGACCTTGGTGGTGAACAAGCTGCGCGGGACGTTGCAGGTGTGCGCGGTGAAGGCGCCCGGTTTCGGGGATCGTCGCAAGGCGATGCTGCAGGACATCGCGATCCTGACCGGCGGCAAGGCCATCACCGAAGATCTCGGCATCAAGCTCGAGAACGTGCAGGTGTCGGACCTTGGCCAGGCGAAGAAGATCACCGTGGACAAAGACAACACCACGATCGTCGAAGGCAAGGGAAAGCATCCGGAGATCGAAGGCCGGGTGAAGGAGATCCGGAGCCAAATCGAGAAGACGACGTCGGACTACGATCGCGAGAAGCTGCAGGAGCGGCTGGCGAAGCTGGTCGGCGGCGTGGCCGTGATCAAGGTGGGGGCGGCGACCGAAACCGAGATGAAAGAGAAGAAGGCTCGGGTAGAGGACGCGATGCATGCCACTCGTGCGGCCGTTGAAGAGGGCATTGTTCCGGGCGGCGGCGTGGCACTGGCGCGCTGCGTGCAGGCTCTGGACAAGCTGAAGGTCGAAGGTGATGAGCAGATCGGCGTGAACATTGTGAAGCGGGCGATCACCGAGCCGCTGCGCATGATCGCCGAGAATGCGGGAGAAGAGGGCGCGATTGTGCTGGGCAAGGTTTCGGAAGCGAAGGACTCGAACTTTGGCTACAACGCGCAGACCGGTGAGTATGAAGACCTGGTAAAGGCTGGGGTGCTGGATCCGACGAAGGTAGTGCGGACGGCGCTGACCAATGCCGGATCGATCTCGTCGCTGATGCTGACGACGGAAGCGCTGGTGTCGGAGATCCCGGAAGAGAAGAAGGGAGCCCCGATGCCGGGCGGACACGGCGGCGGCATGGGGGATATGTACTGAGCGCGTAGTCCGCGGCCCGTTCGACAACTTCGTTGTGCTCAGTTGCTCAGGGCAGGCAAAGAACGGAGCCGCGGGCGCTCATCCTGAGCGCGAACTTTGCGCGGAGGATCTGGCTGTCAGCTTTCAGCTGTCACTGAAATCGTAAGCCCTGCTCGAAAGAGCGGGGCTTTTTTGGTCGTAGGTTTTCACGACCACATCCTACAGCTGGAACCGTCAGTCTGAGGACGAAGTGTTCAGTATGGGAAAGTCTCGTCTGTTCCCGGGTTTGTCCCACTCGATTCGTGCCCAATTAGTTGAAGATTTTATTCGCATGAGGTCGATTTCCTGGTGGCGTGGGTGGTGCCGGAAGATGCGTGGTACGTGATCCCGGTGGAGGCATTCGCGCCGGAGGAATTTGTGGCTGTATCCGCGGGGAGAGCATGCGGGGCAGCATAAGAAGTATCGGGAGGCTTGGGAGTTGCTGGGGGTGCGGGAGAGCGTTATCGGGTGATCGAGTGGACGGCGCTTGTGACGGGGCCAGCCCCAGCAACGGTGCTACCCAGGTTAGCGTCCAAAGAACGGACGCGGACCCTTAGACTTCGCTCAGGGCAGGCTCCGGGGCACCGGGCAGGAGATGGAGGGAAAACAAGGTCCCTCGACTTCGCTCGGGATGACAATCAATGGCGAGGGTTGGCGCATTTTGGCGCATCCATGTTTGGCAGTCCTGGTGGTACCCTGCACGGCCATGACCAACAATCAAACTCAGGCCGTTCTCAGGACTGCCTTCGAGCACCTGAGAGCGCAGCGCGTGGCGCTTTCGGCACTGCTGGCTGAGGTGGGAGCGATCCGGCATTCGTTGATTGAGCTGGGGCCAGAGTACAAGATGGTAATGGAGCGTCATCGACAAAAACACATCAACGAGACGCGGGACCTGGTGTACGAAGATCTGGAAAAATTGCAGAAGGTCATTGACACGTTGAACGGCGGTTAGAAAGGTCGCGAGGTGGGCCGGAGCGCTTCCCCCAAACTTTTCCTTCCGGCTCGAAATCGTGGTTCAGGTCAGTGCGGGTGGTTACGTTCGCTTGTGAATGCCTCACTCGGAAGAGCGGGGCTTTTTAGTTTTGGATGAATCAGCCGATTCCCGCATCTCTTAATCACGCAGTTTTGAGGATGGGCAGGAGCTGCTGATGGTTGCAGTCTTCGAGAATCCCGAAGTCGACCATGCGGCGGACGAGGGCGGGGTCGATGCGGAGATGTTGCTCATCGAGGATTGTGGCGAGGGCTTCTTCCGTGGGACGCCCGTCGAAGTAGTGGAGGGCGCCGGCGAGAGCTTCGGGCATGGAGAGGGGATCGAGCGAACTGTAGGCGAGGACGCGATAATTGCCGGCTTCGATGCCGGTGATCTGGAATTGTTTCACGCGAAGACGTTCGGGGATGGCGTCGGAGAGTAAGTGGGTGTAAGCGTCGCGCAGCAGGTCGGCGAGGATGCGAACGCGCGGACCACAGATGGTCTGGACTTGTTCCCAGCTGAGCGAGTCGACCAGGCGCGCGCAGGCGCGGTAGAAGTTGGGCTCACGTCCAGCCCAAGTTCCCCACACTCGCTGGTAGTGCTCGACGTCAATTTCGCCACCGAGTTCCGAGACGTGCGGGGAGGTGGCCGAGTCGCCGTCGAGGAGCTCGGTCAAGCCGGTTTTGAGTTCCGCGGCGCACCACAGAACCAGGTCCTGCTCGACATGCTGCATCAGTTTGGCAGCGAGTCTCCAGAACTGAAAGCTGGTGTCGCCGCGGACGTGTTTGCAGAACCAGGTCGCGCATACTCCGGGGCGATGCTTCCAGATTCCGCAATCTCCAGCGGGGCTGAGGAAATGACAGCGCAGTTCGGGAGCACGACCGAAGACGCTAGGAACGTTGCGGTAGAGCAGGCCGAAGATTCCGCCGGGTCCGGCCCACACTGGCGTGACGCCGATCTTCTTCGAGATACGCTGTTCGAGTTCGCGACGGCCGGCTGCGAGGGAGGGATCGTCGTCGGAGAGGATACGGCCGGCCAGGAAGTTTGGCAGGTGCGGTTGATAGGCACAGCACTTGGTAGAAGGATGGAAGAAGCCGTTCGCAGACTGGGCGTCGCTTTGCGGAAGCATGGCGCAATGGTTGCAGGTGGCCTTCGTCTCGGCAGGGATGGGCCCGCCGGTAACGGCGCGCAACCACGATCCGTAAAGCGGTGGAAGAGCGGCTTCCGCGAACATTGTGTCCTCCGAGTTTCTGCTGCGAGCGTCCCCGAAGCGTGTAATCTGGTTCGAGGACCCTCGCGAAGTGTTTCGTTCTTACGCTGGTTTTTGCTTTTGGAGATCGAAGCCCTGCTCAGTGGGCCCTGAGCTAGTGTTGGCTTTCTGAGAGTCGTAAGACACTTTGACCTTGCCATAGTTAAGGTCGACGCCTTCGACGGGTTCCTGTTTCCCCGAGGCCGTGGACACGCCGGAGATGCCACTCCCGGGAGTCTGGGACAGATCTCTCGCGATGACGTCTTTGTTCATGGTGCCTTTGTAGCTGTCGTCAAATGTTTTCTTGAAATGGTCTTCGCCCAGTTGTTTCTGGCTGTGGAGGTCGTCGTCCCCATGAGGCTTGTAGTAGTAGTCTTTGTCCGTCTTTCCGGCTGAGGCTCCACCGGACATCTGACCCAACGTCTGTTCTGACCCCGGGGCATACTTCGCAAACTTGTCTGCAGAGGCGCCGCTGGAAGAGCTGCCAGTCGGTTCCCACTTGTTGAAGGAGTCCTTCTGAAGCTTGCCCGCCGAGGCTCCACCGGAAAGCTGGCCCAAATCTTTTTCCGAGAGGTCCTTCTCTTTACCGGCGCTGTCCAGCTTGGACTTGATGAAGTCTTTGACCATGGGGTCGCCGATCCGAGAGGAAGGAGGTTGGGTGGCTTTGTCGTCGTCGCGCTCTCGGGATTGCTGTGGACCTTGGGAGGACTGGTTCTGAGGAAGACTGATCTCCTGGCCAGTCTTTAGGGCGGAAGTGCTGGAAAACTGGGGATTGGCTTTCTGCAAATCGTCGGGATCGACCCCGAGCCGTTTTGCCACGTCGGACAGGTTGTTTTCACCAACCTGGACGGTGGTCGCATTGTTGTCAGTGGATTGGGGATAGCTGTTGATTGGGGAGGGGCCGCCTGCACGACCGATATCGGACATAAGCAGTCTCCTTTTACGTGTTATCGGCGGGGTGGGGCTGTTTGTTGCGTGGTGGGCTACGGGGAGGCCGAGGTTGATGCTTTTTCGGCCGGGGGGCATGAAATGGGGAAGTGGCAATCGATTCGCGGGTGGGGGTGCCCGCGTTACACCTATGTGGGGGAGTGGGCGCGGTATACTGTCGGGGTTATGGATGCGGAGCGGATCATCGGGGAGATTGAGTTGCTGGAGCGGATGTTTCGGCAGCCCGATCTGCGGCCGCTAAACGAGCGGGAGATCTTGGCGGCGAATCGCCGACATGATGAGAAGCTGGCCCGCAGTCCGTGGTTCCGGCTGTGGAAGAGCTATGGGATCTGTTGTCGACCGGAGCCTCCGGGGCTACGGTTGCCCGATGGGGACTAGAGTTTGTTGGTGTGTTGAGATTGGGAGTGGAGATTGGGAGGCCGCGCTCGGAAGAGCGGGGCTTTCGTACGGTTGTTTGAAGTGTGCGTTCTTGAGGCCCGTGTTCAGAGGTTCCAGGTCGCGTGTCGGAACCGATGAATGGGGCGACCTCAGCCTTTCTTCATAGCACCCTATAGCGCCTCAGTTTTGCCCTATAGATGAGCCATCTATCAATAACCCGACTTACTGTTTTTTCAACTGCACTTTGAGGATGTGGCCCTGGTCGCCGAATTGGGGGCAGGCGGCTTCGCTGGCGAAAAATGCGCCGGCCAAGGTCTGGTAGTAGCCGAGACTGGCCCAGGCGTCCTTGGCAGTGAGCTTGAGGTAAAAGCGAGTGGGCGGAGTTGCGCTGGGTTCATGAGATCGGGCGGATTAAGGCGGTGACGAAGGTCTGCTCGAGCGGGTTGGTCTGCAACCTGGTATCGCCGTAGTCGGCGCCGAAGGTGCCCTTCGACTTACCGTCGACAGAAGTCTGGCCGGTGACGTTTCCGATGAGGAATGCGGAATTCGGCGCCTTGTAGCCGGCGTCGGTGAGAGTGATCTGCGGGGCGCCGCGCGGTTGACCACAGAGGCGCATAGGTAGCGGGCCATTCGCTTGGCGCGGGGAAAGTATCACAAGTTGGGGGGCGGCCTCGACGAAAAAGGGGGCAAGCGGGCATCGGCGATTGGGTCATCTGGCGATTGGATCACCGCCCTCAGCGGGGGTTTTCGAGCATGCTGCAGAAAGAATCCTCGCGCCAGCGAGAGCAACCCTTGGCGCTTGCGGCGCAACTGAAGTCGTGCCCTTCACGAGGTCACTGAATCGAGTTCCTTCACAATCATCTGTAAGTCGAGTTTTTCCGCAGTTGTTATATAGGGCACGAGGCATCCCCACTTTTCGCAAAAGGTGTGAGAAATGAAGCACCCTCAGTTTGGGGCGAATGCGCTTCTGGCTTACAATCCGGGGATGCATGCGGAACGCTTGATCGTGGAACGTCCGTTTAAAGATGTGGGTGGGGTGCTGCGGCTGAGAGGGCCGCTGGTAGGCGGGAACCTGGCAGATTTTCAGAACGCCATTCGGCGGGAGAATGTGCCAACGGTGATCCTGGACATGACGGGCGTGCCCTACATCGATTCTGCGGGACTCGGGATCCTGGTGAGCGCCTATGTGTCACGGCATAAGTCGGGGCGGCGGACGGTGCTAACGGGAGTGAATACGCGGATCCTGCACTTGCTGGAGATTACACGGATGACACATCTGTTTCCGATCTTTCCGAGCCTGGCGGATGCGCTGGATGCGCTGAGCAATTCCGGGACGGCATAGGGGGTGCCAGGGGCGCGAGTAGGAAAGACGATTTGTACGGGGTTCGGGACTCGAGAGAGTTTTCGAACCTTTTTTGTTGTGGCGCGGCGACCGGCTGGATAAGGAGGTCGAGTTTCCGGGGGAATAAAAAGTCGTCTGGCTGGTTCTTGTGGTTGTGACGATCATGGGGATTCCAAGCGCAGGATTTTTGGGGACGGGCGCGCCGTTTGCCGCGGACTTGAACCTTGCGGTTCAGGTGGGGATGGCGGGTGCGTTGGTGGCCGGCGGGGTTCTTGCCCGGAGGAAGCATTATCGGGCGCACGGGGTAATGCAGACTTCGGTGCTGTTGCTGAACCTGGTGATGATCGCGACGGTGATGTGGCCTTCGACGCGGCAGCAAGTGCTGCCGGCTTTTCCGAATGTGCTGGACCGGTGGTATTTCGCGGCTCCGTTCTTGCATGGGTTGTTGGGGATCGTGGCGGAAGGGTTGGGATTGTATATCGCTCTGGTGGCTGGAACAGAGTGGCTTCCTGAATGGATGCGCTTTGAGAATTGGAAACGGTGGATGCGGATGGAGTTGGTGTTGTGGTGGGTGACGGTTGCGAGCGGAGCAGGAACTTACTATGTGTGGTATGCGCGGGGGTAAGTGGGTAGAAAGCTTATAACGCAGAGTACGGCCGCGTCCGCAGAGAAAAGCTTAATCGCAAAGGTTGCGAAGGACGCAAAAAAAAGCGGGCGGGACCGGATCGCGGTGCTTGGAGCAGGTTAGCGTCAAAGAATGGACACGAACAAATCTTCGTGAACGCAGGTGCTACTCCGCCCAATCGCAAAGAACGCGATCGCGTGGGGTACCCGCGGCGGGAATGGTAACGAGGAACACAGGGTCCCTCGACTTTGCTCGGGATGACGGTGATGCCGGGGGTGTGTGTGAGGTGTAAGATCGCCCGCGGGGGGGTGGATATGAGCGCAGGTGTGGGTGCAGTGAGTGGCGCGAAGCGACTGCTTTCGATTGATGGAGGCGGGTTGTGCGGGCTCATTCCGGCGGAGGTGCTGATGCGGATGGAGCAGCAACTGGATGAACTGACGGGCGTTTCGCAGCCGATTGGAGAACGATTTGATCTGATCGGAGGGACGAGCACGGGTGCGATCCTGGCGGCGGGGCTGGCTCTGGGGATGCGGGCGCAGGAGCTGCGGGATTTTTATGTGCAATTGGGTCCGGAGATTTTTCGCAAAGGATGCTTGCTGGAGCGATTCAAGTATAAGTATCCGGCGACGGGGATTGAGAAGCAGTTGAAGGCCAAGTTCGGGGAGGGCACGACGCTGGGGGACCCGAAGCTGCAAAAGATCGTGCTATTGGTGGCGAAGAACGCGACTGAAGGGAATGACTGGTTCTTTACGAACTGCAAGAGCAGCAAGTTCTATGCGACGAACAAGAATATTCCGCTGTGGCATATTGTGCGGGCGAGCTCGGCGGCGCCGACTTACTTTCCACCGCACGCGTTTGGGGTTCCGGATGGGAAAGGTGGAATCGCGACTTATGAGTTCATTGATGGGGGAGTGAGCAGTTATAACAATCCGGCGTTGCAGGTGTTTCTAGAGGCGACGGTTCCGGCTTATGGAATTGCATGGCCAGCCGAGGTGGATAAGTTGCTGCTGATGTCGCTGGGGACGGGGTTTTATCCGTTGACGATCGTGGAGGGAGATGCGGGGCACTACAACCTGATCGACTGGGCGAGCTATGTGCTGAAAGAGCTGATGAACGAGGCGAACCTGCAACAGAACATGCTGATGGAACTGATCGGGCAGCGACCGGCACAGGTGGCGTCGGGGTTTGCGGAGGCGGTGGCGGCGGGAGCGGCGTCGGGGATTCCGAGCGAGGCGGCGCTGGATCAGATGCGCGGGCCGGGGAAGAAGTTGCTAACGTATCAACGGATCACGGTGGGCTTGACGCGGCAGCGGCTAGACGGGCTGGGGCTGCCGGATGTGGATCCTGTGAAAGTGCGAGAAATGGATGCGGTGGACCAGATTCCGAACATGCAGCGGGTGGGGGCAGCGGTGGCGCGGGAACAAGTGTACATGGAGAGGGTGGTTCAGTTCTTTCGGGGGTGAGGGCTACCTGTCCCACTCAGTCGCAAAGGACGGACGCGATTGAATGGGGCACCCTCGGTGGATCAGATTCCTCCTTTGTTCGCTTCTCTCGTGATGACGAGACTTGGGCGAATGGGCGGGTGGGGGACGTTTTACCGGCGATGCGATTGGTGTGGCGGGAGAGCGAGGCGGGAGTACTGCTTTAGGCTCGTTCGCTGCGGTAAGTAAATTGGCACCGGTGCCGTCCCCTCTGCACAAGTTATCGGGTGGGATGGCGAGTTGTTGCGTGGGGAATTTGTTGTCATGTCGTAGTTGGTCGGCTGGGAGCGGATCCCTCGTTTGTTCGCTTCGCTCACGCGTCGGAATAACAAAGTCTCCGGCAGAGAGAATTCCCTGTGAGGCCCATGGTGAATTTGAGGAGCACGAGGTCCCCACTTCGCTCGGGATGACACGCCGACTCAGGAACGCAGGGTGCTTCGACTTCATTCGGCTGGCGCCTCACTTCGCTCGGGATGACAAGGGATTCATCATTCATTCGAGGGGTTGAGTCCGGGGATGCCAGGTTAGTGTCCAAAGAGCGGACACGAACCTGGGCACACTCGGACAGGAGTGTCCGCGCCACACTTAGGTTTTGAGGACGCGCTGGGTGCAGCCGGGTTCAGTGCAGGCGTAGGTGATGCGGTTGTGGGAGCGGTCGAGGGAGATGATGAACATGGGGCGTCCGTGCATGTCGCAACGTGGCTGGTCGGGAGTGACTTCGGGTGCGTCATTGCGGCGTGGGGTGGCGTAGCCGATGCGTTCGCCGAAGCAGCGGCCGCAAAATTTGTCGGTGCAACGGAAGAAGTCAATGGAGTAATCGGGGGTGTAGGGGGCAATGCACGCTTCCATGGTACGGAAATGCTTGTCACAGAGGGGGAGGAGATCCGTCCGCATGGTCAGGGCGAGTGTAGCAGAAGGGCACGCTGGGTCCGCGCGCGTCGACAGAGTGGGCTGTTACTCGCCACTCGAAGAAAGTGCCAACCCACCATCCACCGCCAGAATCTGCCCGGTAATGAAGTGAGGAGCCTCAGCAAAGAAACGCACCGCCGTTGCAATTTCGTCGCCCGTTCCGTTGCGCTTCATGGGAGTGACTTTCGCCATCTTCCGCATGAACGCTTTCGCTGCCGGATCTCCCAGATCGATCATGCCTGGAGCGACCGCGTTCACCGCAATCTCGGGAGCCAGCGCCTTCGCCATTACCTTCGTCAGCATGTGCAGCGCTGCCTTCGACGAACAGTAGTGGGCATGTGTTGCCCATGGAACCAAGCCGCCTAGTGATCCCATATTAATGACCTTGCCGCGGCGTTCGCGCAGATGGTTCAACGCCTCGCGCGTCACGAGAAATGGCCCGCGCGTATTGGAAGCGAAAATCGCATCCCACTGCGCGACGGTGATCTTCTCGAATTCCGTTGTTTCGTAGTTCGCGGCATTGTTCACCAGGATGTCGATTCGACCCAGTTCCTTCACCGCTTCCTTTACCATGCCGCGCACGCTCTTCTCGCTCATGACATCACAGTGCAAAGCGAATGCGCGCACCCCTAACGCGGCAAGATCGACCACCGTGTGCTGGGCTTCGCGGGCGGAATGATTGAACGTGATGGCCAAGTCCGCACCGGCACGGGCCAACGCCAACGCCGAGGCTCGCCCTAAGCGTTTCGTTCCACCCGTGATCAGCGCCGCTTTCCCCAGCAGCGGTAACGATACGTTTTTTTTCATGGCTGGATTGTACCCTTGCCTCTCGCTGGGACGGCAATCGGGGGCCCGGATGCTTCTGTCCAGGAAGTCATACTCTTCAGACACACTCGTGACGCTATGCAGACTTCTCCCAACCGAAACTCTTACAGAACTCTAACCACATGTTGACAGCTCAGCCCAGTGGCGCCGCTACGCTCTGCGCGTTGGCTTCAGGGCTGCGAGGTTTCCATTCAAATCTTTTCCTGAAGCCGGAGCGTGGAACATGAAGAACGAAGATCTCCCTACCGTTGATTCTCCTGCTCACCCAACTCAAGAGGAGTCTCGTCGTACCGTTCGCCGCCGCTCCTTCTTAAAAGGAATGGGCGTTGCCGGGGCCGCCCTAACCACCGGAGCCCTGCTAAACAGCCAACTCTTCGCCGCCGAAGAAAGCAGCGGGTCACTTACCGCCGGCGATGCCGCCATTCTTCGCTTCCTCGCGGCGGCGGAAATCATCGAAAGCGATCTCTGGCTGCAATATGCCGAGCTCGGCGGCGTTCAGGACGCCGAACTCCCCTTGCTCGCCAGCCAGCTCATTCCGGGCTATCCCAACACGATCACCGGAGGCAGCAGCCTATATACAGCCGCCCTTACGCAACTCGACAGTGACATGGCGCAGTACATCCACGACAACACCGAAGACGAACTCACGCACGAGAACTTCATCAACCATTACCTCGCGTCCAAAGGGGCAGACACCGTCAGCCTCGACACGTTCCGTACCCTGCCGAGCAGCAAGGCGACCGGGGCCCAGCAGATCGGCCGCATCACCAACCTGATGCAGCTCACCGTCGACACCAGCTGGTGGACTCGCTACCGCAGCCGCGCCGGCAACCCCGATCTCGGGGATACTTTCTCGAACGCCATTCCGACCCTCGGCGTTCACCGCCACACCGCTATTCCGCGCACTGACGACGATGTGAAGCCAGACCCAACCAAGCCCATGAATATTTCAGACTTCGCGCAGGCCATCGCCAACACCGCCGGCTTCCACTTCGCCTTCATTGAGCAAGGCGGCTCTAGTCTGTACCCGCAACTCGCCCAGCGCGTTACAAGCCCCGAGGTGCTGCGCATCCTGCTCAGCATCGGGGGCACTGAAATTACCCATTTCCAGACCTGGCACGACAAGGCAGGCAATGCTCCGCAGTTGACCGACGTGATCGACCCCGTCACCAAGGTGAAAGTCAGCTTCCCCAGCGGAGCTCAACTCACCGCTATGGGCGAAGATTTTCAGCCCAACCTGATTATGCCCGAGCCGACGTATTTCCTTAGCGCCAACTTCCCGGTCTGCTCGATCATCCGGCCCACCGCGACGAAGAACGCCGCCAAAGCCGCTCTCAAGTCTTTCATTGACGATGGGCTGTTTATTGGCCAGACCGCGGATTTCCACGCCTATCTCCGCGATCTGGCCGAAGACGCGGACGCAGCTCAACGCGAATCCTGAACCCCGTTGCCCGCTCGACCGTTCGGAGGGTGGCCGCGCTGCAACCACAGGCAACCCGCCCGCAAGCGGAATATTTTCGCTGCTGCGTAGTTATTGACTAAAGAGCACAAAGCCGCGGTTGATGCGCGGTGATCGATGTCCCCGGAGCGCGCCACGCCACCGTCGCGGACACTGATAAGGTCCGCAAAGGAGCAGTTATGTTCGAAGGACTCTTTCAACCCATGCACCTGCTCGTGATTTTCGGGATCGCGCTGCTTGTGTTCGGACCCAAGAAGCTTCCCGAACTCGGGAAGGGTCTTGGCGACGGCATTCGAGGCTTCAAGTCCGCTATGAAGGAAACCGTCGAAGCGGCCGACAAGGCGCGCGGTTCCGAAGCCGAGCAACGACCGAGCCAGAGCTGAACGCCTGGGGATTCGATGCTAAGACTCCTCGCTCGGCGGGCTCGGGGAGAGCCGCGCAGCGACTTTCAAGTGCGATGGTGGCCTGCGTGACGAGTGAGCAGCGGCGTTACTGGTTACCAGTCCTCAGTGACCTGCGCTTGTTCACTCTTCTTTACATTTGACCTGATTGAAAATCGCCCCAAACCTGTTACACTCCGCCAATGGAAGCCACCCGCGAAGTCCTCGTTTACACGCGCAAAGGCTGCCATCTGTGCGAAATCGTGAAGGAGAGCCTGGTCAAGCTCGAACGCCGTGGCCTGTTCCGATGGCAGGAGGTCGACGTCGACTCCGACGACCTGCTCCGGCGCCAATTCACGGACGAGGTGCCCGTGGTGTTCATCGACGGGCGCAAGGCTTTCAAGTACCACATGGACGAGCGGGAATTTTTGCGGAAGCTGGCGAGCTAAGAGCGCCCAGAGCCCCTCGTAGTGATCCCTCGATAACGCGTAATACAACACAAGGGTCGCTCGACTGCGTTCGCCTGTGCCTCACTTCGCTCGGGATGACAAGGGGTGGACGGTCGGCCTCAGCCTCACGAGATGGGCAGGGAGGGTTTTGGCACTCGCGGCTCGTTTGCCCTACAATCTCCCCCGGCCCATGCTTCGAACCCAACTCTATGCCGACCCCGCGAACCACTTTCTTCACGACATTATCCTCAAGGCCTGTCACCAGCACCCAAACAAGGTGGCTGTCCTTGACGCGTCCAACAATCGCCGCCTGACCTATGCCGAGTACGGAGGCATCGTTGAAAGGTTGGCACGCGGTCTAGCCGCGGCCGGCCTGAGACCTGGCGAAGTCGTAGCCATCTTTCTTGCGAATTCGTGGGAATTCGCCGCAACCTACCACGCCGTGACGCTCGCCGGCGGATTCCCTACGCTCCTTAACCCGACCTATCGCGAGCGCGAAGTCCGCTACCAACTCGAAAATTCGGGAGCTGCCTTTCTCATCACTGACGGCCCGCTGCTCGCCAACATTAATCTCGTCGGACTCCCCAATCTCCGCTGTGTTTACACCACTCGCCAAGCCGCGGCCGGAGCCGAAAAGTTCTCCGACCTGTTGCAGCCGACAACCGCCACACTTCCTAAGCCCAGCCAATCGTCGCAACAAACCATCGCTGCGCTGCCCTACTCCAGCGGCACCACCGGACTCCCGAAGGGAGTCATGCTCTCGCACTACAACCTGGTCGCGAACATCTACCAGCTCATCGCGCCCAACGGAGCGCCGCTCACGGCCGCGGACACGATGCTCTGCTTTTTGCCGCTCTACCATATATATGGGCTCAACGTTGCACTCAATCCGATCCTCGCGCTTGGCGGGACGATCGTGCTTATGCCGCGCTTCAATGTCCCGCAACTGCTGGGGTTGCTGACGACTGAAGGTGTCACCATGATGCCGCTCGTCCCGCCCGCACTGAACGCTCTCAACCAGGCGGCGGAAGCCGGACAGTTTCCTGGTGACCACAAAGTCGCGTGGGTCAAATCTGGAGCCGCGCCGCTCGCTCCCGAACTTGCGCGCCGATTCACCGAGCTTACCGGCATCCCAATCAACCAGGGATACGGCATGACCGAAGCTTCGCCTGTCACCCACGTCGGCTTTGTGCAGCGCGAGCTTAATAACCCGGCCTCCATTGGGCAGCCGCTCGCCTGTACAGATTGCCGCGTGCTCGACGCCAGCGACAACGAAGTGGCCGCGGGCGAAGCAGGAGAGCTCGTTATGAGAGGCCCGCAATTTATGTTGGGATACTGGAAGGAACCGCAGGCCACCGCGAGCGTTCTGCGCGATGGATGGTACTGGTCCGGCGATGTTGTCACGCGCGACGCACAAGATTTCTTCTACGTGCTCGACCGGCGGAAGGAAATGATCAAGTACAAGGGCTTCCCGGTAGCACCGGCTGAGGTCGAAGCGGTTCTGATGGAGCATCCTGCGGTGCGCGATTGCGGAGTGGTCGCCCGCCCGAATCCTGATGCCGGAGAAATCCCTTGCGCGTTCATCGTCCTGCGCGAAGGCCACAGCGCTGACGATGCTATGAGGAAGACGTTATGCGGATTCGTCGCTGACCGCCTCACGGGATACAAGCAGCCTCGCGAAATTCACTTCGTTGAGGCGGTCCCGCGAACCCCGTCGGGAAAGATCCTCAGGCGCGAATTGAGGAAGGTGTTTGCATGACGTGTGTGGAGGAAGATGAACTCCAGCCGTGATCCTAAGAGCAGTCGCATTCGACTTCGGACACACGCTGGTGGATGAGCGCACGGACCCTACGCTTGAGCCGCAGCCCATTCGCTTCATGCCACATGTGTTGAAGACTCTGCCTCAGGTTCCACTCCCAATGGCGGTGTGGGCCAACACCCGCACGGCGACGGAGATCGACCTCCGCGGATTTCTAGATCGAGCCGGTATCGGGAAGTTCTTCACGTGGGTCGTCACTTCAGTGGATGCCGGCCACAGGAAGCCTGCGCCGGAGTTCTTCGATTTCGCTTTGTCGAAGGGTGGCCTGACCCGCGACCAGGTGCTGTTCGTTGGGAATCAGCGAAACACCGACATCCTTGGTGGAATGCGGTGCGGGATTCGAACTGTTTGGCTCTCTGGACGCGCTTATCGCAGCGGCGATGAAACCCTGTCCTTGGAGGATGTGCAGCCGACTTACAAGCTCGCCAGCCTTTTGCCGCTTCCGGCGCTGTTGCGGAGGATTTGTGTCGACGGGGGATTCTAGTCGACCCCCGTTTAGCCCACAAACATCGGTGCACTGGTTGGGGGAGAAAAGTCCCTACCCCACCTCGCAAGAGGCGCGAGGTAAAGGCGGGGCACCCGCTTGAGCCTGCACGGAATGACGTCGGGCCCCTAAAGCTTTGACCCACCCCTATTCTTTCGGCGGTGCGGCGCCGGGTTGCCCTTCGCGCAGCGAGTTATGCATGTTGAGGATCGCCCAGCGTCCCTGGTTCTTTCTGCACATGGCCATCCCATGGCCGGACACGCTTCTTTCGGGGGTGGTCACTTCGAAGTCGTAGGAATACCAGAGGGCATCGCCAAAGCTTTGCACGTCGCGGAGCCTGGTGGTGTAGTGGAGGTTCGGAGCGAATTTGAAGTACTCCTCGCGCATGTAGCGCATGACTTCGGCGCGGCCTTTGTACTCGCCCTTTGGACAGTAGAGTACGATCTCGGGATCGAAGCATTGCTCCAGTTCTTCGGCCTTCGCTTGCTCGAAGGCGCTGGTGCAATGGCCCATAGCAGCGTCCATCTGTTGATATAAGAGCTTGGGATCGACGGGGTCGCTTCCCAGGGAGGCGACACGACGTTTGAGATCGATGGTGACCTTCATCCGGTCAAGCAGGTCGACGCCGAGCAGACCGTCGACGGGGCCGCCGCAAGCCTTGCCGATCGGACTCAGGTCAATGGCAGGCAGCTTCAAATCATGAAGGGTGTGAGAGCCGAGGGTCAGAGAGGAAAGAGAGACTTCGCGCGCGCTGGTCGCCTCGGTTCCAGTCCATGAGCTGATGCGGATATGTCCTTCCGATCCGCCTGCGAAAGATTTCAGATTCAACATCGTGGTGGCGCCGGTGTCGACCAGAAAGTGCATGTCGGCGTCGGCCGCGCGCACCTTGACCACGGGCAGGCGGTCGCACCACTCAAGAGGAATCTCGTCGGACGCAGTTGGAGTCTGGGCGTGAGCTGCGGCGACACCGCAGAGCATTCCCAGCGTTCCGATGCAGAACATTCTCATTGTGGACGGAAGGTGCAGCCTGCGATGGTTCATGTCGCGACCCATTGAGTCCGGGGATGCGAAGGGAGCAGGGCGATCATTGGGCGAAATGTTAGGTCTGGGGGTGTTGGAAGTCAATGAAGTCCAGAGGGCTCGAGATCGCGGATCGAAGCGTGTTCCTCAGGCTTCGCTCTGAGCCAGCTCTGCCCGCGAAGCAAAATCTTAAAACGCAGAAGGCGCAGGAGGACGCGGAGAGAAATCTTCGGCATGGCTAGCGCGAATTCCCTTGAGGCCGGGCCGGATTGAGGAACACAAGGCCCTCGGCTGCGTTCAGTGGCTCACTCCGCTCGGGATGACGGGAGAAAAATCGTGGTGATCAGAGTTGGCAGCGGTGGTTGTGATCAGGGGCAGCAATCGCAGGGGTGTCCGCGGAGGGATTCGCGGGCTTCGTAGAGGATGAGCGGGAGGATGGCGAGGGCTGCGATCGGGTCGGCCCATTCGATTTTGAAAAGCGCGTGGGCGGCGAGGCCGGCGAGGGCGATAAGGGAGAGGTAGGCGCAGAGTGTGGACTCGGCGGCGTCGGCGCGCAGGGCGGCGCTTTGGGTTTGGGCGGAGAGACGGCGTTTCTCTTTGGCGAGCCAAGGCATGATGAGTGCAGCGGCCGCAAGCACGGCAATTCCGAGATAGCTGGGCCGGGGTTCGGTGTATCCGAGCAGGGCGCGAACAGAGACTACAGCGACGAAGGCGGCTACGACGAACAGCAGAGTGGCGGTGAGGCGGGCGGCGATGCGCTCGGCGCTTTCGGCGGCCGGATTGCGGAAGCGCCAGAGGACGACGAGAGCGGAGACCAGTTCGACGGCGCTGTCACCTCCGAAGGCAGCGAGAGCGGGACTGTGGGCGCTCCAGGCCGAGTAAAGAGAGAGGATGGCTTCGAGGATCATCCAGGCGATGGTGATGGCCTGAATGCGGTGGACCGCGCGCAGGGTTTCGGGCGGCGCGATCGGCGCGGTAGCCATTCGGAGATTATGACACTCGTGGTGAGAATTCCTTTTGGAGCCCGTGGTGGTGTCAAAAAAACACGGGGTCCCTCGACTCCGTTCGGCGGGCGCCTCACTTCGCTCGGGATGACAGGGTTTGCGGACACTCGATCCGGAAGTGATTTGCGTTTGGAAGGGCGGATGGTGCGGGTTTGCTGGGGTAGGCGGGCTTCCTGTATCGTGCGTACGCGTAGACAAATCATGGGCAGAAACAGGATCAGAGGGGTGATTTTCGCGGCCGTCGCGATGTTTGTGATGGCGGCGGCAGGGTGGGCGCAGCAAGGGCCGGAGGATGGCGGGCACGAGGTGCAGGTGTGGACGGGGGGTGGGTATACGATTCCGGGCGGAACGAAGAATACTGGGGTGTGGAATCTGGGACTGCGATACGGGTGGGTGTTGTCGCGGCCTCATGGGCCGGCGTTTTTGAATGGGCGGATTGAGTATGCGGTGGATGCAGTGCCGATGTTCTTAGTGTTTCAGCCGCGGAATACGGCGTATGGGGTGGGGTTTAATCCGTTTGATGTGAAGTGGAATTTTGCGACGCGGGGACGGGTAGTGCCTTACCTGGAGATCGATGGCGGGACGTTGTTCACGAATCACTCGGTGCCTGCGGGGACGAATGCGGTGAACTTTACGTCGAGCGGAGTATTCGGGTTGCATGTTCTGCGCGATCGGTGGAACTGGAGCATTGAGGCGCGGTATATGCACATTTCGAATGCCGGGCTGGCGACGCCGAATCCGGGGATTAATACGTTCCAGGTGCGTCTGGGGGTGGGAAAGTTTGTGGGGCGGAAGTAGTGGTCATTCCGACGCGAACAGGGGTGGTGAGAATTCCTGTTAAGGCTGGTGGTGACTTTAAGAAACACGAGGTCCTTCGCCTTCGCTCGGCTGGCGCCTCACTTCGCTCAAGATGACAATCGTTAGGGTAATGGGGAACCAGGGGTTAGGGAGGTGGTGACATGTTGCTGTCGGGAATTTTTCCTCCGATTACGACGCCGTTCTATCCGGACGGCGCTGTGTACTACAAGAAGCTTGAGGCGAATGTCGAGCGGTACTCGCGGACTCCGGTGGCCGGGATTGTGGTGCTGGGGTCTACGGGGGAGGCGATTCTGCTGTCGGATGACGAGCGCCGCGAGGTGTTAAAGACGGCGCGCGGGGCAGCGGCGAACGCGAAGGTTCTGATTGCCGGAACGGGGATCGAGTCGGCGACGGAGACCCTGCGGCTGACTGAGTATGCGGCGGAGTTGGGGTACGACGTGGCAATGGTGCGGACGCCGCACTTCTACAGGGGAGAGATGAAGCCGTCGAACATGCTGGCGTTTTATCGATTCGTGGCGGACCGGTCAGCTTTGCCGGTCATTATTTATAACTTCCCGGGGGCGACCGGGTATGACATTCCGGTGGAGCTGGTGGTGGAGCTGGCGGGGCATCCGAATGTGATTGGGATCAAGGACTCGAGCGGAAACGTGGAGAAAGCGCGGGAGATGGTGGAAGGGACGCGGCCGGTGACGCGCACGGCGAGGGTGACGGAAACGTTCGAGGCGGTGACTGCACGGATGATGAAGGCGGCGACGCAGGGATCGGGGCCGGGCGGGGAACTGGTGCCGGTGGGGACACTTGGCGGGAAGCCTTCGTCGGCGGGCGTGAGCGTGGTGGGGGCCTTGAAGACCCGGCAGAAGGAAGTAGGGTTCCAGGTGATGGTAGGTGCGGCGAATAAACTCGAGCCGTCGCTGCAGGCCGGAGCGGTGGGGGCCATTCTGGGATTTGCTTGTCCCGCGCCGACCGCGTGTTACGAGATTTATGCGGCATGGAAGGAAGGCGACTTTGCGCTGGCGCGGTTGAAGCAGGAGCGGATTGCGAAGGCAGCGGAGCGGGTCGTGAGCGGGTTGAGCATTCCGGGGGTGAAGTACGCGATGGATCTGAATGGGTATTACGGGGGGGCGGTGCGGTTGCCGCTTTTGCCTTTGACGGCGGATTTGAAATCGGAGGTGGAAGGGTTGATAGGGGAGATACGGAATTAGGTTGTCGGTTTGCCGGTTAGCGGAAGTAACTGGATAAAGCAGGCAGAGGGCAGCAAAGATAAGGGGTAAACGGTATGGGAAGCGCAGTTCGCCGCGGTTTGATGGCATGCATGGTTGTCTGTGTAGCCGGGGCCGTCGCAGCGAAAGAATCGCCCCCGCAGGTGATCGACTGGCCGGATTCCGGCTCGCCAGTGTTAAGGTTCAGTTTCGGAAAGATGCAGGAGGTTGCGTCGGCGGGGAATCGACCACAGCTACACCATCGACACAATGGTAAAGAATTTGTGGGACAAGGTCGTTCCGAGCGCGGGCTTCTCCTTGTACTTGTTCGACAAGAATAAGGTCCGAGTTGGTGAAGGTTACATCAGTTTGAGTAACGTGGGGATCGGGGAGACCGTGAAATTCCAGGTCTCGATGGATACGTCGGGTGTGCCGCTTACGTTCGCGCCTTCGCCACGGGAGGTGCCGGCAGGCATGGGTCCGGTTGTGGTGCGAAAAGTGTCGATCACGGTGAACTCGATTCCACAGGGAGCACTCGTGAAGTTGGACGGTGCGGAGGTGGGAACAAGTCCGAAGATTGTGGAAGTCAGCGTCGGCAAGCATCGATTGGAGTTCAGCAAGGAAGGGTTCAACTCGGGCACATTTCCATTGGAGATTGGGCCGAATGATACTTCGGGTGGAAGCGTAAGTTATGAGCTGGGCTCGTCAGTGCACGATACCGTGGAGTTGCGCGATGGAAGTGTGCTGAACGGCGATCTTGAGTCCGTGTCATCGACGGACGTGGTGGTGCGGATTGGAGGCAAGGATACCAAGTACGATCGCAACCAGGTGAAGCGAATCCTGCTGGTGGAACGGGAGAGTCCGGGCGAGCCCCTGCGCCCAGCGGCGCAGGGCGCGAGTGCACGGTAGCTATGAAAGGGCGAGCGCGGCCGAAGTTGCCGGCTGTGTCGGAAGAGATGAAGGCATGGGCGGTGGCGCTGGCGAGTGAGGTGGGGACTTGGCCGCGGGTGAGTTCGCGGGCAATGTTTGGGTTTACGGCACTGTATCGGGGGAAGCGGATTTTTGCAGTGTTGCCGAGAACGCGTGGGATGGGATCGGCGAGTTCGCTGGCGTTCAAGCTGGAAAAACCAGGCCGTCGGGTGCTAGCGCGGTTGAAAAAGGATAAGCGGATCTCGAGCACTGTGATGCAGGCGAGCCGGTGGTTCGTGTTGGAGATGGCGTCGGGGGAGGATTTGAAGGATGCGTTGGAGTGGCTGGGGCGGGCGTATGAGGGGATCGGCTGACAGGCGATCGGGTCATCGGGGAAGGAAGCAAGGTCTTAAACCGCTCTTCGACTCGCTCACTGCGGGCTCGGGACGCTAAGGGAGCGCCAGGGGCGCAAAGAGAAAATCTTAGAACGCAGAGGGCGCGCGGCGGAAAGCTTTTAACCGCAAAGGTCACGAAGGAGGGCCGCGAAGGGCGCGAAGAGGGTGGGGGGATCGTGGAATGCGGACGCGAACCTGGGGCGCCTGGCCTCCATCACAAGTGGTTGTGATCTTGGTCACAGCGATTATAATGGTTGTTATTCGAACGAACGTTCGATAAATATGGCCATTTTTCCTACAAATCGAAGGCGTCGGGCGGCGGGAGGCGTTGATTCTGTGCGCGGGGGGCGGCGCGTATCCGCGGGTCAGATGCGGCGCGGTCAGGGCCGGAAGGGGCGTGCTTCGCTTGCGTCGAGCCGGTTTGATCAGCGGCTGACGGAGATCCTGGGGCATGCGACCGAGGTTTTCGATGCGAAGGGGTATGAGGGCGCCTCAATGCGGGACCTGTCGCGGGAAAGTGGAATGTCGCTGGCGGGGCTTTATTACTACTTCGAGTCGAAGGAAAAATTGTTGTACCTGATCCAGCGGCATACGTTCACAACGATCCTTGAGCGGCTCAAGGTGCGGCTGGAGGAAGTGACGGATGCGGAGATGCGGATTCGCGTGTTTATTGGGAATCACTTGGAGTATTTCCTCGCGAATCAGAAGGCAATGAAGGTTCTGTCGCATGAGGATGAGGTGCTGAAGAACGGGTATGGGGCGGAGATTGCGGCGATCAAGCGGGAGTATGTGCGGATCTGCGAAGAGCTGATGGACGATTGGAAGCGGCAGCGGGGGGCGGAGTTTTCGAGCCGAACAGCGGCCCTGAGTCTGTTTGGGATGATGAACTGGATTTACACCTGGTATCGGCCTCGGGATGGCGGGGCGGAGGAGCTGGCCCGGGAGATGGGGAATATTTTTTTGCATGGGTTGAGTGGGAAGCGGCGGGGATGATGGTGATCTGGCGATCGGGTCATCGTGAAGTAACCCTTGTAACCGCAGGGGTTGCGGAGGGGCCGCAAAGGGCGTGAAGGAAAGCTTGGAACGCAGGGGACGCGAGAATTCCTATTGGGGCCGGTGGTGGTGTTAAGAGATACGGGGCCCTTCGACTTCGTTCGGCTGGCGCCTCACTTCGCTCAGGATGACAAGAATTTAGAGGCTGAACCAAAGAATGCGAAATTCAGAAGCGGCATATTAAGGAAAGGAACTACGTATGGCGACGACAATACAAGCAGGGACGGGTGAGAGCACGAAGAAGCTGATCAACTATCGGGCGGAGGGCGGGGTGGCGGTCATTGAGATGTTCGATCCTCCGGCGAATACGTATACGTATGAGATGAACCGGCAGCTGGACGATGCGATCCTGGCGGCGCGGATGGATAACGATGCGTACGTGATCGTGCTGACGGGGGCGGGCGACAAGTTTTTCTCAGCGGGGGCGAACATCAAGATGCTGGCGAGCGTCGATCCGACGTTCAAGTACTACTTCTGCCTGCATGCGAATGAGACGCTCTTGCGGCTGGAGCATACCCCGAAGCTGGTGATTGCGGCTTTGAACGGGCATTGCGTAGGCGGCGGGTTGGAGATCGCGATGGCAGCCGATATCCGGATCGCGCGCAAGGATGCGGGGAAGATCGGATTGCCAGAAGTGAACCTGGGCGTGCTGCCGGGCACGGGCGGGACACAGCGCCTGTCGCGGCTGGTGGGCAAGAGCCGGGCGATTGAGTTGATGGTGACGGGAAATACGTTCTCGTTTGAAGAGGCGAAGGAGTTGGGGATCATCAACGATATTTACGAGCGCGACGGGTTCATGGAGAACGTGATGGAGTATGCGCGGCAGTTCTGTCCTCCGAATAAAGCGGCGAAGGCGGTGGGGCGGATCAAGCGCGCGGTGCAGACGGGGTGGGAGATTCCGATGGAGTCGGCGCTGGCTGTGGAACGGGAGAATCAGCAGATTCTGTTCCAGAGCGAGGATGCGAAGGAAGGGCTGGCGGCGTATGTGGAGAAGCGTCCGGCGGAGTTTAAGGCGAAGTGAGGGGTGAATACCGTCTACACCACAGAGATACAGAGAAAAAGCTCTTAACCGCAAAGGGGATCGAAGAAAAGTCTTAAATCCGCACCGGACGCGGAGGGGATTCGGGGAGAATTCCTGTTGGGGCCGGTGGTGGCTTCAGGGAACACGAGGTCCTTCGACTTCGTTCGGCTGGTGCCTCACCTCGCTCAGGATGACAGAGCTGAACAGAATGCGGGCATGAAAGAAATGATCACAGCGACAAAAGCGAATATCGCGACTGGACGGTTGCTGATTGACGGGCAGTGGGTGGATGGGGCGAGGACGTTTGAGACGATTAATCCGGCTACTGGCACGGTTTTGACGTCGGTGGCGGAGGCGTCGGCTTCCGATGTGGATCGCGCGGTTGATGCCGCTCGGCGGGCATTCGAGGGGAAGAGTGGTTGGCGGAAGATGGCGGCGAGCGAGCGCGGGCGGCTGATCTGGCGGCTGGCTGATTTGATCGAGAAGCATATTGATGAGCTGGCAGAACTAGAGACGCTCGATAACGGGAAGCCGATCTTTGAGTCCCGGCAAGTGGATGTGCCGATGGTGGTGGACGTCCTGCGATATTACGCGGGATGGGCGACGAAGATCCATGGTGAGACGGTGAACACCTTCGATGCAGCGTTCACCTATACGCTGCGTGAGCCGGTGGGCGTGGTGGGGCTGATTATTCCCTGGAATTTTCCTTTGCTCTTGGCGTCGTGGAAACTGGGTCCGGCTTTGGCTACCGGGAACACGATTGTGATGAAGCCGGCGGAGCAGACGCCTTTGACGACTTTGCGCATGGGGGAGTTGGCGGTGGAGGCCGGAATTCCCGCGGGTGTTTTGAACATTGTGACTGGCGGGCCGGAGACGGGGAAGGCGATTGTGCGGCACGCAGGGATCGACAAGATTGCATTCACCGGGTCGACGGCGGTGGGGAAAGAAATCATGCGCAGCGCGGCGGACACCTTGAAGCGGGTGACGCTGGAGCTGGGGGGAAAGTCTCCAAATATTGTGTTTGCGGATTCGGACATTGACGGCGCCGTTCGCGGGGCGATCAACGGAATTTTTTACGGCAAGGGCGAGGTGTGCAACGCCGGGTCACGTTTATTTGTGGAGACCAAAGTCCAGGATGAGTTCCTGGAGAAACTGGTGGCGCGGACGAAAAAGATGGTGCCGGGAGATCCGCTGGATCCGAAGACGCGGATGGGCGCGATCGTCAGCCAGGAACAGATGCAGACGGTGCTGGGGTATATCGAGGCGGGGAAGAGCGAGGGCGCGAAGCTGATTGCGGGCGGAAAGCGTGTGTCGGTGGATGGTGGCAAGGGATTCTTTATCGAGCCGACGGTGTTTGGCGGAGTATCGAATGACATGAAGATTGCTCAGGAGGAGATTTTTGGTCCAGTGCTGGCGACGTTGACCTTTGATGATGTGGATGAAGTTGTTGAGCTGGCGAACGGGAACCAGTATGGGTTGGCGGCGGCGGTGTGGACGAAGGATGTGAAGAAAGCGCACCAGGTATCGCGGCAACTGCGGGCTGGGACGGTGTGGATCAATACTTATGGGTTGATGGATGCGGCATTGCCGTTCGGCGGGTATAAGAGCTCGGGATTTGGGCGCGAGCTGGGGGCAGCGGCGCTGGAGGCTTATACGGAGATCAAGACGGTGTGGATGAATCTTGCTTAGCGATTAGCACTCGGCAGTCAGCGTTCCGCCAGCTCACTGGGGAGATCGTTCCGAGGCTTGGGTGACTGAGTGCCGAATGGTTGGAGGTCAAGCGCATCAGGCGCTGAGAAGGAAAAAGGTCATGCCGGGAAAAGTTGCAAAAATTGGGACGTTCAGTGATTGGGTGGGATTGTTTGATCAGTGGCGCAAGGAGATTGGCGTGGATCGGGATGAGATCGCCAGCTTCAAGTTCGACACTTTATATGGGGCGATCGAAACCGAGGAGATCCAATTTGGGTCGTTCAAGGGTCGGCGCAAGTGGGAGAACCTCCGCCAGGTGCCGACGCAGCAGATGCGGGATGCTCTGCTGAACATGATCGTGTATCAGGGCGACACCGAGTTCGCGTCGGTGGAGCAGCAGCGGCAGTTGTTTTAGACGGCTCCGACCGATTGGGACCGGCGGGCACTGACTCGGGTGATGATCGAGGAGATGCGGCATGGGTGGCAGATGTGCGCACTGCTGCTTGATCACTTTGGGTATTCGGGGAAAGTAGAGGCGCAGAAGATGCTGGAGCGGCGGGCGTTCGAAAATGAACGCTTGCTGGGAGCTTTCAATGTGGATGTCGACAACTGGATGGACTTCTTTACGTACACCGACTTTGTGGATCGGGATGGGAAGTTCCAGTTGCAGATGCTGAAGTACTCGGGGTTTGCGCCGCTGGGGCGGTCGATGTCGTACATGTTGCGCGAGGAGGCGTTCCACATGGGCACGGGGAATGATGGGCTGCGGCGGATTGTGCAGGCGGGCGTGATTCCGGGGTGGCTGATCCAGAAGTATCTGAATAAGTGGATTTCGTGCTCGTACGATTTGTTCGGGACGGACCATTCGTCGTCGGCGCACTGGGCCTACGTGTGGGGCATCAAGGGCCGGTATGACGAGCCGCAGAATGAGAATCCGGCGAAGCTGGATGAGTTGAATGATTACAACCGGCATTTGTATCGGGATGAGGTGGCGGGGCTGGTGGAACGGTTGAACGGCTTCCGGAAAGCGGGCGAGGCGGAGTTGTATGCGCCGGATATCCGGTTCAACCGTGAGATCGGGCAGTTTGCGGGACAGACGGTTCACGCGAAGACCGGCGAGATGCTAAGCGAGAAAGAATATGAACAGCACTTTGCGGAGGCGATGCCGACGGCGGAAGACAAGAAGTTGCTGCTCGAGATCATTGCGAACGAGAAGAAGTGGATCGCGGAGAAAGAAGGGTCGCGGGATCCGTTTGCGACGATCGGGGAGCCGCGGAAGTCGGCGATCAATTTGTAGCGTGGGCGGCTGTTTTTGAGCGGCGGGCGCAAAAGCCCGCCTTTTTTGTATCCTTCCTAGCGTGAGTGATCCGTCCACAAATCGCGTCCTACTCCGTATCGAATCTCCAATCGCGCGGCTAACTTTCAACCATCCGCCTTTGAACGTCATCGATATTCCCCTGATGGAAGAGCTGAAGCGGGCTTTGCAGGAGGTTGAAGCCCGCCTCGAAATTTCAGTCGTTGTTCTGAGTGGATCGAACAAGGCTTTCTCCGCGGGAGTCGATGTGGCGGCGCATGCGCCGGAGAAAATTGGGGAGATGCTGGAGAAGTTTCATGCGGTGTTTCGGGCGATGGTGGCGTCGCGGAAGGTGTTGCTGGCCGAGGTGCGGGGGCATTGCCTGGGCGGCGGGGCGGAGTTGGCGATGATGTGTGACATCGTGGTGACCTCGGAGGCGGCGACGTGGGGATTTCCCGAGATTTCGTTGGGGTGTTTTCCTCCGGTGGCGGTGACAGCTCTGGCGGCCGTAGTGGGACAGAAGCGAGCGGCGGAGCTGATCCTGACGGGGCGGACTTGCAGCGGGAGAGAAGCGGCGCACTGGGGACTGGCGAACGTGGCGGTGGCGGACGGTTCGGTAGCGTCTGCTGTGGATGAAGTCTTGGGGCGATTGCGGAAGCTGAGTCCGGCGGCCCTGGCTGTGACCAAGAAGGCGATGTATGCGTGGGATGCGATGCACTTCGATAAGGGGCTGGCGCGGGCGGAGAAGGTGTATCTGGAAGAGTTGATGAAGACCGAGGACGCTCGGGAGGGGAGCGCAGCGTTTCTGGAGAAGCGGGCGGCGCGGTGGAAGGGGAAGTAGGGGATCGGGTGATTTTGCGATCGGGTGATCGGGGATGGAGACTCTTGGGTCGCCCTTCGGCTTCGCTCACGGCGGGGTCCGGTGCGCGGACAACGGTCGCGAAGCGAGCCGGCAAACACAAGCTCCCTCGACTTCGTTCGGCTGTCGCCTCACTGCGCTCGGGATAACAGGGCAGTTTAACGGTGCGTAGATGGAGTGGGTCCGCTCCAAGGTTAGCGTCCAAAGAGCAGACGCGAACCTAGGGCACCGTGCATCTATGTAGCAAGAGCAGGTCCTTCGCTGCGCTCGGGATGACAAGTTGAGATGATTATTACAGACTGCCACGTCCATATTTCACCTTTGGACATGTTCAAGCCGGAGGCGCTGGCTTTGATGAGGGCGAAGCGGGAGAACTATGCGCAGATTGAGGAGTATTGCCGGTCTCCGAAGGCATTTTTGAAGTATCTGGATGCGGTGGGGGTGGAGCGGGCGGCGCTGATTAATTATGTGGCGCCGGAGGTGATTGGGTTCACTGTGGGGGTGAATCAGTTTATTGCGGGCTATGTTAGGGAGGATCCGCGGCGGCTGATTCCTTGCGGGAGTTTGCATCCTCGGCATACGGCGAATGTGCTGGCTGATGTGGAGCAGCTGTTGCGGCTGGGGATCCGGATGATCAAGATTCATCCGCCGCACCAGTTGCTGTATCCGAATGATTATCTGCGCGGGGTCACGGAGTTGGAGATTATTTACCGGGCGGCGGAGGCGAACGGGATTCCGGTGATGTTTCACACGGGGACATCGATTTTTCCGGGGGCACGAAACAAGTATGGGGACCCGATGTATGTGGACGATGTGGCGGTGGATTTTCCGAAGATGAAGATTTTGCTGGCGCACGGGGGGCGTCCATTGTGGATGGAGACGGCGTTCTTTCTGGTGCGGCGACATGCGAATGTGTTTCTGGATATTAGCGGAATTCCTCCGAAGAGTTTGCTGAGATATTTTCCCCGGCTGGGCGAGATTGGGCATAAGACGTTGTTCGGGACGGATTGGCCGGGGCCGGGGGTTCCGGATGTGGGGAAGAATCTGGCGGAGTTTCGGGGGTTGGGGCTGGGGGCTGATGTCGAGCAGCAGATTTTGAGTGGGACGGCGCTCTCAGTTTGGCGGGAGTAGGGCGACGGACGACAGAGATGTTGAGTTAAGTCGAAAAGCAGATTCCTCCTTCGCTTGCTGTGCTTGCACGCTCGAATGACAATCTACAAAAGTGGGCTTATGGGGGCGATCCCAGCTTGAGCAGGGTATCGCGCAGACGGGAGTGTTCCTGGAGGAGATGGAGGTAGCGCATTTCGTTGGGGGCGGATTTGGCGCGGATGATTTCGAGGAGGGATTTCTTTTCGGCTGAAGTCCAGGAGTTTAGCTCCGGGATCAGCGCGGTGAGCATGGCGAAGTTGGCGAAAGCGGCACTCGCGGGATCAGCGGAGCTTGTGAGAGCGGAAGTGCGAGCAGCTGCGGCTTTGGGCGCGAGAACGCCAAGGATCTTCGAGAGGCGTTTCGTGGAGGCATCGCGGAAGTGCAGCAGGTTGCCTGCGAAGTCGGTGGCCATCTTGCGGGCAGTGCGGAGGCCGAGGTCGCGCGTGGAGAAGTGATCCCATGCTCGGGGTTGGGCGTTGGGGAGTTCGTAAAACATGTGTCCGGCGGCGAGGCGGCGGAGGGTGCGGGCGTGCGTGCGGTATTTGGGATTCTCGGCGATGCGTTGTTCTTCTTGCCGAATGAGGCGGAGAAGGTCGGGGCGGCCGGGGCGGAAGCCTAGTTTGCGGTAGAACCAGAGGGCTCCGGATTCGATGGCCTCGTCGTTGTTGTGACCGAGCTGGTAGGGGTACATGGAGACGCAACGCGTTCCCATGAGGTGGGTGAGACAGCGCAGGACCTGGGCGAAGGTCCAGGCGACTTCGCCTCCACGGAAGGTGTAGAAGGTGTTGAAGCCGACCTCCATCCAGTCAAACAGGGCGATGGCTTCGATGTAGTTGATCGGCACGCCGTTCTTGAGCGTGAGGCCGGCGGTGTAGGCGCGGAGCGGGAGCCGGCGTTCGGGCGGGAGATTCCAGAGAAAAATTGAGAGGCCACGGCCGAGGTCCGCGCGGACGACGGAACGCGGATCGCCGAGCGTGGTGCCGTAAAGCTCGCGGTAGCGCACGAGCATCACTTCGCGGATGAGGTCGATGGTGGCTTCGCCTTGTTTTGCGGAGAGGTGTGTGAATTTGGGCGGCGTGCGCTGGAGCTCTTTGGCGAGGTCTATGTCTTTGCGGGTGAAGAGTGGCTCGCGGTGGTAGAAGACATCGCGCACGGGGCGGTGATTGCGCGTGCGGGAGAAGGGGGAGTTTTCGAGGCGCCAGCGAAGTGGGACTCGGAGGGAGTCGTAGAGGCGGGATTTGTCGGGGGAGGGCAACGGGAGTTTGTCGATTTGAGTGATGAGCCAGCGGGGGCTCGGGGTCTTGCTGCCTTGCGCGGTGTCGAACCAGTTGCGCCAGGGGGTGTTGGCTTCGGTGAGGGAGTCTTCTTCGAGGAGCGGCATGAGGCGCGGGAAGACGGCGGCCATCGCGCGCTCGTCGTCGAAATCGTTCCAGGCGATTTCGATTTTGCCCGGGAGTCGGCGAAGGAGCCAGCGGGCGAGGTCGAAGCCGAGTGCGTCTTGCATGGTGGTGCCGGCGATACCGGAGACTTCGAGGGGATCGAAGTCGTCCATGTCAGCGCCGCGGGTGCGGAGGGGGTCGACGCGGTGATGGAAGGTGTCGAGGAGATTTGTTGCCAAGCGGAGGACGGCCGGGCTGGGTGGGAAGGCGCGGAAGACGAGGAGAGTTTCATGGAGGCGGATGCGGGAGGCGGTGTCGTGGAAGTTGGTGTTTGCGGCGCGGACGAGGAGTTTCGCGAGGTGCGCGGCGGGTGTGGGGCCGAACTGGTAGCGAGCGTTTTCGAGTTGGGTGAGGAGGCGGGTGGTGGGCATGCAGGGAGTGTTTCCGGATGAAGAGTGTACATGAGGGTTCAAGCTTGCTTACGGGAGGGAAGTTGGTGTGTTCCTGTGGGTGAAATCCCCACCCTCCCGCAGGGGGGACGGGAAGGCTGGGGCACCCGGCGAGACTTCGGTTTTGTGTCGATAAGAAGCGTGGGAGTCTAACAAAAGATTTCAACTTTCGGTAAGCGGCGGGGATTGGAGGTTGAATCCCGGGTTAGCGTCCAAAGAGCCGACGCGCACCTGGGGCACCCTCTTATTGCGGATGTGGCATCAGTAACGGATTTCCAGATCGTGGGCGGCGGGCGTCCACGGGACGCTCTCGATGGTCATGGCGTTCGTGCTGTTCTTCCAGCTCTTGATCGGCTTGCCGTCGAGAGTGACGGTGGTGGGTTTGTTGGCGGAGTAGACCGTGAATTTCAGTTCATGGAACCACGGGTGGAAGGTTCCCTCTGCAGCCGCGAGATGGATTTTGAGAGCGCCGGTTGAGGCTTCGCAGGTGAAGGCCTGGCGGAGGAATTCGCCTTTCTGGTAGTTGAAGGTATTGCCGTCGTCCTGGTAGATGGACCCAATGCAGTTGGGGCCGGGGTAGATTTTTATTTCGAGCGGGCCTTTCGGAGTTTCGTCGGTGTTCTGAACGACGGGCTGCTCGGGGAGAATCGTTCCCGAGCGGACGTAGACGGGGAGCGTGTCCATGGGGGGATCGATCTTGATGATCTGGCCTCCGGTGACGTGTTCGCCGGTCCAGTAGTTGGTCCAGTCGCCTTTGGGGAGCGTGACTTCGTAGGGACCGACGAAGGGCCACAGGCGGGCGGCGACGAGGAGGCTCGAACCGAACATGAATTCGGTGGCGTTGGTGGCGAGCGTCGCGTCTTCGGGGAATTCGAGGAACATCGGGCGCATGAGCGGGATGCCGGTGCGGGTGGTTTCTTCCATGCCGGAGTAGATGTAGGGCAGCAGGTGGTAGCGAGTTTCGATGTAGCGCTTGCGGATGGCTTCGTGCTCGGGGCCGTCGACCCAAGGCTCGCGGTTGCGGGTTTCTTTGGCGGCGTGGGCACGGAAAATCGGATTGAAAACTCCCAGTTCGGTCCAGCGGGTGAGGAGTTCGGGAGTGGCGCTGCCATTGAAGCCGCCAATGTCGTCGCCCACGAAGGGGTAGCCGGAAAGGCCGAGGTTGTTAAGTTGCGCGACGGAGAGGCGCATGTGGTCCCAACTGGCGGTGTTATCACCGGTCCAGCTGGCGGCGTAGCGGGCGGTTCCGGCGTAGGCGGCGCGGGTGAGGACGAAGGGACGGACGTTGGTCTGGAGCTTGAGAAGGCCGTCGCGCGTGGCGTGCACGTTTTCCATGCCGAAGACGTTGTGGATCTCGCGGTGGTCGGTCTTGCGGTCTTCGACGTAGTGGACGGTGTCGAGCGGCATGGTCTTCTGCGGATAGACGAAGACGGCGGGTTCGTTCATGTCGTTCCAGAAGCCGCGGATGCCCATCTTGACGAAGTCGGTATAGAGCGTGCCCCACCAGTCGCGCACGGCGGAGCGAGTGAAGTCGGGGAAGACGGCAGGTCCGGGCCACACGGGGCCAACGTAGACGGTGCCATCCGGATTGTGAACGAAGTAGTCGTGGGCGATACCTTCGTCGTAGGGTTTGTAACCGGCGTTGGAGAGGGCGGCGATGTGGAGGTCGGTGATTAGGACAAGTTTGAAGTTCTGCTGATTGAGGTCCTGCACCATTTGTTCAAAGTGCGGGAAGCGTTCGCGATCGATGGTGAACGGGCGGTTCTTCTCCTGGTAGTCGATGTCGAGATAGAGGACGTCGACGGGGATTTTGCGCTTACGGAATTCGCCGGCGACCTCGCGGACGCGCGCTTCCGGATAGTAGCTGTAGCGGCATTGCTGGAAGCCGAGGGAGAAGAGCGGAGGGAGCGGAGTGCGTCCGACGAGCGCGGAGAAATCGCCGACCACGCGCTTGGGATCGGGGCCGTAGAAAAAATAGTAGTTCAGTTCGCCGCCTTCCGCTCCGAAGGAGTAGGCGTCGTGGAATTCTTTTCCGAAATCGAAGCTGGAGCGGTAGGTGTTGTCGAGAAAAATTCCGTAGGTAGCGCCTTTGAGGACGCCGAGGAAGAACGGGATGGACTTGTAGATGGGGTCGGTGGATTCCTGGAAGCCGAACATGTCGAAGTTCCAGTCTGTGTAAGCATAGTCGCGGCGGTCGAGGGTGCCGGTCTTGTCGCCGAGTCCGAAATAATGTTCATCGATGGGCATCGATTTATACACGCGGAACGCGGGGCCGTTGAAGGAGACCGGGTAGCGCGGGTCGTCTTCGGAGATGACGCGGCCGGTTGGGTCGAGGAAAGATATGCGAAGTGGAGATCTCTGGATGCGGACGCGGAGTTCGGCCGTGGCGAAGGTGATGATGTCGGCGTCGCCGTTGATTTGGATTGTGGGTGCGTTGGGCAAAGCGTCGGGTAAAACGGCGAAGGAGTGATCGGGCGGGAAGGAGCCTTCAGGTGCGTAGCGGAGGCGGATGACGTTGGGAGCGATCGCGGTGATGCGTACGCGGGAGGAGTGGGCGACGAGTTCGAGACCGTTGGGGAGTTTGGCATAGGAGGTGACTTCGCCGAGCGTGCGCCAAGGGGTCTGAGCGATTAAGGATGAAGAAAGAAATAAGAAAATCGATAGACGAATGGGAATTTTCATGGAAGCGTCAAACCGCGAGAAATCATACATGGAAAGAGTGCAGAGAGAAGGGGACGTGTGAGAAAAAATCGCGCGAAAAAATAGGGGAGAAAAAATAGTTTTATTGAGGCTGGAAATGGAATTGCAGCGCGGACGCTGCGCAGATTGGCGTCAGCGCTTGCGGAGGGCGACGAGTTCGGATTCGACGGGGACTCCGCGGGCGACTTTGACGTGGACGACGGCTTCGAAAGGGACGACGGTGCCGGTTTTCGATCCGGTGAGGCGGGCGAGGAGATCTTCGACGGAGTTCTGGCGGCTGACGAATTCGGCAGCGGCTTGCGTGCCGAAGGTGGTGGTTCCGGCGAGGATTAGGACGGAGTGTTCGGGCGCGAGGCCGGGAACGAATCCGATGACGGCGTAGTCTTCGATCAACGGCGAGGATGGGCTGGCGAGGAATTCGCGGGTCTCGCCCGGCTGAGGGTGCGTGTTGACGATGGCGAGGTCTCCCTTACGAGGGCCGTTGGCCACGCGCTGGAAGACGAAGCTTTGTGTCGTCGGGATTTCGCCCAGAGTGAGATTTTCGGACGGAGATCCGATGAAGATGAGGTCATTGTTCTTGGCGTCGTCGAGGGAGAAGAGGCTGCCGCGCTTGACGCGGAGATGGCGGCGGAAGAGTCCGAAAATCTGATCCAGAGTATGAATGGCAAGGACTTCGCCAACGCCGGTGTAGTGGTCCCAGATGGCGCTTTGCGGATCGCGGCCGGAGGTGTAATAGCGCATGCCGGTTTCGGGGCGACCGACGAAGGCGGCGTTGCTGAAGATGACCCAAGGCTCTTCAGCGTCGGTCACAAAGGGCTTCCAAAAAGATTGGAAGGCCTCCGCCGGAGGCTCGTAAATGCCGGCGTGCGCGGTGGGGACGGGCTTCCGGCTGGTCAGCAGCATGCCGATGGCGACGATCGAGATGATGAGCAGCACGGCGAGAACGGCCGCAGCGGTGATCCAGAAGCGGGGAGTGGTCGTTGATTCGGGGACGTCGCGGTGCGGGACAGTCTTGAGCGGAGCAGCGCCGCGGTGATGAAAGGAAAGGATGTAAGTACCCTTGGGGAGTTCGACGATGATGGGATCTTCGGCGCCTTCAGAGCTGTAGTACTCGGCCAGTTTGAGGCGAAGGCGCCCAGCCTGGACGCGGATGGTGGAGTCGGATTGCGGATCGAAGTCAATGCGGCGGCCGAAGACTTCGGTGGCGATCTGGTATTCCTTCAGCGGGGAGTTGGGGTGTTCGATGGCGTGTTTTGCGAGGTACTGGAGGAGACGGCAGAGGGACTCTGAGCCGTGGAGGATATGACTACTAATAATCTTATCTACTTCTTGGGAGAATTGGTCCCGGCCGGGCAGCGAACTACGTGTAACAGTCATGACACAAGGAAGTAACAGACGCCCATCCGATTGCTTTAGCAGCATTTTAACCGTGTAACGGTATAAAACCCAGTGAAACCTGCGGGGTGGATTTCTACGCGGTGGATGAGTACTTAGAGGTTGCAGGAGTTTCAACAGTTGGTCGCAGCGGCGCACGAGCGTGAAGTGAAGACCGTGCTAGATGTGGTGGTGAATCATACGGGCCCGTCATCCGGGGGTGGATGACCTGCCGCGCGGCCGGATTGGTTTCACGGGACGCGGGGGTACCATCAGGAGTCGAAGGGGACGTTTGGGCGGCTGACCGATCCGTAAGCACTGCGGGTGCAGTATGAGGACCTGGGTCGAGGCGCTGCAGTGGGACCGGATTTCCTGCGGGAGTTGGATGCGGACCGGGTACTTGTTGTGTTCAACAATGCGGCGTCGAGTCGGACGTTGCAGTGGATTTGCAGTCGGGGAATGTGGCGAGGGTTGAGAGGGCGGAGGCGGTGCTCGGCGCTCCGCCGGCGAGGGTGGAGAATTCGACGTTGACAGTGGAGACGCCGGCCCATAGTGTGTCGGTCTGGTGTTGCGTTCGAGTTGAGAGCAGGGGAATCCGCGAACGGAGGCTGAGCGAAGCGCGATGAATGCAACCTCAGGCGTGACACATCGGGCGCTGGCGACCGTCGATCTGGCGATCATCGGCGTGTACTTTTTGATCGTGTTTTGTATCGGGTTGTATTTTGCGCGAAAAGAGCGCACGTCGACGGACTACTTTCTGGCCAGCCGGGACATCGGCTGGTTCTTTATCGGTGCGTCGCTGTTTGTTTCCAACATTTCGACGGAACATTTTATTGGACTGTCGGGGACGGGAGCTTCGTCGGGGCTGGCGGTGGGGCACTTTGAGTGGCTGGCTTGCCTGATCCTGCTGATTTTGGGATGGGTGTTTGTTCCGTTTTACCTGCGGAGCAATGTATTCACCATGCCGGAATTTCTGGAACGGAGGTTCAGCCGGTATTGCGCGGTGTACCTGGCGGGGATTTCGATTATTGCGTACATCTTCACGAAGATTTCGGTGCAGCTTTATGCGGCCAGCGTGGTGCTGGAGCGGATTGCTGGCTGGTCGCTGGTGAAGACGGCGATCGTGCTGGTGGTGGCGACGGGGATCTATACGATTGCGGGCGGGCTGGCGGCCGTCATTTATACGGATACCGTGCAGACGCTGATCCTCATCACGGGGGCGGTGGCCCTGACGGTCATTGGGCTGACTAAAGTGGGCGGGCTGGAGCATCTGCGGACGATGGTGCCCCCCGGGTACTTCCACATGATCAAGCCGGCGTCAGATCCGGCGTTTCCGTGGACAGGCATTTTCTTTGGGGCGCCGATTCTGGGGATCTGGTACTGGTGCACGGACCAGGTGATCGTGCAGCGTGTGCTTTCGGCGCGCGATGAGGGGCATGCAAAGGCGGGAACGATTTTCGCGGGGTTCCTGAAAATCCTGCCGGTGTTCATGCTGGTGCTGCCAGGGATCATTGCCTATGCGCTGTTTCCCGAACAGCTGACGGGGAAGCCGGATGCTGCGTATCCGACACTGGTGTTGAATCTGTTGCCGACCGGGCTTGTGGGGCTGGTGATGGCGGCGCTGCTGGCGGCGGTGATGGGGGCGATGAGTTCGGTGTTCAACTCGGCGTCGACGCTGGTCACGCTGGATTTTTACAAGAAGGTGCGACCGGAGGCGTCAGAGGCGCAGCTGGTGAACTTCGGGCGCGTGGCGACCGGGGTGATGGTACTGCTGGGGTTGCTTTGGGTGCCGTTCATTCATTTGATCAGCAGCCAGCTCTACATTTATTTGCAGAGTGTGCAGGCGTATATCAGTCCTCCGATTGCGGCTTGTTTCGTGTTGGGGATTTTGTGGCCGCGGTTAAATGGCGAGGGGGCGATCTCGTCCCTGCTGACTGGGTTTGTGCTGGGAGCCGTGCGTTTTATCGCGGAACTGATGGCGGCGCAGGGGACGCAGTTCAGTGGCGCCATGGAGTGGCTGGTGAAGATGAACTTCCTGCACTATGCCATCTTCATGTTTGTAGTGTGCTCGGTCGTGCTGGTGGGGGTGAGTTTGGCGACTCCGGTGCCGGACCGGCGGAAGCTGGCGGGGCTTACGTTTGCGACGGTGGATGAAAAGATGGACACGATTCCGGTGGGGACTCCTGTGCGGAAGCCGGCACATGAGACAGAGATGGAGCATCGGGTGAACGTGGTGTTCAGTCTACTGTTGGTGGGGACGGTGGTGGCGTTGTGGGTGTATTTCCGGTAGCACTTGTCACAAGAGACAAGAACAGCTCCTAATCGCAGAGGTGGCAGAGAACTGCGAAACCCTTGGGGCCGGTGGTGGTGTTGAGTAACGAGGGGGGCCAAGGTTCCCTCGACTCGCTCGGGATTTCGGCGGCGGGCTCGGACGCCCGCCGCCTCAACTTCGACTTCGTTCGGCTGGCGCCTCACTTCGCTCAGGATGACAGCGTTTAGGGGTGACAGACTTGAAAGACGATGAAATGCAAAAGCCCGGGAAGGGGACTTCCCGAGCTCTTGGTTTTTTGGCAGAAGTTGCTATCGAAGACTAAACCATCTCTGAACTTCATCATCTCCACACTCTAAGTTTCGTATTGCAAGACTTGCTTGAGGAGGAGGAGTTGACCGAGGTGGTAGGCATTGTGGTCGGCAATCATGAGGATCTTGCGCAGGATTGTTTGGCCGTCGCCTACGGGGAGGGGTGCCAGGAGGTCACGCGATTCCGCCATCGCAACGAGGGTCTTGAGGTCGGAACGGAATGCGTTTGCGCTTTCATCCCAGGCTTTGTCGCTCGATGGCTTGGGTGAGGTCGGCCAGTAGCCGGCGGGAAAGTCGGGGGAGACGTAGTTGGGGTTGTTGATCCAGTCGATGACGTCGCGCTGGCAGATGCGCAGGTGCTCGAGAAGTTCCCACGGGGAGTGCGAGCCGCCTTTTGGGCGGAGGCCTCGGGACTTGGCGGGAAAGTCTTGGATGATGGCGTCGAAGTCGAGGTGGGCCCCGTCTCCGTTGAGGGCCCAGAGGGCGTGATCGCGAAGGAGTTGGTTGGTTCTTGTCGGGGCGGGCATTATCTGTTCCGTCGTCATCTGTTCGGTTTTCATGGGTCTCCTAGCGGGATTTTTTGATTCCTCTCTGGATCACGAGCAGGGCTCGGATCACTCGTGCTGTTGCGCGTGTATGCGGCGGGCATGAAATTCGGCTTCAAGGTTCCACGTTTGACCGTCGGGGGCGAGGGCTTCGCCGATCCATCGGAAAGAGTCGGGGGTGATGTCGCGGAACATCCAGCGGATGGGAGTGCCGTCGGCGTGGCGGCCGACCTGGACGAGGTCGTCGCCCACGCGGCGGCCGATGAGTTCGTCGTGCTGGCCGTTGATGGGGTTCGTCCAGGTGACTCGCCAGGCGCCGATGGCGGGGTCCCAGACACGGAGGGTGGTGCCGTACATGTTTTGGGTGCGGTTGATGTAGGTGGGGCGAAGTTCGCGGGGCGGCATGATCCAGGTGTCCTGGATGGCGCGGCCTTCGAGGACCCATGCGAAATGGACTTCGCCTTTCAGGCCGAGGGCGCGGACATCGGTGCGGTAGTGGCGAACGTCGAGGTGCCAACTGCCGACGAGCCATCCGTAGGGGTCGTCGGATTCGGGGATTTCGGGGGACCGGCCGGGAGCGAGGAGGGTCGCGGAGAGGCCATTGTTCGTGGTGCTTTCGAGGGTGGCAGTCATCTAAACCTCCTGGAGCAAGTTGGTGTGCGGCAGTTGTCACTTTCGTGATCCGGCGCATGTGCTAGAACTGTTCTAAAAGACGGGGAAGCGGAAATCTTGGCGAAAATTGCTCTCGAATTGAAACGGGCTCTAGGGCGGCGGGCAGAGTCCGGTGGCGAAGCTGGCCTGACGGACCGGGTGTTGGCGCGGGGTGAGGGATGGATCGTGCGGGATGTGATCTGCACCTCTGGGCCGGGGGACCGGGTCTTTGAGGAGCAACATTCCGCGGTGTACATTGCGGTGGTGGCGGCAGGGACGTTCGAGTACCGGTCGGGGTTGGGGCGGCAGTTGTTGACACCGGGGTCTTTGTTGTTGGGGAATCCGGGACAGCGGTTTGAGTGCGGTCACGCGCATGCAGCGGGAGATCGATGTGTGTCGTTCGGGTATTCGCCGGAATTCTTTGAGCGGGTGACGGCGAATCGGGGGCTCCGCGGGCGTGGTGCATTACTGAGGGCGTTGCGCGTGCCGGCGGTGCGGGAGGTGGCGCCGCTGGTGGCTCGGGCGTGCGTGGGATTGTCGGACGAGCTTTCGGATCTCGCATGGGAAGAACTGGCGGTGGGGATGGCAGCGCGGGTGGTGGGTCTGCTGGCGAACGGAGGAGTGAATCAAGGCGATGCGCCGGCGCGGGCGGTGGCGCGGGTGACGGAGGCGGTCCGGGAGATTGAGGCGGCGCCGGGAGAGGCGTTCACACTGGCGAAGCTGGCGCGGGGAGCGGGTATGAGTCCTTATTATTTCCTGCGGAGCTTCGAGCAAGTGAGCGGGACGACTCCGCATCAGTACATATTGCGGGTGCGTTTGCGGGAAGCGGCGGAGCGGTTGGTGGCCGAGGAGAGCAAGATTCTGGATGTAGCGCTCGATTGTGGATTTGGAGATGTGTCGAATTTCAACCGGACGTTTCGGGCGGAGTTTGGGTGCAGTCCGCGGGCGTATCGGCGGGCTTCTTTCGCCACAGAGACACAGAGGCACAGAGAGAGGCAAGGACTAGGGAGCAAGAACTTCCCGGGCTTTTGCTTTTCGGGGTGAAGTTCGACCCGCGCGGGCGAGGGCGCTGGCGCCACACACGAGCATCTGCTTAGTTCAGCTGCCAGATTCGGAAATTGAGGTAAGAGGCGAAGGCGACCCAGACGGCGTAGGGGAGCAGGAGCCAAGCGGCCAGGAACGAGAGGGGTAGGAAAGCGGTGATGGTGGCGATGATCATAGTGAAGAGGAGGAGAATTTCTGCGTAGGCGGGGCCCACGCGGCGGAGGCCGAAGAAGAGGATGGACCAAAGGGCGTTGAGGACGAGTTGAATGGCAAACAGGATGAGGGCGGGGCGCGCGTCGGGCCAGGGGGCGTTGCGCCAAATGAGCCAGGCGCTGAACGCCATCATGAGGTAGAGAGTGGTCCAGACGAAAGTGAAGATTCGGCCGGGCGGGGTCCATGCGGGGCGATGGAGCGTGGAGTACCAGGTTTTGACGGACTGGCGGATGGTTGCAGCTCCGATAACGGCTGCGGCGAAGCAGGCGAGAACGAAGGGGAGCAGCGAGAGCCAGGATTGACGATCGAACATGCGGGTTCCAGGATGGCTCACAAATCTATGTTGAGCACCGGCGACTTCTGAAGAAGCAGATTCCGCGCTCGTTCTCGCCGGGCGAGTCCGGCTACGAACGCCTCGGAATGACAAATCTAAGGGACTCTGTGCGGACGAGTAAACTCGTGCCCTTCCGATTCTACCGGCGGAGCCTTCTTTTACTAACGCCCCAGAGTCATTCTCGGTTTGAAGTTCAGCGAGAAAGGGTGGCCGGTTCGGCCACCCTCATGGTTTTTGGATATTTGATGATGGTTAGTAGCGGAGCAGAATTCCGGTGGAGAGCCGCATGTTTTTGTTGTCGGACGCTCCATTGGCATGCAGCGAGAGCCAATCGAACTGGAAAGCGCGGAAGGCGACGCGGCGGGTAGCTGCTACGTCGACGCCGCCACCGAACATCATGGCGAAGCCGTTGCCCGTGCCGGATGCTCCGTTGAACGAAGCGCCGCCATGGAATCCGCCGGCCAGGAAATGCGCGAACGGCGTGAACTTCTCATTGTGGCGGTAGGAGAGCACGGGACCGAACGTGTAGGTGTAGTTGTGGAACTTGACGCCTGTTTGTGTGCCATAGGCGCCGCTGAAATCGGCAGCTATGCCGAACCAGTTATTGAGATTGCCTGCGACGGTGGTGTTCCAGCCATTCGCGTTTGCACCACCATCGAAGCGGGTGTACTGATAGCCGCCGAAAATTTCGGCCTTAGGAGCGGTGTACATCCCTTCCTGGGCGAACGCCGCCAATGAGAAGACTGCCAACAGGAATGCCAAACCAACGAATCTGCGCATCTACTTTGTTCCTCCGACTGAGATTTGCACTCCTCTTTGGTAGGACCCGGCCATCCGCAGAGGCTGGGCAATCGCGGGGATTACCCTGTGCTCGAGCAAAGGTGCTAGGTGTAGTGGAATTCAGCGGCGCGAGGTGGGCAAGTAACTGAAGACCAAAGGTAATCGCCCTTTGGTAATGAACGGGGATCCCGTTGCAGGATTTGGGGATTCTGAGGGCTGGGTGGGAAGCCTGCGAAGCACGGGGCCGTTGGCCAGGCTGTCGCCTGAGGGGCTGCGGCGCAAGACAGGACGGTCGGCGAGCCTGGCTCTTACTTGCTGAAATGCGCTGGTATCAAGAATGTAGTCATCGTGAGGGGGGAGGTAGTTCGAGATCTCGGCTTGTGCCTTTTGGATGCGCTCGTCGGTTGGCGGGTAGCTGGCGAAGGCACGAGCGATCTGATCGTGAAGTGACGTCTTGGCCGAGGGAGCCTTGGATCTGCGCTGGTTTTCGAGACCGCTCAGTTTTTCCAAAGCTTCGACGAAGGCCTGAGGATCGTATCCGGCGGCGTATTGATACTGGATACCTAGCACATCGGCTTCGAGTTCGGCATCGCGAGCGAACTTCTTCAGATTCAGCGGGCCGATCTGTTGAGTACCAAGGGCGGCTGGACCGCTTGCCCAGGTGATTGGGATCGAGAGCATGCTCCAGGCGCGCTTTCGGGTGGCGAAGCGAGTGGCATGGCGAGCCGCGACGTGGGCGATCTCGTGGGACATGAGGGCGGCAAGTTCGGCTTCGTTATCGACGTCCGCGAGCAGTCCCTTGTCGACATAGAGGAAACCGCCGGGCAGGGCGAAGAC
>Ga0306922_10000244_pt1 | contig 42741 bp, 39 predicted proteins | sample sta12Cox44000082_FD_203758 | JGI IMG/M metagenome (GOLD analysis project Ga0306922, IMG submission 203758) | Lab enrichment of tropical soil microbial communities from Luquillo Experimental Forest, Puerto Rico - statoxic.12C.oxic.44.000.082 (v2)... | ecosystem: Environmental > Terrestrial >... | reverse complement strand
AGAATAGCGCCCATGAAGGTGAAGAACGGAATCGCAAGCAGAAGGTCATTGGAAACGATGCCGAATAATTGATAGGTGAGATTACCGAGGAAGTCGGGAGCAATGAGACCAAGCTCGATGCCGATGAAGCCGAAGAACAGACCGGTCGCCGCGAGCGAGAATGCTGCCGGATAGCCGATCAGCATGAACAGCACCATGCCCCCGAACATCAGGGGTGCCATGTTCTCCCGCACGAAATGGATCATTGCAGCGGCTTCTCGTACTCGAACTGCAGCCGATGATGATGGATGAGCGCCTCGACGCGCTTGATGATTTCGGACACGCCCTGCAGCGCCATCAGCGCGAAGCCGACGGGGAGTATGAGCTTCACCGGCCAGCGGATGAGGCCGCCGGCATTCGAAGAGGTCTCATCGATGCGCCAGGAGTCCATGAACCATGGCCACGTGAAGTAGATGAGGATCACGCAGATCGGCAGCAGAAAGAGCAGGCCTCCAATGATATCGATCCAGATGCGCGCCCGTTCGGAGAGCGCCGAATACAGCAGATCAACGCGTACGTGCTCGTTGAGCTTGAGCGTGTAGGGACCGCCCAGCAGCACCATGCCCGCAAACATGTACCACTGCACTTCAAGCCAGGCGTTGGAACTCGCGCTGAACAGGTAGCGGCTTGTGGCATTGCCGGCGCTGATGAGGCAGGCGAAGAGCACGAGCCAGTTGGCGATCTCGCCAAACCGGCCGTTGACGTAGTCGATGCCCCGGCTCAGCTTGAGCAAAACCTCCACGGACTGTCCCCTTGTCGTGGTCCCACGGACGGGGACCGTGCAGTCGCTCAGCTTGTTGCCTCTGAGCTTTGCCCCGGCCGCGACGGTCCAGGGGCCGAGGAACCTTCCTCGACCCCTCGACGAACGTCAATCGAGAAAAAGAATGGTATGCTGCCGGCCGAGGCCAGCTTGCGCGGGCTGGGACCCGCATCTTCCGGTTAGCCGCCGGTCACGCTCATGTGGCGGGCGAGCGCGGGCCGCTGGTGGCGCCGGTCGATGATGAAGTCATGCCCCTTGGGCTTGCGTGAGATCGCCTCTGCGATCGCCGTATCGAGCAGATCGTTGCCTTCCGATGCGCGCAGCGGGGTGCGCAGATCGGCAGCGTCTTCCTGACCGAGGCACATGTAGAGGGTGCCCGTGCAGGTCACCCGCACCCGGTTGCAGGATTCGCAGAAATTGTGGGTCAGCGGTGTGATGAAGCCGAGCCGGCCGCCGGTCTCGGCAACCGTCACGTAGCGCGCCGGCCCGCCGCTGCGATAGTCGATGTCCTCGAGCGTGAAGCGCTCGGCCAGACGCGCTCGCACGATCGACAACGGCAGGTACTGATCGAGGCGGCCCTCGCCGACGTCACCGAGCGGCATCACCTCGATCAGCGTGAGGTCCATGCCGCGCCCATGCGCCCATTGCAGCAGCGTCGGAAACTCTTCCTCGTTGACGCCTTTGAGCGCCACCGCGTTGATCTTGACCTTGAGCCCGGCCGCCTGCGCGGTGTCGATGCCGGAGAGAACCTTGTCCAGCTCACCCCAGCGGGTGATGGCGCGAAACTTGTCGGGATCGAGCGTGTCCAGCGACACATTGATGCGGCGCACGCCGTGATCCGCGAGTTCGGCGGCATATTTCGGCAGCTGCGAGCCGTTGGTCGTGAGCGTGAGCTCGTCGAGCGCGCCAGTGGATAGATGACGCGAGAGCGAGGCGAAGAGCGTCATGATCCCGCGCCGCACCAGCGGTTCGCCGCCTGTAAACCTGAGCTTCCTGACGCCGCGCGCGATGAAGGCGCTGCACAGCCGATCAAGCTCCTCGAGCGAGAGCAGGTCGGCCTTGGGCAGAAACGCCATGTGCTCCGACATGCAATAGACGCAGCGAAAATCGCAACGATCGGTGACCGAGACGCGCAGATAGGTGATCGCCCGGCCGAAGGGGTCGACCAGGGAAGGCCGCGTTGTCCCTTGACCCTCGAAAGCGAGATTGTTCTGCGTCACGACCGGAAAAGACCTGCGCTGCGCCAGTATTCAGAGGGCCCGTGGCTCGGGCCTGCGGAGCGCCGATGGCGGCGCTCCGCCGTTTCATATGGGAATTCTGACGGATATGGGCCAGAGCGTCTAGCTTCCCGGCAAGGAGACCCTGGACGCGCCGTTGCGCTGCGGAAGCGGAACTACCGGGATGGCCAGGGGTACTCGGTCGCGGACGGTGCCGACTCGGCCGGGGCCGAGGACGGGGATAGCGCAGGCGCGGCCGCTGGCGGGGGCATCGGCGCTGCGGAGGCCATCGGTGGCGGTGCCGCGGGACGGGCTGCTGCCGCCACCGGCGCCTTCTTCTTGGCAACCGGCTTCTTGGACGGCTTCACCGCCTGCAGCGTGACCTGGATCGGATTGGGTGCGAGGCGCGGGCTAGAGCCATCGGCTTCCGGACGCACGGATACGGTCTGCGACTGATAGCCGCTTAGCGCAAGCGTGACGGAAAACTCGCTGCCGGGCTGGACCGAGAGCTGGCACGGCGTGCGGCAGCTCTGCCCGAGCGAGGTTTTTGCTTCCGCGCCCGACGGCTCGGAGTCGATGGCCAGCGTCTCGGACTGCGGCGTCGATTTGAGAAAATCCAGGCTTGGCATCGTTGCAGAGCATGCGGCCACCATAAGACCGCAGGCTACGACGGCAATCACTCGGCTCATGATCCCACCACTCGGCGGCAACGCCGCCGCTCCCCCAGAACGCGACCCTAGAGACGCACCAGCCCCGCACCAGCCTCGGCGACGCTTCGCTGCTCCCAGGGGCTAGCGCGCTAAATTGCCCCAAGTGTGGCGCCTATAAGGTAAAATACGCATTAACATTGTTCCGCGGCCGTGGGGCTGCTGACCCGCAAAAGCTCAGAAATGGCGCTTGGCAGCTCGCTCAGCGCACTGATCACCCGCTCGGGCCCCAATTCTGCGACCGAGTCCTCGGTATAGCCGTAGTCGACGGCGACGACGGGAACGCCCGCGGCCCGCGCGGTGGCGATGTCGGTGCCGGAATCGCCGACCATCACCGCATGGCTTATGTCGCCGCCGGCGCGCAGGACCGTTCGCCGCAAGAATTCCGGATTGGGCTTTTGCAGGCCAAAGGTGTCCGCGCCACAAACGGCGGCGAAGCGCTTGGAGAGGCCGAGCGCGTCGAGCAGCCGCAGCGACAGCCATTCCAGCTTGTTGGTGCAGACCGCAAACCGACAGCCGGCGGCGCCGAGCTCGTCGAGGGCGGGTTCCAGGCTCGGGAAGGGCCGGGAGCGATCGGCGATATGTGCGGCATAATGCGCGATGAACTCCTTGACGAGCCGATCCACTTCCTGCACGGCGAGCTTACGTCCCTCGGTGCTGAGCGAGCGCTCGATCAGCGAGCGCGAGCCACCGCCGACCAAATTGCGCGCTGTGTCGTAAGGGACCGGCGGCAGACCTTCTCGTGCGAAGACGGTATTGAGCGTGGCCACGAGATCGGGCGCGCTGTCGACCAGCGTGCCGTCAAGATCGAAGACGACCGTCGGAGCCCCCATATTCATGACGGCTAGCCGCCAAATCGCGCAATAGTAAGGCTCGATCGGCCGTCGGATTGGGGCGGGATACTGCTTCGAGAGACCCCCTTTGCCATTGTCTCCGCCAGGGCGGCACCGTCAGTTTGAACGTGTGTTCCGTCCCGCCGATGGACTATGCGGCCGCGCTGAACGGCGCTAGATAGAGCCCGTTCTTGCTGTCAGGCCGAGCCGATTTTGATCGCGATGGACGTCGAGGCCCAAAAACGCGCAGCCGCCGCGCGAGCCCTCGAATTCGTGCGACCCGGCATGCGGCTCGGTCTCGGCAGCGGCACGACCGCCAAGCATTTTGTCGAGCTTCTGGCGGAACGCGTCCGCGCCGGGCTCGATGTGATCGGAGTACCGACATCGGAGACAACGCGCAGCGAGGCCGAGCGGCTGGGAATTGCGCTGACTAGTCTCGACGAGATGCCGCAACTTGACCTCACCGTGGATGGCGCCGACGAGATCGGACCCGACCTGAGCCTGATCAAGGGTGGGGGAGGCGCGCTGCTGCGGGAGAAGATCGTTGCCTCGGCCTCCGCGCGCATGATCGTCATTGCCGACGAATCCAAGTGGGTATCCTCGCTGGGGCGCTTCCCGCTGCCCGTCGAGGTGGTGCCGTTCGGACTGGCCGCAACGCGGCGGGCGATCGAGGCGGCGGCTGCGGCCGTCGGCTGCACCGGGCCCGCGCTGTTACGGCGCGCCAAGGATGGCCACGCTTTCGTCACGGACGGAGGGCACTGGATTCTGGATGCTGCCTTTGAGCGGATCGCCGATCCGAAAGCGCTCGCCGAGCGTCTCGACGGCATTGTCGGCGTGGTCGAGCACGGGCTGTTCATCGGCCTTGCACACGCCGCTGTAGTAGCCGGCTCGAGCGGCGTGCGCGTGGTCGAACGACGCTGAGCCCCAACATCCAAGAGGAGAGTCTTGATGGTTTTCAACCCAGCCGCCCAGCGAACTTGCGCCACGCTGTTGGCACTCGGCCTGGCGCTTACTCTGGGCATCGCCACAGCCGACGCACAACAGCCTTCCCCCTCGGCGATCGCTACGGCGAAGGAGGTGATCACCGCCAAGGGTGCGGCCGCGCTCTACAGCCCCCTGGTCTCCGGGGTGATCGAGCGGACCAAGTTGATCTTGCTGCAAACCAATCCGATGCTCGGCAAGGATTTGAACGAAGTCGCGGCCAAATTGCACGCCGACTACGCGCCGCGCAGTGCCGAGATCCTCAACGAGGTCGCCAAGGTCTATGCCGCGCGGTTCACGGAGCAGGAGCTCAAAGACACGCTCGCCTTCTACAAGTCGCCGCTTGGCCGCAAGTTGATTACGGAGGAGCCCGCGATTCTTGATCAGAGCATGAAAACTGCGCAGACCTGGGCGGACAATCTGGCGCAAGAGGTCATTGGCAAGATGCGCGCCGAAATGAAAAAGCGAGGCCACGACATCTAGATGCGGCGCCGACCCGCGGTTTGGATCCGACGATATGGCTGATCATGACGTCGATCTCCTCGTCGTCGGAGCAGGCTCGGGCGGAGTGCGCGCCGCGCGGATCGCGGCCGGATATGGCGCGCGCGTTTTGATTGCCGAGGAGTTCCGCGTCGGCGGCACTTGCGTGATCCGCGGCTGCATTCCGAAGAAGCTCTTCGTCTATGCCTCCCGCTTTGCCGACGACTTCGAGGACGCAGCCGGCTACGGCTGGACGCTGGACGAAGCGGTGTTCGACTGGCCGACGCTCGTGGCCAACAAGGACCTTGAGATTGCGCGGCTTGAACTCGCCTACACCACCACCCTCGAACGTGCCGGGGTCGAAATCGTCAAGAGCCGTGCCGTGCTCGACGATGCGCATACGGCGCGTCTCGTCGCGACCGGAGAAACGATCCGGCCGCGGTATATCCTCATCGCCACCGGCGCTGCGCCATGGTTCGGTCCCGGGATTCCGGGTATAGAACATGTCATCTCCTCCAACGAGGCCTTCCACCTGGAAGAATTGCCCACCCGCATTCTGATCCAAGGCGGGAGCTACATCGCCGTCGAGTTCGCGGCCATCTTCAACGGGCTGGGCTCTGACGTGACTCTGGTCTACCGCGGCGAGAACATCTTGCGCGGTTTCGACGACGACCTGCGCGCTCACCTCAATGCGGAGATGACCAAGCGAGGGGTGAAGATTCTTTGCGGCAAGACGGTTCACGCCGTGCAGTGCACGCAAGATACTTTCACCGCCAAGCTGTCCGACGGCAGCGCGGTCGAAGTCGATAAAGTGATGTTCGCGCTCGGACGTTGGCCGAATGTCGCTGGTCTTGGTCTCGAGGCGGCCGGCGTGCGGTTCACCGAGAAGCGCGGCGTCGCCGTCGACCCGTTGTCGCAGACCTCGGTGCCGCACATCTACGCGATCGGCGACGTCACCAATCGGGTCAATCTGACGCCGGTCGCAATCCGCGAGGGCCACGCTTTCGCCGATACCGTGTTCGGCGGCAAACCGACCGCGGTCGATCACGCCAATGTGCCGACTGCCGTGTTTTCCGAGCCCGAGGTTGGCGCAGTCGGGCTGACCGAGGCGCAGGCCTGCGAGCAGCTGGCAAAGGTCGACGTGTACAAGACGTCGTTCCGGCCACTGAAGATGACGCTCGCGGCCCGCGATACGCGCGCTTTCTTCAAGCTCGTCGTCGACGGCGAGAGCGGACGCGTCGTCGGCTGCCACGTTGTGGGGCCGGACGCCGGCGAGATGATCCAACTCGTCGGCATCGCGGTGAAGATGAAGGCGACCAAGGCCGACATCGACGCGGTCATGGCGGTACATCCGACCGCCGCCGAGGAGCTCGTGACGCTACGGGAGAAAGCCTTCACCTATCGGCGCGAGGCGGCGGAATAACGCGGCATTCGGGTTGGAGCGCGGGTTCTTTCCGGCAATTCGATCTGGCTTGGAGCGCCGGGCGTCGTGTATAAGCTCGCCTGAATTGGAAAATCTCGCCCGTACCAGGGCTTAAGCCGAGTGGAGGGCGTCATGCCCGAGCGTTGGACGCGCGATAGTTGGCGCCAAAGGCCGATTGCGCAGGTCCCCGAATACCCCGACCGGGAGGCGCTCGCCTCGGTCGAGCGGCGTCTTGCGACGTTTCCGCCGCTGGTATTTGCGGGCGAGGCCCGCAGCTTGAAAAAGGCCCTGAGCCGCGTGGCGGCGGGAGAGGGTTTTCTGCTCCAAGGCGGCGATTGCGCCGAAGCCTTCACCGAGGCCAGCGCCAACAACGTCAGCGCCAACAATATCCGCGACTTCCTGCGCGTGTTCTTGCAGATGGCGGTGGTGCTGACCTACGCGGCCGCCTTGCCGGTGGTGAAGGTCGGCCGTATCGCCGGCCAATTCGCCAAACCGCGCACGTCGCCGACGGAGAAACGGGACGGCAGGGAATTGCCGAGCTATCGCGGCGACATCATCAACAGCGTCGACTTCGATGAGGCCTCGCGGCGGCCGGATCCCGAGCGCCAGATCGAGGCCTATCGCCACTCCGCCGCCACGCTCAACTTGCTGCGTGCATTCGTGCACGGCGGCTACGCCAATCTCGCCAATGTCCGGCAATGGACGCTCGGTTTCGTCAAGGACTCGCCGCAGTCCCACCACTACGAAGAGCTCGCCGACCGCATCAGCGAGGCACTCGGCTTCATGCAAGCCTGCGGCCTCGATCTCGAGAGCCATCCCGAGCTCAAGAGCACCGAGTTCTACACCAGTCACGAGGCGCTGTTGCTCGGGTATGAGCAGGCGATGACGCGCGAGGATTCCACGCACCCAGGCACGTTCTGCTGCACGTCGGCCCACATGTTGTGGATCGGCGACCGCACCCGCCAGCCCGATCACGCGCACGTCGAGTTTTGCCGCGGCATCATCAATCCGCTGGGACTCAAGTGCGGCCCATCGAGCAAGGTCGACGAGCTGTTGCGGTTGATCGATCTCCTCAATCCGGAAAACGAGCCGGGCCGGCTGACGCTGATCGTGCGGTTGGGCGCGGACAAGGTCGGGGATCAGCTTCCAGCCATGATCCGCGCGGTTCAGCGCGAGGGAAAGATCGTTGTGTGGTCGTGCGATCCCATGCACGGCAACACCATCACCTCGGAAACCGGCTACAAGACCCGGCCCTTCGACCGCATTCTGTCGGAGGTGAAGACCTTTTTTGCGGTTCACCGCGCCGAAGGAACCCATGGCGGCGGCGTGCATCTGGAAATGACCGGCCAAAACGTCGCCGAGTGCACGGGCGGTGCGCGCATGATTACCGACGCAGACTTTAAGGATCGCTATCACACGGTCTGCGACCCGCGGCTCAATGCCGAGCAATCGATCGATCTGGCGTTTCTGCTCGCCGACCTCCTCAAGGCGGAACGCACCGCGAGAGCGCGGCCGCTGCCGGCCGCAGCCGGTCTGTGATCGAACTGCGGCACGGTGTGCTCACCGCACGCCTCATCCCGCAAGCGGGGGTTTTGCCCCATCGCTTGTTATGATGGAATGCGCGCCGATACGCGGGCCATTTCGCAACACCACAAGATCCGCGCAATTGGGAGGGTCTCATGCATCGCCATACGCCTTGGCTCGGCGCGTTTTCGCTCGCCGCTCTGATGTCGATATCGTCCGGAGCAAGCGCCCAGCTTGCGCTGTCCGCGAATGATGGGAAAGCCGTTCTCATCGACGGCGTGACTTCCGTGCCGGCCAATCCGACGGCGGATACGGTGACAGTGATCGATCTCAATGCGAGGCCGCCCAAGGTCGTCGCCGAGCTCCAGGCTCCGGCCAGCGTCGTAGGCCCGCCATTGAGCGTGGCGGTCTCCCGTGACGAGAGTTTCGCGCTCGTCACCGGGGCCACCAAGATCGATCCGGCCGATCCGAAGAAAACCGTGCCCGACGACAAGCTCACGGTGATTGATCTCAAGGCGTCGCCGCCGAAGGTCGCGGCGCAGCTACAAGCCGGCAAGGGCGCCGCAGGCGTGTCGATCAATCGCGCCGGCACGCTGGCCTTGGTTGCCAACCGCGCGGAGGGAACGGTTTCAGTCTTTTCCATCACCGGCAATACGCTCACGCCGGTCGGCAAGGTTCACCTCGGCGACGCCAAATCGGGGCCGAGCCACGTCGCCATTACACCGGATGGCAAGAGCGCGCTGGTGACCCGCGACGGCGACAACAAGATTTCCGTGCTGTCGATCGACGGCACCAAGGTCGAAGACACCAAACGCGAAATATCAGCGGGACTGCGACCCTATGGGCTGGGCATCCACCCGAACGGCAAGGTTGCCGTCGTCGCCAATATCGGACCCGGCAGCGGCGATGCGGACACCATCAGCTTGATCGATCTCGAGGCAAAACCTGCGCGCGTCGTCCATACCGTCACGGTCGGTCAAACGCCGGAAGGCATCGCGCTCTCTCCCAACGGCGCCTTTGTCGCCGTGAACGTCGGGAACGGAGCCAACAAGCCGAAGAACAGTCCGTTCTTCAACGACTACGGCTTGGTGAAGGTGCTGAGCGTCAAAGGCAAGGAGTTGGTGCCGGTGACCGAGGCAAAGGTCGGCCACTGGTGTCAGGGGCTCGCCTGGAGCAAGGACAGCCGCACGCTCCTGGCCCAGTGCATGGTCGAGAAGGAGATCATGGTGTTCAGATTCGACGGCAAGGCGCTCAAGCCGGCCGGATCGATCAAGCTCAGCGCAGGGCCGGCCGGGATCCGCACCGCCGAGCCATAGCGTCGAACCCGGCCTGACCTCGCGATGGAACGGTTGCTGCGCGCCACCATCAATACCTGGCATGGCCTTCTCGCCGCTGCGCGGAGCGAGGAGGCCTTTCGGTTGGAGCTCGCGGCGCTGATCCTGGCGGTACCAGTCGCCTTCCTCGTTGCCGAGGACCCTTGGAAGCGCCTCGCGCTCATCGCGGTCGTGGCTTTCGTCCTTGTCGTCGAGCTGTTGAACACCGCGATCGAAAAGCTTGCCGACCGCGTCAATCTCGCGATCGATCCCCAGATCGGCCGGGTCAAGGACATGGGCTCGGCCGCGGTCGGCCTTGCGCTGCTCATCGCCGCCATGGCTTGGCTGCTGGCCCTTGCCGAGCGGTTCGGGCTGATCTGATCCCCGCTGTGCGCCGATTGCCGGGCGCGGGCACGACGCGCTAGACCTACGCCATGAATGCGCGGCCCACCGACCGTTTGGCCATCGCCGTCGGACAACTCAATCCGACCGTCGGTGATATCGCCGGCAACGCCGATAAGGCGCGTCGCGCCCGTGCCGACGCCGCGCGCAGCGGCGCCGACATCGTGGCGCTGCCGGAACTTTTCCTCTCCGGTTATCCGCCCGAGGACCTCGTGCTCAAGCCCGCCTTCCAGGCGGCTTGCCGCGCCAAGGTCGAGGAGCTTGCGCGCGAAACCGCGGACGGCGGTCCCGCGCTGCTGATCGGCACGCCGTGGCTTGAAGCAGGCAAGCTCTACAACGCGTACTGCCTGCTCGATCGCGGCCTCATCGCCGCCGTGAGCTTGAAGGTGAACCTGCCGAATTATGGCGTGTTCGACGAGCGGCGCCTCTTCGCACCGGGGCCGCCGGCCGGTCCCGTCAATTTCCGCGGCGTGCGCATCGGTCTTCCTATTTGCGAGGACATCTGGACCGAGTGGGGCGACTATGAGGATGTGGTCGAATGCCTCGCCGAGACAGGCACCGAGCTGATGATCGTGCCCAACGGCTCGCCCTATTCGCGCGAAAAGGACGAGCTGCGCCTCAATATCGCGGTGGCGCGGGTGACCGAGAGCGGCGTAGCGCTCATCTATGTCAATCAGGTCGGCGGCCAAGACGAGCTGGTCTTCGACGGCGCCTCGTTTGCTTTACATTCCGATCGCTCGCTTGCCTTCCAGCTCCCGGCCTTTCGCGAGGTCGTCGAGACGGTGCGATGGGAGCGCACCGGCAATGGCTGGCGGTGCGTCGATGGGCCGATCGCGGCGATCGAGCAGGGCGACAAGGCGGATTATTTCGCCTGCATGCTCGGACTACGCGACTACATCAACAAGATCGGGGCTCCCGGGGTGGTGCTCGGCCTATCGGGCGGCATCGATTCCTCGCTGGTGGCCTCGTTGGCCGTCGACGCGCTGGGCGCGGACCGCGTGCGTTGCGTGATGTTGCCTTATCGCTACACGTCGCAGCAGTCGCTCGACGATGCGGCGCAAGTCGCCAAGGCGCTCCGCGTGCGCTACGAGGTCGTACCGATCGAAAGCGCGGTCGTAGGTCTGGAAAAAGCGCTCGCTCCTGTTTTTGCCGGCAAGCCGCGCGATGTCACCGAGGAGAACCTGCAATCGCGCACGCGCGGCACCATTCTCATGGCGATTTCGAACAAGTTCGGTCTCATCGTGGTGACGACGGGCAACAAATCGGAAATGTCGGTCGGTTATGCCACGCTCTACGGCGATATGAACGGCGGCTTCAATCCGATCAAGGATCTCTACAAAACCGAGGTCTATCGGCTCGCCCGGCTGCGCAACGCGTGGAAGCCCGAGGGCGCGCTCGGACCTGACGGCCCGGTGATTCCCGATAGCATTCTCACCCGTGCGCCCAGCGCGGAGCTGCGCGAGAATCAGACCGACCAAGACACGCTGCCGCCCTATGACGCGCTCGATCAGATCCTCGAGCGTCTGGTGGAGCGCGAGGAGCCGATCGCCAAGATCGCCGCGGAAGGGTTCGATCGCGAGACGGTCATGCGGGTCGAGCGGATGCTGCATCTTGCCGAGTACAAGCGCCGGCAAGCCGCTCCCGGCGTCAAGGTAACGCTGAAGAATTTCGGCCGCGACCGGCGCTACCCGATCGTCAACCGTTTCCGCGATTCCGGAGCGCCGCTACCCGAGCCCGATCGCGCGCTGGTGCAGAAGGCGGCGGCAAAGAGCGAAGCGTTCGATTTCTGAGCGAGAGAGAGGCTATGTACAAAGCATCCGCGGGTATCGCGCTGCCAACCTCGATCATCGGCTCGCTGCCGCGGCCGGCCTGGTACAACGCGGTGTTGGGCCGCAAGAGCTTTCTCGAAGCCATGGTCAATTCCCGCTACCGCGAGCAGTACGAGGACGCGGTCTCGTGCTTCTTGCGGATGCAAGAAGTGGCCGGCCTCGACATCGTCACCGACGGCGATGCGCATTACGACGAGGAAGTCGGCGGCATGAGCTGGCAGAGCTATCCGCTCACCCACATGGACGGCTTTGCCGAAGTGCCGCAGCCGATGACCTACAAGATCGGCGCCGCCGCCTATCCGCGCGGCCATATCCTGCACGATTTCCTCGAGGCGCGCGTGTTTCCCAGGATCGTCGGACCGGTGGGGCGCGGCAGGCTGCAGTACACGGCGATGTGGAAGGCGGCACAGCGGATGACCAACAAGCCGATCAAGTTCGGGACGATTTTACCCGAACTGATCGCGGCCTCGGTCGAGGACGACTACTACAAGGATCCGGTCGAGCGCACCTGGGCGATCAGCAACGCGCTCAACGAAGAGCTCAACGAGCTCGCTGACGCGGGCTGCCCGGTGATCCAACTCGAGGAGCCGCAAATCCACATGGTGCCGGCGCGCGGCAAGACGTTCGGCAAGCTCGACACCGCCGATCTGGTGAAGATTTTCAACAACACCGTGAAGGGCCTGCGCGGCAAGACTGAAGTGTGGTGCCACACCTGCTGGGGCAACCCATCGCAGCAGCGCATTTTCGCCGACGTGCAGAGCTACCAGCCCACGCTCGAGGCGCTCAACCGGGTCGACGCGGACGCGCTCACTTTCGAGACGCGTTCATCCGGCACCGGCGATCTCAAAGCGATCGGCGAGGTGATCAAGGACAAGAAGGTGGTGATCGGCGTGATCGATCATCACACGCTGCAGGTCGAGCGGCCGGACGAGATCGCCGCGCTGATCCGTGAGGCGCTCAAGCACATCCCGCCGGAGCGGCTGATCATCTCGTCCGACTGCGGCATAAGTCGCGAGGGCATGGGCCGCCGCCATGCCAGCTACAAGATGGTCGCCATGGTGCTCGGCACCAACATCGTGCGCCGGGAACTGGGACTGCCGCAAGCCGAATGCCCGGCCGCGAATCAGCGCTACTCGCTCACCATGGGCAAAACCTAGGCCGCGAGCAGTTGAGCACGAACCGCCAATTCCAACTCAGCAATGATGCCGCCGAGCGCTACGCGCGCTGCGGCGCGCGATACATTCTGGGTCCCAGCGCGCCTTCGCTGGTCGATGCGGCTCGGCCATCTGCCGGCGAGCGCGTGTTGGACGTGGCTTGCGGCACGGGGGTGGTTGCGCGCGTTGCGGCAGAACGGGTCGGTCCGGCGGGACGGGTCACTGGTGTGGATCTGAATCAGGGAATGATCACCGTTGCGCGTTCGCTGCCTGCAGCGAAGGGCGCCCCGATCGAATGGCTCGAGCGCAGCGCGCTCGACCTTGGATTGGATGACGCCAGCTTCGACGTGGTTCTGTGCCAGCAGGGCCTGCAGTTCTTTCCCGACAAAGCGCGCGCGCTAGAGGAGATGCGGCGCGTGCTCGACCGCGGTGGCCGCCTCGCGCTCAGCGTATGGAACGGTGTCGGCGCTTATCATCGCGCCGTCGGCGATGCGCTTGCTCGGTTCATATCCCCGGAAACCGCAGCCAGTTTTTGCGCGTCGCGGGAGGGTCCGAGCAGAGCCGACCTTGAGCGGCTTGCAACGCAAGCCGGCTTTTCCGACGTGCAATTGCGCATCGATCGGATCGATATCCACCTGCCGCATATGGACAAATTCACGTTGGAGCATTTGGCCGGAACCCCCATCGCACCGACCCTCGCTGCGGCATCCCCCGACGCGCGCGCCAAACTCGCCGCGAGCGTCAGCAAACAGCTAGAGCGATATGCCGACGGCGACGGGGTGAAGTACCCGGAGGAAACGCATGTGCTCACGGCTCGGGTTCAGTGACGACGTGCTGCAGGGCCCTCTGTCGCATCGCAATGACCGAAGCGCCAAGGTACTCTCTGCGTAGGCTCTGGAGGGAAATGAGGATCGAATGACACGCACGCGAGAACGAACAACAACGCGGCGCAGTTTCGTCGCGGCGGCGGGGCTCTTTGGCTTCGGCGCGCTTGTGCGGCCGCGCCCGGCGCAAGCGGCCTATCCCGAGCGCCCGGTCAAGATCGTGGTGGCGAACACACCGGGAGGACCTTCCGACATCATCGCCCGCATCATGGCGGCGGCGATGCAAGAGGAGATGAGCGCGACGGTATTCGTGGAAAACAAGGGCGGTGCGGGCGGCAATATCGGCATGGGGTTGGTCGCGCGCGCCGAGCCCGACGGCTATACCATCCTGCTGTCGACCAGCGCTTACGCGGTCAATCCCGGTCTTTATCAGACGCTGCCTTACGACCCGTTCAAGGACTTCACCGCAATTTGCGAGCTCGCGGTCTCGCCGCACGTGTTCGCGGTCAAACCCGATTTGGGCGCCGGTACGATGAAGGAGTTCGTCGCGCTGGCAAAAGCCAATCCGGACAAGTTCAACGTTTCGACGCCGCCGATCGGCACCACCCCGCAGCTGCAGGTCGAAGTGCTCAAGCTGCGCGAAGGCCTGCAGGGAATGGCGACCGTCGTTTTCGCGGGCGGTGGCGACGCTCTCAAGGCCTTGTTGAGCGGCACCGTGCAGCTGAGCTCCGGCGTATTGGCGCCGGCGCATCCGCACATCAAGGCGGGCACGATCAAGGGTCTTGCGGTCACCGGCCGCACGCGCTGGCGCGACCTGCCCGAGATCCCGACCATGGCGGAGGCTGGCTATCCGGACTTCGTGTTCGAGACTTACACCGCGCTGATGGCGCCGGCGAAGACGCCGCCGGAAGTCGTCGCTCGCCTCGAGCGCGTTGCGCTCGATGTTCTGCGGCGTCCCGACATTCGCGCTAAGCTCACCGAATCCGGATTCGAGGTGACCGCCGCGCCGGGCAAGGAGCACATGGCGCGCATCACGCGGGAAGTGCCGATGTTTGCGGACATCATCACCCAAGCCGGCATCAAAAAGCTGTAGCGGGGAAACCCGCTATTCGGCGCAAACGGCACAAAACCTTGGAAGCGGCGGCGCGGGCGACTGGCGGTCCCGCGGACAATTGGACTCCTTGAACCGTGCCGGTTCGGCGCGCGGTCCCGTGACCGCGTTTGCATTTGAAGGGTTGTGACAGTCGGTGAGCTGCGACCGTCGCAGCGCCTCGCGGCTCACCGCACGGGATAGAAGGTCGGCCCGACCGCCCGCACTTTGCGCTTGCCGGGCTCCTGCTCGACCTTTTCTTCGGCGGAAGCCGGCGGCTGCTGCTCGGCGCCGGCAGTGGGCGCGGGAGCTTGGCTCGGATTGACCGGCTTGCCCTGCGCGTCGAACCGCGGCTGTGACAATTGCTTCGCCCGCTCCTCGGTGACGACAATATCGCCGCGTTCGACGGTTTGGTCGGTGCCTTGCCGCAGCGCATCGGCCCAGGACTGGCCCGGCAGGCGACAATTGCAAGCCGCGTTGAGCTGCTTGCGATAACTGAAGGCCGCGGGCAGGTCGGTGTAGAGCCGGCCGCTGGTCGATACCGCGCGGGAGACGTCCTCGCCCGGGTTGCGGTGGGTGTAGAGGGTGACCTCCGCCGCCGGGCAAAGCCGGTGGCAAAGCTGCTCGTCCTCCGCGAATTTGGACGGCACGGTGGAATAGGAAATTGGGAAATAGTAGCCGTCGCAGGTCCGCACGCAGAGCGTCCGGTAGGTACCCGCGAGCGGAGCATTGGGGGCGGGGCCCACGCCGCCGAACAGGCTGTCGAAAAAGCCGCCCGGTCCGGCAGTAACGTATTGCCGGTATTGCGGACCGCAATCATTTTGCCCGAGCGCCACCAGGATGCCCCGGCGCTGGTACTCGCGCTCGCCGCTATTGCCCTGCAGGCGCTGGATATCCGTCAAGGTGCGGTCGAGATTGGCTCGCATCTGCTGGATCTGATTGTTGAGCGGACCGCATTGCGGCGACTGTCCGCTGAACAGGGAGAAAAAGCCGGCGCCCTGGCAACCCAGGCGCTGCGACTGCTGGCCGAGGCGGTCGAGCTCGGCTTGCTGTTTTGCTGCCGCGTCCTCGTAGCGCTTGATCTGCTCCGCCCTGGCGGGATCGATTGAGGCGCCGCGATCGATGGCGGCGAGCTGGCTTTCGAGCCGCAGACACATCGGGCTGCGCGCGCCGCCGCCTGCGTTGGGAACAGGCGCACTCGGAGCGGGAGCGCTTGGGGGAGGAGGGGCGCCAAACGGAAAACTGAACTGCGCCGCTGCCGGGGCAGCGCATAGGACGAGCGCGGGCAGGGCGATTCCTGCCCCGCGCAAGCCCGTTGTGATCGCTGTGCCAATCATGGAGCCGGCCCGACATCCACAGTCGAGGATGGAAGCGCCGGAATGGTGACCAAAGTGTGAAAACCCTGCGCCGATTAGGCGGGAATCCGCAACACAATCGGCGCTCGCGGGCGGCTCGAACCGGATGGCGGGATGCACTAGCCTCTCGGCTGCGATATCAAGAGACCGACGCGCGCAGCTGACGGGGGGCAATGTGACGATTACGGTTGTCAAATCGGGCGTTCCGCGCCCGCTCGCCAACTATAATGAGGCGTTCGTCGTCGGTGATCTCGTGTTCGCCGCCGGTCAGCTGGCGAGCGATTTCAAAACCGGCGTGCCAGCGGAAGCGCGCACGCAGGCGGGCTTTCCCTTCTACGGCTCCGACATCGAGCTGCAGACAACGTATATCCTCGAAAATCTGAAAAAGACGTTCGCGGCGGCGGGCTCATCGCTCGAAAACGTGGTTAAGGCGCAGGTGTTTCTCACCGACCTCAACAACTTCCACGGCTTCGACACGGTGTGGAAGCGGTATTTCAAGGTGCCCCCGCCGCGCACCACCATCGGTTGCACCGGACTCTTGGTGGCGGATACGCTGGTCGAGATCGATCTTATCGGCTACGTGCCGCGCAAGGGACTCCAGCACGAAGTCATCACCTCGTCCGTCCCGCGCCCGCTCGCCAATTACAACGAGGCGTTCGTCATCGGCGATCTCGTCTTCGCCGCAGGCCAGCTCGCCAGCGACTTCAAGACCGGCGTGCCGCCGGAAGCGCGCAAGCGGGACGGTTTTCCCTTCTATGGCTCGGATATCGAGCTACAGACGGCGTACGTGCTGGAGAATCTGAAAAAGACCTTCGAGGCGGCGGGCTCTTCGCTCGAGCACGTGGCCAAGGCGCAAGTGTTTCTGACGGATCTCAACGACTTCCACGGCTTCGACAGCGTATGGAAGCGGTACTTCAAGGTCCCTCCGCCGCGCACGACCATTGGCTGCACTGGCTTGCTGGTCAAAGATACGCTGGTGGAGATCGACCTTATCGGCTACCGCTCCGGGCTTAAGCACGAGGTCGTCAAGTCGGTGGCTCCGCGTCCGCTCGCGCACTACAGCGAGGGATTTACGGTGGGCAGCCACGTATTCGCGGCCGGTCAGATCGCGAGCGACTATCGAACCGGCGTTCCGCCGGAGGCGCGCAAGCAGAAAGGCTTTCCGTTCTACGGCTCGGATATCGAGCTGCAGACGGCATACATCCTCGACAACTTGAAAAAGACCTTCGAGGCCGCCGGCTCGTCGCTCGATCAGGTCGCCAAGGCGCAGGTGTTTCTCACCGACCTCAACAACTTCCATGGCTTCGATACGGTGTGGAAGCGCTACTTCAAGCCGCCGCCGCGCACCACCATCGGCTGCACCGGACTGCTGGTGCCGGATACGCTGGTCGAAATCGATCTGATCGGCACAAAGAACTAGGATTTCGGCGCCCGCCTCGCCTCACTGCGCAAGTTCCACAGAATTCCGGTAACGATCAGGCCGGCGCCGAGAAACACGAAGACATCGAGGGGCTCGCCGTAGAGCCACCAGCCGATCACTGCAATCAGCGGGATACGCATGAAATCGAGCGGCACCACCACGCCGGCGTCGCCCGCGCGAAAAGCATTGGTCAGGCAGTAATGCGAGGCTAGCCCGGACACGCCAATGCCGATGAGCGCGGGAATCTGCGTTTGATTGAGTTTGGTGACGAACAGCGGCTCGGAGGCGATCAACGCAATTGGCAGCTGGATGAGCATCATCCAGAACAGGATGGCGAACGTGCTGTCCGTGCGCGTGAGCTTCTTCGTGGCGATCAGCGTGACAGCCAATCCAAACGCCGCCATGAGGGCCAGCAACGACCCCGGCTGAAACGTCGCCAAACCGGGGCGCAGAATCACCAGCACGCCGAGGAGACCGAACACCACCGCCCCGATGCGGCTCGCGGTCAAGCGCTCGCCGAGGACCGGTGCCGCCAGCCACAGCGTCCACGCCGGCGTGGTGAACTCCAATGCAAAGGTCATCGCCAAGGGGATGAGCAGAAGGCTCGTCGCCCACAAATACGACGATCCGACGTGAACGGTGTTGCGAAAGACGTGCAGCCGAAGGTGCCGGCAGTTGATCGTCGCGCGCAGGTCGCCGCGCAAGGCCGCCAAGCTTCCCACGATGATGAGGCCGAGACCGGCGCGCAACGCGAGAATCTCCATCACGCCCAGCGTGGCGGCAAGGCCTCGCACCGAGACTGCCATCGCCGAGAACGACAGCAGGGCTCCAGTCATCCAGAGGACGACGCGAACGATGTTTTTGGGTGCCACGCGGCAGTCTTCAGGGCGTCAGCGCTTGGGATGGATCAGGACGGCTCCTGACTTGACTACTCCGCGTCGGGCTGGTTTTCCGGTCGCGCTTTTTCGAACGCCGGAAGCTTCGCGCAGGCTGCATCGACGGCGACGAGCTTGGGAAAGCGATCGAGCGGCACCTTCAGGCGCCGCGCGTTGTAGACCTGCGGCACGAGATAAACATCGGCGAGCGTCACCGCATTGCCGAAGGCATAGGGCGCTGCACGGACCATCGTTTCGATTGCAGCGAATCCCTCGAGAACCCAGTGATGATACCAGGCATCGATTTTCGCTTGGTCCTGCCCGAGCTCGTTCTTGAGGTAGCGCAGCGGAGAGGTGTTGTTGAGCGGGTGGATGTCGCAGGCGATCAGCTGCGCCAATGCGCGCACCTTGGCCCGCTCGACCGGATCGCGCGGCAGCAACGGCGGCTCGGGAACCACCTCGTCGAGATATTCGATGATCGCGAGCGATTGCGTGAGCACCTCGCCGGAATCGAGTCGCAACGCCGGCACGCGCATCTGCGGGTTGACCGCGCGATACTCCGGTTTCTTGTTGAGGCCGCCTTGCTTCTGCAAGTGAATCGACACCATCTCGGGGCTCAATCCCTTGAGGTTGAGCGCGATACGCACCCGATACGCCGCGGACGAGCGAAAATAGGTATAGAGCTGCACGTGTCCTCCTTGCCGGACGCCGATGGCTAAAGCCCACGTCATGCGCGGGCTTCCATCTTCTTCGCAGGATGGATTGCCGGGTCAAGCCCGGCAATGACCGCAGAGAGAATGGCGGCCGCGACGCCAGATCAGGCCTTGCCGCCTAGCTTGCCGTTTTCGGTTTCCCCGACCAGCTCGGCCGAGCGCTTGGTCAATTGCTTCATGGCGCGGTCGAAGGCGGCTCGATCGCCGGGCGCGACCACTTCGGCGAGCCGCTCCATGAACGCGAGCGCGCCCGGGGCAAGCTCCTCGTAGACCGCGCGGCCGGCCGGCGTCAGCGACAGAAACGCTTCGCGCAGATCCGCCCGGTTGGTGCGTCGGTTGAGAAATCGACGTTGCTCGAGCTGCGCTACGGCGCGCGAGACCTTGGTCTTGTGCATGTGGGTGTGGGCGCCGATTGCCTTCCCGGTCATCGCGCCGCTCTCGCCCAAGGTGACGAGCACGCGCCATTCCGGTATTCCAATACCATAACGACCGTAGACGCGCGTGAGCGCCTGGGACACTAAGCTGGACAGGACGTTGAGCCGATGCGGCAGAAAATCTTCGAGCTTCAGCAGCGGCGCCTCGGAGGGCGTCGCGGCGGCCTGCGCCGCGTTGTCACGGACTGGACCGGAGTTCATCGTCACCCGCGCCGGCGTGGAGCGATCTGCTCGACCGCTGGCGCTAAACATTGGCCGAAGATCGCCGGCCGCGCAACGGAGCGAAAAGGGGCGATGGCGCCGCGCAGCGTCAGCGCAGGCACTCGATGGCGACGAATTCGCCCCGCACCGAGATGCCATTGGTCGCGGGCTCTGAGCCGGCGATCTCGTCACGGTCGGCCTTGCGAAACGACGCCGCTTCCATGAAGTCGTGGGACTTGCAGTAGGCGGTCGCAACCGCCACGCCACAGCGCGCGCCGGTCGCCAGACAGCGATCGACGCCGTAGCCGTCGGAATTATTGGCAACGATGAACGTGCGCCTCTCGGCCTGTGCTGCGGTGGCCAAAACACCGGCCGCGAGCACGAGCGCGGCGAACCCATACCGCATCCCCGACACCCCCCTTCCCCGGTTGTTCCGGGGACCCGATTTGCGCGGAAAAGGCTTAAGGCGTCCCTAACTCGGCCGAGCCCTTTCCCGCCATTGGCTGGTCTAGCGGGCTTTGCCGATGTTTGACTAGGGCATGAAAGCCACACTGGCCGGCGAATTTGCGGCCGGCCGGAATCCCCTGCACAACATGGGCTTAGCCGCCATCGCCGCGCTCGGGGCAAGGACCGCGGGGCCTTGACGGGCCCGGCGCGCTTGCCCATGCTCCGCCGCGATGAACGGCCTTAACCGTATCTGCGGCATTTGCCGGGAGATTATCCGCTAGCGACCCACGCTGGCTGCGGCCGTCTTTTCTCCTCACCCGAGATGTTTGGACGCCCGGCCAGCAAGGGCCGCGAGGCGGCTTTCCCGGCTGTCCGCTGCACGGTCGCGGCCAAACTGTGATGCGATGGAGCTCAAGCTCTACGATACGCTGACGCGCGAGAAGCGCGGGTTCACGCCGCTCGATCCGGCGGGCGTGCGCATGTATGTGTGCGGGCCGACGGTCTACGACTTCGCCCATATCGGCAACGCGCGTCCCGTCATCGTCTTCGACGTCTTGTTCCGCCTGCTGCGCCACCTTTACGGCGCCGATCACGTCACCTATGTGCGCAACATCACCGACGTCGATGACAAGATCAACGCGCGCGCGGCCGAGGAATATCCAGACCGGCCGCTGAACGAGGCGATCCGCCGCGTGACGGAGACGACGGACAAGCAGTTTCACGAGGATGTCGCCGCGCTCGGCTGCTTGCCGCCGACCGTCGAGCCGCGGGCGACCGAGCACATCGCGGCGATGAAAGCGTTGATCGAGCGCCTTGTCGCCGAAGGCAACGCCTATGTCGCCGAGGAGCACGTGCTGTTTCGCGTCGCCTCGATGCCGGACTACGGCAAGCTGTCCAAGCGCTCCCTCGACGAGATGATCGCAGGGGCCCGCGTCGAGGTCGCGCCCTATAAGCGCGACCCTATGGATTTCGTGCTGTGGAAGCCTTCGAAGCCGGGCGAGCCGGCCTGGCCGTCGCCCTGCGGCATCGCGACAGCTGGGCGGCCGGGCTGGCACATCGAATGCTCCGCGATGTCCTGGGAATACCTGGGCGAGACCTTCGACATCCACGGCGGCGGCATCGATCTCGTCTTCCCGCACCACGAGAACGAGATCGCGCAAACGCGCTGCGCGTTTCATTCCCCGCTGATGGCGAATTTTTGGATGCACAACGGCTTCCTGCAGGTGGAAGGCCGGAAGATGGCGAAATCGGAGGGCAATTTCATCACGATCCGAGAATTGTTGGCGGACTGGCCGGGTGAAGTGCTACGCCTCAACATGCTGCGGACGCACTATCGACAGCCAATCGACTGGAGCCTAAAGAGTCTCGAAGAAAGTTGGAGAACGCTGGACGAATGGTATGCCATTCTTAGCAGGACGAAGGTGATTATTCCTCAGAGGCTCGACCCGCCGTTTCTGGATGCCCTCTGCGATGATCTAAATACTCCAAAGGCAATCACGGAACTCCATCAGCTTCGTAATGACATCCTCAATAGTCGCGGCCCAACTGCACTTGTAGCGCTTGCAGATTCGCTAACGTTTCTCGGTCTTTTGACCGAAGAAACCATACCGAGGTGGGATACAAGTAAACACTCGACGTGCGGCATCGATGCTTCAACGATCGAGACGCTCATCGATAAGCGCAATGCGGCCCGAAAGGCAAAGAAGTTTAAAGAAGCTGACTTCATCCGCGACGAGCTGAAGGCCAAGGGGGTCGAACTTGAGGACCACAAAGACGGCACCACCACGTGGCAGGTGAAACGATGACGGCGCAGGCAAAGCGGAAACCGGCGCTGCGGCCGTTCCTGGCGGCGGACGCGCCGCTGCTCGCGGAAATCTTTCGCGCCAGCATCGCGGAACTCACCGGCGACGACTACAACGAAAACCAGCAGGAGGCTTGGGCGGCGACGGCGGACGACGATGAGGCTTTTGCCGCGCGGCTCACCAACGCCTTGACCTTGCTTGGCACGATCGACGGCGCGCCCGTCGGCTTCGCATCGCTCGCCGGAACCGAGCGCGTCGACATGCTATACGTCCATCCTGCGGCCGCTGGACAGGGGGTCGGCAACATGCTCATCGATGCGCTGGAAAAACTCGCAGCCGCGCGCGGCGCGGCCCGCTTGACCGCCGACGTGAGCGACAGCGCGCAGGATTTCTTCAGGCGCCGCGGTTTTGTGGCGACCCAGCGCAACACGGTTCAGCTCGGCGGCGAATGGCTGGCGAATACGACCATGGAAAAGCGACTTGCCGCAAAGGAGCGTCCGCAATGAAGGAGCCGCGAGCGTCATTGCCCACTTTTCAGCGCCACCATGTGATCATCGCGATCATCGCCATCCTGGTCGCGGTCGCGCTGGTGCTGAATTATTATCTGTGGTGAGCCATTATCGTCATAAGCCATGGCCCGCGAACGCCTCTACCTCTTCGACACCACGCTGCGCGACGGCGCGCAGACTAACGGCGTCGATTTCACGCTCAACAACAAGCTGGCCATCGTCCGCATGCTGGACGATCTCGGCATCGACTATATCGAGGGCGGCTATCCCGGCGCGAACCCGACCGATACCCAGCTGTTCGCCGAGCCCCGCGGACTCAACGCGACCTTCACCGCGTTCGGCATGGCGCGGCGGCCCGGCCGCTCGACCTCGAACGATCCAGGCCTCGCGGCCCTGCTGGAGGCCAAAGCCGACGCCATCTGCTTTGTGGCGAAATCCTGGGATTACCACGTGCGCGTCGCGCTCGAGACCAGCGCCGAGGAAAATCTCGCCTCGATCCGCGACAGCGTGGGCGCAGCGGTTCGCAAGGGGCGCGAAGTACTGCTCGACTGCGAGCATTTCTTCGACGGGTACAAGGCGGATCCCGGTTTTGCTCTCGCCTGCGCCAAGGCTGCCTATGACGAAGGCGCGCGCTGGGTGGTGCTCTGCGACACCAACGGCGGCGCGCTACCGCACGAGGTCGAAAAGATCGTCGCCGAGGTAACTCGGGTCATCCCGGGCAGTCACGTCGGCATTCACGCCCACAACGATACCGAGCAAGCGGTGGCCAATTCGCTCGCCGCCGTGCGCGCCGGCGCACGCCAGATCCAAGGTACGCTCAACGGCCTCGGCGAGCGCTGCGGCAACGCCAATCTCGTGTCGATCATTCCGACGCTGAAGCTCAAGCACGAATTCGCCGACCGCTTCGAGATCGGCGTGTCGGATGCACAGCTCAAGACGCTGGCGCATGCCTCGCACACGCTTGACGAGATGCTCAATCGCGCCCCCAACCGGCATGCCCCCTATGTCGGCGAAAGCGCATTCGCGACCAAGGCCGGTATTCACGCCTCCGCCATCATGAAGGAGCCCGCGACCTACGAGCATGTGCCGCCCGAGTTGGTGGGCAACCGGCGCAAGCTGTTGGTCTCGGACCAGGCCGGCAGGTCGAACGTGCTCGCCGAACTCGAACGCATTGGGCTTAAGATCGACAAAGATGATCCCCGTATCGGCAGACTGCTCGACGTGGTGAAGGAGCGCGAGGCGATCGGCTATGCCTACGAAGGGGCGGATGCCTCTTTCGAGCTGCTGGCGCGGCGCGTGTTCGGCAAAGTGCCGAGCTATTTCGACGTCGAGAAGTTCGATGTCACGGTCGAGCAGCGCGAAAATGCCGTCGGGCAGCGCGTGACGGTGTCGTTGGCGGTGGTGAAGGTTAAGGTCGACGGCGAGAACTTGATCTCGGCGGCGGAGGGCAACGGGCCCGTTAATGCGCTCGATCTCGCCTTGCGCAAGGACCTGGGCAAATATCAGAGCTATATCAGCGGGCTCGAGCTCACCGATTACCGCGTGCGCATTCTCAATGGCGGCACCGAGGCGGTGACCCGAGTGCTGATCGAAAGCCAGGACGAGACCGGCGAGCGCTGGACTACGGTCGGCGTCTCTCCGAACATCATCGACGCCTCGTTTCAGGCGCTGATGGATTCGATCGTCTACAAGCTCGTACGTTCCGGCGCGCCGACGTGATTGGTCCGCGGACGTGCTCAATGCGGCCTACGAACGCGCAAGGCGAGGGGGCTTGCCGAGATGATCGACCATATCTCCATTGCAGTTCGCGATCTCGACCGCGCGGCGCGTTTCTATCAAGCGGTGCTGGGCGCGATCGGTTACGAAAAGCTCGTCGTTCGCCCGCGCACCCTCGGCTTCGGCAAGAGCTATCCGGAATTTTGGCTCAACCTGCGAGCGACCATGGTATCCATCGAGACCGATAGCGGCGCCCACGCGGCGCTGCGCGTACGCGCGGTCGACTTGGTCGATGCCTTCCATGCCGCAGCGCTTGCCGCCGGAGGTACGTCGGACGGGGCGCCTGGCCTGCGGCCACAACACGGGGAAGGTTATTACGCCGCCTTCATCCGCGATCCCGACGGCAACCGCATCGAGGCCGTGACGTTTCTCCAAGCGCAGGAGTAATGCGCCCTGCCTTTCGCCATCGCGCGTCATCAAGGGCGTTCACGCCCGTCTTCGACGGGCTACGGACGCGCGTCAACGTGCTTATGGCTCATGCTACTCCGTACAAACCAAAACCTACATCCGCTTCGCGGCGACCGGCGTCATCTGCCTTTCCGCATCCGAAACGAAGCGCGCCGCCTCTTCCAGCTTCGGTAAAATCTCCTCGACCTGTTCGGCCACCAGGAGGTTGACCGGCAGGTTCGCGCGGATGAAGTCCAGCTTTTCCATCTGCTCGAGCAGAACACACAGCGGATCCCAGAAGCGCGCGACGTTGAGGATCAGGATCGGCTTCTTGTGCCGGCCGAGTTGGGCCCAAGTCAGCTGCTCGACCAGTTCCTCGAGCGTTCCGATGCCGCCGGGCAGCGCAACGAAAGCGTCAGCGCGCTCGAACATCACCCATTTGCGCTCGTGCATGTCGCGCGTGATCACCCGCTCCTGCACGCGCAGCAGCATGTGCTCGCGATTGACCAGGAAGTCCGGGATGACCCCGGTAACCGCGCCTCCGTGGTCGAGGACTGATTCGGCGAGCGCTCCCATCAGTCCGACCGAGCCGCCGCCATAGACCAGGCGGATGCCGTTCTCGCCGAGTATCCGGCCGAATTTTTTTGCAGCTTCCAAGAAAACTGGATCGTTGCCGGGGCCGGAGGCGCAGTAAACGCAAATCGATTTGATCGTGCTCATAGGGCAAAGGATGTGGCGCGAGCAGAGCGGGTCGTCAAGCCGAGTCCCGACATGCCGCGAATCCACATGTTTGGGGTGCTTGCGGTGCGGAAAGTCTCTATATGAGAGGGGTTCGACGGCCTGCGCTTGCGGCCCGTCGGTGCAGGCCAGGAGAAGAATGGATCCCCATCCGCGTGCCCTTGAGAGGTTGAAGCGCGACGTGTCCGCCGAGGGCGAAGCCTCGCTGTTCGTCATCATGCGCGGGCTGTGGCCGTACATCTGGCCCGTCGACCGTCGCGACCTCAAGCTTCGCGTCGCCGCGGCGATGGTGCTGCTGCTCGCCGCCAAGCTCGCGACGATCTCCGTCCCCTTCACTTTCAAATGGGCAACCGATGCGCTCACCGGGGAGGGGAGCGCGCCGGTCCTGCCGTCGGCATGGCTGGTCTGGGCGCTCGCGGCTCCGATCGCACTGACGGTCGCCTACGGCGGGATGCGCATCCTGATGGCGGTGCTCACCCAGGCACGCGACGGCATCTTTGCCCAGGTCGCCATGAATGCGGTGCGCCGACTTGCCCATCGCACCTTCGAGCACATGCACCAGCTCTCGCTGCGCTTCCATCTCGAGCGCAAGACCGGCGGCTTGACCCGCGTGCTTGAGCGCGGACGCAATGCCATCGAGACGATCGTGCGCATGGTGATCATGCAGCTCGTGCCGACGATCATCGAGTTGGCGCTCATTCTCGTCGTGCTGCTCTATCAGTTCGACTGGCGATACGTCGCCGTCATTCTCGCCCTTGTCGCGCTTTACACTGCGTTCACTTATCAGGCGACCGAGTGGCGTATCAACATCCGCCGGCGAATGAACGAGAGCGATACCGACGCCAACGTCAAGGCGATCGATTCGCTGCTCAACTACGAAACCGTGAAGTATTTCGTCGCCGAGGAGCGCGAAGCCGCCCGCTACGACCGCTCGATGGCGCGCTACGAGAAGGCAAGCGTTGAGGCCTACGTCTCGCTCGCCGTGCTCAATGCCGGCCAAGCAGCAATCTTCACGATCGGGCTCGCCGCCGTCATGGTGATGTGCGCCTATGGCATCAAGCAAGGCACCAATACCGTCGGCGATTTCGTGATGATCAATGCGATGATGATCCAGCTCTACCAGCCGCTCAATTTCATGGGCATGGTCTATCGCGAGATCAAGCAGGCGGTGATCGACATCGAGCGGATGTTCTCGATCCTGGCGCGCGAGCCGGAGATCAAGGACAAGCCCGGCGCCAAGCAGCTCGCGATCAAGCGCGGCGCGATTCGGTTCGAGAATGTCTCCTTCGCGTATGAGCCCGACCGGCAGATCCTCCACGGGCTCAGCTTCGAGGTTCCCGCCGGGCATCGGCTGGCGGTGGTCGGTCCGTCCGGCGCGGGCAAATCCACCATTTCACGCCTGCTGTTCCGTTTCTACGAGGTCAGCGGCGGGCGGATTTCGATCGACGGCCAGGACATCCGCGACGTCACGCAGAATTCGCTGCGATCCGCGATCGGCATCGTGCCGCAGGACACCGTCCTGTTCAACGACACGATCCGCTACAACATCCGTTACGGCCGCTGGGAGGCGAGCAACGCCGAGGTCGAGGAGGCGGCGCGCCTCGCGCAAATCGACGAGTTCATCCGCCTCTCGCCCAAGGGCTATGACACGGAGGTGGGCGAGCGCGGCTTGAAGCTTTCCGGCGGCGAGAAGCAGCGCGTTGCGATCGCCCGCACCATCCTCAAAGCCCCGCCGATCCTGGTGCTCGACGAGGCTACCTCCGCCCTCGACAGCCATACCGAGAAGGACATTCAGGATGCGCTCGAACGGGTGTCGCAAAATCGCACCACGCTGGTGATCGCGCACCGGCTCTCGACCATTGTCGGAGCCGACGACATTATCGTGCTTGATCAAGGAGTGATCGTCGAACGCGGCAACCACCATCAGCTTTTGGCAAATGGCGGGCTCTATGCCAGCATGTGGAACCGCCAGCGCGAGGCCGCGGCGGCGCGCGAGAAGCTCGCGTTGGTCGACGACGAGATCGCGGCGCCCAACCGCAACCCGCCGGCGGTGGATGAGGCCGATCTATCGGTCGACAAGGATCTCTCGGGGCCGCCGATCGAACGCGCCGACGCGGCCGAGTGATCATGTCGGTCCTCGCCTCCATCCAATCGCACCTGGCGCCCGTACACCGTGAGGGTTTCCCCTTCATCGGCGTCTTCGCCCTTGTGAGCCTGCTGTTGTTCTGGCTGTGGTCGCCGCTGGGGTGGCTCGGCGTCGTGGCGACGCTCTGGTGCGCCTATTTCTTCCGCGACCCCGCGCGCGTGACGCCGCTGCGCGAGGGGATCGTGGTTGCCCCTGCCGATGGGCGGGTGAGCCGCGTCATCGACGCGGTGCCGCCGAAGGAACTCGAATTGGGCGAACGGCCGCTGCCACGCGTGTCGATCTTCATGAGCGTGTTCGACTGCCACGTGAACCGTAGCCCGCTCGCGGGGAAGGTCGAGCGCATCATCTATCACACCGGTGCCTTCGTCAGCGCCGACCTCGACAAAGCAAGCGAGAGCAACGAGCGCAACTCTCTGTTGATCGCCAGCAACGGGCACCGCATCGGCGTGGTGCAGATCGCGGGGCTGGTGGCGCGCCGCATCGTCTCCTTCGTGCGCGAAGGCGCAAGCGTCGCCGCCGGCGAGCGCGTCGGCATGATCCGCTTCGGCTCCCGCGTCGATGTCTACTTGCCGGCGGGCGTGCGGCCGCTGGTCGCCGAGGGACAAACGGCGATCGCCGGCGAGACGGTCATCGCCGACCTCGCCGCAGGCGAGACCCAGCGCAGCTTCCGCATGGATTAAACTCTTCTTGCATAATGGTTAATCGGCGCCGACCCTGGCGGCGCGGCAAACCCTCCGCTATTATTTGGGCCATGCCGTTCTCACCGTTCGATCGCGACCGCCTCGACGACAAGCGCCCGCGCTTCCGCCTGATCCCGGTGCGCATGCTCCTGCCCAACCTGATCACGCTGCTCGCGCTGTGTGCGGGAATAACGGCGATCCGCCTTGCGGTTGAGGGCAAGCTCGAATGGGCGGTCGCGGCGATCGTCTTTGCCGCCGCGCTCGACGGCATCGACGGCCGCCTCGCGCGCATGCTCAAGGGCACCTCGCGGTTTGGCGCCGAGCTCGACAGCCTAGCCGATTTCGTGAATTTCGGCGTCGCGCCGGCGCTGATGCTATATTTCTGGGGACTGCGCGAACTTGGGGATCTGGGCTGGATCGCGGGCCTGGTGTTTGCGATCTCGACGGGCCTGCGCTTGGCGCGCTTCAACGTCATGGTCGACGATCCGAACAAGCCAGCCTGGGCGGCCAAGTTCTTCACCGGCGTGCCGGCGCCCGCGGGTGCCATCATCGTGCTGCTGCCGATCTACCTCTCTTTCCTTGGCGTGCCGCGCCTGCCCGGCACCGCACATTTCACCTTGGTCTATACGTTCGCCATTGCCGTGCTGATGGTCTCGCGGCTACCGGTGTTCTCCGGCAAGCGCGTGGGCAAGCGGGTCGCGCCCGAGATGGTGCTGCCGGTCTTAGTCATGGTGGTGCTGTTTTTCGCCGTGCTGATCGCGTTCCCGTGGAAGGTGCTCACGATCGGCACCCTCTGCTATCTCGCGAGCTTGCCGTTCGGCTACCTCTCGTATCGCCAGCACGAGCGCAGAGATGCGGCAAGCGCCGCGGCGTCGAGCGCTCCCGCCGGCGCTTACCCGCGCTCGGGCGGCGAGGCACCGCCGCTGTCGCCTGGTCATGGCGAGCAGCCCGCCGATCGCGATCGGCCCACGCGGCATTAGGCGCAGAGGTGAATCTGGTTCGAGCCGGCGAACTTGCGATTAAGCTGCTTGCGCGCTACCTCCCCGGCAGCGGATGCCCCGGCATGAGATCGTAGGGATGTTTCCAGCCCGGCAGCGCCTTGATGCGATCGAGCCAAACCGCGATGTTCTTGTGCTGGGCGGCGATGTCGAAGCCGAACTCATCTGCCGGATAATAGAGATAAGCGACGAGCGAAAGATCGGCGATGGTCGCTCGTTCGCCGAGGACGAAAGGTCTGCTCGAGAGCCGCTTGTCGAGGATCGCAACGTTATTATCGATGCGGCCCTTCAGGAACGCGAGCACGGCCGGATCGCCGGGCGGTTTGGCGAAACAGCGCAAGAAGCGGTACGGCCCGAGAAAGCCGTTGACCTTCTGGTTGTCGAAGATGAGCCAGCGCAGCGCTTCGAGCCTCTCGTCCTCGCCCTCGGGTCGAAATTTCCCCGACCTCTCGGCGAGATACGTCAGGATCACGCCGGACTGGCTGAGTTTCTTGCCCCGATGCGCCAGGACCGGCACCTCGCCCATTTCGTTGACTGTGGCGCGATATTGCGGTGAACGCGTCTCGCCCTTGCCGAAGAAATCAACCCAGAGCGGCTCCCAATCGGCCGCAATGAGATTGAGCATCAACGCTGCGCGATAGGCGTTGCCGGATTGCGCAAAGCAATAGAGCTGGTATTCGGCCATGGCATTGCACGCATTCACTTCATCGTCGGGATGACGAATTCGGCGCCTTCCTTGATGCCCGAGGGCCAGCGCGCAGTCACCGTCTTGGTCTTGGTGTAGAAGCGCACGGCATCCGGCCCATGCTGATTGAGATCGCCGAAGCCCGAGCGTTTCCAGCCGCCGAAGGTGTAATAGGAGAGTGGTACCGGGATCGCGAAGTTTATCCCCACCATGCCGACATTCACCCGGGTTGCGAAATCGCGGGCGGTGTCGCCGTCGCGCGTGAAAATGGCGACCCCATTGCCATACTCGTGGTCGGAGGGAAGCCGTAGCGCCTCCTCGTAGTTTTTGGCGCGAACGACCGAGAGCACCGGGCCGAAGATTTCCTCCTTGTAAATGCGCATGCTGGGCGTCACCTCGTCGAAAAGGCAGCCGCCCATGAAGAAGCCATTCTCGTAGCCCTGCAGTTTGAAATTGCGGCCGTCGACCTTGAGCTTGGCACCTTCCTTGATGCCGAGATCGACGTAGTTCTTCACCTTGTCGAGGTGCGCCTTAGTCACCATCGGCCCATAGTCGGCCTGTGGATCGCTCGAGGGGCCGACTTTCAAGCTCTCGACTCGCGGAATGAGCTTCTCCACCAGAGTATCCGCAGTTTTCTTGCCGACCGGCACCGCCACCGAGACTGCCATGCAGCGCTCGCCGGCCGAGCCGTAGCCGGCACCGATGAGCGCGTCGACTGCCTGATCCATGTCGGCATCCGGCATCACCACCATGTGGTTCTTGGCGCCGCCGAAGCACTGCACGCGTTTCCCGTGCGCGCAGCCGGTGGTGTAGATGTATTCCGCGATTGCGGACGAGCCGACGAAGCCGATGGCGCGCACGCGTGCATCGGTGAGCAGGGCGTCGACCGCTTCCTTGTCGCCGTTGATGAGGTTGAGCACGCCCGCCGGCAGTCCGGCTTCGATGAGGAGTTCGGCAAGCCGCATCGGCACCGAGGGATCTCGCTCCGACGGCTTGAGAATGAAAGCGTTGCCGCAGGCGAGCGCAGGCGCGAATTTCCACATCGGGATCATGGCCGGGAAGTTGAACGGCGTGATGCCGGCGACGACGCCGAGCGGCTGACGCAGGGAGAACAGATCGATGCCCGGCCCCGCGCTGTCGCTGAATTCGCCCTTCAGCAGGTGCGGGATGCCGCAGGCGAACTCGACCACTTCAAGCCCGCGCTGGATGTCGCCCTTGGAGTCGGCGATGGTCTTGCCGTGCTCGGAGGAGAGGAGCTTGGCGAGGCTGTCGAACTCCTTCTGCACCAGGTCGAGGAACTTGAACAGCACGCGCGCCCGCCGCTGCGGGTTGGTCGCGGCCCAGGCCGACTGCGCCGCCTCCGCATTGCCGATGGCCTGCTCCACTTCCGATTTGCTGGCGAAAGCGACCTTGGCCTGCACTTCGCCGGTATTGGGGTTGAACACATGGCCGCTGCGGCCGGATGTGCCCGCCACTTGCTTGCCGCCGATGAAATGGCCGATGTCCCGCATCAGGGCCTCCTCTGATACCTGGCTCGCATTGAGGAGCCGTTGTGTCCCGGCTGAGATAGCGCAGCTTGCGCCCTGCGGGAAGCCGTTCAGCGGCGTCCTCGCCATGAGGGCGACGGCAGCGCATGAAGGGGAGGCCGCACTAGCGCGCGTGCGCCAGCGGCTCCGCCTGCCGCGCGGGCGCGGCACCGGTGAAGTGCGGGATCACCTCGGCTGCGAACAGCCGCATCGATTTTTGCGCCTCGCGGAAATCGAGCGCGCCAAAATTGATCTGCAAGGACGCGTGCTCGAACGTGCCGATCGAGGAGGTGACGCGTGCGATGATGGCCTTGATCTCGTCGGGCGTGCCGACCCAGGCGCCGCCCGACGCGATCTGGCCGTCGAGCGTGAACGAGCGCAGCCGGCGCATGGATTTGTCGTAGTCGCGATAATCCTTGGAGGTCGTGCCTCTTGCCCAATCCCCGACCGCCTCGTTGAGCGCGCGGAAATACTCCTCGAACGGCGGTCGGGCGATCTCGCGCGCGCGCCGCGGATCTTCGTGGCAAAACATGTGAAACGCGACCATCACCTCGCCGTCGCCGGGATGGCCGGCCTCGCGCCACGCCTTGCGGTAAAGATCGATGAGCGGCCCGATCGGGCCGATCGGGATCGCCATCAGCGCATAGCCTTTGCTGCCGGCGAACTCGAAGGATTCCGGCGTCTGCGTGGCGGCGATATAGAATTTTGGGCGCGGTCGCTGCGTCGGCCGCGGCAGCGAGGTCACCTTCTCGAAGGAATGGAAGCGCCCGTGGTGCGTGGCATTTTCCTCTGTCAGCAACAACTCGATCTGCTCGAGGCCTTCACGGAAACGCGCCTGCGATTCATCAGGCGAGATGCCGAAGCGCCGGAATTCGTGTGGCAGAAAGGCGCGGGCAAATCCGACGTCGAGCCGCCCGCCGGAAATGCCGTCAAGCATTCCGATTTCGCCAGCGAGCTTGAATGGGTGGTTGAACACCGGCAGCACCGCGCCGGTGACGAGGCGCATCGTCTTCGTGCGCTGCGACGCGGCGGTGAGAAAGACGATCGGATTGGGGCTATAGCCGCCGTAACGGGTGAAGTAGTGCTCGACGGTGCGGACGTGCCGGAAGCCCAATGCCTCCGCTTCTTCGGCGATCGCAAGCGATTCGGCGTAGTATTCGGCGGCGCTCTTGTCGGTATGATCGACGGCGGGAAAAAACTGCACGCCGAATTGCATGAGGGCCGTCCTTGGCTCCGCGCGTCGAGCTTTATTGCGATGGCGGAATCTCGCGCACTGGAGGGCAATCAGTCAATCCAAGCGCCCGGCCCTGCGAATGCCGTGCGCCGTCGATTGACAGCGTAAGGGCGCTCTCTAGACTTTGTTAAGGATCGTTTCTCAGGTAACGGCGGCGCTGCAAAAACTCCGCTCATTCCCGCCCCCGCTTTTGCGGGGACGAACGGCGGGCAAGACATAGCCAAGGGGCTCCGCCAGTCATTGCCGAGATAAGAAAGGTTGGCTCGCCATGTCTGCCGTCCGGCCCGATATCGGTGAAATCCGCAAGGCATGGAAGGACGCTAATCTCGCGCCGCTATGGGAAAATACGAAGGCGCATCGGCCGGCGCCGCCGCCCGAGCCCGCTCATCTATGGTCGTGGGAAAAAGTCCGGCCGCTGCTCTCCGCCGCCATCGACATCGCCTCGCCGGATGTGGTCGAACGGCGCGTGCTGCAGCTCGTCTCGCCGAAACACCAGGACGAACAGCGTACCTCGAAAACACTCGCCGCCAACATTCAGATTCTGCTGCCGGGCGAGAAGGCGCGACCGCACCGTCACACCATGAACGCGTTGCGCTTCGTGCTCGAAGGCTCGGGGGCGATCACGATCGTGGATGGCAAGCCTTGTCCGATGGAAGAGGGCGACCTCATCCTCACTCCGGCGTGGACCTGGCACGAGCATATCCACGAGGGACAGGCTCCAATCCTGTGGCTCGACGCGCTCGACGTGCCGTTGCAGCAATATCTCGGGACCGGCGCATTCGAAGCGGGACCGGCCGCGCAACTCCCGGAGACCATCGCTGACGCCGCCTTTGCAGTCGCCAATGTCGTCCCGGACACCAATTTCACGACCAAGGACTATTCGCCGGTCTTCCGTTATCCCTACGCGACGGCGGCGGCAGCCGTCGCAGTCGCTCCTCCAGCGCGCGACGGCTCGCGCCGGGTGCGCTACGTCAATCCGCTGACCGGCGGCGCGGGTATGGCGATGATGGACTGCTTCCTGGTGCAGCTCGACGCGGGCGTCGTCACGCTTCCGTTCCGCACCACGGCCAACTCCGTGTGCTGCGTGGTGGAAGGCGCCGGCGAAAGCCAGGTCGGCAGCAACATGATCCGATGGAACACGCGGGACATCTTCACGTTGCCGCAGGGCAACCGGATCGTTCACAAGAGCAGCAACGGCACGGCTCGCCTGTTCCAGGTTTCCGACCGTGATGTCTACGCCCGGCTGGGACTTCTTAGGGAAGAGTACGGGAATATCGCGGCCTAATCGTTGTCATGACGTGGCGCCGTGGAACTTATCCCGCGAGGGCATGTTGCCCGGCAACGGGCGGTGATATAAGCCGCCACGTTTTTGCGTGCGGTGCGGCGAGACTGACCCAGCTTCATGGCCCAGGTAGCGGACGAAACCATCGCTCCCCGCGCGGGTGCTTCGGCTACCGCGCACGCCGACAAATCGAACCTGTGGGCGCTCGCGATCGGCAGCGTCGGGGTCGTCTATGGCGACATCGGCACCAGCCCTCTTTACGCGTTTCGCGTGGCGGTCACCGCGGCCGTTGAATCCGGATCTGTCACGCGCGACATCGTGCTCGGTGTGCTCTCTCTGATCCTGTGGGCGCTGATCGTCGTCGTGGCGATCAAATACGTGCTCATCCTGCTGCGGGCCGACAACAACGGCGAGGGCGGCACCCTGTCCTTGACCGCGCTGGCAACCCGGGCGTTCGGACGGCGCACCGCACTGGTATTTCTGCTTGGCGTGGTCGGCGCCTCCATGTTCTTGGGCGACGCGGTGATCACGCCCGCCATCTCCGTGCTCTCGGCGGTCGAGGGACTGACGCTGGTCACGCCGGCTTTCGAGCACTATGTCGCGCCTTTGACGATTGTCATTCTCCTCGCTTTGTTTGCCGGCCAGAGCCGAGGAACTGCGCGAGTCGCCAGCTTCTTCGCCCCAGTCATGGTCGTTTGGTTCGTGGCCATTGCGGCTGCCGGCATTCTCCATATCCACGACGATCCGGGCGTGCTCGCTGCCATCAATCCGGCCTATGCCGTGACCTTTCTCTATGGCCATGGTCATATTGGGCTGGTGACGCTCGGCCTCGTTTTCCTCGTCGTCACTGGGGCCGAGGCGCTCTATGCCGATCTTGGCCATTTCGGACGCAAGTCGATCCGGACCGCTTGGTTCGGCCTTGTTTTGCCGGCGCTGCTGCTCAACTATTTCGGACAAGGCGCCAAAGTGCTCGCCGACCCCGCGGCAATCGAAAATCCGTTCTATCGCCTCGTCCCCGAGGCCTTGCTGCTGCCCATGGTCGCCCTCGCAACGGCGGCGACGGTGATCGCCAGCCAGGCCGTGATCACCGGCGCTTATTCGCTCGTGCGCCAGGCCATTCAACTCGGGCTGTTGCCGCGACTAGAGATCCGGCACACGTCCGAGTCGCAGGCGGGACAAATCTATATCCCCCGCGTCACCGGTGCGTTGCTGGTCGGGGTTTTGTTGCTGGTCGGGCTGTTCCGCACCTCGACCGCCCTCGCATCGGCCTATGGGATCGCGGTCGCCACCACCATGATCGCCGATGGTCTGCTGGGCTTTATCGTTATCTGGAAGTACTGGCATTGGCCGTTGTGGCGAGTCGGCTTGGTGATGGCGCCCCTCGTTATCGTCGATGTCGTCTTCTTCTCGGCGAATCTTCTCAAATTGTTCGAAGGCGCTTGGGCGCCGATCCTGTTCGGCGCTTCGATGGTGCTCCTGATCCTGACTTGGCGGCGTGGCACCAGCATTCTTGCGCGCAAAACCCGCCGCACCGAAGTGCCGCTCGATACGCTGCTAGCGAGCCTGCAAAAGCACCCCCCGCACATCGTCCCGGGCACGGCGATCTTTCTGACCAGCCAGCCTGAATTCGCCCCCACCGCGCTCCTTCACAACCTCAAGCACAACAAGGTGTTGCACGAGCGTAACCTCATTCTCACCATCGTCACCACCGACACGCCGAGAGTGTCAGATGACGAGCGGATCAAGATCACGATGCGCTCGCCGCACTTTAGCCAGATGTCGCTCAAATTCGGCTATATGGAATCGCCCAACGTGCCGAAGGCGCTCGCGGTTGCGCGCAAGCAGGGCTGGCCATTCGATATCATGTCGACGTCGTTCTTCCTGTCGCGCCGCGCGCTCAAGCCGGCCACCCATTCCGGCATGCCACGCTGGCAGGACCGATTGTTCATCGGCTTGGCGAAATCGGCGAGCGACGCTACGGACTTCTTCCATATTCCAACGGGACGCGTGGTCGAGGTCGGGACCCAGGTCGCGGTTTGAGCGCTTCGGCAAAAGGGGCGCTGGAAATCTCAAGGCAGAAAGCAGTATTGCGTTGAATGCTGGTCTGCTCTGTTGCTGCAGCAAGGGCGGGAACGGACCGGCCATTTCGGGCTCTGCTATAAGCGCCGCAGCGCTATATTGCACTGCAGCATCTCGGGCGACTGATGATCTCTCCCCTCACCACAGTGGCTGCCGCTGACCGCGGCGGCGCGATTGCGGCTAAAGCACACCATCCGACCAGACGCCCGAGCTTCTGGGCGCTCACGTTGGGCACGATCGGGATTGTCTATGGCGACATCGGCACGAGCCCGCTCTACGCGATGCGCGAATCCGTGGTGGCGGCGGTCGGAGCCGGAAATCCTGCGACTGAAGTCGCGGTCTTCGGAATTCTGTCGCTGATCATTTGGGCGCTCATTCTCATCGTCACGATAAAGTACGTCGTCATCCTGCTGCGGGCCGACAACAACGGCGAAGGTGGTACCCTCGCGCTAATGGCGCTTGCGCAGCGCTCCTTGGCAAAGGGCGCGGGCGCCGTCGTGCTGTGCGGCATCATCAGCGCCGCGTTGTTCTATGGCGACGCCATGATCACGCCGGCGCTGTCGGTGCTCTCCGCGATCGAGGGCCTCAAGGTCGTCACCCCGGCTTTCGACCCTTACGTGGTGCCGCTGACCATAGTCATCCTGGTGCTGCTGTTCGCGTTCCAGTCGCGTGGCACGGCAAAAGTGGCGGCATTCTTCGGCCCGGTCATGCTGATATGGTTCATCGCCATCGCCGTTGCCGGACTGTGGCAGGTGCTGCAAAACCCCGCCGTGCTGTGGGCGTTCAATCCGGCTTATGGGGTGGAATTTCTTGCGAGCCACGGCATCATCGGCCTGGTAACGCTCGGGGCGGTATTTCTGGTGGTCACCGGCTCGGAAGCGCTCTACGCCGACCTCGGACACTTCGGGCGCGGACCGATCCAGGCCGCGTGGCTAGCGATCGCGCTGCCGGCCCTTACGACCAACTATCTCGGCCAGGGGGCACTCGTCCTGGCCCATCCAAAGAGCATCGAGAATCCCTTCTTTCTGCTTTATCCGGATTGGGCGCTGCTGCCCATGGTGGTGTTGGCAGCCGCGGCTACCGTGATTGCAAGCCAAGCGGTCATCACCGGCGCTTATTCGTTGACCCGGCAGGCGATCCAGCTCGGGCTCCTGCCGCGGCTCGAGATTCGGCACACGTCGGAGGCGCTGTTCGGGCAGATCTACATGCCGCGGGTCAACCTGCTTCTGCTCGTCGGGGTCTTGCTGCTCGTCGCGTTGTTCCGCTCATCGAGCGCGCTCGCTTCCGCCTACGGCATCGCGGTGACCGGCACCATGGTGGTCACCGTTAGCATGGCTTTTGTCGTGGTCTGGAAAGTATGGCGCTGGACGCCTTTCCTCGCAGCCGCGCTGATCGCACCGTTTCTGATGATCGATCTCACCTTTCTCGGCGCCAATCTGCTCAAGGTCGTCGAAGGCGGCTGGGTGCCGCTCGCGTTCGGCGGTCTGGTGATGGTGGTGATGTATACGTGGCGGCGCGGCAGCCGCTTGTTGTACGACAAGACTCGACGGCAGGAAATCTCGCTCGACGACCTCGTGCGCATGCTGGAGAAAAAACCGCCGATTCGCGTGCCGGGTACCGCCGTGTTCCTCACCAGCACGCCCGATGCCGCACCGACTGCCCTCATGCATAGCCTCAAGCATTACAAGGTGCTGCACGAGCACAACGTCATTTTGACGATCGAGACCGTGGACACGCCGCGGGTGGAGGCGGCCGAGCGCGTGCGCATCAAGAAAGTGGGCGAGACCTTCGCCCGGGTGGTGCTGCGTTTCGGTTTCATGGAAAGTCCCAACGTGCCGAGAGCGCTCGCAATCGCGCGCAGGCTCGGTTGGACCTTCGACATCATGTCGACGTCGTTCTTCTTGTCGCGGCGTTCGCTCAAGCCGGCCGCCCATTCCGGCATGCCGCGCTGGCAGGATCGCCTGTTCATCATGCTCACCCGCATCGCCAACGACGCCACCGACTATTTCCAGATTCCTACCGGGCGGGTGGTGGAAGTGGGCACGCAGGTGACGATCTGACGCTGCCTGCGCGAAAACTTGAGTCGTAACTCTTGATTCTTGCGCGCTGACGCGCGACTTGTTTGGCGCGGCGGTGCGCGCCGGAAGCGAGGAGTTAAATTCCATGTCCGCCCAACTTGGCCGAGAGAACGTGCAGGATCTGCCGCCGGAGGAGGTGGCGCGGGGGATAGCCGAAGGCAAAATTCTGCTGGTCGACGTGCGCGAGCCGAACGAGACCGAAGTCGAGCGCTATCCGGAGGCGTTTTATCTGCCCATGTCGGCGTTCGATCCGGCCGCAATCCCCGATCCGGCGGGCCGCCGCGTCGTGTTCGCCTGCCGCTCCGGCAACCGGTCGGTCACCGCCTCGCTGATGGCGCAGGCCGCTGGGTTGCCCTACGACGCGCATCTCGCCGGCGGCATAAAAGCGTGGAAAGAACTCGGCTTGCCCACCGAGAGCTAACGCTCGCAGCAAAGCGTAAACTGTTTCACCGCCGAGACCCGGCCACACGTCCGCCCACCGTTCTTTAGCTCTCCGAGGAGACGATCCATGCGCCCACCGATTCGGCTCGTGGTGCTCGCAGCCGCTTGCATGACGATTGCCCCCGCTGCTGGCCAACAGACGGGGCAGCGCGTCGTCAACATCTACAACTGGTCCGACTATATCGCTCCGGGCGTCGTCGAGGACTTCAGCAACGAGACCGGAATCAAGGTTCGCTACGACACCTTCGACTCCAACGACACGCTGGAGACCAAACTGCTGGCCGGCAAGTCCGGCTACGACGTGGTCGTGCCGACGGCTTATTTTCTCGAACGCCAGATCAAGGCAGGCGTCTTCCAGAAGCTCGACAAGGCGAAGCTGCCGAACCTCGCGAATATGTGGCCGGAGATCTCGCAGCGCTTGGCGGCGTATGATCCGGGCAACCAGTACGCAGTCAATTACATGTGGGGGACGATAGGCATCGGCTATAACGCCCGAAAGGCACGCGATGTCTTGGGGGCGGACCGCAAGATCGACAGTTGGGACATCGTGTTCAAGCCCGAGAACCTCGCCAAGTTCAAGGACTGCGGCGTGCATTTGCTCGATTCCTCCGACGATATTCTGTCCGCGGCGCTGCAGTATCTCGGACTCGATCCCAACAGCACCATCGAGGCTGATCTGCAGAAGGCCGCTGATCTCGTGATGAAGATCAGGCCGTATGTCCGCAAATTCCATTCTTCGGAGTACCTCAACGCGCTCGCCTCCGGCGAGATCTGCCTCGTTGTGGGCTTTTCCGGCGATATCAAGCAATCGCAAAGGCGCGCGGCGGAAGCCAAGAACGGCATCGAGATCGTCTATGTCATCCCCAAGGGGGGAGCCCAGTTGTGGTTCGATAATCTCGCTATCCCGCGCGACGCCAAGAACGTGGCGGAAGCGAACGAGTTCATCAATTACCTGCAGCGCCCCGACGTGACGGCGAAGAATACGAATTTCATTTTCTACGCCAATGGCAATTTGGCGAGTCAGAAGCTCATCGATAAGGCGATCCTCGACGACAAAACCATCTACCCGGACGAGGCGACCATGCGCCGGCTTTACACCATCAGTGCGCACGATCCCAAGACGCAGCGGCTGATGAACCGCCTGTGGACCAGGATCAAGACCGGCAAATAGACGCGTCAAAGCGCGCGTCAGCGCCAGCGCCGGTGCACCCACAGCCACTGTTCGGGATGCTCGCGGATCCATCCCTCGACCACGGACGTGATCGCCTGCATCGTGCCGGCGACGTCGATCTTGCCATCAGCGTCGCGCCGCGGCTCGATGGCCTCGGTGAGATCGACTCGGAAGCGATGCGGGTCGCCCAAGCGGATGATGCGGGTGCCGTGGATCGGGCACTCGACGTGGCGTGCTAACCGGGCGATGAACGGATTGGCTTTGCAGCGGCGGCCGAAGAAGGTCACATCCACGCCGTTGACGTAGTGCTGGTCAACAAGCATGGCCACGTGCCCGCCATCCTCGAGCACGCGCACGAGTTTAAGTGGCGCGTCGAGGCCGGTCGCGATGAGATTGCCCATGCTGCCTTTGCGGAGCTGAATGATCGCATCGCTCACCGCGCCGATATTCGGCCGGCGGTAGAGCACGGTCGCGTCGAGGCGATACTTGGCAGCAATGAGCGCCGGCAATTCCCAGTTGGCGAGATGGGCCGCAAATACCAAAGCCGGCTTGCCGTCGCATCGTAGCCGCCGAAAGCGGGCATCGACTTCTTTGCTATAGATGATGTCGCCTTTCTCCAGCGGATCGGGGTCGAACATTTCCAGCCGATCGATATGCGCAAACTCCGCCGCGACGCGGCCGAGGTTGTCCCAAACATCGCGTAGAATTGCTTCGATTTCGTCCGTGGATTTTTCCGGAAAGGCGGCCGCCAGGTTGGCGCGGCCGATCCTGTGCTCCTTGAGCCTCGGACCGAGCGTGCGCATGAAGCGACCGGCGAAATCGGCCATATGCTTTCGGTTGGTGATGCGGATCGTCCGCAACATCCCGACCGCGAGCGATCCAAGCGCGGCGTCGATGCCGGCCTTGAAACTTCGTTGAAGGCGATTGGCGAGCGTCCTCGAGGAGAGCATGCGCGCGGGGGCGGCTAATCAAACGTGACGATGATCTTTCCGAACACCTGGCGGCTTTCCAGCCGCGCCAGTCCGCGCTCGAAATCAGGGAGCGCGACCTCGGTGTCGATCACCGGCAATAGGCCCTTGGCCATCTTGGCAAGACTCTCGCGGATGTTGCCCATGGAGGCGCCAAACGAGCCGATAATGCGATATTGCTGCTGGAAAAGCTGCATCAGGTTGATGGTCGTCGACGGCCCCGACGTCGAGCCGCAAGTGACCAGCCGGCCGCCGCGCTTGAGGCAAAGCAGCGATCCGTTGAAGGTCTCGGCGCCCACGTGCTCGAAGACCACGTCAACGCCTTTCTTGGCGGTGATCTTGCGTACGGCGCCCTCGAACCGATCGGTCCGGTAGTTGATGACGTGATCGGCGCCTAGCGCCTTTGCCTTTTCCGCCTTGGCATCATCGCCGACCGTGGTGATGACCATGCAGCCGATCGCCTTTGCCATTTTGATGGCGACCGAGCCGATGCCGGAACCGCCGGCATGCACGAGCACGCTCTCGCCCGGCTCGAGCCTGGCATTGTCGAACAGCATGTGCTGCACCGTTGCAAAGGCGATCGGCGCGCAAGCGGCGTCGCGCAAGGCGACGCCGCGCGGAATCGGGATCACCAGACGCGCCGGCATGTTGATGAGATCGCGCGCGAAGCCGTCGATGTGAAAGCCCATGATACCGCCGACGTTTTCGCACAAGTTGTCGCGGCCCTCGCGGCAGGCCTTGCACACGCCGCAGGTCAACGCGCCGTACATGACGACGCCATCGCCGAGTTTGAATCCTGTCGTGTCAGGCCCGATCGCGGCGATCTCGCCCGCGGCCTCGACGCCGACGACGACCGGCAGCTTGCGCCGCGCAAAGGCCATGCCGCGGTAGCCCCAGAGGTCGAGATGGTTGAGCGCGACGGCCTTGATCCTGATCTGCACCTCACCTGACGCCGGCGCCGCGGGCGAGGGGACCTCGGCAAGCTCGAGCTTGCGGTCGGTGACCAACGTCAGCGCCCGCATGCGTCACGCGGGCTCGCGGCTCATCACCAGCGAAACGTTCTGACCGCCGAAGCCGAATGAGTTCGATAGTGCATGACGCACTTTGGCGTCGCGCGCCTTGTTCGGGACCACGTCGAGCGGAATGGCCGGATCCGGGATCTTGTAGTTGATGGTCGGCGGCAAGCGTTGATGCTGCAACGTCAGCAAGGTGAATACGGCTTCCACGGTGCCGGCGGCCGAGAGCGTATGGCCGATCATGGACTTGTTCGAGGAGATGGGAATTGTCTTCGCGCGCTCGCCGAACACCGACGATACGCCGAGATATTCCATCTTGTCGTTCTCCGGCGTCCCGGTGCCATGCGGATTGATGTAGTCGATGTCGTCGGGCGTGAGGCCGGCATCCTCGATGGCGTTGCGGATGCAGCCGATGATAGCCTTGCCGTCGGGGCTCGAGCGAGTGCGATGGAAGGAATCCGCCATCTCGCCGCACCCCGCCAGGACTCCGAGAATCTTCGCTCCGCGTGCGGTGGCGGAATCGTAGCTTTCGAGCACCAGCGCCGCGGCTCCTTCCGCCATCACGAAGCCGTCGCGATTCTTCGAGAACGGCTTTGCCGCCGCCTCGGGCGGATCGTTGGCGGTCGACAGCGCCGACAGCAGCGAGAAGCGGATCAGCGATTCGGCATTCACGGAACCATCGGTGCCGATGCAAAGCGCTGCGTTGGCCTCGCCACGGCGGATCGCCTCGACCCCAAGCTGAATCGCGCTCGCTCCCGACGCGCAGGCGGTCGACACCGAAATCGGCGAGCCCTTGGTACCGAAACGCTCGGCAAGATGTTCGGCCACCGACGCGAACTGGCAACGTTCGTGAATGGGATGAAACCGGCCGGACGCGCTCGCGCGCAAAAGCTCGTTGTATCCGACCGCGTCATTGGCGCCGGAACCTGCCGCCAGCGCGTCGCGATGCGGCCACTCGATCTCGACCGGCGCGACCGCGAGAAACAGCGGGCCTGGAAAATCGCCTTTGCTGCCGATGCCGGCCTCGCCGATCGCTTCCTCGGCGACCATCGATGCCATGCGCTCGCCGAGTTCGGTCGAGCAGAACGGCTCGACCGGAACGAAATCGACGCTGCCGGCGATCGTGGTCTTGAGCCCCTCGTTGGCGAAGCGAGTAATGCGGTGGATGCCCGACTCGCCCGCCGTGAGCTTGGCCCAGTTGTCG
>Ga0306922_10000241_pt1 | contig 42830 bp, 39 predicted proteins | sample sta12Cox44000082_FD_203758 | JGI IMG/M metagenome (GOLD analysis project Ga0306922, IMG submission 203758) | Lab enrichment of tropical soil microbial communities from Luquillo Experimental Forest, Puerto Rico - statoxic.12C.oxic.44.000.082 (v2)... | ecosystem: Environmental > Terrestrial >... | reverse complement strand
CTTCCGACTGGCTCAGTCCTTTCGCCAGCAGAGCCGCTGCCACCAACCGTCTCCGCTCCAGAGCCTGAAAATCACGCCGTACTCCCGCTGGAAATCCCATGCCTGAAACATAGCACAAAATCCTCAACAGTGTCAGTATATTATGTGATACTCAGTAAGAGCTCCGTCGGGTCAACTTTGGGAATACAAAGAAGTTTGCGCGTACACTTGTTGATGAAGTGGGGTCACTGCCAATGTTGAGCGGTACGCCCATTGTGTTTGTTGTGGACGACGACGTCTCGGTACGCGAATCGTTGGAACTGTTGATCCGCAACGAAGGATGGCAACCGGAAACCTTCGCTTCGGCACAGGAATTCCTCGATCGACCAAGAGCGCTTGTTCCAAGCTGTCTCCTGCTCGACATCTCTCTTCCTGGACTCAATGGTCTCGAGTTGCAGAAGCGCGTTGCCGTTGAACGGACGGACATGCCTATCATCTTCATTACGGGCTATGGCGACGTCCCCAAAACAGTCCAGGCTATGAAGGCCGGGGCTGTCGAATTCCTAACGAAACCGCTCAATGACGAGGTGCTGTTGAGCGTCGTCCGGCAAGCGCTTGAACGCAGCCGTCTGGCTCTCGCTCGCGAGACGGAGATGCAGGAACTCAGAGACCGTTACGCTTCCCTTACTCCCCGTGAACGGCAGGTCATGGGCTTGGTCGTCTCCGGCCTGTTGAATAAACAGGTCGGCTGCGAACTCGGCATCAGCGAGATCACCGTAAAAGCGCATCGAGGGCAGGTCATGCAAAAGATGAGAGCGAATTCCCTCGCTGACCTGGTAACGATGGCTGCCAAGCTCGGGTCCGCGGGTCAGGCAATTCACTTGGCGTGACCGCTGCGTCAGCTAGCCCTGAGTAGACCAGTATCCTTCGCCAGGTGACCGAGACACCTTGGCCCGTTCCCTTTCGGGGCAATACTGCTTGGCCGCACTTTAGCATTGGCGCGAGGACGGTTGGACATGAGGACGTTGCTCGTCAGTATCTGCACGCTGACTAAGTGGATCTGAAGCGAAGATGTCAATCAATACCATCGTCTAATTGTTTTGGTCCAGAGCTGATGGCCTAATCGAAGCTGTACGAATGCGCAATTGATCACATTCCACGCGCAATTCTTGTTTGGGAGAACCCATCATGGCTCAACTGACGACAGAGTATGTTGCTCGTCCGCGGGGGAAAGATACAGGCACAGGACAAGGCGAAGGCGTCTTCAGAGCAATTCTGTCGGAAGATCTAGACTGGAAAGCTTTCGCCGCGTTCCCGCCTTCGGCGCGCCTTGCCGCCTTCGAAGGTTATCATCCCATGCTTGTGCCAAATCTACGTGTCGATGAAGTGAGCGATTGCAGGTGAGATCATGAGTCGGCTAGTCATCTTAGTTGGAGTTTTTACATTGATTGCTACTGTGGCAGGACTGGCTCAAGCGTCCAACGAAGACTCCGCTACCGGCGAGTTGCAGAGGCAATTGGACGAGATGCGCTCGCAGATGGCCAAAATGCAGAATCGAATTGCGGAGTTGGAGGCGTCCAGAGGGACCGTAGCGACGAGCCCCCATACTGATCCAGTCGTGCTTGAGAGCCAGACTCCGCCGGCACAAAATCTTCAGTTCCAGCCCGGCGAGGCGAAGAACCCCGAGGAACCGACCTCAATCCACTTCAAAGGGCTCACTCTGACACCGGGTGGTTTTCTGGAAGGTACAATGCTGGTCCGGACTCGCAATCAAAACGCAGATATTGCGAACACGTATTCAGCGATTCCTCTGAATGGAACGTCGAACGCACACCTGAGCGAGTTCCGCGGAACCGCGCGAAACTCGGAGTTCTCGCTGCTAATCCAAGGCACAGCAGGCAGTACCAAGTTGACAGGATATGTAGAAACCGATTTTCTCGGCGCAGCACCGACTGCCAATTACGTTGAATCTAATTCTTGGACACCCCGTCTGAGACAGCTCTGGATTCAGCTCGATAGGCCTTCAGGATGGACCATCACTTCCGGTCAGACGTGGTCCCTTCTCACTACGAACGAGCACGGTATTGCAACCTTAGCGGAACTAAGACCCATTACGCAGGATGGCCAGTATGTAGTTGGCTTCACCTGGACACGGCAAAGAGCATTTCGTGTAACGAAGAATTTCAACAACAAGGTCTGGGCAGCTTTTGCGGTTGAGAGTCCAGAAACTACCTATTCAGCGGCGTTCGTGCCTGCGAACCTCATGGGGCTGAACAACAGCCAGAATGCTGCAGCTGGTGTTAACCTTCTGCCCTTTCTGGTCAATTACAGCAACGGTTTCGCAACAGAGCTAGCTCCTGATCTCCTGGCGAAGGTCGCCTTTGAACCAGGCTGGGGACACTTTGAGATCAAAGCCTTAGGCCGTTTCTTCCGTGATCGAATCGCATCAACGGCCAGCACGAATGGCCATACAAACATTTCCGAAGGCTATGGCGTTGGCTTTGGTACGCTAATGCCCTTTGTGAATAAGAAATTGGAAGTATCGCTGGAAGGCCTCCTTGGGCAAGGCATCGGCCGCTATGGCACTTCAGGGCTGCCGGATGCCACCCTGAATCCGACAACCGGGGCGCTGCTTCCGTTGCGCGAAGCTAGGATCATGGGAGGACTTGTATATCACCGAAGTAGCCGACTTGATTTGTATACCTATGGTGGGGATGAATACGCGGGTCGATATGCATTTGTCTCACCCACTGGGACCGCTGCGGGTTACGGTTCTCCTCTCGTCAGCTACACAAGCTGCACGAACGAGGTAGGGCTGAATACCTGTAGCGGGGCGAATCGCAACATCTACGAAGCGACGGTGGGCTACTGGTATCGCCTCTATCGAGGCGAATATGGCAGGATCGAGCAGGGGAACCAGGTCGTGTACATACATCGCAACCTTTGGAGCGGTATAGGTACAACGCCCCAAGGTGGTGATATCGTGGCCTACACCTCACTCTGCTTTTATCTCCCTTAGCTCAAGCATGGATGTTGCAATTGGGTTTCAGCAGTCGAACATTCACTTTTCGAAGGAGACGACATGGCGACCAGAAGCGGAATTGCAAAGCGACGTGAAGCTCCCCTGCGAACGCCTTCTTATTTGGGCGCGGAGAACGTGCGGAACCTCACTGCGGAGCTCAACGTCTTCCTCGCAGATGTTTTCGCTATTTACATCAAGACGAAGAATTTCCACTGGCATGTCAGTGGCCCACATTTTCGCGACTATCACTTGTTGCTTGATGAACAAGCCGAGCAGGTATTCGCAATGACCGACGACATTGGCGAAAGAGTTCGCAAGCTGGGCGGAACCACGATTCGCTCGATCGGGCACGTGGCTCGTCTTAAACACGTCGCCGACAACGATGCGGAATACGTGGAACCGCTGGACATGATCGGAGAACTGCGCGAAGACAACCAGGCGTTGGTCGCACGCATGATTGAGATCCATGACCTATGCAATGAGGCAAACGACGTCGCAACCGCGAGCCTGTTGGAGAACTGGATCGACCAGACGCAGCGCCGAGTGTGGTTTCTGTTCGAGACAAGCCGAACACAGTTGCCCAGAAGTGAGACACACTAACGTTGGGCAGGGATTTTGCATGAACGAACCCGATGGCAAAAGTTACGTTCTTGACAGAGCTTCGAACGGCATTGGTATTTGATCGCGGAGCATGTGGCACCTTTGCGGTTATTGGGATGAACCATGCACTAAGCGCTGCTCGACTGCGCATCTACCCACACGTTCCTGATTCGAGGAGGATGCAGCAATGTTTGCATTACAACGCAATACTGCTCGGTTTTTTGCTGAAGAGTTGTCAACTGCTCCTGCGTCGCTTGCGGCGCGCGGACATCGAAATTGACCCTTATACTTTCAAATCCGACGGGCACGGTTTTTGACATTCCCAGGGTCCCTTGCAAGTCCAGATCACCCTCAACGGTCACCTCGATATCATCGGTGCGTATTCCCATGGCGGCGGCTACCATCTGGCAAGTGATCTGTGCACATGCGGCCAATGCACCGAGTAACAGATCCCCAGAGCAGGCGCTAGTACCGGCCCCGCCGACGCCTTTGTGCGCCTCAGCGTCATAGATCGCTCGTCCGAGGTCCACGGAGCAAGAAATTGGCACGTCGGTCTGTCGGCCATGCGCGACCAGAGTGATTCGAGAACTGGCCGGAGCCTGCCGATATGCATCTTTCAAAGGCCGCTGTAACGATCTGATATCCATAAAGTCCTCTTAAATCCACGTCATTATATCTGTATGCATTCTGAATCGCAGCCGACCCCGACGTGCCGTAGCGCCCAACCAAGTTTTTGGATAAGCTTCTAGCTTCGATCTGTATCGCTCAATGTTCATGAACCGGCGACCGAGCTTTCGAATGTGCGCTCGATCGCCACTTGCCCTGCCGTTTCGCCACATCACCGGCACTATCTGGGAGCACGCGCCTTCATAAGCGCCTCCCGCGCAAGGCCCGATCATAGACCAACCCCCTTCCCAGACTGGTGAGTGCGAGAGCACACGCACACGCGCATTTGCCCACTCTTTCTCCGACGAGCAACGCGTTTCGGGCACTTGTCTCCCGTCGTCGATTCCCACATGAACCAGGCGAGAGGGCGATTCTCCTTTTTCACAGCGGTCGGATGACAAAGCACGGGAGGCGCACAGCACGGGCCGACGCCTTCCAGCGCTCTACTCATGCGCGCAACTTACGTGGTCGTTCCAGTCAACAAACGAGCCTTGCGGGTTGTCCCGCCACGCCCAGACGTGAAGCTCGAAGAAGGACGGAATATGGAATCGGTTTGGGCTGTCGACGAAGAGAAATACCTGGACCCTCCAAAATAGGAGGACCGGAGTTGTTCGCGAGCCAGGTGGCCGCGTCGGCAATGTACTCGACGCCAACCAGCGTCATTTGACCGTTGGACGATGGCTCATAGATCAGAGCCTGGGGCTGCGTGGCGTTGATCGTTCCGTTGAGCAGGCTGGGATTGACGTAGTGAATGCCCATCGCGCCATGGTCCGAACCGCTGACACAGCCCAGAAATGGGCCATAGCCAGCAGCGATGGCATTGTTGATGTCGAGGTACTGTTTCGTAGCCTGGCGAACAATCTGAACGAATTTGTTTTGATTTTCTTGTCCGGCTGGCTGCATTGTGTGTTGAGCCAAGGCAAGCGAGGAAAGTGCCAAGACGCTGACGAAGAACACGGAAGTGTGAGATGCGATTGACGCTACCTTTTTCATGCTCATGCTCTGATCTCCTTATGTGTCTTGCGAGGAAAGTGTCCGAAACGCGGGTTGCGGCTCATCCCGCATGCCTCTATTTGGTAAGGCGGGAATTGATCGAAAGAAACCGCTAACGGAGAAAGAAAAACGCGGAGTCTGCGAGGGTCGCACACCGCGAGGACTAGGTTTTTTGCTGTTTTCGTTGTAACTTATTGAAACCTAAGAGGCCGCTTGGATACATCCTCCAACCACGAGGTTACCCAGCTATTGAAAGCCTGGAGTGGCGGAGACGAACAAGCTTTGGAAAAGCTGACGCCACCGGTGTATAGGCAACTGCACCAGATCGCGCAGCACTATATGGGGGGAGAGCACTCCGGGCACACGCTCCAAACCACGGCATTGGTCAACGAAGCCTATCTACGGTTGGTGGACTGCGGACGAGTAAACTGGCAGGATGGCGCGCATTTCTTTGCCGTATCGGCGAAGTTGATGCGGCGCATTCTGATCGATTTTGCCCGCTCGCGCGGTTATTTGAAACGCGGCGGTGGCGTTGTTCGCATTTCTCTAGAAGAGGCTCCGCCGGTGTGCAGTGAACCTGACATAAATCTGGTGGCCTTGGACGATGCTTTGAAGTCATTGGCTGCGGTTGATGAAAGGAAAAGCAAGGTTGTAGAGCTGAGATTCTTCGGCGGGTTGAGTGTCGAAGAAGCGGCTGAAGTCCTACGTGTTTCGAGCGATACCGTAGTTCGGGACTGGCGAATGGCCAAAATCTGGCTTTTGCGCGGGTTGAGCCGGGGAAGAACGAGCGATGAATCCTGAGGTTTGGCGGAGAGTTGAAGAACTTTGTCAGCAAGCTTTGGAGCTGGACGAAAGCCGCCGCACTGAGTTCCTCCATTCCGCTTGTGGAAGTGACGACGAACTGCGCCACGAAGTGGAGTCGCTGCTGGCTCAGGAAAAAAAGGCCGAGCAATTTATTGAATCTCCGGCGCTGGAGGTGGCAGGCAAAATCCTTGCTAACCAAGCCTCCAAGGAGAGCTGGAAGAACCTTATCGGCAGCACGCTTTCACATTACCGCGTGATTGAAAAGCTGGGTGGCGGAGGAATGGGCGTGGTCTACAAGGCGGAGGACACTGACCTCGGCCGTCCGGTTGCTCTTAAATTCTTGCCCGACGATGTAGCGCAAGATGCGCAGGCTCTAAGTCGCTTACAGCGCGAAGCCAAAGCTGCCTCGGCGCTCAACCACCCGAACATTGTGACTATTTACGAACTTGGCCATCTGAACGGCACGCACTATATCGCAATGGAGATAATTTGCGGTAAGACGCTGCGTGCTTTGATTTCTTCCGGGCCACTACCGTTCCGCAAGGCTATTGTGATCGCGACACAGATTGCCGACGCTCTGGCCAAGGCGCATGAAACAGGCCTCATTCATCGTGATCTGAAACCTGAAAACCTGATGGTCACTCATGATGGCACTGCCAAGATTCTCGATTTTGGTCTGGCGAAACTACCCAACCAGCCTTCCAATTCGGATGGCTCGACCCTGGTGCGTTCGCTCACCGATCCCGGAACAGTCATGGGGACTGTCGGCTACATGTCGCCGGAGCAGGCCAACGGCGACGCCGTGGATTTTCGGTCCGATCAGTTTTCTTTCGGTGTGGTGCTCTACGAAATGCTCAACGGGCATGCTGCATTTCAAGGAAGAGGCAAAGCGGAAATCATGGCCGCCATTCTTCGCGACCAGCCAGAATGGCTGCCCTCCGTAAGAGTGCAGGCGCCAGCACCTTTTTTCTGGATCCTGGAGCGGTGCCTGGCCAAGGACCCGAATCAGCGTTACGCATCAACCCGAGATTTAGCTCGCGATCTCGCCACGCTTCGCGACCTGCGCGTTGATCCCGGCGCCCGTCATACCGTTCCTCACCCAGGCAACATGCCTGTACAGCGCACGGCCTTCATTGGGCGTGAACGCGAATTGGCTATTCTCCGACAACTTCTCAATCGCGAAGATGTGCGGCTGGTCACACTGACGGGGCCTGGTGGTATTGGTAAGACCCGGCTCGCCCTACAGGTGGTTGCTGAAATGTCGGACCGGTTTTCCGATGCAGTTTGTTTCGTTTCCCTTTCGGCCGTCGGTGGAAGCGAGGCGGTCACTACAGCCATCGCTCAAGCGATCGGACTGCGGGAAGTGCCTGCTGAATCGCCGCGAGAGACCTTGAGAGAGTATGTGCGTGGGTTGGCCCAGCCGCGACTTTTGTTGCTCGACAACTTTGAGCACCTTATCTCGGCGGGGGCCGAGATTGCGGAACTACTCACTCTAAACCCCAACCTGACGGTGGTTGTGACGAGCCAAGCATTGCTTCATGTCTACGGTGAACATGAGTTTCCAGTCCCACCTCTGGCAGCGCCCGACCTGAGATCTGTTCACATGTCGCCGGATGCGCTTTCACGTTTCCCGGCAGTGGCACTTTTTTTGGAACGTGCGAAAGCTGTAAAGCATGACTTCGCACTCACGAAACAAAACGCGACGGCCATTGCCGCCATCTGCGCCCGGTTGGACGGTCTGCCTCTTGCCATTGAGCTTGCGGCATCGCGGATCAAGCTGCTTTCGCCGGAGACTTTGCGGACACGCCTGGAATCTTCGTTGAACCTATTAACAGGAGGCGCGCGTGATCTGCCGCTACGGCAGCAAACGCTTCGCGGCACCGTGAACTGGAGTTACGGCCTTCTTAACACAGTGGAGCAAAGCCTGTTTCGGCGACTTTCTGTGTTCATTGGGGGTTGCACCTTGGAAGCTGTGGAAGCCGTCTGCAATACCAAAGGCGACCTTGGCTTTGATGTGCTCGATGGGATGGCCTCCATAGTAGATAAGAGCCTGACCCAGCAACTGGAAGAGACCAGCGCTGAGAGACGCTTCCTCATGCTGTCCACAATCCGGGAGTACGCTCTGGACCGTCTAGCAGAGAGTGGCGAAGAGTTTACAACTCGCCGAGCCCATGCCGCTTATTACGTTGTGCTTGCGGAGGAGTGTGGCGGAGAACTGAGCACTCATCCCGAGTGGCTCGAGCGTTTCGATCTCGAGCACCAAAATTTTCGCGAAGCGTTGGAATTTCTGATCGGAACCGGTGATGCAGACTGGGGTATGCGCCTCGGATCCGCTCTGTTTCACTTCTGGGAGCTGCGGGAGCACTTTGCCGAGGGCCGAGCACTATTGGACAGGCTGCTCAAATTAGAGAGCGCGGACCAGCCCAAAATGCGCGCTCATCTGTTGTTCTATGCTGGGGTTCTTGCAGGCTCACAGGGTGATTTCGCTTCCGCTCAGAAATGGCAAGAGGAGAGTGTGAAAGCCTGCCGCGACCTGCATGACCACCGCGGGGTTGCCGTGGCGCTCAATGCATTAGGGGTCACCGCCCGCGATCGTGGAGATCTCGAAACTGCATGCTCGCTTTTCGAGCAGTGCGTCGCGACTTGGAAAGACTTAGGCAGTTCCACAGACACTGCTCGTGCACTCAGCAATCTAGCGAATGTGGTCAGGCTGCAGGGCGACCTCGCGCGTGCCCACGCACTGTATGACGAGTGTCTCGCCATCTTCCACGCCAGCGTTGACAGCGCCGGAGTTGCGTGGACCCTGAACTACCTGGGCGACCTCCTACGGGAGTCAGTCGATTCCATCGCTGCTCGCTCCTATTACGAGCAGAGTCTCTCAGCCTTCCGGCAGTTGGGGGACGGTTGGGGCATCGCGAGCGCCCTATGTGACCTGGCTAGGCTTAGTGCAGCGCAGAGTAAGCATCAGGATGCAGAACGCCTCTATGGCGAAGGCATCAGAATGTTTCAGGATTTGGGACATAAACGTGGTATCGCGAGGGTGCTGGAGTGTTTCGCGGTAAGCGCAGCAGAGCAATCCAGACCGCAGCAGGCGTTGCGGCTAGCAGGAGCCGCCGCTGCATTGCGTCAGCGCATCGGCGCTCCTCTGATTCCGGCAGAGCGATCCAGACTGGAAGCAAAGCTGGAACCCGCGCGCAACATGCTAGCGAACGCCGCCGGCCTGGAAGCATGGTCGTCGGGCTGGGAGATGTCGCTGGAGGAAGCGGTCAACGAAGCGCTTGGCAAGAAGGACACTGCCAAGCCCTGACTTAAACGCCCCTCGGCTCAACCGGCGGTACTGGGGTCTATCATTCGGCGTACTGCTGAGACGCGATTCACCGGAAACCCACCACGCCGCCCATGCTCGCGAATGGTTTCCTCGTCCGGAGCCAGGTACACGCAATAGACCTTGTCGCCGGTTACATAACTATGCAGCCATTTGATCTTCGAACCCATGTCATTGAGAACGCCGACTGATTTTCTGGCAATCTCCTGGAGTTCAGCGTCCGACAGATTTCCCGCACCCGGGATCTCGCGCTCGATTACATATTGAGACATATCCACCTCACCGCCTCGTCATGGTAGCAAATATTCGTCCAATTTTGTTGGAGCGCAATCATAATCCATTCCTATATAGACTAGGCGGGTGGAGACCCGCCTTCGCAGCTCCTTCAGGAGATACGTTCTGTCTGACCCAAAATAGGTTTCCGGATCCTACTGCGTTTCTACGCCCCGCAGTCAGTCGAACACTCACAGTCGATGTATTGATTGCGGGTCTGCTGAAGGTGCTGCCCTGGAAGCCGCCGAGCTTCCTCGTCGGCACGAGCACAAGCCGATTTGAAGCCGGGCAGTTGTACCTCGCACAGACCGAACGCTGGGTTTCTTCATTTGAGAATACTCGAAGGTGGCCGTGGAAGCTCGGGCGAGCTGCGAAGCGCTACGCCGCCCCGTTCAAGTCAATTTGCTTGACCCTTATACGAGCTCAACCGCGGGCTATGCAACTGCTCTTGCACTTCCGTTGCACTGCCCCGGAAGGTCAGCAGCCAAGAACTCACCCACCCTGTCGTATGCCGAGAAAAGAGATGAGTAATGCGCAATTTCCCGCCATGCTTCGCAAATGTATCCTCCACGTTCTAAATTCGCACTGTAAACATTTCGATCCACCGCGCAAAGAAAGGATCTTCGAACCGCATTCGTACAGTTCCACCGGCCTCTTCCTCACGCAAGATGCTGCGGCCCACTAGAAGCCCAAGAGACCTTCGCACTGTCGAAGGACCTTTGCCTAGCAAACGGACTACCTTCATGGACTGAAGATTGGTTCCACCTTCTGTAGTGACCAGAATGAGCGTTTTCTGCTGGATGGCTGTCAACCCGTTCCAGAGCTGCGTGTAAAAGGGGTCGTACTGCCGGACGAGACGTTCGAGAGCCCCTCGAATGATGCTATCGTTTAGGACTGCTTGGTGGTTTCTTGCCTTTGCCCTGAGGTCCTCCCAGCAGGCGTGGGCCAGCATTTGCACGTTGTAGGGCACGTCATCTGCGAGATCCAGAATCATGTCCAATACACCAGGATGCGAGATGGCGAATCGACTGGCAATGAACTTCTGCTGTAAGAAGCAGACGAAATCATTGCGGGGCACTGCTCCAATGAAGCGCGATGTGCCTAGGCGATAAAACGGCCGAGAAGCGTCGGTTGTCATTGCGCTGAGCAGTCGGGTTTTAGAACCGGCGAAGACATACCCGGTCCGTTTATGACGCTGGATAGCGGAGCGAATGCTTGCTTCCGCAGCAGGGCCGCCAATCTCGATGGCTTTTTGGAATTCGTCAACAATCAGGCCGACGGATCGATTCTTCGGCTGCGTTCTCGCCAACTCCTCCAGACCATCCAAGGCTTCTACGAACAAGGTCACGTGATGTTCCGAGGAATCGACGGCACTCACACCTACTTTGGCTGTCCATTCCCGTTCCGTCATGCTGAAGTTCAATTCCGGTCGAAGCTTGGCAAAGAATTTGCGAATGAGCTCACCAGTTCTCTCAATGCTCCCTTTCAGGCGCTTGGCAGCACCGGCCACCAATGCGTTCACCAGTAGATCGAGCGAGGGGTAGCTTTCGGCATCAAGGCGAAGCACGACCGCACCGTCCCCTCGTAAGCGGTCCTCGGCCGCCTTGAGGATGGAAGTCTTGCCGTAGCGACGCGGACCGATCATGAATAGTTTTCCGCCCTGGTGGATCGTCTGTACCACCTCGGTCACTTCGGCATCGCGGTCCACAATCTCATCGACCCCCAGTTCTCTGCCAAACTCAAAAGGATTATTCATGGCACTTAATAGTATCACACACTTATGTATGGCACATATTAGTACCACAAATCTTGCGGTAAAGCGGTCAGACAAACATAGTGGAAGAGAATTCCGTCAGCCATTTTTGATCGCTGCGCCCCTCTCTTCGATTGCAGCCCTCATTCCATTCAGGGTGTCTAGAGATTCGCGGGCAATTTTTCGTCTCGCGATTAGGTTCAGCAGCTTGGCTTTCAGAGTCGGTGTGGAGTAGTAATGGCTGATCTGTATCTTCGTAGAAGACGGCCCGACACGTTGCAGCGTCGTTTCCACCACGTAGTCAGGCAAGATCTTGCTTATTCCGAACGTGTCCTCCGGCAGTACAGTGACCAGCCTCTGCATTGGAACGATTTCGATGTCCTTCTCAACGCACATGTGTTTTCCGCCTGAGAGGTGGCATCGATACGAAACGCCCGGTCCACGGAGAGCTTTTCCTGAGAGTAGCTCCACTTCGACTACGCGAGGATGAAAGGTAGGGATTTTCGTAATATCCATGTTGAACGCCCATACCGTCTCCAGCGGAGCGTTGATGATCACTTCTTGTTTGGAACGAAACGGCGGTCTCATGTGTTTCTCGCAAAATTCTTTTACACACAGGCGCACCAAGCCGAACTGCTATGGTAAGTCAACGAGCGGCATTCCTAACGAGAACTTATGGAATCGACCGAACCTGCTCGATTAAGCCGGGTAGCCGAAAAGCAGACACTCGGCTGACACATTTTGGACGCAAGGCTGGCAAGTCCCACCAAGTTACGATCTGGTTCTGGATCGCGACAGGCTCTACATCGGTAGACAGCGAGCGTGAACCGCCAGTGGGTGCGCAACATTCAGAAGACGCTGCAGTTTAAGCTGTCTATTGGCGGCGAGTATTTCAGCGGCACGGCTCGTTTCGCCGCACAGGTGAGCTTTCTTCTGTCTGCCGAACACCACGACCTGGTTGAATCGCACAATGTTTTGGCCTTCCTCGGCAGGTAGAGGCTAATAGACGAGTTTGATGCGCCCTGCATTCCGCATGTTTCCTCCGGGTAGGCGCGGCAGTCCGCTGAAATGAAGAATGGCTGTACTGCCACTTATCGAGTCCCGGGTTGATTACATTTGTGGAAGTTATAGCTTAGGAACAAAGGCTAAAGTGCTTGGTGAAGGGGACCATACCAGGTCGATGATCACAAGTTCCCACACCATCACAATTGCTGTTGTCCACCCGATCACGCGGCGCATCTTCCACCAATTACTGTGCCGAGGTTAATAATTAGCGGGCACCCACCTCACCCACAGTGGTTGCCCAACCCTTCGCAGGATCCTGCAGGCTGCCGTGTCTGGAGTCGTTGGAGCGCGAAAGAAGAGGGCTCCCAGCCGCGGTGGAACTAGTTCAGGAAAGCCGGCTATGCAGGACCCTTGCACTGGAATCAATCGATCTAAAGGCGCTATCGAACGCCGAATCCAAAGGCGTTAGGGAATCCAGCAAGGATCGTATCGATTTCGAAAACGGTCAAAATGCGCATGGCGGAGCATCCGCGTAACTTTGTCTGGTTAAGTGCAAGAATTTCTTATGAGGCTTACTAGGCTATCTGTAACCCTCCTGTTTTCTGTCAGCGCTTCTTGGTATTGCGCTTGCCCCTCTTGCCTCTCCACAATCGGGACGGGTATCGGTCGATGAGAATCGGGATCCTAGGGAGATCAGTGTTTGTGACTGTTCTGGCTCTCTTGGCGATACTTTTGTTCTGGTATCGAGCTTTTACCAGGCTTCGCGGATTCTCGCTTGAAAACCAGGTCAACTCAGACAATCTGAATCAGCCGGATTCCGTGGACCCGCAAGCGCTACTGGCAGAGGCCAATCGTTTCTATTGGCTGAACAACGGGCAGAAGGCCGGGCCTTTGTACGCCAGGGCGGAGGCACTTTTCGCACAGCGTGGCGACGCCCGCAATGAGCTCTACGCAAAGATTGGCCGGCTTCGATCGCAATCCGAGACGATGTCGTTCGTCAATCTCTCCCGATTTCTGGGCGACCAATTGTCCAACCCTGCTGTGCGCAATGACGCGGAATTGCGGCTGTGGTGTCTGGCAGCCAAGGGCTATACCGATATTGAGATCGACTATCAGGTGGAAAAGCGGGACTGGCTGGAGGCACGCGAGATAGCAAAAAGCCTCGGTGAAGACCGCTGGGTAACCAGGGCCGACGGAGAACTGGGCATCATTGCTTTTCTGGAAGGAAAGACCGGCCAAGGAGCAAAGCGGTTGGGGTCGGCGCTGGTCTCGACCATGACGAACGGCGACGTGGGTGGTCAGGTCCGTTTCCTGGAGATGTTGGGGAACGGGATGGTGGAGGTCAACCGCAATAGCGAAGCACTCATGTTTTTCGAAAGAGCCATAAAACTGGCGGAGGCCGATAAGGATTCCGGACTCCCCTTCATGGGCTACGAAGGGAAATCGGCCGCGCTAGCTGCCTTGGGAAGGCCAGAGGAAGCCAAGCGAGTGATTGAGAATGCGTTGGCGAGTGCCAGACTGCTGCAAAAGCAAGGGCATTCCGCCCAGTTGTTGATCGTCCTCGGCCAGCTCGCTGCGCAACAAGGCAACAAACTCGAGGCAATCGCGGATTTGGAGGATGCAGGCCAACTTGCAGATCAGATCTCCTTCTACCGCATGGAAGCTGACGCTATGTTCGAATTAGCCAAGCTTTATCGCGATCTCGGAGACGTTGCGACCGCCGAAGCCCGCGCGACGCAGGGTCTGGCTGCAAGCCAGCGTGTTGGAGATCGCTATTACGTTCCACGCAACTTGACTGTCTTGGCCGATCTGAAAGCCCGTCGTGGCCACATCACGGAGGCACAGCAACTTTACAAGCAGGCCGAAGACGTCATTGACGCGATGTTGGGCGGAGACGATTCGTACTGGAACAGTTCGATGGCAGCAGCTATGAGCCAGACCTACCTGCAACATTTCGAACTCCTTGCAAAGCAAGATGATACCGTCGGCGCCTTCCAAGTATTGGAGCGCGTGCGCGGACGAACGCTGGCGGTCGTACTGGCAGACACGAAAGCTTCTCCGAGATTAGGGGATACCGAAACAGCAGCCGTTGATGGATATGTGGCCGACATCCAATTGCGAATCATGCAGGCCAATAGCATCAGCGAGCGCCAACAGCTTCTCGATGAGTTGGCCGAGTACGAATGGCGATCGCGGCTAGCATGGAACCAAGGAGATCACGGATTTCCTCTCGAACCTGTTCCGCTGTCCCAGGTGCGAAAGGGTCTCAAGCCAGACGAAACACTTCTGGAATACGTACTGGATGAACCAAAGTCATTTTGCATCGCAATTTCTCGCACGCGGGCAACCCTACGAGCATTGCCGATCGGGCGCAAAACAATTGACCAAGCCGTCCAACGCTATCTCGATGACATCCGAGCCAAAAAGCCCGGAACAGAAGAAGCGAAACAGTTGTACAGTTTGCTCATTCAGCCGCTGGGTGAGTTGGCAAATAGCAAACGATTCATCATCGTGCCAGATGGCATTCTGAACCTACTGCCGTTCGATGCACTGCAGAACCGCGAGGGCCAGTATCTGCTAAAGTCTGCCGTTATTAGCTATGCGCCCTCTGCCGCTGTGCTCGATGCTCTGCGTCGAAAGAGCAATCCGCAGTGGCTGCCCAAACCGCTTCTCGTGGTGGGAGATGTCGCATACGAAAACCAGGGCGGCTCAGGGCGAAGAATCGCGGCACCCGATACCTTATCCGGGCGTTTTGTGCGTGGTTTCGCAGATTTTGCGGGAGTGCCGCTTTACGACCTGCCTCAGACGCGGACGGAGGTGGAGAATATCGCTAAAATTGTAGGAAAGAACGTAGAGATCCTTCTGGGTAATACCGCCACTGAGTCCGCATTTAAGAAAGAGCCACTGAACGAGTTCCGCGTTTTGCATTTGGCCGTCCACGGGTTCGCTGACCCGCAATATCCTGAGCGATCCGCCTTGGTCCTTGGGGCGGATCCGAAATCGGGAGAAGACGGGCTGCTCCAGGTGCGAGAAATCAAACGCCTGAGGCTCAACGCAGAGCTGACCACCCTTTCTGCCTGTGATAGCGGGGTTGGGAAACTGCAGGGCGAGGAAGGCGTCAGCGATCTGGCGGAGGCGTTTCTGGCTGCCGGATCGAAAACTGTCGTGGCCAGCCTGTGGAGCGCCGATGACACCTTCGCCAGTGCGCTGATGCAGCGCTTCTACGAGCGACTGGCATTGGGAGAGAGTACGAGGTCAGCGTTGCGTGGCGCCAAGCTGGATATGTTGACGAAATACGGTGAACAGGTGAGCCCCTTTTATTGGGCAGCATTCGTGGCGATTGGGGACGCTTCTGCGCCAGTCGGGATTAGGGAGCAATGAATCTGAATCTGGAACAACGAACGAAGATCTTCGACAAAGTCTGCCGATTGGTGGAGACCAAGCACTTCAATCCCGCGATGAATGGAGTGGATTGGAAGGCGCTTGCCAAGGACCAACGCGACCAAATCCTCGCGTGTGAAGAAGCGGAGGCTTTCGAGAAGGAAGTCAACAAGCTGGTGGGGGAACTCAAGACGAGTCACACAGGATTCCGTCACGCCGGGGCACGAAATATACCGGCGCGGCATGCCATCAATGCAACCCTGCACCGGTTCGGGGTAAACGGGACCGAGCACTGGATGTTCCAGGACGTGCATCGGGGAGGCCCAGCATACCTGGCGGGAATACGGCCCGGCGATCTGTTGGTTGGGTATGGCGAACGCGAAATCCGGCCACCAGAAGAATTGAACTTCTCTGCTGGACAGTCGGCCCACCTGACCGTTCAGAAGCTCGACGGAGCGGTCCAAAGGGTTAAGATTCAATTACCGGTGCCCAGGAACAAGAAGCATCCTGTCACACCTCCTGAAGCAGTTTACGCGGAAATGCTGACTGATGAAATCGGCTTGCTTAAAGTGGCGATGTTTCCTGGTGCTATCGGAATTGATGTGGCCAAAGACATTGATAGAGGGGTCGCGGCCCTGAACGGCTGCGGCCGGCTCATTATGGATTTGCGCGGTAACACGGGTGGAGGAATCGGCGGTCTGAGGCTGATGAGCTACCTGACTCCTGGGAAGCTGGAAGTCGGTTACAGCCTCACTCGCAAGCGCCGTGAGCGTGGCTATCGAAGAGAAGAGCTCACTCGTTTCGGTCGGATTCCCTCGCACAAATCGACTCTGCTCTGGCTGGTAGCGCGCTATGCATTCGTGGATAAGTCAATCCTAGTTATTACCGAAGGACTTGGTCCGCGCCGCTTTCACGGACGCGTCGTTCTCATGGTGAATGAGCACACCGCGAGCGCAGGCGAGATGGTAGCGGCATTTGCAGAGGAAAACAAACTGGCAACCATCGTGGGCACCAAAACACCGGGTCGGCTACTCAGCGGCGGCGCTTTCAAAGTCGGGCACGGTTACATTCTGGGACTGCCTGTTGCCGCTTATCTTACGTGGCGGGGGAGGATGTTGGAGAACGACGGCATTAATCCGGCTGCTCCAACTGAACTCTCGCGAGAAGAATTGCGAGATGGCAGAGACACGCAGATCGAAAAGGCAATCGAGGTCGTGAGGACTCTCTAACCGGAAGCCGACTTGCCCTAAGACTTCTGGGGAGTGATCGGTCTCTCGATGAGTACATTGTCGATGTTGCACTGGTTGTTCGAGGGAAACAAAAGCGTGTCATCGAACGGCATCCGCCTCGTATCATCGCTCTTTGTTCGTATGGTGCGACCATTGAGTCTGTAACAAAACCCCTTCCAACGGACGCCCACGACCAGCACAGTTCCGTGCTGCGAGGCACCAGTAAGACCTCTTCTCCATCTAACACCACGAGCAACCTGCCCCTTCTGGGACGCTGGAAAGCGGAACTGAGCGTTTCAAGTCAGGCTTTACAAGATCCTTCAAATTCCTAGGCCTCACCCGCGCGCTCTTAGTGCCTCAGGCAACCAAGGGCGATGACTCCGTCACCTGGATCGGCAAAGTGAAATGGAATGTTGCTCCTCGTCTATCGTTAGCGGTAGCCCACAACCGTCCGCCATGCGACTCCACAATGGACCGGCTGATCGCCAGGCCCATACCGCTGCCTTGTGGCTTGGTTGTAAAGAACGCAGAAAAGATCTGGTCCATCTTCTCCGTTGGTAGACCCACGCCGGTGTCACTGACCGAGAACAGCAGTTGAAAATCCTGGCACAGCGACTTCACCATAAGCTCTCCGCCCGAGTCCTTCATGGCCTCGATGGCGTTAAGCGTGAGGTTCATGAACACCTGCTGTAGCTGCACACGTTTGACTTGCGGATGACGGGCTAACGGAAGCAGAGAATCAGGGCGACAGCGCAGCCTCCCGCGCAGCCCCTTGGAGCGTGGGATTCCGTCGAATAATGCCAAAGCTTGTGTTGAATCGTAACAGTTGGCTCCCGTTGTCCTGATGGCAACGAAATGCCATGCCCGTCGCAGATCAAGTGGCGCTTACTGCCGCTTTTAGCTCGATCTATCGGATTCGGTCCTGTTTGCTGCCCCAAAAACTGCACGCACGGAACAAGTGTCGATGATGGCACGCGACCAGTGAAAGCCAGTTCAGAAACGCGAAGTGAATCAAATCCCAAACACCCATCCCGGGGTTTTGTTACAGCTTGTTATTTTAGGTGAGCTATAAGACTCGCACTCGATACCGAACCCATTCAAGTCCCTGCTGCCGGAGTGCAAGGAGATAAATACCGGGCCTAAGATCCCGAAATTCCAGGTCTGCTCGCAAAACGACAACCCGGTCGTGTAGCTGTGCTGTGCCGTTAGCACTCAAGAGCTGGTTGCCCGATTCGCTTAGTAGGTTGAGTTCGTAGCTTCCTTCCACACTGCCAATCGGCAAGTCTAGAACCAGGTGCTTCGCTGAGCGTTGAACTTCGAGAATCCGAAGATCCGTTTGAGACGAACTCTGTCCCCGCGCCACTGAGACACCGCGAAGGTCTAGAACAGCCGTTTGAGGACCCTGCACGGCGTGGTGAGTTTGCACCCATAGCCATCCTGCCACAACGAAGATCACAACCGCAGCAGCGGCGAGCCAGGCCTGCAGGTGACGCCGTTGGGTCTCGGCCTGTTCACGCAGCTCAGTGAATTCCTGATAGCACGGGCTGCAGGCACTGAGGTGATCCAGCCACTGCTGGACCTCCGCGAGTCGTAGCTTGTGGAATGCAATTCCTTTAAGCACCACTGAGTCGGGGCATCCAATGCGGTCGGGGTTGGGAAACTGGTGCGAGAGACTCCGCGTCAGCACATCAAGGATGCGCAGTTCATCTTTACTGAATTCGTCTCGATCGCCCAAAACCTTCCTGCTTTCTTTCGGGTGGTCGCCACGCACGGAAACGCCAAGCCGACTGCGGCGATCAGAACCGAAGCCACTTGCCCGCCGTTGATCGTTCATTTGCCGTACCTCAAGCGGGCCGCGAGTTTGCGAAGTGCATTGTGAAATCGAGCCTTGGCGGCTTGTTCGCTCAAACCTATCTGTTCAGCGATCTCTCGCCAGGAGTAACCGTATTGCTTGGCCGTCCAGACTCTGCGTGTCCAATCGTCCATATTTCGGACGACCTCTTCGACCTGAAGAGAACGTTCTACATTGCGCGGCGACTTGGCGTCATGGGCCCCTGGAAGCTGCTCCAAATCACGAGTCGAAGGTACCAGTTCGATCGTTTCTTGCCTTCTGCGTTCCTTCTTCAGAGCACGATTGAAGCGATGATGAAAGACCCCAAACAAGTAGGCGTCCAGATCGACAATACCTGGAGCCTTGCGGTTGCGCCGCGCCACGGTTTTGGCAACCGACTGAAGGACGCCTTCCCAAACTTCCGCCGCTAATGCGATTCCATCGGCCGAATTCTTGTTCGAAAGTTCGCGGCAGGCATGGGCTTGTATCCGCGGCCAAAGCCTGGTAGCGGCCGCAGTCAACTCCCTTTCGAGTGGTTGAATTTTCTTGTCCGAGGAACTTTTTGACAGGACCCATTCAGGGTTCAATTCCGGGCTCGGCATCCAGGGGCCTCACATCTCCTGTTAGGGTTCGCCGGCCAGAAGAGCAGAGTGACATTTCGCGCGAATAGGTGTCAAGCTGCGGATCGATGCTTATCTGGTTTTTGTTGTGTCCTTTCGACACAACTCGTCACAACAATCACTTACAAATCTGGATGGAGCGCGACCGTCAGCCCGCGCTCAACGTTGTAAAGCACGTCCTCGAAATTTTCTTTGATACTTTTTCTGCCCCGATGTTCCTTCAATAAATGTGGGAAGAGTCCTCACAAAGAAACCGCCGCTTTCATAAGTCGCTGGCAAACCGGCATCACGCCGTTTGCCGAACGCCACGCCTCTTCGTCTCGATCGAAGCTGTGTCGGCCGCTCCGTCTGCAGATTCAAGAAAATAGTGCCACGGAGTGCGTGCACTGCAAACCGCAGCCAACTTCGCTCTCGAATGGCGTAAGAACGCTCGCGATCATGGGTTGCAATATGTCGCGCAGCAATCTCTCGACAATGGTCGTTCTGTAGTGAGCGTGAGCAATGTCCGAGGCTCCGAAGCAAAGTGGTGATAAGGAGAGTAGACGCCGCGCGGCTGTTGACCAGATGCTGATGTCTGCAATGCAACAGGGGCCGACGAAGAAACGCGAGGCGATCAACCGAATCCTCGAACTGGTCCCACACTGGACGCGCGGCGATTGCTGGAAGCGTATCCGCTACCTGCGCAAGAATTTAGCCCGCAACAACTCTGAAGGCCGTCGCCCTGACACGGCGAAGACATCAAGGCCGCATGCTCCAGTCACTCGGTCGGCCGGAGTACCTTGGACGCCGACGGATGACGATGCCCTGTTTCGGTTAGCCGGGTATGAACCGGTCAAGAAGATTGCCCAGCGCATGGGCCGTTCCGTTCAAGCAGTTCGCTACCGTCTTGGAACAGTGGGAATAAGCGCGAGAGTCACGGATGGATGGTCGTTGCGGGCCTTGTGCAAACTCCTGCGAGTGGGTCCCGCGCGACTGCGATGCCTCATCGGAAACGGGATCTTACGGGTGCGCGATCCGCGTGTGACGGTAAGCTCTTTGGCAACATGCTGTGAAAAGAACGCCGCATCCTTGTCCGCTGCCGTCCTCGAACGGACTGCTGCAGTTTTCGCCTCAGAGGAGGCTGCATTCTCCTGGGAGCGAACTGCGGATCTTCTGGACGTGACCGTGGCGCAGGTACAGGAACTGATCTGCTCTGGCCAGTTGAAGCTGGTTGATTGGTTTGTGACCGACAGGTCATTTGAAGGCTTTTGCAAGAAGCACGGCAGCGAAATCAATCTAGCACTTCTCGATCCGGCAACAGCGAAGTGGTTGCGCAACGAGTATGGCGTAACCGATGCCGCTTTGAGCACGGCCAACATCTCTCGCGCTCAAAAACACGCGCTCACTACCCGAACCTGTGCCTGCGGAAGAAAGATAGCCGGCAACCCGTACTACAGGCATGTACGAGCCTGCCGTGCGGCCAGCGTAGCCGCCAGCAGACAACGGTGGAATATGCTTGACTCAAACAGTCGGATTCACGTGAGCCTTCAGTCGAGGTCGACGAAAGAATCGGATTCTTTGCGCCAATTGGCGAAAGGCGGGTAAGGGCTTGGCAGTGTCTCGCGCCAAAACTCGTCGCAGATCGGCAAATTCCATTGTCCGAATAATTCGCCGAGCTTGCTCGTCGGCACGAACACGAGAAGTTTCTAGGCCATTTCTGAGCTCAATTGTCGTGACGACCGACGAACAGCGAACTCCGCCAGAAGATACTCGCCGGGAGGAACCTAGGCCCAAGTGACGGATTCCCCCTGGCGCTTAAAGGTGCCAACTAGACCATACGAGTGTGCCGCGGCCTGTGGAGTTAAATCATCGGCGACCGCCGAATTGATGAGCTACGGGCAGCACATGTAATCCTGTTTCGCACTCTCTAACAACGACCGTGCTGCTGACGCCTCCCCGTGTTTTGGGCCACAACTTTCGAACGCTTAACGCTTATAGCCAATCTTGCGCAGCAGATCCCGTCGCCAAGCAATGTCGTCTGGTCCCTCGACACCTTTTGGTGAGGCCCCGTCGATCAGCCCCAGCACTCCCCTACCCTGGTCGCTAACGGCAACAATGATTTCAACCGGATTAGCGGTCGCGCAAAAGATTGAGCAAACTTCGTGCACGTTGCGGATGGCATTCAGCACATTGATCGGGTAGGCAGCGGCAAGAACCAACACGAAGGTATGTCCGCAAGCGAGTGCCTGCGCGTTCCTTACGGCGATCTGTTGCAGCGTCGGATCGTTTCCGTCCGACCGTGTCAAGCAGGCACCAGAGCTTTCGTTGAAAGCCAGACCGAACTTGGCGTAAGGCGCCGTGGTTGCGACAGCCTCATACATGTCTTCTACAGTCTTGATGAAATGTGCCTGGCCAACAATGATGTTAGCCTCGGCAGGAAATTCCATGCGAACTGACCTAATCTCGAGCATAGTTGTTCCTCCGCTGGCTTCTAAAGATAGACCTCGAACAACGTTGAACGATGTCCGTGAGGTCGCTGAATGACTCAGGGATCTGAACGGGTATCGTTGTGTGCCAGTGGTAGGATGCATGCCAGATGGCAACGACCTCCACCATGCGGGCTGCCCAGATTCGAGCCTATGACGGCAAACCAGAGAGTGTTTCTTTAGTTGAGTTGCCTGTGCCGCGGCCCGGTCCAGGACAGGTGCTTGTTCACGTTGCCGCTTCACCCATCAACCCATCCGACCAGATGTTCCTCCGCGGTCTTTACGGGTTCAAGAAACCTCTTCCAGCGGTGCCTGGATTTGAAGGGAGCGGCACAGTTGAGGAGACGGGCAGTGGATTCAGGGCACGCTTTCTAAAGGGACGCCGGGTTGCCTGTGCCGCTGTTGATCCCAGAAGTTCTCAAGGCATGTGGGCGGAATATGTACTGACCTCAGCGCAGTCCTGCGTGCCGCTCAGCGATCACGTAACCATGGAGCAGGGCGCGATGATGCTTGTCAACCCGTTGACTGCGTGGGCGCTGCTCGATGTTGCGCGACGGGGCAGACACAGGGCAATTGTTCAAACCGCCGCCGCTAGCGCTTTAGGCAAGATGGTGCTGAAGCTGGGGCGAAGGTTCTCGATACCGGTGATCAACGTCGTCCGTCGCTTCGAGCAGGTTGAGGCCCTACATGCACTCGGTGCCGACCACGTGCTAAATAGCAGTGACGAAGGATTCGACTCAAAGCTCTGTAAGCTTTGCCGAGACTTGGGCGCCACCATCGGCTTCGATGCAGTGAGTGGCGAAATGTCCGGTCGGGTGTTGCGGGCACAGCCCGATGGAAGTGAGCTAATCGTCTACGGTGCCCTATCACTCGAAGCCAACCAGATCGACCCCATGTCGCTGATCTTCGAGGCTAAGCGCGTGAAGGGGTTCTGGCTGAGCGAATGGCTGCACCACAGAAGTGTGTTGGGCCAGTTCAACCTGGGCCGGCACGTGCAGAGCCTACTGGCAGATGATCTGAAGACCGAGGTTCACGCCCGAATGCCGCTGGAAAAGCTAGCAAGCGCGTTGGAAGAGTATGCGGCCAACATGACTTCCGGCAAAATCTTATTAGTGCCTTGAGCGAGATCTGGTGTTCTAGGAGTGGGTGACGAATGTGAACGTTGCCGAGGCGCTCTCAAACGTTATAGTCGGCAAAGACCTACACGAAAGTTTGTAACCAACGCAGGCCGAAAGCAGCTGATGCAGTCGCCATGCTTCTTCTTTCTCACACTCGGATAGATGATCCCTGGCAACCCGTGCTGAACAAGCACTTGAGCTAATCGCTGTGAGGCAGCGTAGCAGCTGATGACCGGTAGCTCGGTCGTCGTGGGAGGTCGGTCAGCACCTGCGCGCCGCACGAGCCGCCAGCATCTGAAAACCGCTGCGTCTAGCATTCAAGGACGAATACCAAGCCATTGAACAGAATGCGGAAAAGCTGAGCCGATGGGCACAACTTGCGCGCAGTGACCATCAGTGGTGCAAATATAAGGATGCGGAGCGGAACACACTCACAGCGGTCGCAATCGATGGCAAGTTCATCTTCTACGGTTCTGCCAAGAAATGACTCGTGTGGTGAATGTGCCGGAATGTCAGGTTAACTCGTGGTAGGGCCACAGCCGGTTCTTTTGGCACCTCATGCTTGAAGTTCCTCTGCGTGTTTCCCGCCATGATGAACAGGCTCCCATGGGGCAGCCGTTCCGCGAATGCAAGCACGCCATTTTTGTCTTTCAGACGAAATAAACGTTCCGTGCCCAGGCTGACCGAAGCGATTACCGGTCCCATTTCCGGTTCTGCGTCCGCATGCGGTCCAACGCTGTCGTTTCCGTTCTTGTAAAGATTACAGAGCACAGCGTTGTAGCCCAGCCTCGGCAAGCCCAAATTGGAATAAGCGATCGTGGGTGTGGCTTCCTCGACGCGAGTTCTCAGGGAGAGCAATTCTGGAAGCCAGGCGAGCGGCTTGTACTCGCGTCGCGAATATGTGTAGTTGCTACCGGGATCGCCATAGTACGCTTCGTCGCGTGGCACAGCTTGCCTGAACGAGGTTCTGTGTCGCTGCCAGACGCACTTTGTGCGTAAGACATCGAACAAGATCGTCGCTTCGTCCACGCTTAGGAAGTTCCGCTCGTAATAGATTTCCGCTCCCGGGATGAGAATCGTCTCCATCATTCGCTACTCGAAAAGGACCGGCTGTGCAGCAACGTCATCGGGTTCGCAAAAGTTGCTCAAGCCAACGCCGACAAGCCGATAGCGCTGCTGCGGTCCGAGATCCACCCGCTCGCGCAGTTTCAACGCGATGTCAATTAATTGTTCGCAGGAAGAGGGTGAGGAGCTTGCCGTGTGGCTGCGTGTGAGGATCTTGAAATCGCTGGTCTTCAGCTTCAGAACTACCGTGCGGGCGACGCGCGATTCCTTGCGCGAGGCGAACCAGAGCTTTTCTCCGAGCCTCCTGATCATCACTTCAGTCTCGGTCAGCAGCACATCGCGCTCGAACGTATCTTCGACGGAGATCGATTTCGTCGCCCTGTCCGGTACAACCGGGCTTTCGTCAATACCAAGCGCAAGCTCGTGTAGGCGCTGACCATAGCGGGCGAAATGCTGTTCGAGTGTGGGCAGGTCTAGAGTTCGTAGATCCCTCACCGTCGATGCGCCAAGTTTGACCAGCTTTTCGCCCGTCACTTTGCCGACACCAGGCAAGCGTCCTACCGGTAGTGGCAACAGAAAGGTGTCTATCTCTTCAGGCTGGATAACAAACAGCCCATCCGGTTTGCGCCAATCAGAGGCGAGCTTTGCCAAGAACTTGTTTGGCGCTACTCCGGCAGACGCTGTCAGACTCAACTCCCTGCGGATTTGCTCACGAATGGTGCGCGCCACCAGGGTGGCCGTCGCTAAGCCGGTCTTGTTCTCGGTGACGTCGAGATAAGCTTCGTCGAGAGATAGGGGTTCAATCAGATCTGTATGACGCTTGAAGATCTCCTGCACATCGCGTGACACCTCGCGATAGCGAGGAAAATCCGGAGGCAGAAAGCTTGCTGTGGGACACAGCCGTTCGGCTTGCATTGCCGGCATGGCCGAGCGCACACCACAGCTCCGGGCCTCGTACGAAGCGGCGCAGACAACGGAGCGCTTGCTCTGCCAGGCAACGATGACAGGTTTGCCCCGGAGCTGCGGATTATCGCGCTGCTCCACCGAAGCGTAAAACGCGTCCATATCGACATGGATGATTTTTCGCACAATTGTCTGACGCCATAATATTCCCGATTGCCGAAACAACTCACGCAGTCATCCTCCATCGATCGCGGCATCGGCGACGCGCGGCACCTTGCCCTACGCCGCAGCAGATTTTGGAAGGAACCCTTCGAATAATGACTTTAAGCGAGGGCTTAACTGCAGTTCTTCGCTCTGTTCATCGAGAAAACGGCGAGGATCGCAAGCTATCTTCAGCGCATACCTCATGTACGACAACCGCATTAGCCATAAGGCGTGTTTGAGGTCTTCTTCGCCTCGTACTTGAAATGTGATCCAGCCCGAATTCGGAACCCAGTGGTGCTCCTCAGCAAGGCCTTCGACCAGAAGCGAGTCGCGAACTAAGCGTGGAAAGGGAATGTCGACGATCCCGCCAGTATGGATGTGGCCAATTTCTGCCGCTTTGAAGCGAAACTCTCTGCCTCCAAACCGGTGCGGATGAGTCGTTACATCCGGCCACGAAGACAACTCTTGTACAAATCTGTCGAAGTACTTCACTCCCGAGACCTCTTCCCTGCTGTTTCGATGCCCGTGCCTGTTTGCTCGATTCGGCGTTCAAGTAGCAAGCGACTGCGAACGTCCGGACCGCCAAAACGAGAAGATGATCCCACACGATTCGAAGGATTCTTTTGTTGATGAAATCCACCGAGCCGTCGGGCGGGGCGCTCACAACCAAAGCGGGGAGATCATGTCCACTACCAGCCGATCTGGAGCGTCCTAGGCGACCCCCTCGCCTGAGTGAGGATTGCCAATTGTATGGATAGCGATACTTTGGCTCAAAACCGAATTGGCCAGCTTCTAGCTCTGAGTGATGCCTTCGATTCCGGCGCGAAAAAAAGCCTCATTCTTTGTCCGGTCGCGACCGACTCACACGTCGATATAGCAAACAGGCTGCGAATCGCTGCACACGCTCGACTCTTGAGCGGGTGTTTACGTCGAACCAAGTGCCTGCAGGTCCTCAGTTGCCAGCCACAACGGCGGATAAGGAGTGGAGATGCTGAAATTAACGATCCGAATTTTAGGGGATGCGGCGATCTTCCGGTGTGAGGGCCGAATTGTGTTTCCAGATGCAGAGAAGTTACGAGTTGCCGTCATGACGCATCCGCGCATCCGGTCAGCAGTACTTGACTTAGCCGAGATCAAGGCTATCGATGCCGCTGGTCTGGGAATGCTCGTTGCCCTACGGGCGTGGTCCAAAACAACTACTACTACGCTCAAGCTAATGAACCTGAATCAGAAGGTGGAGCACCTGCTAGAACTCACACACTTGATGCCTCTATTTGATATTTGCTCGGTCGGAGAAATGCTTGATTTGTTCTGCCGCGCATTCCAGCAGTCCCGTTTCGTGGAAGAGGTAGCTACGGGAGTCCACGCCCGGTTCTCGATGACGCTGGACCGATCTCATCGAAGCGCAATGGCGAGCCAGGAAAGAAATGTCGGCTGCCCTGCTACTCGGACGTCCTGAGATCAGAAAGCGGAGTCAAATGCGGAAATTACAAAGGAAGAAAGAGAGATTGCGCCGGTTGCAGAAGAAACGCGCAGGTTCCTCTTGCGGTGCCTGCCGATTGCTGAGTTGCGCGCCCAGGGAAAGAGAGTCTGGAGGAGATAACCCGTTTCATTGCCGACGCTTATGCTAAGAGGTTCTTGCAACCGCCCAGCTGGCCGGGAGTGGATTACATGTTGTCGTCGGAAAACATTGTTGATTAAGAAAAAATTGTCCGCTACTGCACTGGTGAACCGTTTATGAATCGCAACATACAATTTGAGGAGGAATCACAATGAGTGAGTTCGTATTTCTTTATCGCGGAGGCGAAGCCGGCAGGTCGCCTGAACGAATCCAGCAATCGATGCAGAAGTGGATGGCCTGGTTCAAGGAGCTCAGTCAAAACGGCCATATCAAGGACCAGGGACAACCACTTGAGCGTACTGGCAAGGTCGTCAAGGGCAAGCAGAAGACTGTGACTGACGGACCGTTTGCCGAGGCCAAGGACATTGTCGGCGGTTATACGCTAATCGAGGCGCGTGATTTGGAGCAGGCCGTAGAGCTTTCCAAGGGCTGCCCAATCTTAGAGGTGGAAGGTGGTGTTGAAGTACGGCCAGTCATGAAGTTGAGCATGTAAGCGAAACCAGTGAGCATCTGTTCCGACGTGAATCGGGGCGGATGATCGCTGTTCTCACGCGCATCTTTGGAATCAGTAACCTTGTGCTGGCCGAGGACGTCGTACAAGACGCCTTCTGTCGAGCGTTGGAGGTATGGAAGTTCCGTGGGATGCCGGAGAATCCGTCTGCGTGGTTGATGGCCACCGCAAAGAACCGTGCGCTCGATGTGCTCCGGCGCGAGCGCACGGCCCGCACTTTTGCACCTGAGCTGGGACGGTTTATTGAAAGCGAGTGGACACTGGCTCCCACTGTTGCGGAGCTCTTCGCCGCTCACACCATCGAAGACGACTTGCTTCGCATGATGTTCTCCTGCTGCCATCCGCGATTGCCCGAGGAGGCCCAGGTCGCCCTGGTTCTCCATATCCTGTGCGGTTTCAGTGTTGATGAGGTTGCCAATGCTTTTGTTAGCACCCACGCTGCGACCGAGAAGCGGATAGCTCGTGCGAAGAAAGTACTTGCGAATTCCCAGCGGCTCTTTGATGTCGAAGCTCCACCTGATGTCTCCGAACGACTTCCAGCAGTCCAGCGCGCGCTCTACCTGCTGTTTAACGAGGGCTACCATGGAGCATCACCCGAGACCGCCGTCCGTCTTGAGCTGTGCCAGGAGGCAATGCGACTCACCGGGTTACTCTTGAAACACCCACTTGGCAGCATCCCAAGCACCCACGCACTCGCCGCCCTGATGTGCTTCAACGCGGCCCGCCTGCCGGCTCGCGTGGATTCCTCCGGAAACCTGAGTTTGCTCTTTGACCAGAATCGTTCGCAATGGGACCAGGATCTCGTGGCTGAGGGGCTGAGGTTGCTGGACGCTTCCGCCACAGGTTCAGAGCTCACGGAGTATCACCTCGAGGCTGGAATCGCCTCAATTCATGCGCGAGCCCTCAGTGTGGAAGGCACAGATTGGGAAAGCATTGTTTCACTTTACGACGCGTTAATGACTATCCGTCCTTCTCCCGTCGTAGCGCTCAACCGGGCTATCGCCATTGGGGAGAGTGAAGGCGCGCAACGCGGGCTGGAAGCAATTCGCGCTATCCCCGATCCAGAACGCCTCGTTAGGTATCCCTTCTACTTCGCCGCGATCGGCACGTTTGAGCTGCAAAGCGGCAAGTACGAGAACGCCCGCGAACACTTCCAAGCCGCTCTCGCGCTCGCGCGTAATCCTATGGAGCGGCATTTTCTCGAACAGCGTGTGATGGCGTGTAATTCCGCCTCCGCGCAGCAGGCGTTGTAGTGCCATTCAGCTCCCCAACAGTTGCCGAGATCAAATCTCCCCTGTGATAAAGGCTGGCTTAGGCTCCACTTGCCATTCTGTTGCAGGCTGAGCAGGTAATTCGGGCTGGCCAATTGCCTCCTGCTTTGGTGCCGCAATGCTCTAGCTCGGTGATCACTGAGCGAACGGCCTCCCTACCAGCCCAGTCTCTCTCATCAATCCCAAGAATCTGCCAAAGCTCGCAAGAACCCACGAAGTCCTGATTGCGACCGTCGCTCCAATCAACCAAAGTTCGGGACTCGCGTGCAACTTGCTTAGCGCCGACGTTGAGTCGGTTCCAGAAGCTGAGCACCGCGACAGTCCATCCGTCGCGTGGTTTTTCACAGGTTCAGTAGGTGCGGCTCGTATTCGTCCTTAAGGACGCTCCCAAATTCGCCAGGGTGTAAGGTCGGTCCGTAAGTTTGGACAGAGCTGCCTTGCAACTCAACGCTTTATCCAACGGTATCCAGGATGAACACCTGGTGTCAGGCCCTGCTGGTCGGCAATCTTCCGCAGCAGTTCTGCCAACTTGGCACATTCTTCGAGACTTAACGCCGCGCACAGTGCCTCCTGGTGTCGTTGCGCGACATGACCGATTTCTTCCAACTTTTTTTCACCCTTTTCGGTGAGGTGCAACGAGTACTGCCGCCGGTCATCTGGATTGGATTTGCGCTCAACCAGATCCTTCTGTTCGAGCTCATCCAGGAGGGCGACCAACCGGCTGGGGTGAATTCCCAGCTTCGCCGCCAGTTCTTGCTGGCTCAGCCCAGCGGTCACTCGCAACAGGCGAAGGATACCGGCGTCCGGCGGCGTAAGGCCCAAAGGAGCCAACCGTTCGGCAAACTTAGATGCAGCGTGGGCTCCGACCTGGGCCAGTAAAAACGCTGGGCGGGAATTGCCTTTCTTTTCTGCGGAATGCATCGGATTCCTCAAATTATTGCATCTTATAATCGTTTATAATATCAATTATTATTATATGGAACTAAATTCCCAAAGTCGGCACGCAGGCCCTCCGCTCCTCCTGCTGGCTCTTGTGCACCTGCTGCTCTTTGCTGCCAGCATCTTTGCAGGAACCTTCCTCCGCCACGGAGCGGTATACGTTAACCCATACAGCTCGTCGCAAGCGGTACAAGATTTCTTCGCGAACTCTCCGCAAGCGATCCGAGTCAGCACATTCTTCTTCTTCGGCTCGGCTGTGCCGCTGGGCCTGTTCACCGCCACCGTGGTCAGCCGTCTTCGATTCCTGGGTGTTCGGGCTGCAGGAACTTATATTGCTCTGTTCGGGGGCTTTGTAGCTTCCGCTGCGCTTGGGATATCGGCCCTCCATAGTTGGGTATTTTCCATCCCCGATGTGGTTTCGTCTTCAGCCGCGCTTGTCCATGCGCTGTATTTCCTGAGCTTCCTGTTTGGCGGCGTCGCATTTGCAGTGGGATTCGGATTGCTGGCGTCAGGCGTATCGGTTACCAGCTTTTTCCGGCGTTTGCTTCCCGCGTGGCTGGTGGTGTTGGGAATGGTGATCGCCCTTGCAGGCGAACTGTCATCCCTGAGTCTGATTTGGTATCCCGCTTCTTTCTTTTTGCCATTAACGCGATTCGGTGGATTCGTCTGGCTGATCGCGGTTGCGGTATGGCTCCCGAGAAGGCAATCCAGCGAGGTGCCGGAAGGGAGGCAGTAATGCACGAACTCGAAAACAAGATCGCACTCGTTACCGGTGCCAGTCGCGGAATCGGTCGCGGAATCGCTGAAGCCTTGGCCGGCGATGGCGCAATGGTCATTATTCATTTCGGCCGAAATTCCGAAGCAGCTGATGAAACGGTGAAGCTCATCGCTTCGCGCGGAGGCGCTGCATTTGCGCTTCAGGCTGATCTGGCATGCGCCCAAGAGATTGAAAGCTTCTTCGTGGCGCTGGACGAACAGCTCACTGCGCGGGCAGGAAGCAATCAACTCGACATTCTGGTCAACAACGCAGGCATTGCCTCCCCTGCCTCGTACCGGGAGATGAGCGCCGCGCAGTTTGATCACCTGTTCGCGGTGAATGTCCGGGGATCCTTCTTGGTAACGCAGGCCGCCATCCGAAGGATGCGTCCTGGCGGAAGGATCATCAACATCTCTTCACTCGCATCGCGCCATGCCGCACCTTCGCCCATGGTGCCGCCTTACAGCATGACAAAGGCAGCCCTTGATGCGCTTACTCTCGGGCTGGCTCAGGACCTTGGACCGCTGAACATTACGGCGAATGTCATTGCGCCCGGCCCTGTCGAAACGGACATCAACTCGCAATTCTTAAGCCGGCCAGAGATCCGCAAGGGAATCGAGGAACAAACCGCTCTTGGACGCATCGGTGAAGTGCAGGACATCGCTAACCTTGCACGCTTCCTTGCTTCGAGTCAAAGCCAATGGATAACTGGTCAGTACATCGCCGCCGCAGGGGGATTTCACTTGTAGAGAGATTGGTGGATGAGCTCCGACCGTTCAATTACATTCTCTATTCGGCAAAAATCGGCGAGCGGACCGCAGCCATGGCAAAATGATGGACCTAGCCGCTGAGGAGTTTTATCGCCTCAGACTGACGACATTTCGGCCACGGGCCCCTACATGGGCCACATGCCGACATCACTTCAAGTCCGAACAGAGTTAATAAGGGCGCGGCATGATTCGAGACCTCAAGCCAGTATGGAGTAGACGCTCCAACACCGAGATTTCCGCAACCCCGGGCAACCTAGTTGCGCTACTGCTTCTGGCGCTGATGGCAGTGGTGGCAGGAGGAGCTGCACTGCGGGAGTCGGTCACCATTGATGAGGTTGCCCATATCGGTGCTGGTGTGAGCTACCTTCAGAAGCTCGATCTGCGCATGAATGCCGAGCACCCACCGCTGCCAAAGGTGCTGGCCGCGCTTCCGTTAGTCTTTCGCGGAATCCATACTGACTACACTCACCCGTCGTGGGGCTTCAGCGAAAGGTTTTTTCCCGCATACTTGGGGCAATGGGTATTCGGAGAATGGCTGCTGGAGAAATGGAATGAGCCAAAGGCGGTGCTTATATGGGCACGGCTCCCCATGCTGCTGCTGACGTTGACGTTGGGTTGGGTTGTCTACGCCTGCGGACGTCGACTGGGCGGCACATGGGGCGGGTTGCTGTGCCTCAGCGTGTATGTCAGTACCCCGGTATTTCTCGCCTTTGGACCGCTCGTGCACACCGACCTGGCGGTAACCCTGTTTTCCCTGCTTGCTCTGTGGAGGTTTGCGCAAGTGTTGCATGAGCCCAGCCGCAAGAATACTCTGCTTCTCGGCCTGAGCCTTGCCGGAGCATTGCTCTCGAAATTCACCGCAGGGATATTGTTCGTCGCCTTCGCCGCCTCTGCGCTGAGCCTGCGCTGGCGCACTTTACTCGAACAGCCGGAGAATAAAGCGGAGGCCCGCAAGTGGCGACGAGCGCGATGGCGGGCGACGCTGAAAAGCGTTCTATGGGCGGCGCTGTTCGTCTATATCTTTTACTTCGTCTTTTCCTGGAATCAGCCCACAAGCGCGCTGTATCGTATCGGCGCGGGTCCTGGCGCGCTCTTCCTCCGCCGGATGCTGATGCCACCTCTGCTGTACCTGCGTGGAGTATTTTGGGTTGTCATCACCAGCAAACGGCCGACCTTTCTTCTGGGACGCGGATATCCACACGGCGTCTGGTTCTATTTCCCCGTCGTCTTTGTGCTGAAATCGCCGCCCGCATTTCTGGGTTTACTGATTCTCTCGTTAGCAGCTGCACTAAGCCGCAAGTGGCTTCGTCTCAAAAGCGTTGGAGTGCTTCCCTCAGATGTCCGTTTGCATTGGCGGGTCATTTGGGTGAGCTTGGTTGTGTTCACTGCGGTATGCATGCTCAGCCCGCTTGATATAAGCATCCGGCATTTCAGTGTGCCTTTGATCTTGCTGATCCTGTTGCTCGCGCCACTTCCACGAATGTTGTCCGAACTGGTCGGGCAGTCGCGTGTGGGAGCCGCCGTGGCAGCCGGGTTCGTTGGAGCGCTCGTTGCCGGTTGCCTTTTCGCCGCCCTCCGTTCCTATCCGTATTACATGCCATACATCAACGCTCTCAGTCTGGGGCGCCCCGCTTATACGCTGGTAAACGACTCCAACGTGGATTGGAACCAGTCCCTTCCTGAAGTGAGGCACTTTGCAGAACAAAACGGTCTGAGCAGAATTGATCTCGACGAGTACGGGTTTTCCGATCCCACTGTCTGGGTGCCGCAAGCGCAGCTTTGGAACTGCCAAAAACCTTCCCACGAGGAAGCAGGGAAGTGGGTCGTACTCTCCGCAAACCTAATTTTGGATGGGCACAACTGTGAATGGCTAATGCAGTATCCTCACCAACCGCTGGCCGGCGGAAGTATCTACGCCGTGCGTCTGCCTCCACAACTTGTGCCGGCCGGTAGTGTCGGAGGACCGCCCCTGTCTTCGGGATATCGGGAAGTTGCCGGCGCTCCTTTTGATTTACGCGGCCTGTTCACCTACGCAAACCAGCATCCTGACAAACTCCCAGAAATCATGGATTGGATACAAGCGGCATTTCGCAGCTACAACAAGCCGCAAACATCCCCTCCTCAACCTCCGTGGGAACGCTGATCGCCTTGTGCTCTGGATTCCTGTGTCTGACGCAAAGCTGCGCTAAGAAAATGGGCAACTTGTCCAGAGAATAGACTGGTAGCGCTGTTATGCTCCGCCCCCCTGGTCCCAAACCGCACTTCCTGATTGGCAACATACCGCTCGCGGGCCCCGCCCCGCTGGACACCTTCACAAGATGGACCGCTGAGTATGGCGACATCTTCTACTACCGTGCCGCATGGCTGCACGTTTATTTCCTGAATCGCCCCGATCTAATCGACTATGTGCTGGTGCGGAATCCGCAGAACTTCCTGAAGGACCGTGTGGTGCAGAATAGCCGCTGGTTTCTGGGCAACGGATTGCTCACGGCTGAAGGTGACGCTTGGAAAAGGCAGCGCCGGCTAACTCAGCCCGCCTTCTCTCGCAATCGCATCGCTGCTTACACGCGCTGCATGACTGAATCCGCCGAACAAATGCTCGCGTCCTGGACTACAGGCACGGTAGTAGACATCCATAAGGAGATGATGAGGCTCACTTTAAGCGTGGTCGTGCGAGCACTCTTCGGGCTGGAAACGGTGGAGACGGGCAAGATTTCGCAGTCTCTCAACACCATCATGCTAAACAGCGTCGGTGGGAGACTGCTCCTGCCTCCCTTCTTTCGCTATATGCCCCTTCGCGGAATGCGAGACGTGCGCCGTGTCGTGGATGATATGAATGCCGCCGTGTACGAGATGATCCGACAGCACCGGATCGGCGACAAGCACAATTCCGGTGACCTACTCTCCCTCCTGATGCATGCTCGCGACGAGGATGGCAGCAGGATGACGGATGAGCAACTGCGCGATGAAGTGATGACCTTCCTGCTGGCGGGTCACGAGACGACCGCGCTGGCCCTTTCCTGGGCGCTGTACTTACTGTCCCAGAATGTTGGCGCAGAAGAAGAACTTCACGAAGAAGTGGACCGCGCGCTGGCAGGCAGGCTGCCGAACATTTCCGATCTCCCGGCGTTGACTTTCGTCGACAACGTCATCAAGGAAACAATTCGGCTGTATCCCCCAGCCTGGAGCGTGGCTCGTACTGCTATCGCCGGCTTCGAACTGGATGGATACCGGATACCGGCGGGCGCCAACATTGTCATGAGCCAATGGATCATGCATCGGGACCCCAGGTTTTTTTCCGCACCGGAGCAGTTTGATCCCAATCGGTGGATTACCAGCGCATGCCAGAATCTGCCCCGCTTCGCCTATTTTCCTTTTGGTGGTGGACCCAGGCAGTGCATCGGGGCATCGTTCGCCACAACCGAGGCGGTCCTGATACTCACCACCATAGCTCGCAGGTATCAGCTTATGTCGGTGGAGAAGACGCCGGTACTGCCAGTCCCAAGTCTCACGCTTCGACCGAAAGACCCTATCCGCATGCGTATTGAGGCAAGGTTCTAATCCTCCAGCTAGCGTTCCTGTGATTCGAGTTTACTCACGAGTGCTGAACGATGGAGGGCGGCATAGCAGCGCAGGAATCTGATTTGACATCCCGTCCTTGCTATCACCCGGTTTGTTCGGGCTACACTGGGATGTGAGAAAACTCATCTTCGTCGTCATCGCGCTTGTTGTCTCGCTCCTCGTGTTCTTTGTCGCACGATCCGCGACCCCTGTTGTTAACCTGCCGTCGGCGGTCACTGGTCTCGGTCAAGCCACTCCCATCACTGTTCACGTACACGATCCGCGTGGGATTCGCCGACTGCAAGCCTTCGTTGAGCAGAATGGAGCTCGGTATCAAGTGTTCGAGATGGCTCAGGCGTCGAAGTCGTCCGACGCTGTGTGGAACTTCACAGCTGGCGTCAAGACCACGCCACAATTGCAAGAGGGCAAGGCAAAGTTGATTGTCGAAGCGACTTCGAACGACCTGCTCAGAAAAACCGGCCGCACTGAACGCGAAGTGAAGGTGTTTACGCAACCGCCCTCCATCAGCGTCGATTCCGAGCAGCACTACCTGTATCTCGGTATGGCTGACCTGGCCACGTTCACTGTTTCAGGCGGCTGGACAGAAGCGGGAGTGCGCGTTGGCGATCAGAAGTTTCGCGCCTGGCCCATGCCGGGCGGCAAGTCCGGTCTGTTTTCACTGTATGCATTCGCCTGGAACATGCCCACTGATGCCGCGCCGTTAGTCTACGCCGGCAATGGTGTAGGCAGCGACGTGACCATTCCTCTGGTGGTCGGGTTTCCGAAAAAGGAGCAGCCGAAATATACGACGCATGACCTGCAGGTGAGTGACGCATTCCTGAACAAGGTAATCAGTGAACTTGACCCAAATGGAACAGTTGATCCAGTGGCACGCTTTGTCAAGATCAACAGCGAAATGCGCCGCGCCAACAACAAAACGCTGTCCGATCTGCGATTCAAGACCGCGGACAAGTTCCTGTGGTCGAAGCCCTTCATCCGGCAACCTCACTCGCAAGCCGAGGCGAACTTTGCCGATGTAAGGAACTATATCTACCAGGGCAAGAAGATCGATCAGCAAGTCCATTTGGGATACGACCTGGCGGTTACGCAGCACGTCGGTGTGGAAGCATCGAATGACGGCAAGGTCGTCTATGCAGCCCCTCTGGGTATATACGGCAACTGTATCGTCGTGGACCACGGCTATGGACTGCAGACGATCTATCGCCATCTCAGCAGAATTGATGTGCGTGAAGGTGACACAGTGAAGCAAGGCCAGGTGATGGGCCTGAGCGGCCAAACTGGCATGGCTGGGGGCGACCACATCCATTTCGCGATGCAGCTCGATGGCGTCCAAATCGATCCGAAGGAATGGTGGGACGCACACTGGATCAAAGATCACATAGCGAGGCGCGTGGAGCTTCCCGGGTTCAACGTGGCGAGCAGAGCGAATGCATCGCCTGCTCACGGATGCCCAGGGAAAAAGGGCCCTAGCGTCGTCAAGAGTTCGGGTGATTTGCTCGCTTCCTTGACTGGTGGAGTGCAATAGCCTTAAGGATTGCTTCCTATGCGACCTTCGCGCATTCACATTTTGATCACACTCTTGCTTTTGTTGGCGTTCGTCGGCTGGGCGATCCCAACGGCCGCCAATTTCGCCATTGAGTACAACTGGTGGAAAGAAATCGGACAAATCCCAACCTGGTTCGGCATTCTGTGGTACCGCACCACCCCAGTAGCTCTCGGTACTCTTGTGGCTTTCCTGTCGTTGTACCTAGCCCATGCTCGCGGCCTGCACTTCGCCGGCATTCGTCCACGGGAGGTTGGCCTGTATTCCCGTCTGATTGCGATCGGGCTGGCTCTGGTAGGGCTGATGTTCGCGACGGTCTCGATTGACTATTGGACGGTCATGCGGTTTGTCGGATCGCGAGGGCTTAGTACTTCACCTGATACCTGGAGAGACCCGGTTTTCTCCCATCCCTTGCCGTTTTACCTATTCGACCTGCCCTTCTACTCAGACCTGCTCGGCTTTGTATTCGCATTGGCCGTTCTTTCCGCACTGGTTTTCTGGGCAACAGCGCGGGGATGGCAGTTGATCGAACATTTTCGATTGAGTCATTTGCGGGGCGAGCTGCCTATGAACACGATTCACCTGGGCCGCCTGTTGCTGCCGGGCGCCGCACGCGCCGGATTCGTTCGCGTAATCGCCGCGATTTTGCTGCTCGGATTTGCCGCATGGGTTTTTCTGGGCAACTACGAGCTTCTGTATGCGTCTCACCCCTTCATGACAGGGGCCGATTACGTGGATGAGAGAATCACGCTCCCTCTGCGCTGGCTCCTGATCATCGCCTCCTTAGCGGCGGTGCCGCTGGTTTGGAAGGCAAAATTCAAGCAGGCGATGCTCCTTGTCGTCGGGTTTTTCATACTGCAATTGGCCGTGCCGGCCATCGTTCACGCCGTCTATGTGCGGCCCAACGAGATCTCCATTGAGCGGCCCTACATCGAGCGCCATATTAAGGCGACCGTTGCTGCGTTTGGCCTGAATCGGAACGCGAGCGAACGCCCATTCAAAGTTTCTGGCCAGGCGGCTGTGGACCCGGCGCAGGACGCTACCCTGCTCCAGAATGTTCGTCTCTGGGACATACAGGCGCTTAACGCGACGATCACACAGATTCAAGCACTGCGCCCGTACTACACCTTCCCCGAAACCGACGTTGACCGCTACTTCATCAATGGCCGCATCAAACAAGTGCTTTTGTCCCCACGCGAACTCGACGTCACGCAGTTATCGGCTGAAGCGAGTCAGAGCTGGATCAATCCGCATTTCATTTACACGCACGGTATTGGCGCAGTCGTAGCAGAGGTCAACAAGATCACACCCGACGGACTCCCGGTCCTGCTCATTGAGAACGCTCCTCCTGAGATCAAATCACCCGGCTTCCAACTGACCCGTCCGGAGATTTATTTCGGCGAGAAAACGCAAGATCCGGTGTTTGTCCATACGGCCCGCGAAGAGTTCGACTATCCGTCGGGCGACCAGAACAAGTACGCGACGTATCAGGGGACGGGCGGCTTTCCTGTCGGTTCTCCGCTGCTCAAAGCAGCCGCCGCAATCTCGCAGGGCGAGGCCAGCATTATTTTCACGGGGTACCTCACCGGACAGAGCCGCATGATGATCTATCGCAACGTGCAAGCCAGATTGAAACATCTGGCTGGTTTCCTGCACTGGGACCAGGACCCCTACCTCGTCATCAGCGACGATGGCAGACTGGTTTGGATGGTGGACGGCTATACAACTTCTCTCTCTCATCCTTACTCGCAGGCATTTCCTGTGGTCGGACTCGACGAAGGTGCAAACTACATTCGCAACTCGGTAAAAGCCACAGTAGATGCCTACACCGGAAGAATGGCGCTGTTCGTATTCGATGCGAGCGACCCTATTATCCAGGCATACGAGAGATTGTTCCCAAAGCTGTTTCAACCAGCATCAGAAATGCCCGCTGATCTGCGCCGTCATGCCCGCTATCCCGAGGCGATATTTCGCACGCAAGCAGAGGCATACCGCACCTTCCACATGCGCGATCCCCAGGTCTTCTATAACAAGGAAGATCTTTGGGAAATTGCGCGCAATGTGTACGGCCAAGCCGGACAACCTGAGCCGGTAAAGCCCACCTATGTCGTCGCTACCTTGCCTGGGGAGAAGGAGCCTGAGTTTCTGCTCATCCTGCCTTTTACTCCTCGAGGCAAAGACAATTTAATTGGTTGGATGGCGGCCCGATGCGACGGCGACCAGCTAGGGAACCTGATCTTCTACCAGCTGCCCAAGCAGCAACTCATGTACGGTCCCATGCAGATCGAATCGCGCATTGATCAGGATCAGAATATCTCCAAGGACCTCACACTGTGGAACCAGCAAGGCTCGCGGGTGTTACGTGGAAATATCATTGCCTTTCCTGTGACAGGTGGATTTCTTTACGTCGAGTCGATTTACATTCAAGCCACAGAAGCCCGCATGCCACAGCTCAAGAAGGTGGTTCTGGCTATGGGCGACCGGCTGATCTATGGGGACACTTTCGACGAGGCACTGGCCGAGCTAATGGGAGAGCGACCGCCGGTTCGACCGCCAACTACAGCAGTTGCCACTACCCCAACTCCCCCTCAGGGTCTGGGCGGGAACATACCGGCGCTGGCGGAGCGTCTTCGCCGTATTCGGGATGAAGCTGAGCAACTGGCCCGGGAGCTGGAAGCACTGGAAAAAGACGCAATCAAGAAATAGGCAAGCTCAGATCACACAGTTCGCAGGAAAGAGTCTCATCTGCAATTTAGTTGACCTCGCCCCGCCGCTGAGCATTGGCACACTACCTGCCAATCACGCAAAGGTGAGGTCGCTGGAAGAACGGCGCGGAGTAGTTGGAGCAGTCGGGGCTGCTGACCCCGCTCAGCTTGGTTGGTTCGAGCGGTTTTCGCTCCAAGATTCGTCAACCTCAGTGTTCGCGCGCGGAGAAACTCGACTTACACTACGGCGTGTAAGTGGATCGTCGCTTTGAATCCAAAGTCGCCGCTATCCGAGCGGTCGGCGCCAACGCCGGATCGCCACTGTCAGCAAACCCAATCCCGTTAAGCCCAAAGTAAACGGCTCAGGTACGGTAGACCAGCCCCCCGTAAATACCACGCTGCTCCCTTCGTCCCCATTGAAAAAAATGTTGATATAGAAGAAATCCCCAGGGAGCAGCATCTGTGATCCAGGAGCGGTAAATGTGATCGTGGTGCCGCCATTGCTAAGCACAGGAGTCCAGGGAACTAATGTACCTGAAGCTGAGCAGAACACCGTTTGACTGCCGGTGCCGCATGTCGGTCCCGGTTCTAGATTGGTGATTTGCACGCCCGCGGGAAGGCGGAGGAATGTAATTGTGAAATCTTCAACGGCAATGCTGCCGTTCCACGTCTCAAAACCCAAGCCAACACCCGGCGAGCCCCAGTTAAACGACGAGAGTTGATTGATGGTCCAGGCCTCGCCCGGAGCAATCGTTCCGCTCGCACCCGAACCACTGAATGGAATCACTATTGTCGCGCCAGCCATTGCCGCAGACGCAACCATCAGCAACAAAATTCTATTCAGGAAACGCATCGCTGCCTCCATTCCAAAAGCCCCAAAAGCAACGGGGGTGTAGCACGCAAGAATTTGACGGTCAATGCTTTTCAATAGGTTGTGTCATACCACAATAGAAATGTTCCTGGTGTCTCCACAATGGAAATGTCCCCTGATTACCATGCTGGTGAAAAAGCTGGTGTGCGCATCTGTTGATAGCTCCGTTTCCAGGGATGCTCGCTGGCCAACGTCGGCCCGAAATCGACATAGCACTGCTGCACCTGGTTGAAATTCCGAGCAAACCTGAAGGATTTCTAATTGGATCTGTAAGAAGGGAGTCGTCGCCCGCGCAAGCTCTTACCAGCCAGAGTTGCCGTTCGACCTCTGGTTGCTCCAGTGCCTGGTGAAACAGGTCTTCGATTTTGCGCCAACGTGAGGGATCGCTCACATATTTATTCGTCAGCCATGTAGCGCTTAAGCCAGGCTTCGGCGAGCCGCTGTTCGCGACCCACGGTTGCAACTGATATTTCCAAAGCCTCCGCGACCTCCTCGAGGCTGAGACCGGCAAAATAGCGGAGCTCGATGACCTTACATTTACGTTCGTCGAAAGTGGCGAGGCTGTTTAGGGCTTCGTCCAACGCGATGATGTCGGAACGTCGCTGTGGCGCAAAGCAAACCATCTCATCAAACGTCACTTGTTCAGCGCCGCCGCCACGCTTAGAAGCGTGGCGCCGCCGAGCGTGCTCGACGAGGATTTGCCTCATGCGATGCGCCGCGATTCCGAAGAAGTGCGCGCGACTCTGCCAATCAGGCTGCTCTCCACCAACAAGACGCAAGTAAAGGTCGTGAACTAGCGCAGTAGGTTGGAGGGTTTGTGCTGCTCGTTCGTTCCGCAGATAGCTGTCCGCCAAGCGCCGCAACTCTTGGTAAACGAGCGGGGCGAGGCGGTTAAGCGCTTCAGGGTCTCCGTTCTTCCAGTCATGCAAAAGTTTGGTGACTTGGCTCGAACTGCCAGGCATCGGAGTGGGCTAATGCTACCTAAAATTCCCAAGTTGGGCAACGAGTGATGCATCAAAAAGCTAAGAAATTCAGTTCGGACGGCAGTGGTCCAGATGTCGTCCTCCGGATCGATGCGAAGCATATGCGCGGTCCCAAACAGGTCGTCGGCATATTGCGAAGGAATGTGCCCGCGGAACGAAATCCATGAGCGGGTGTTTGCCTTGGTGAAAGACGCAGCTGTGGCCTTGAGAATTCACTGCGATGCCGGCAGGTTCGATGAAGTGTTCTTCCGAGGACACCCACTCCCTGAACTTGCCATTCTCGACCTTCATGTCCATCTTGACCACTTCGGCTATGCGCAGGTCACGCAGAGTTTTGGCGGCGGTTTCCACCGCATTCCTGGCCGCGTCCTCACACGACGTCGTGCTGGACCCGATGACTTCGATGAGGTTGTAAACGCTCTTTTTGCTTGCCGCTTTTTTGGCCGTAAGGACCCCGTTTTTTCTGACGGACAGATGCCGGTCTGATCCAGTAATCCCCCGGTACCCATTCGGCTCGACGATAGGAATTGTGTGCCTCATGATGCCGGAAAGCAACCGGATTTCGAGGAGTTGTTCCCTGGGTTTACGAATGGCGACCCCAGTGCGGGGGCGATCGATGACCTAGTGCTGGTCAGGGATTTCAGGTTGTCATTGCTGGCTGTGATATGCGATAAAACTGCCGGTAAACGCTTCCCCAAACCCAGGCAAACCACACCGAAGAAGATGAAACCGCCAAGTTACGGGACGAACCTGACAATGGTGAGGATCAATCGGTCCTGGTGGCTCGGGCCGGCTTCACTGCGGTTCTTGTAGGGTCGATCTCAAACCTAACAGCCGTATTCGCCAAGCCACATCGCCCGGAAAAAGCATCTAAAAGCAAGTCAAAATGCTGTAGGTGCAAGTTTAATAGCTGCAGTGAGATCGTGGAAGGAGCGTCTGATACAACATGCGAAAAACACTGCTTTCTCCAACAGACAGCAGCAGCGCCGGCCAGGGGTATGAGAGGCTGGACCTGGCGCAAGCGGCTCGGGTCGAAGTCAGTTCAGAGGCCGAAGGTTACCCCGTCGAGGGGGCGCTGCTGAAGGATGTGCAAGGCGGCTGGCGGGCCAGCGAGCCTGGCATTCAGACCATTCGCCTGCTTTTCGATCACCCGCAGACAATTCGGGTGGTTCGGCTGGTTTTCAAAGAAAACGAGTTTGCCCGGACTCAGGAGTTCGTGCTGCGATGGCTGCCGCGGGGGACATCGGCCTGGAAAGATGTCGTCCGACAACAGTGGAACTTCAGTCCACCGATTACCGAGATCGAATGCGAAGAATACAATGTAGACCTTCCGTCAGCCGCCGGGCTTGAGCTGAGCGTTCGCCCTGACATCAGCGGAGGAGAGACTCGGGCTTCACTGGAGAGTCTACAGTTGTGGATACGTCCATAAATCAATCCATATGCCTCGCCACGGCGGCAGGAGACTCTGTTTGGCACAGCCCACTGGACTGAGACACTCGTAATTGGCACACCTTTGCAGGGAAAGGAACTGCGAGTGGCAAAGAAGCGAGCAATCGGGCGTTACCCCAAAGCTTTTCGCAAGATGGCAGTGGAGCGGTGGAAGAGTTGCGACAACATTGTCGCACTGGCCCAGGAACTCGGCGTGCACCGACGAACGCTTTACAAATGGCGTGATCAGTTGGAACCGGTGGAAGATGGCGAAGGAGAACCGGCCAACCTGCGAGAGCGAGAGCTGCGACGACAAGTCACGCAGTTAAAGCAACTGGTGGCTGACAAGACGCTGGAGGCCGGATTTTTTCAAAGGTGCCTTGCAAAAAGTCGAGGCTCGACGCCAGAGCAGAGCAACACTGGCGGGACGGCATCTACGAACAGATTCGAGAAGTGATGCCGCTGCAAGGCAGGCTGAGTATCGAGCGGATGTGTCGCCTGACTGGGGTCAGTCGGGCTGGTTTCTATCGTTGCCTGCAACAACAGGTGCCGGTGGAAGAGGACATGGAAGTGCGGTCAGCGATTCAGCAGATCGCGGTCGAGCACCGGCGGC
>Ga0306922_10000239_pt1 | contig 43095 bp, 36 predicted proteins | sample sta12Cox44000082_FD_203758 | JGI IMG/M metagenome (GOLD analysis project Ga0306922, IMG submission 203758) | Lab enrichment of tropical soil microbial communities from Luquillo Experimental Forest, Puerto Rico - statoxic.12C.oxic.44.000.082 (v2)... | ecosystem: Environmental > Terrestrial >... | reverse complement strand
TCGAGAGGCAAATCCCCCAATGAGTGCCAAAACTCCATCACCGATGATCGCTACACCCGGTTTTCCAGCCCAGCCCCGTGGGCAGCATTGCTATGATGAGCCCTGCCTCCGGTGCAGAGGCCCGAATGTATCGTCATCAACGACACATAACCGAGGCGGCGAAGTGACTCGCGTGGGGAAAATGAGGATCGTCGTTTGGAACTGTCGAATGGGATTCGTAAAGAAGCGTGCTGTGCTCTACGCGCTGAAACCGGACATTGCCGTTATCCCAGAGTGCTCGCAGGACGCGATCAAGCTCTGCTCTGATGAGGGATACACAGGCTGCTGGTGGGGCGACAAAAAGAACAAAGGACTCGCAGTGATTGCCTCAAAGCCGTGGACTCTCGAAGTGGGTAGACCTCCGACACAGAAGTGGATCGCCCCAGTCAAGCTAATAGGTGCTACCAACTTTCTCCTGCTTGCCGTTTGGGCTTGCCCAGTTGGTCAAGTGAAGGAACTCAACTACATCGGGCAGGTCTTCGAGGCTATCAAGAGGCACAATGGCTGGTTCAGCGACGGATTGCCGACTGTGATTTGCGGAGACTTCAACAGCAACGCGATTTTCGACCACGGAAGAAAGAAAAGGAACCACACGGCAGTTGTGACGATGCTGGAGCAGCGGAGCCTTCTTAGCGCGTATCACACTTTCTTTTCAGAAGAACAGGGCGAGGAAACCAGACCGACCCACTATTTCTGGTACCGGAAATCAAGACCGTTTCACATCGACTACGTTTTCTTGCCCAGCAAGTGGATTCCTTCCGCAAAAGTCACCGTAGGCACGTACCGGAAATGGCGACCGCTAAGCGACCACGTGCCGCTCATCGTTGACTTCTCTCCGCAGGCATGAGTTCGGTCTATTCCAGCAGCGCTATCACGATGCTGACCCACTCTGCATCGACCGGCTCCCGGCAAGTGGGCTTGCCAGCGCGGTTATACCAGTAGGCGGCGTTGCTCTGGTCGCCTTCCTTGCGGTGCAGATAGGCATGCACCCACGATCCCTCGATGCCCTCGTCCTGCTGGGCGGACTCGTGCGCCCGCTTCCAATCGCCCTTCGCATCCCACCACAGCCCAGCGAGCGCGAGACTGAGGCCCGTAGGCGGTTCGGTCGGGGTTAGCGATTGGCGAAATTCATCTAAAGTCATGCTGATTTTGTGTGTTGTTAGTCCGCAAAGAGCCCAGCCGGGTGCACAACATCCTGTGCCCCGGATTTGTGTCCAATGTCCTTGTTGGCGGTTTTTCTGCCTTCAGCTCTTGGGCCTTCTATGGGTCAGGGGCTTCTGTCGAATTGTCACAGGTTTCAGAACGGATTCTCATCGCCTTCGATTTTCGGCTCTACTGATGCAAGCGCGGGTCGGAAACCAAGGGGCATGCAATACGTACGAGCAACTTGTATGCTCGCAAAGTTTGACAATTTGCCCTCCGAGAATATGAGCTGGCATGCGAAGGCGAGACACCAGAAGATGAATTCGAAATAGAACAGGTCCTTCCTCAAACTCGGGCGTCTGCCAGGGGTCAAGTGAGTCCGGGAATTGGGTCCAAGTGTCCGGCTTCGTCTAATTGACGAGTGGAACAAATACTACTGGCGCGGAGCGGTTTGGCCCGTCGACTTGATTAACAAAGAAGGAAGTTCGGAGGCAACTTTCAGGTCCACAAGAAGGTCCAACCGATGCTCGAGTTGCAGGAATTTGGCAAGGGTCAAAGATGAAAGACCGGCTTTCTGGAATTCTTCGGCGTACTTCTTCTTAACGTCAGTACGACGGGACTCGAAGTCGAGGCTTTGATCGATAATGGCCTTTGCGTCCGCATCGGTCATCGAAACAAATTTGTCGCTATAAGATTTGATCAACGCCAGTCGCTGATCATTGATCTTCGTGATATCGGCTTCGTATTTCCGGTACACCGGCCAGAATATTTTGCTCTCCTGATCGTTGAACTGCATCGCGTCGGTGATGATGGCTACCTTGTCCGCTCTCACGTCTGCTCGGAGCTTCTCGATGTAGGAGTCGAGGTTCCCTTCACTGCTTTGAGCGGCCGAAACATTGGAAGAGACGCAAAGCGAAAGCAGAACTGCCGCGAACAGGATTCTCACTTTCATCTCATTCATCCTTTCGAAGTAAGGGCCCGACCTCGTTCGGATTCTTGAACGGCCCGAAAACCTTCGATACTGGCAGTCGTGCCAGTTACTTGGTGGCCTAGAACCTATCGCACCGGCGGTTCCCTGCCACGGAGCTCGGCATCACACAAGATGCCTTAGCCCCGCGTTTTCGAATGGCACCGGTTCTGCGGTGGAATCGGCTCCGGATCGGGCGGGGGCGTGGCAACGGAACAGGCCCAGGCATCGGAGAGGGGCATGGAAGCGGGATCGGAGGGGGTGTCTTTCCCGTGGGTGGTGGTGTGCGGGCGCCAAAACCCATTTCTACCCCTGATCCTCTTTATAGCGATGATCGTTGGCCCGGACGGGAAACCCTATGACATTCGCGTGCAATGAGGGCTGGGGATGGGTCTTGATCAGAAAGCGATGGAGGCCGCGCGCAACTGCCGGTCGAACCCGCCACGAAAGACGGCCGGCCCGTGGCCGTACAGATCAACGTCGAGGTCAGCTTTGAACTCTACTGAATAATGCGAGCGCGTTGCCAAAGCATTGGAGACCCTTGCCTTCCGGCACGTGTAACATCCATCAAGGTTTGCTTCCTCGTCCTGACATGTGCAGGGTGTACTCTTTGTCCTCCGGCAAACGCCCATCCACTCTTACGATCTTCACCGAGCGATCCACCTCTTCCGCGCGGAGGTAGCCAATCGCGCCTGGGACGTTGAACACGAACTTCAGCACCTCGGAGGGCGTAGCCATGGTCTTGGGAGATGCGGAAATCGCGCCTGTGAATACGCCCTGGACAAAGTGCTGGTTCAGGTCTTTCTCGTTCATGCCGTAAATTTCCCGCAGGATCGCCTTACGCTCTGGTTGAGCGGGATCCATCATGACCAGCGTGATCCGGCGGCCGTTGGGCCAATGGCTGCGCTCTCCAAGAAATATCTTGCGCAGCTCTGGCATGGGGAGGTTTTCGACGGGATTGGACTGGTTGACCACAATCGCAACGCTGGGCTCTGCCGCGGGGGCCGCCATCGCCCCAGCCGGCATCAACCGGGGCGCAGTCACCAACGCCCATGACGCGCCAGCGAGGATCAACAGCGCGATCGCCGCGCGCCTGACCAGCCAAGCTGGCTGACCGGGCTGTGGCGTGCCCCCGAAAGCTCTGGATGTCCTTTGCCGCACGGCCGTTCCTCTCACCTTGTTATTCTCACCCGGCGCCTGCTGAATGTCACAAGCTGGCCGCGCCGGTATGTGTCGGTCACCATGTGCGCCATGATGACTTGACATATCTAGAAAGTAAACGCCAATTGCGCGCCGAGTGCGTTGTAGGACTGCAGATGTCGCCGCCAATTTCGATCGTATTGCAGCTTGAGGGCCACAGATTCGCTGGCGTCATAACGCAGTCCCGCGGATGGACCATGCATCAATCCCAGCTGAGGAAATACCGGTTCCTGATCCGACCCATTGACATACTGGTAGCGGAAATAGGGCCGGTAGGAACCGAAGCGCTTGGAAATCTGCGTGTAAAAGCCCGGAGTGTGGAAGGCGTGGCCTCCCTCAACCGCGTGGCGGATGTCGAGCCCTTCGTTCAGCCATTCAAAGTCCGGCCGCTCCAACACAACATAAGCGGCTGAAATGATTTCTCCAATGTTGGGTTGGTTAATCGGCGTCAGGTGGTCGTGATAGATCGAGAAGCCGGCTTGTAACCCGCGAACGGAATCAGGCTTTGCGTACACGGCAAGGTTGACTGCCTTCCCATTGTTGTCATCTACAACATTTTGCACCGCCTCTGCGCCGGGGAAGCGGGATGCGCGCCCATTCCCGATCTCTGCCACGTAGTGCAAGCCGAGTCGTCCGGAGGGGATCAGTCCCGACGCCGAAATGCCCACGTTGTGGATGGGAAGAATTCCGCCGTTGTCCTCGAACTGGAACAGGAAGGGCCGCCCGAGCGCGGTTTGCAGCCAGGTGCTGTGGTGATAGGCAGTGTTGTACCAGCCGATCGCGGTGTGATAACGGCCGACGGCAACGTTGAAATAGTCGTTCAGCGAATACTGCAGCAGCAGGCGCTCTACATCCACGCCAAAGCTGTTGGTCTGCGAATCGGCCTCAAAAACGATCTCGCTCAGCAGGTTGAACTTGTCTGACATGTTGGAAGTCACAAACAAGTCGAGCTGACCCAGGCTGAATGAAGTGGTGTTTCCCTTGAGATTGCTGCCTCGAAAGTCGACATCCCCGAAGCCACGGATCTTCAGCAGGGTGCGGCCCATGTCCATTTGCTCGCCCGCGGCTCGCGTCATCGCGGCCTCGGCTTCGACCTCGGCGGGGGCGGTCGGCTCAGCCTCAGGCTGGGGTTTGGTTACGGCCTGACCCGATTCCACCTTGGACATGCGCTCTTCCAGTTCGGCGACCCGCTTGAGAAGAAGCTGGATGGTTTGCTTGTCAGAGTCGGGGTTTTCGCTGGTCTGCTGTGCAGTAATCAGAGACGGAAACAAGAGGGAAGGGAGCAGCAGTCCGAACGCAGCCAATGCAAGCGCCCTCTGCACGATGATGGTCGGGGCTGGGCCGGCACTCGATTCACGACACCCGTGGATCCCAGGTATACCTTGAGGGGGGACCGCTTGCCTGACGTCTCTTGCTGTGACCCCGGATACCTGCATGACTGCCTCCTGTGTGTGAGCTCGCTGCCGAGCTTGGTCTGCAAAGCGTATAGCCGGAAGAAACTTGATCCGGGGGGTGCTCCCGGATCGAGAAAGCAGGATTTTGAAGCGACCTTGCGCTAAAGAGCCAGGGGTCCACCCGGGTGACGACCTGAATTAAATCGGAATAAGACCCGCCAGATTCACTGGCAACCCAGCACGCCCGCAGAATCCAGGCGACAAGCGCGGCCGACTCCCACAGAATTACTGCGCAGACTCTCGGATCAGCACGACGTCGGAGTCCGTGTGTCCTCGTAGCAAGACGAGGCTTTTCCCATCGGGCGACCAGTGAAACGCGGAAATCTGCTCCGACGTGAACGACGTCACTTGCTTCCCGGCTGACCTGTCGATTGGCTGGACCCAAAGATTGTCGACCCCGTTTTCGCGGATGGGATAAGCCACCGCCTTGCCCTCCGGGCTGAAGCTGATTCCGCCGCTGGAGATGCGTTCGTCCGTATCGAACAATTGCGGAGCCGGGCCCGTGGCTGAGATGTCCAGTAGAGTAAGTTTGTATTGGGGATAGGGATCTTCAGGGGTCGGAACGGTCGCCAGCACGTAGGCCAGAGTCTTCCCATCCGACGATATATTTAAGGCAGTACCGGCCGGAACGGTGCGGGGAACCAGACTCCCTGGAACAAGCTCGGCCTTTCCTGTGCCCTCCAGCGATTTCCGCCAGAGTTGTTGCAGCTCCACGTTCCAGTAGTAGACCCACTTCTCGTCGGGTGAGCAGACGGGACTGCGGTCGTCCTTCCCGTCAGTCAACTTCACGGCGTTGGTTCCATCGCTGTTTGCCCGCCAGATGTTGGTCGAGTTCGTGCCGCCGTGAAATGCCCAGGAAAACACCAGCGAATGATTTCCGCAGCCATTGACTTCCACAATCGCCGCGTTTTCGTCGGCCAGCAAGCGGGTTGGCGCGGACTGGTCAAGACCCGTGCGGAGCAGGCGTGCCGAGTCAGTGAACACCAGGCTCCCGTCCGCGATCCAGTCGAACGAATACACCGATTGGCCTTGCGGAAGGAGCGTGCTCACCTCAGAGTTCTGGCCAGCACGGACTGGTTGCAAATACAGGTTCTGCGCGCGCTTGGTCTGCACGGTGGCCAGGGTTTTCCCGTCGGAAGAAATGGTGAGCGTCGTGTAGCTGTTGGTGTCGCGGGTGATCGGCAGAAACGCTCCGCGGCCTTCGCGAATGAGGCCGATCTGCGAGCGCTGGAAATAGTCGTGTCCTTTTTGCGAATACAGTGCGAGGATTTCTCCGCTTTGGGGCAACCAAACAAAATCGGTGCTGACCTTGTCGTCGAAAGTGGCGAAGGACTCGACCTTCCCGCTGCTCACGTCGACCAGGCCAATTCCGCCCAGGGCTTTTCCCGGCCGCAACTGGCGAAAGGCGATCTGGCTCCCATCGGGGGACCACGCAACCGAGGCAGGGACATCGGAAGCCGGGGCCGCCGTCTGCAGAGCCTTCTCGTCGGTTCCATCCAGGGCGACTGTCAGCAATTCATACTTGCCGGCCTGCGGCGCGTTGGCGCGCGCGAAGGCAATGCGCTTGCCATCCGGCGAAAAGGTAATATCGCTGTCGATGCCCCGGGCGACAGTCTGCGGAACGCCGCCCAGGACTGGAGCGCGATACAGATCGAAGTTCGTGTTGGTCGCGTCGACCGCCTTGATGAAGTACAGGTAGTTTCCATCGGGCGAAAAGGCGAGATCTTTGTAGGAGGTCGGGGAGGGGGCAACCACTTGGGTATCGCTCGAGGTGGGCAGATTCCGCAGCCACAGACTCTGCAGTCCTTTCTCGTTCATCACGGTCAGGATGTACCGCGCGTCGGTCGAGATCGCAGTCAACGCTGCTTTGCCCGAAGTCGTGACCTGCGTAATGCCAAAGATCTGGAACCGTGCGGGTCGCGTGCGCAGCATCGTGTACGCCCCGAATGCCGCAATCGCCAGCACCACCAACGCTGCCAAACCAAGACCCGACGCAGCCACTTTGTGCTGCTTGACCACCGCGAACACGGCGGAACTGTCGCTTGGCAGGCTGGCGGAAGGGGCATGCGCAGAGGGCGCTGAAGAAGCGCTTGGCAAGGTGTCTGCGGGCGACGGCCCCGCAAAGCCGGCAGATGCTTGTCCTCCCGAGCTTGAACTGAATTCTCGCTTCAGCCTGCGAAGATCGGCTCGCATCTCGGAAGCGACCTGGTAACGCAGATCGCGGTCCTTCTCCAACGCCTTGCTGATGATCTCTTCCAGCTTTGGCGGCATGTCGGGATTCAAGCGCAGGGGACGCAGTGGGGGGCGGTTCAGGATCCCGTCAAAGACGGTGGCGGTGGTATCGCCGCGGAAGGGCGGAGTCCCGGTAGCCATCTCGTAGAGCACGACCCCAAAGGAAAACAGGTCGGTACGAGCATCCAGTTCCTTGCCCTTAGCCTGCTCGGGAGACATATATGCTGCTGTTCCAACCGTTGCACCGGGATTGGTGAGGTGGTCGATGTTCTCACCGGCGGTGGGTTCCGCGGTCATGGTCTTTTCTGTGACAGCGGTGGGCGTCAGCTTGGCCAGCCCGAAATCGAGCACTTTGGCGAGCCCGCGCTTGGTCACGAAAATATTTGCTGGCTTGATGTCACGGTGGACGATGCCCTCGCTGTGCGCAGCGTCGAGGGCGTCGGCAATGTCGATGGCCAGGGTCAGCAGGCGCTCGTTCTCAACCGGCCGGCCGGTAATCATGTGCTTAAGGGTTGTGCCGTCCAGATACTCCATGGCGATGAAGGCTTGCCCCTCATGATCGCCGATGTCGTAGATGGTGCAGATGTTTGGATGATTTAGGGCGGAAGCGGCACGGGCCTCCCGCTGGAAGCGAGCCAGCGCCTGCGCGTCGCGGCACATGTCCGGGGGAAGGAACTTCAGGGCTACGAAGCGATGCAAGCGGGTGTCGAGCGCCTTGTACACCACACCCATTCCGCCGCCGCCGAGCCGCTCGACGATCTTGTAATGCGAAATGGTTTGGTTGAGCAAAGTGGCTTTCCCTGGAAATGGGGCCGCCCGGTGGTCGCCGCACATCTTAGGGGGCGGTTTCGCGGAAGTCAACGGCCCCCGCACGGCGACCGACTTTTGATTGTTTTCCCTTCCCGAGCGGAGCAGAATATGTCTGTCGGGTCAGGCGCGCGTTGAAGGCCGGATAACCTCCCCGTAGTCCACACGTCTCATGCTAAGCCTTCGATGCGAGGGGGTGATCCCATGTTCCTTCCCTTAAGCAATCCCTCGAAACTGGTCATTCCGCTTTTCCTGGGTCTGGCGTTTTGCCCGACTCTTGCCTTTGGCCAAAGCGACAGCGGCGTTGAATCAGGGACCAACTTCACGGGAGAAGTGCGCTACGAGAACAACAGTCCTGCTCAATTCGTCCAGGTTGAGTTGTGGACCGATGGAGAAAGCAGCTGGCGCACCATCACTACAACTGATCGGATGGGCAGGTTTCGCGCTGGAGCCCCGTGCATGGTGGTGCAATACAAGATCGAGGCCCACGGATATCAGCCTGTTTGGGGCCGGGTTGACATGAGCATGCAGCCCTGTCGGACGAGCGAGTGGATTACTCTGAGACCAAAGGGGAACCTGGTCTCCGTGCCAAAGGATACTCCGGGAACGGGCGTTCTCGATGGACGCATTGCCGCGATTCCACCAGAGGCAAAAACGGAATTCGAGGCGGGGCAGAACGCGATCAATACCGACGATTTCTCGGGCGCCATTCCCCACCTGCAAAAGGCGATCGAGCTCTATCCGCGATACGCGGAAGCTTACCAATTGCTCGCTGTGGCGCAGTTGCAAATGAACCAGGGATCACAGGCAGAGGCCTCGCTCCTGAAAGGGCTCGAGATCGAAGACCGGATGCCGCGAGCCCAGTACTTGCTGGGTGTGCTCTATGCCAAAACGAACCGGGCCAATCTCGCCGAAAAACCTCTGACCCGCTTCGCTGAGCTGGAGCCAGCAAACCCCGACGCGCATCTTGAACTGGCGAAAGTGGATTTCGCCCTGGACAAATTTTCCGAGGCGGAGTCGCAGGCGCGCACGGCAATTGAACGGAAAGAGACAAACCCCGGCGTCTACATCGTCTTGGGATATTCCCTGCTGCGCGAGAAGAAAGCTGACGCGGCCCGGCGCGCCTTTGAGCAGTTTCTCAAGCTTGAGCCGCGCAGCCCGATGACAGCTGATGTGAAGACCGTGATTGCCCAGATCGATCAGCACGCCCGGCGATAGAGGAGGGGGGTTACCTTCCCAGGGACGGATCCGGACGGGTCGCCACGTCAAGGTCCACGAACAGCCTGTCCCTCTCCAAGTCGGCCGGATAGCAGTTTCCGTCTCGCGAATAGTTCTTCGGACAGCCACGTGCCACATCGCGGCGCTTCGGCGATTGCGCATACTGCCAGACTTCGGCAAAGGAAGTCCCGCTCTCGGCGGCCAGCGGAGCCTTTCTAGGAGCGATGCAGCCCGGCGACGGTGGGCAGGCGTCGTTCGTGACCCAGTACAGAATCTGCCGTTCGCCCGCGCTCTGGCGCAGGTCGGTAGCGGTGGTTATGTTCCCGGCGCCATCCGTGACGTCAATTCCCGAGCAATAGATTCCGGCGCGAAATCCGGCTGCAGTGACACCCTCAACCCACGCGTAGATGTAGGCTTTTTGCTCCGGCAGCATCCGGCCGCCTTCTTCCTGGTCGAGAAAAATGACAGCGTGCGGAGGGAAGCCCTCGCGTCGGGCGGCCTCTGCCGCGGCCTTCGCATCGAGCCCTCCCAGATCTCTCGCATCTGACGCCTTCTTCAGTTCGGCGTCCAAGCGCCCGTTGAATAGCACCAGGAATCCGAAACCCGCTTCCCGCAACCGCTCCCGCTTGCCGATCCACGTGTTTCGGTTCGCGCCGGGGGGAACATTCAGCCAGTAGCCAGAAAAAGAGAACGTCTTTCTCAACGTCGGAAGATGCGCGTCGCCCGGATATTCGTTGCGATCAAAGCCGAGGTACGATTGCTCCCGAGGCGAGCCGGCGGCCTGGCCCGCAACTGAGGCCGCGCACGCGACTAAAATCACCGCAAGAGTCGGTGGGCGAAGGCAAGTCATCATGGTCGGTTGGCGGCCCGGGCGGGCGCGCCCCATCTTATCGAACCCAGCTCACCGTATATAAGTCGGAAAGGTTCATGCGGTAATCGAAAGCAAAGCGGTTCGAGGATGCCCGCGCGGCTTCTGGGCGCGGATGTCCACGTTTCGGAGTTTTGCTATAGTTAAGGCCCGTCCGAGGGGGTAGTCCCAATGAAGTATCCGGCCCTCGCTCTCGCAGCGGTTCTCCTGCTTGCCGCGTTCGCGGTCGCCCAGAAATCTGAAGAAGGCATTCATGCGCCGGATGGCGGCGTGATGGAGCAGTTCAACAGCATTCTGCTGCCGGCTGTTCCGCACGCCCCTTTCACCAGCGTCGTCACGGCGGAATGGACCAGGGTGCTCGAGGATGGCACGAATATCACTGTGCACAATCGGCGCCTCGTGGTTCGCGACAGCGCCGGACGCATTTATCAGGAACGCCGTCGCCTGATTCCGATCGACTCCAACGCGGAACCGGACCTGCAGCGCATCGAGATCAGCGATCCCGCCGCGCGCAAGAAGTACTTCTGTCGCCCGGAAACACACGAGTGCATCCTGCGAGACTATTCCTCTCCGGAAAATGTCTCCCAGCAGCCCATCGGTGAGCAGGAAGACAAATTCGGCACGCTCACCACGGAAGACCTGGGCAAGAACTTCGTGAATGGCGTGGAGGCCATCGGAACACGCGAGACCCGCATCGTGAACGCGGGCGCGATCGGCAACGACCATGCGATCTCATTTGTAAAGGAGATCTGGTTCTCGCCCCGGCTCGGAATCAATGTCGCGGTGAAGCGCGTCGATCCCCGGCACGGAACGCAGATCCTCAACGCCACCGAAATCACGCAAGCAGAGCCCACTTCGAATTATTTCGAGCTGCCCGCCGGCTATACGGTGGTCGATCTGCGCTCGGTAACGGTGGAGCGTGCTCAGGGGCTTTCTCCTCCGCGCAAGCAGTAGCTTTTAGCGTGGAGTGGCACACCCGAAAGTTCCCGCGAACTACACAGAGCGTTCCCTTCGAAATGCGGTTTCTCAGGTAACTCGTGCCCACCGATGACCGCCGACACGACTTTCTATCGCGACCTCGCTTACGTCTTTGGAGCCGCCGTGGTCGGTGGCGCCGCTGCGCGCGCCCTACGCCAACCGATGATTCTCGGATATGTGATCGGCGGAATCCTAGTCGGGCCCTTTACCCCCGGCCTGACTGTCTCTGACGTACACGAATTCGAATTGCTCGCGGAAGTCGGCGTCATTCTCCTGATGTATTCCATCGGCCTGGAGTTCTCCTTCAGCGACTTGCTGCAGGTGAAATGGGTCGCTCTGCTCGGTGCACCGCTAGGCATCCTGCTCTCGATCGCGCTTGGCCTAGGTGCCGGCGCGCTTCTCGCATGGAGCTGGCAGCAAGGCGTAGCGGTTGGCGCCATCATCTCGGTGGCAAGCACGATGGTGTTGTCCCGGTTTCTTACCGAGCGCGGTGAACTCCGCTCGCAATCGGGACAAGTGATGATCGCCATCACCCTGGTGGAAGACCTGGCGGTGGTGATCCTCACCGTGCTTCTGCCGTCCCTCACTGATCTCAGGTCCGATCGATTGCTCAATCTGGGCGCTGCGCTCGGCAAGGCTCTGCTGCTGCTGATTCCTGTGGCTTTTATCGCCCACAAACTGCTTCCTCCCCTCATGCGCCGGGTTGTGAAGGCCGCGAATCCCGAGTTCTTCGTCCTGGTGGCGCTGGCCCTGGGATTCGTTACCGCCGCCGTCACCGAGGCGATCGGCCTTTCGCTCGCGCTGGGGGCGTTTCTCGCTGGATTGCTGGTGAGCGAATCCAACGCCGGGCACGAAACCCTGCAGCATCTGCTGCCGCTGCGCGATGCCTTCGTCGCGATGTTCTTCGTGACCATGGGAATCCTGGTCAATCCACGAGTTCTTGTATCCCAGCCGTCTTTGCTGTTCGTGATTGTGGCCCTGGTCGTGGTGGGGAAGTTTGTGATCTGGGTGCTGGTCGTGAAACTGTTCCGCTACTCGACCAGCACCGCCCTGCTGGTGGGCCTGGGACTGACGCAGATCGGCGAGTTTTCTTACGTCCTGGTGCGAGTAGCTCGCGATGCGCATATCGTCGGCGACGACATGTACAACGCCACCTTGGCCGCGTCGGTGGTCACGATTCTGATCAATGGCTTGCTATTGAAATTGGCGGGGAGCTTGGGAAGGCGCAGACAAGAATGACGGAACAGCAAAAATCAATCACAACATGGGCTGTACGATTGGAGTTCAAGACCTGAAATGGACTCCCGCGATTCCCGCAATTGTGAGCGGGAAGATTGAGAATCTCAGTGGCGGTTCTCTCGAAGTACAGCTTCAGCCGATTTTGTACCTCTCGTGCAAAACGCCCAGTGCAGAACGCGATAAGTACTGGGCTCCAGTCGATTTATTTGGGGACCGACCTCTCCTCACGGATGAGCGGCCCCTGGACCAAAAGGGCGAAGTCGTAGCCATCAAGCCAATTCCTGTCAAACTCACATTCAAAAAAGCTGAAGCGGTTGAGTTTTCGTTTCGATGCCGGCACATTCTCTGGGACAGGGAAATCAGTTCGAATTGGCCTTCAGGAGAGCAGTTGGTTCTTGAACGGAAGGCGGTAAGAGCAAGTCTGCCAGGGTGATGGTCTTTGTCGGATCGGAACCGCCGGCGGGGAGGCCATAACTGTCGACGTCGCGCGGTTTCACTTGGCCCAACGACGAGCGACCAACGACTGTTCCAGGCCACTAGCTGAAGACTGACGACCAGCGACTCCCCCCTGAATCTCGCCCCTTCCCGGCCGCATCCGTTATCCTAGTAGCGATTCTTATGGCCACGCGAAATCCTAAAACTTCCGCTCCGGCCTCGGCTGGAGTCCTCGATGCGCCCAACCCGGAACGCGAACGCATCTTCGATATGTTCCGTCACTGGGGATACCTCGAAGCCGACCTCGACCCGCTCGGCATGCTCCGGTCTCGCCCGCAAACCGAACTTCAGATCGAGGGCGAATTCGCCCGCGAAGCCCGGCACTTCTATTGCGGCACCATCGGCGTCGAGTTCATGCACATCACCGACCCCGAGCGCCGGCGCTGGATCCAGGAGCGCATGGAGACCGAGCCTGACTCCGTGGACCAGGAGCGCGTTCTCGATTTGCTGATCCGCGCCGACATTTTCGAGCAGGTTCTGCAGCAGCGCTATCTCGGCACGAAGCGTTTCTCGCTCGAAGGCAATACCGCGCTTCTTCCGCTTGTCGACGAGATCCTCGACGGTGCCGCACAGCGTGGGGCCATCAACCTGGTCATGGGCATGAGCCATCGCGGACGCCTGAACGTGTTGCTGCACGTCGCCCGCCGCACTCCCGAAGAAATCTTCGCTTCGTTTGAAGATGTCGACCCACGCAGCGTGCTGGGCTCGGGCGATGTGAAATATCACCTGGGCGCAACCGGCGAGTACATCACGCGCAGCGGAGGCAAGGTCAACATTCACCTGGTCTCGAACCCCAGCCACCTGGAAGCTGTCGATCCCGTCACCGTGGGCCGCACCCGCGCCAAACAGGACCGTTTCGGCGAAGGCGGACGCGAGAAATATCTGCCACTACTGGTACACGGCGATGCGGCCTTCGCCGGCCAGGGTATTTTTGCTGAGACCATGAATTACGCCGACCTGCCCGGCTACACCGCGGGCGGCACCGTGCACATCATCGTGAACAATCTGGTCGGATTCACGACGAACCATTCCGAGGAGCATTCCGAACGCTTCTCCGCCGATCTCGCGCGCCGCCAATCGATTCCCATCTTCCACGTCAACGCCGAAGACGTGGACGCCGTGGTTCGCATCGGCCGCATGGCGCTCGAATATCGCTACACGTTCGGCACCGACGTGGTTATCGACATGATCGGCTACCGCCGCCACGGCCATAGCGAGGTCGACGATCCCACCGTCACCCAGCCGCTGCTCTACAAGGCCATCAAGGAGCATCCGCAGCTCTGGGAGATCTACGCCGAAGATGCGGGCATCGCTGCCGAAGCGAAGGTTGCTGAAGTCAAGGCGCAATACGAAGAAGGTCAGAAGAACGCCAGTTCGATCACCAAAAAACCGACCATGCGCGATTTGCCCGGCTACTGGAACGGGTACTTCGGCGGGCGCTACAAGGCTGAATATGAAGCCGAGACGGGCCTCTCCGAGCCAGAACTCGCTGAACTGACTGAGCGGCTCACGACCTATCCCGAGGGCTTCCACATCCATGCCAAAGTGAAGAAGCTGCTCGACCAGCGTGCCGAAATGGGCGAGGGCAAGCGTGACGTCGACTACGCCATGGCCGAAGCGCTCGCGTTCGCAAGTCTCGTGAAAGCCGGCATCCCGATCCGCATGAGCGGACAGGACTCGCGGCGCGGCACGTTCAACCAGCGCCACTCTGTCCTCCTCGACATCGAGAACGAAACCGAATACGTCCCGCTGAAGAACATCACCCCCGGCCAGGCCCGCTGCGATATCTACAACTCGACGCTCTCAGAAGCGGGCGTCATGGGATTTGAATACGGCTACAGCCGCGACTATCCCGAGGCCCTGGTACTCTGGGAGGCGCAGTTCGGCGATTTCGCCAACGTGGCCCAAGCCGTGATCGATCAGTTCGTGTGCGCCGGAGAAGACAAGTGGGGACTGCTCTCTGGCCTGGTTCTGCTGCTGCCCCACGGCTACGAAGGCCAGGGACCAGAGCACTCCAGCGCTCGCATCGAGCGTTTCCTGCAACTGGCCGCGCGTGACAATTTCCAGATCTGCCAGCCTTCGAACGCCGCGCAATACTTCCATTTGCTGCGGCGCCAGGCGCTGCGCCACTGGCGCAAGCCGCTGGTTGTCTTCACGCCCAAGAGCATGCTGCGCCATCCCGACGCCTGCTCCCCGATCGCCGACTTCACGAACAGCCGGTTCCTCTCGATCGTTCCCGACAGCGGCGCCGTTGATGCTGCGCGCATCCTGGTCTGCACCGGAAAAATCGGCCACGAGCTGCGCGTCGAGCGGCAACGCCGCAAAGACATGAGTACGGCGATCGTCTTCGTCGACCAGATGTACCCGTTCCACGAAGCCGAACTGAAAGCCGCGATCGACCAGCACCCTGACGCCCGCGAAATCGTCTGGGTGCAGGAAGAGCCGGCCAACATGGGCGCGATGTTCTACATGATGCCGCGCCTGCGCCACGTTGCCGGGGAACGCGCCGTGCTTTCGGTGAAGCGCTCGCCCAGCCCTAGCCCGTCCACCGGATCCGCGGGAGCGCACGAGATGGAGCAGAAGACACTGATCACCCTGGCCTTCACGGGTGGGAAGGGATAAGCGCGGTTGTTTTTTTGATGCTAATGGAGCGACGGGCGTCCTCGCCCGGCGTGCCCGCATGAAGATCCTCCTCATCGGTGGCAACGGCTTCATCGGTTCGGCCCTGATCGCCGAACTCCACGATGCTGGCCACAACCTCGCCGTTCTGCATCGCCATCCTGAAGGCAGTTCTGTTCCGGCGGACATCCTCAAAATCGTTGGCGACCGGAACCGTCTTCCCGATTGCCAGAACGGGCTTCGCCGTTTCTCTCCGGACGTCATCGTCGACTTGATCCTCAGCTCCGGAGAGCAGGCACGACAACTGATCACTGTCGCACGCGGCTTCGTCGGTCGGGTTGTTGCGCTAAGCAGCATGGATGTCTATCGTGCGTGGGGCGTGGTGCGCGGGTCCGAACCCGGCCCCCTGGAGGGGCTGCCACTCACCGAGGAGTCGCCCCTGCGGACCACACGCCAGCTCTATTCGCCAGAGACCCTGAAGATGATGCGGAACATCTTCACCTGGGTCGACGAAGACTACGACAAGATCGCGGTCGAGGAAGCCATCCTGGGAGAGTCCGCACTCCCGGGAACCGTTCTGCGCCTGCCGATGGTCTACGGCCCGGGCGATCCCCTGCACCGGTTCTTCCCCTTGCTGAAACGCATTGCCGATGGAAGACCCGTGATCCTTTTTGCTGATGATCTTGCCGCCTGGCGCGGGCCGCGCGGATATGTGGGCAACGTTGCCCACGCGATTGCGCTCGCGGCTACCTCAAGTCAGGCCGCCGGCCGCATCTACAACGTTTGTAATGAGCCGTCGCTAACGGAACTCGCATGGCAGACGACCATCGCGCGGCACCTGAAGTGGCCGGGGAAATTCGTGGCGTTGCCTCGGGAGCGCACGCCCAAGCATCTGCTGCAGCCAGGCAATGCCCATCAGCACGTGGTCGTTTCGTCGGACCGCATTCGAAAAGAGTTGGGTTACTGCGAACCGGTCGGCATCGAAGAGTCCATCCGCAGGACCGTCGCCTGGGAGCAGCCAAACCCTCCGGCCACGTTCGATCCCCAGCAATTCGACTACGCGGCGGAAGACGCAGCCCTCACCGACGCCGCCTGAGAGTTTGCAGTCTTGCGGAATCTCCGGCCCAATTTGACATCCCATCCCGGAAGAGTACGCTGGCGCCCAAACTCTTCCTGGAGCTAGCCGATGCCCAATCGAAAAACTCAGCCGTTTGCGTTTCTGCTGATACTTCTTTCCACCCTCTCTTCGCTCAGCCAGACATCTGCTAATCCGGCCTTCCCTCCCATCCCCATCGACGCCACCGAGGAACAAGTCCATCAGGCAGTCGCGCTGGTGCGCGCCGGGCTCAACTTAGCCCCTAAGACATGGCCGGAGGGTGCTCGCGTCGCGGTGTGCCTCAGCTTCGATGTCGACAACGAATTGCTCTGGCGCCGGAAGCCCGAACCGGTCCCGCTCTCCCAGGGTGAATACGGAGCAACGACCGCGTTGCCGCGCATTCTCGATCTGCTCGACCGCCACGCGGTCCCGGCTTCGTTCTACATTCCCGCCATAAGCGCGTCCCTTCATCCGAAAATGATCCAGGACATCCTGCAGCGAAAGCGCCACGAGATCGGCGTTCACGGCTGGATGCACGAAAATCTTGCCTCGGTCGAAGACGGAGCGAAAGAACAACAGTTGCTCACCCAGTCGATCGACTATCTCACGCGGGCCACCGGCAAGCGCCCCGTCGGGTTCCGCGCGCCCGCCTGGGAGTTCAGCCTGTACACGCTGGATCAGATTCGCAGGGCGGGATTCCTTTACGACAGCAGCTTCATGGCGATGGACGATCCCTACGAACTTGTGTCCAATGGGCAAAAGACTGGGCTCATCGAACTCCCGATCAACTGGATCGCAGACGACTATCCTTACTACGAGCCTGATTCCAGCGGCTCGCTGCCCGATCCTCAACTCGTCTTCGACGTTTACAAGGGAGAATTCGATGCGGCTTACGAGGAACACTCGCTGTTCATCCTCACGTTGCACCCACACATCAGCGGGCATCGTTCGCGGATTCAGGCGCTCGACCGTTTAATCGATTACATGAAGTCGAAGCCCGGCGTGTGGTTCGCCACACTGGAGCAGGTGGCCAACTACGTGAAGGCGCAGCAAGGCAAATCACTCGTCAACAAGATCTCCGACTGACCAGTTTGCTTTGCGCAACCGCAGGATCCCGGTTACTCTTGCCGTTCTCCCATGCCGGCTCGCCCATCCACACTTCGCATCGCCATCGATACCGGCGGCACCTTCACCGACTGTGTCTGGGTCGAGCGCGGTCGCATTCGCCTCCTGAAAGTCTTTTCCACCCCTGCCGACCCCGCGCAGGCGATCGCTGAGGCGGTCCGTCGAATTGCAGGGGAGGAGGCCATCACTCTTCTGCACGGCACAACCGTGGGTACCAACACGATCCTGCAACGCAAAGGCGCGCGGGTCGGACTCGTAACCACCGCCGGATTCGAAGATGCCATTGAAATCGGTCGCCAGGCCCGGCCCAGGCTCTACGATTTCTTCTTCGATCGCGTGGAACCGCTGGTCCCGGCAGACCTGCGATTCGGCATCAGGGAACGCACCGACAGCGAAGGCACAATTCTCGAATCGCCGAACGAGCAGGAGCTTGACGTACTGCTTGAGAACATCGGCGCTATGCGACCCGCGGCCCTCGCCCTTTCGCTTCTTTTCTCCTTCGCCAACCCGGCGAACGAACTGGCGGTCGAGCAGGCGCTCACAAAACTCCGTATCCCGCTCTCCGTCTCCCACAAAATCCTTCCCGAGTTCCGGGAATACGAGCGCGCCAGCACGGTCGTCGTGAACGCTTACCTGCACCCGGTCCTGCGGCGCTACCTCGAAAGCCTTGAACAGCGCCTGCTGCCGCGGAACTCCTCGGCCTCGCGCAAGAACTTCATCTTCGTCATGCAATCCAGTGGAGGCATCACAACGCTCGCCACCGCCGCGCGCGAACCCGTGCGCACCGTGCTCTCCGGGCCGGCCGGAGGCGTCGTCGGCGCCCTTGCCACTGCCCGCCTTAGCGGGCTCAACCGGATCATCTCCTTCGACATGGGCGGCACCTCCACCGACGCCTCCCTGGTCGATGGTGAAATCCAGGCAAGCAGCCAATCCGAGGTTGCCGGTCTGCCGCTTGGCGTGCCTATGCTCGACATTCACACCGTAGGTGCCGGCGGAGGGTCGCTCGCCCGCTTTGACGCCGCTGGCGCTCTGCGCGTCGGCCCGGAATCGGCCGGCGCTGATCCCGGCCCCATCTGCTACGGCCGCGGCATGCAGCCCACGGTTACTGATGCGAATTTACTTCTGGGCCGCCTGCAGCCGAATCGCTTTCTGGGGGGTAACTTCCCCCTCGACCTCGTACGCACCCGCCGCATAACAGTCGAATGGCTGAAGCAGCAGGGGTCTACGCTGGCACTCGAAGCATTTGCCAATGGCGTGATCCGTGTGGTGAACGCCACCATGGAGAAGGCCATCCGCGTCGTGTCGATCGAGCGCGGCCACGATCCGCGCCGCTTTGCGCTGGTCGCTTTCGGGGGGGCGGGAGGACTGCACGCCTGCGAACTCGCCAGCGGGCTCGGCATCCCTCGGGTCGTCATCCCGGCCAACCCAGGAGCGCTGTCGGCGCTTGGCATTCTGGTCAGCGACGTCATCAAGGACTACTCGCGCACGGTTCTGCGGCGCGCTTTGAGGAAGGTTCCCGTAACCGAACTGGAGCGCGAATTCCGCCAGCTCTCGCAACTTGCCCATGAAGCTTTTCGCTCCGAGGGCTGGAACGGTTCCATCCGGGAGCAGCGAAGCATCGATACTCGTTACCGCGGACAGGGCTACGAACTGTCGATCCCGTTCACGCGCAGGATCATCGGCGACTTTCACCGCGCGCACCAGCAAAGGTATGGATACAGCCATCCCGACCGGGAAATCGAACTCGTCACCCTGCGTCTGCGCGCTTCGGTGCGATCGCCCCAGGCAAGACTTGTGAAATCCAGCCGCCGCCACAGTCGTTCCGGAGCCGATGCCAGTTCTGCCGTTGAACGCGTCCCCGTTTTCTTCGATGGCAGCTACGCCCGCGCTCACCTCTACGAGCGGGATGCCCTGCGGGTCGGCAAGCGGTACTCAGGTCCCGCTGTGATCGCCGAGTACAGCGGGACCACGGTCGTTCCGCCGGGTGTGCCTTTCCAAATTGACCGGGCTGCCAATCTGCGGATCGACCTGCGTTGAAGCAGCCCGATTGCATCACGCACCGAATTGTTACAGTTCGGTTAAACCTTGGTCACAAAACGGCCGTTGGTCGCAATCTCCGCCCGCTGGCGCTAGGTTCCGACGAATCCTGCGGCTACAATATCTAGCGTGAAACCGTACATTTCGGTTGTGGAAGATGATCCGGATATTTCCCGGCTCGTTCGCCTTCATCTGGAAGGCGCAGGCTTCACGGTGAAGCTTTACCCCACCGGAAACGCAGTGCTCGCCGAGGCCGAAAGGCAGCGCCCGGCGCTGTTCATCCTCGACATCATGGTGCCAGGCAAAGACGGCCTGGAACTTTGCCGCCAGATTCGTCAGACGCAGACTCTGGCCATGATCCCGGTGATTTTCCTGACCGCCAAGAGCAGCGAGGCCGATCGCGTGCTGGGTCTCGAGCTCGGCGCCGATGACTACATCCCCAAGCCCTTCAGCCCGCGCGAACTGGTCGCGCGTGTAAAAGCTGTTCTTCGCCGCTTTGAGCGCCCGCTGGCTCCTGGCCCGGTGCGGGTCGCCGGCATCGAGATTGACCCGGTCGCCATGACGTTGCACGTCGAAGGCAAACTGGTCACCACCACGGCTACCGAGTTCCGCCTGCTTGATCACTTTGCTCGTCACCTGGGACGCGTTTTCACACGGGACCAACTCCTGGATTCGGTCTGGCGGGATACCTCGTACGTGACTCCTCGCTCGGTTGACGTCTACGTGCGGAGAATCCGCGAGAAGATTGAGCCCGACCCCGAGAATCCTCGCTATTTACGCACTGTGCGCGGAGCAGGCTATCGCTTCGAGGCTCCTAAGTGAGAAATCGCATCTTCTTTAAGATGCTGGCCGCCTCTGCGGTCGTGGTCCTGGTAACGGCCGTGACAATGGACATCACGATCCGCAGGATCTGGGAGAGTTCTCTGCGTGCTGAAATCCGCCGCGAACTGACGGCGAAGACGCGTCTACTCGCAAACCGCGTCGAAATCGACCAGAAGCACTCCTTGCAGGACGTCGCGGCGCAGGAGGCCCAGGCCGCCGGCGCGCGCGCAACCATCATCGACCCGAGCGGCAAAGTGCTGGCGGATTCCGAGGCTGATCCCAATACCATGGAGAATCACCGCACTCGCAAGGAGTTTGTTGCTGCCTTGGCGGGCAACATTGGCATGGATGAGCGGCGCAGCCACACCATTGGGGTCCCGTTCCTCTACGTTGCAGTTCCAGTCTCCGGTGGAGCGGTGCGGCTGGCGTATCCTCTGTCGGACATTGAAGCGGCCTCCCAACAAGTGCACCATGCCCTGCTTGTGGGTTCGGGCCTGGCGCTGGCGATCGTGATGCTGCTGGCCGTCATAGCCGCCCAGGGTACCGCGCGGCGGTTGCAACGTATCGTCGCTTTTGCCGAGCACGTCGCTGGCGGGGACCTGACGGCTCGCATTTCGGCCACTTCTGTCGATGAGATCGGGCAGGTGGCTACTTCCCTGGACAAGACCGCTCGCAAGCTGGAGCAAAGCTTTCAGGCTGTGCAGACGAGCCAGCGCCAGCTGGAAACTCTGCTGAACTCGATGCAGGATGCCGTCATCGCGATCGGGCCCGACGGCCGGGTGCAGTGGGCGAACCGCGGCATGGAGCGCCTCATCCCCCACCGGGCCCGGCTTCGCGCGCCGGTGGTCGAAACCATACGCGACCCCCAGTTCCTGGCTGCCGTTCGCGACGCCACGGATCGCCGCAAGATTGCCTCTGCACGCGCGGCCTCCATCGTGATCGGCCGCAGTTTCGATGTCACGGCCGCTCCCCTGCCCGGAGGAGGCGCCGTGGTCGTGCTGCGCGATCTCACCGAAACCGAACGAGTGGAAAAAACTCGTCGCGACTTCATTGCCAACGTCTCCCACGAACTGCGCACGCCGCTGACTTCGATCCAGGGGTACACCGAGACCCTGCTCGACAGCACGTCTGAGAATGGTCACGTCCGCGAATTTCTCGAGATCATTCGCAAGAATGCTGCGCGCATGTCGCGCCTTACCGAAGACCTGCTGACGTTGGCCCGTGTCGAGTCGGGCGAGACCCGCTTCGACGTTCAGCCCACCGCGCCCAGCGAACTGCTCAATGATGCTGTCGAGAGCTTTCAGGATCTGGCCCGCACCCAGGGCATCGAGATCACCATCGAGGAAACCGCCAATACTCCCGTAATCGCCGACCGCGAGGCCATCCACCAGGTGTTTTCCAACCTCATCGAAAACGCCATGAAGTACGCGGGCACCGGCAAGCGCATCCTCCTGGGCTCCCGGGATTTGGGTGCGACCGTTCAGTTCTACGTGCGCGATCTTGGCCCGGGCATCGCCTCCGAGCACCTTCCCCGCCTGTTCGAACGTTTCTATCGCGTCGACAAGGCCCGCTCCCGCGAATCCGGAGGCACGGGGCTCGGCCTTGCCATCGGCAAACACATCGTTCTGGCCCACCACGGTACAATTCGGGCGGAAAGCGAACTGAACCATGGGTCCACATTCCTGTTCACCCTGCCCGTCGAGCGGAGTGCGACAGAACCTGCGGCCCACGTTTCTTGAGCGCAGGCTGCACCATTTTCGCGGCAGAATTTACATCGTTTTAACCCTATGCCTGCGAAAACAACCTATCCTTCCTACTTGGTCATCCATCGACATAAGCGGGAAGAGAATCTTGATCGAGCCCTGAGTCCGTCGGCCCCGCGGCCCCGGAGGAGTGTCGGTATGAGCACTGCAATGGCGAAGAACCCCGAACCAGAGCCGGCCTATGGCCACCTCGTGCGGCTCACGGTGCAGGCCTGCCACGTTGCCAAAGAGGCTGCAGGCGCCGCGGCCGAAGGTATCGCCACCGGTTCAACGGCGCTGCTCAGTTCCATCCGTCAGCGGGAGAAAGAACTCGACAAGATCGACATGGAAATCGACGATGGCGTCACCGAAGCCATCACCCAGGTTCCCGCTGCGGAAGCGCGCGAACTGCTGGCCTGTATGAAGTTCATGATCGGCCTGGAGCGCATCGGCGACCTGTTGCTTAGCTTCGCCAACAGCGCACACGCGGCCGGCGGCCGCGTCGATCCTCAAGACGTTCGTGAACTCACGCAAATGGCCACGGTCCTCGAAAAGATGCTCACCGACGTGGGCGAATCCTTCTCCACCCGCGACGTCAAGAAAGCCATCGAAGTGTTACGCGCGGACGCCGAGATGGATCGCCTGCGCAACCTGATCTTCCTGCGGCATATAGAGAACCCCGAGAACCTCGCCCATCAGGCCAGCCTGCAAGTCATCTTCATGACTCAGTCGCTCGAGCGCGCCGGCGACCACACCAAGAACCTCGCCGAAGAAGTCTGCCACTTCGTAAGCGGCCACACCGTCCGCCACGTGCTCATGGCTTACGACAAGCCGATCGAGCAGATGTTCATCGAGTGGCTCCGCGCCAAAGACAGCCAAGAAAAGCAGTAGCTGACGGGTTAGACGAAGATCTCGTCAACGTAGCACCAGCGCCAGTCTTCCCCGGGCTCAAACGACTGCATGATCGGGTGTGTCGTTTGCTGGAAGTGGTGGGTGGCGTGCTTGTTTTTTGAGGAATCGCAGCAGCCTACGTGCCCGCACTCCAGACAAAGCCGCAAATGCACCCAGGTGTCACCCATCTCCAGGCATTCCTTGCAGCCTTTGCCGCTGGCAGTGACCTTCCTGATCTCTTTCTTGTGAATACAGTTCTTGGCCATGATTTCCCTCAGGATTCAATCTTTCGAGTGAGAGCGTCCCGGACCGCGGCGTCTGTCACCGACGTCTGGAACCACTGCGGGTAGAGCGGGCGTGGAGTGGTGAGTTTATCGAGTTCGGCCCCTTCCTCGCTGGAGAGAGAGAGAGTGCAAGCCCCTAGATTGTCTTCGAGTTGGCTGACTTTGCTGGCCCCCAGCAGAATCGAGCTGACATAAGGCTTGGCAAGGAGCCAAGCGAGCGCGATCTGTGCCACGGTCGCTTTATGATGCGAGGCGATCTCGCGCAACCGGTCGATCAGGTCGTAACCCATCTCACGATCGAACGGCAGAAAATCTACGCCACGCCCTTTGCCGCCGGTCGGATCCTGGCGCGTGTAGCGCCCCGAGAGGAATCCACTCGCTAACGGACTCCACACGACGATCCCAATCCCGGCGTCCTCACAGAACGGTGCAACCTCATACTCGAGATCACGGCCGACCAGCGAATAGTACATCTGAGCGGCGATGAAGGGCGAATATCCGCGCTGAATCTGAATTCCGAGAAACTTCGCAGCCTGCCATGCGGTGAAATTCGAGAAACCCACATAACGCACCAGTCCGCGTGTAACCAGGTTCTCGAGGGCGCGGGCCGATTCCTCAAACGGGGTATATGGATCGATGCGGTGGATCGACAGCACATCGATGTAATCGGTGCCCAGCCGCTGCAAGCAATTTTCGGCGGCATTCAGAATGTGCCGCATCGAACTGCCTGTGTTCGCGATCGGAGGTCCCGTGCGGAACCCGATTTTCGTGGAGAGAATCACATCTTTGCGGCGCGCGCCGAGGGCCTTGCCCAACATGACTTCGGACTGGCCATTCGCGTACATGTCGGCCGTGTCAAAGAAGTTGATGCCGGCATCGATGCTGCGCTGCACCAAAGCGTTGGCTTCTTCCTGTCCAGTTTTCCAGATGTTTCCCATCGGGCCCTCGTCATGCCCGAAGGTCATGACCCCAAACGCCAGGCGGGAGACCACAAGACCGCTGTTTCCCAGACGTGAATATTGCATGCCAGCTCTATCCCTAGATTGATACAGCGATTTCGACGCGGTTAAGTCGGGCGAGGATTCAAAAGTTGGCGGCGGCAATAAGAAAGCCGGCGGACGAGCGAGCCCGCCGCTCCAGCGACCTAGAGAGAGAATCAATTCCTACAAGCGTGCGCATTACTCCGGATGCTCTTCCAGAAAACGCTCCGCTTCGATGGCGGCCATGCAACCCGTTCCAGCTGCGGTGATGGCCTGACGGTAGCGGCGATCGGCGACATCGCCAGAGGTAAACACTCCCGGGACGCGCGTCAGCACGTAGTCAAGCGTCTTCAGATACCCGTCTTTGTCCATGTCGAGCTGGCCTTCGAACATCTTGGCGTTGGGTTCGTGGCCGATGCCGAGAAACAGGGCGCTGGTCGGGTATTCGTAGGTCTCGTTGGTCTTTACGTTGCGCAGCACCAGAGCGGTGACTTCTTTCTTGTGAATGTCGTGCACGTCCTCGACCACCGTGTCGGTAATGAAGTTGATCTTCGGATTGTTACGGGCGCGCTCGAGCATGATTTTCGAAGCGCGGAAACTGTCGCGCCGGTGAATGATGGTCACCTTGGTGGCAAAGCGCGTGAGGAAATTAGCTTCCTCCATCGCGGTATCGCCTCCTCCGATCACGACCACGTTCTTGCCAGAAAAGAAAAAGCCATCGCAGGTGGCGCAGGAGCTGACCCCGTGTCCGATGAGCTGTTGTTCGTGCGGCAGGCCCAGCCAGCGGGCTGACGCGCCACTGGCGATGATGAGCGTACGGGTCTCGATCTGGTGCTTGCCAATGTGCAGCTTGAAGGGGCGCTGGCTCAGGTCGGCGCTGGTGAGGTGCCCCAGCATGTATTCCGCGCCAAAGCGCTGCGCCTGCTTGCGCATGTTCTCGATCAGCTCGGGCCCTTGGATTCCATCGGGGAAGCCGGGGAAATTCTCAACGAGCGTGGTAATGGAGAGCTGCCCGCCGGGCTCATGGCCTTCGATGACGAGCGGCTTGAGGTTGGCGCGCGCCGTGTAAAGCGCAGCGGTATGCCCGGAGCAGCCCGAGCCGATAATCACGACGTTACGGAGGTCCATAGTGGCAGTTCGTTAGATTGTTGAAGTCCGAATTCGGTTCAAGGCCGGATGTGCGGACCGTGTCCGCGGCCGGGAAAGTGAAGCACGAAGACCGCAAACGATAGCCGCAACGATCGCCCGGATCAACTTGACGCCGAGCATCTTCAGTTGGCCTTGGATGCCGCGCTAGAGGGCTTCACGGCCGCCCGGCGATTGCTGGCGCGCGACTTTGCCCCAAGGGCTGCTGCATTTACCTTGGCCAATTCATCAGGCACCGTGCGGCGGGCATTCAGGAGCGAGCGATAGTTCGTCAGGATGGCCGAAGCGCTGGCGAACAGCGGTTCGTAGGCACTCTGATCCGGCGCAGGGCCACCCTCGCTGGCCGAGCACCGCGCCAGCACGACCGACGATTTTCCGAAGCGCTCCAGTTTCACGCGGCTCGCCGGAGTAGAGGAAGACAGCATGGCGGCAGGACTGGTCACCGACGAGGCGCTGTCTTCAATCGAAAGCTGCACCAGCTCCTTGGGATCGCGCACGTGCAGCACCAGAGTCTCAACCATGTTCTTACCGTCATTGCTGAACGAGTACTGCACCGTCGAGAACAGGGCCTGCAGCGAGAACTCGCGGCGCATGCGCACCCAACTGGCCACGGACGGCTCGTCCGAAAGCTGCGCGCTCTGACCCGCTTGCAGTAAGCCTGCAGACTCCGACAGGCTGGAGCGGCCGCGGGCTACCTCAAAGTCCTCCCTGAACAAAGGTTGCTTGGGGACACGGGCCAGCGCGGCGGAGATTTCCTTCTGCTCCTCGGACGAAGGCGTGCACACATTCAGGACGTTCACCTTGACCGGTGGCTGTTGAGCGAACAGCGCTGTCGCGATCGTCACGAGAAGGAGTGGGAGCGAAAATCGGGGGAGCACCAGGTCATTTTATCTGAAGCATGCGGCAGGAGCGAACCTGCAGGAAAAACGACCACGGCTGCGAATTTCATTAGAATTTGTGCATGGCAAATCTAACCCTGGTTTACGGAATGCGGCTGCTCCCATCGGATGAAGTCGTGGAAGTAGGCGACGCGACCGTGAAACTGAAAAACGGGCGCGACGCGCACGTCACCATGCACGTCATCGAAGGCAGCAAGGAAGAGATCGAGAAGCAGTTGAAGACCAGCCTGGCAGCGTTCTTCGATTTCTATCCGGAGATCTGAAGCGGTGCTGAAGTGCGGCCGCGAAGCCTTACGGCGCCGAGTATCCTGGCCCACGCAGCACTTTCCCCGGCAATTTCCCGGTCATCTTGCCCTGATCGATCACTGATACGCCGTTCACCAGCACGTATTCCATCCCCTGGGAAAGCTGATTCGGTTCCGCAAAAGTGGCCACGTCTTGGATCGTGGCTGGATCGAAGATCACGACATCAGCCCACATGCCTTCCTTCAGCACACCGCGATCGGTCAGGCGCATGCGCTGGGAGGGCAGCGCGGAAAACTTGCGGATCGTGTCCTCGAGCGTCAGTTTCTTTTCGTCTCGCACATACTTGCGCAGAATGCGCGGAAATGTGCCATAGGCGCGCGGGTGCGGATGCTCCTGACCGAGCAGGCCCTCGCTCGATGTTCCTTGCGAGTCGTTGCAGATGGAGACCCAGGGTTGTTCGAGGGCAAGCGATACGTCATCTTCTGACATCCCGAATACCGCCACCGACGTGAAGGCCTTGTCTTCGATGAGCAGGTCAAACAGAGCATCGATGGGATCCTTGTTCCAGAGTTTCGCCACTTCGGCCAGGGTCTTACCCTGGAGAGGGACGAGTTTGGGATTCTGCACGGCGCCAATCAGGACTGCTTCCGGCCCGGGGATCTCCTGCCATTCGTTGTCCCACTCCGTGGACGGCGCGAGCATGTCTTTGCGGATGCGGGCACGCATTGCCGGATCCTTCAGTCGCTCGATGAGTTTTTCGTCCCCACCATCGTGCGCCCACGGCGGAATGAAAGCAGAAAAATCGTTGAACCAGGCGGGATACGCATAAGTGTCCGCACTGATGTCGATGCCCTGGGTGCGGGCAGCCTCGATCTTGGCGACGACTTCGGGCATGTGATGCCAGTTTTCCTTGCCCGCTACTTTCAGGTGCCAGATTTCGACCGGGATGTGTGCTTCCTTTCCAATGCGGACTGTTTCGTCCAGCGAGGCCATGATGCCGTCGCCTTCGCTGCGCATGTGCGTGGCGTAGATCCCCCCGAACTTGGAAGCCTCGGAGGCCAGGGCGATGATCTCCTCTGTTTTTGCATAAGGTGCCGGAGTGTATTCGAGAGACGTGGAGACTCCGACGGTGCCGTCTCGCATCGCCTCGCGGACTAGCGACTTCATCTCTTCGAGTTGGGCCGGGGTAGGCTGCAGGTCTCGATCGCCCAGAACCACCCGCCGCACCTGCGTCGCACCGACATAACTGGCCAGGTTGATGCCCATACCCTGTTTTTCGAGCCGTGCAAAGTATTCGCGGAAAGTGCGCCAGTCGGGTGTGATCTTCAGGTGATCGTAGGCGATCTGGTTCGCGGCGATAACTTGATCGTTGAGAGGCGCCACCGAACTGCCTTCGCCAGTGATCTCGGTGGTGATGCCCTGGTAGATCTTGGAAGGCAGCCGCGGATCGACCAGGATCGTCCTTTCCGATTGGCCGAGCATGTCAATGAAGCCGGGGGCAACCACCATTCCCTTAGCGTCAATCCGGTGCCGGGCGGTGGCGCCAGAGAGATTTCCTATAGCGACGATTTTGCCGTCGCGAATGCCGAGATCGCCGGAATACCAGGGCGAGCCGGTGCCATCGATGATGTGGCCATTGTGGATCAGCAGATCGAAAGAAGATGCGGTCTGGGCGAAACTGATGACCGAAAGAACAAGGAAGCAGAGCAACATCGGGAATCGCACTGGGTAACCCTCCCGTGGTCAGAACTCTTTCTTGGGCGGTCGGTGTGTCGTCCCGGTGAAGCTGCGGGCGGAGCTCGCATGCAGGCCGAGGACGGTGCCAAGCACCATCCAGACGATTAACGCCAGCCACTCGTAGCCCGAAAAGGCGCCGGGAAATCGAGGCACAATCTTCATCAGGATCATCAGCGATCCGATCAGCACGCCTGCGGCAGCCACCAGACGCTGCCGGGGTGCGGGACCCATGGCGAAGTAGGCGGCACAGGCAGCGAGCCATCCGGTTGCGGAGGCCACCGAGCCTACTTCGGTGACCGGCACCAGGATCGCGTCTCCCAGAAACATGCACAGCCCTGTGGCTATGCCCAGCGCCAGCACCGCCGTGGCGGGAGTTTGATTGCGGGGATGGACCGCAGCTACCTTCTCATTCAACAATCCCCGCCGCGCCATCGCGAAAATCAATCGCGTGGCCGCGACAAAGTTCCCGTTGAAGCATTTGAAAAGCGAGAGCAAGGCGGCAGCAAGGATGCTGCTGACAACCCATCGCGCACCAACCGCGTGTTCAAAAGCGACAGCGGTCATGAACTTCTGATCGACCAGTTGCCGCCACGGGGCGACATAACCCACGGCCACGATCACGATGACATAGAAGATGGCGCCCACCGCGATCGCCATCCAGATGGCGGTCAGAAAGGTGCGTGAGCGAAACTCGGGATTCGCCTCCTCTGCGGCTTTGCTGACCGACTCGTATCCGGTCATGAAGTACGGGACAATCTGCAGAACCAGCACGATCGAAAGAAGCGGCGAGTGCGAGAACAGCGGTGGGAAATTGGCGACCGAGCCTCGACTCACACCCGCGGCCACAAAGACCACAAACAAGCCAATCGTTCCGAAGCTGGTCCAGTTCTGAAACGTCGCACTCAGGCGAATCCCGCGGTAGTTGAGCACGGTGAGCAGGCCGGTGAGCCCGAGCCCAATCAGCAGATGCGGAAGATACACGGGCTTGCCGGCGATCCGATAGAGCTCACTCGAATCGAGCGCGGGGAAGATGTATCCCGCGATGCGCCCCACGGCTACAGCTTCCCAGGGGCACACGATGAAATAGGCCAGCACCATCATCCAGCCCGTGGCAAAGCTGACGACTCGGGGGAAGACGCTTGCGGTATAGGCGACTTCACCGGCTGCATCCGGCATGAGGGCCACGAGTTTTCCGTACACGTAGCCGATTGGCAGTAGTAGGGCGCTGCCGATTGCGAAACCCAGAATCCCGCCCAGTGGGCCGCCGCGCGAAAGCCAGTCATCCATGACGACCAGCCAGCCGACGCCCACCATCGTGCCCCAGCCTAGCGTGAAGTAGTCGACGATGCGGAGTTTGCGGGCGAGTTCGGTCATGGAGGCCGTTACATCACGCAGAGCAGCTCATAGAGCAGGTTGGCGGCGAGCAGTGACGTGATCTCTCCGGTGTCGTAAGGCGGGGAGACTTCGACCAGGTCGCAGCCAACCAGGTTCAGTCCTCGCAGACTGCGGACCAGTTCCAGGATCTGGATACTGGAAAGTCCTCCAACCTGGGGAGTTCCTGTACCAGGAGCGAACGCGGGATCCACCACATCAATGTCCAGCGTGACGTAGATAGGGCGCCTGCCCAGTTTCTTCAAGTGGCGCTCAACCGGCGAGAGTCCGCCGCGGTGAAACTCCTCCGAGGTGATCACCCGGAAACCATGGTGACGCCCGAACGCGAAATCGTCTTTCGAGTAGACCTGCCCGCGCAGGCCGACCTGCAGCACGTCCTTCCCGACAAGCAGGCCTTCTTCGATCGCGCGGCGCACGGGCGTGCCGTGGGAGTGCGGGCTGCCGAAGTATCCTCCCCAGGTGTCGTTGTGCGCGTCGAACTGGATCAGACCCACTGGACCAAAGCGCTTGTGAACGGAACGCAAGATAGGTAGCAGGATGGAGTGGTCGCCGCCCACGCAAACCGCGCGCGCTCCCGTGTTCAAGACTTCATCGAGCTGCGACGTGATGCGCTCGAAGGTGTCGTCGATCGACAACGGGTTAGTGGACAGGTCGCCATAATCAGCAACGCGGTGCTTCTCGAAGGGATTGAGATTCAGAACGGGATTCCACGACCGGATGATCGCCGATTGTTCGCGCACGTGGCGCGGGCCAAAGCGCGGACCCGGGCGGTAGGTTGTGCCGCCGTCGTAGGGAATGCCGATCAGCGCAACGTCCAGTTCATGCGCCCGCGGGATGTGCGGCAGGCGCATGAACGTGGCAATGCCCGAGAAGCGCGGCAGAACCAGCGCATCCACTGGCTGCGGGTGGGCGGCTTTCTTCGCGGCTGCAGGGGCCCGACGCTTCATCGGTGGCGCGCATTATAGACCATGCGTTTGCACCCCACCGTGGCTGGGTCACCCCTTCGGACCCAGCTCTGCAATTGTTTGGAGGGTTTGCTAGGCGACAGCGCGCTCGGCTTCCATCGGCACTTGGGCCGATGTACAGAGAACGTCGAACACATCGTCGATCGAGGAGACGTTGAACAGGCAGGTCAGACGGGTGCGGTCCAGCATCTCGCGCACAAACGGCGCCGGATTGACGAGTTTCAGTTGAACGCCGTTGTCACGGGTCCAGCGATGCAGGAAGACGAACATGCCGAGTCCGCCACCGTCGAGCATTTCGACGTCGGACAAGTCGAGCACGACCATCCTCGGGTTCTTCAGTGAGGTGACGGCGTCCTTCAGGAAGTGCAGGGGTTCGCCGCGCACGATTCGGCCGACGCACTGCAAAATGGCCACGTCCCCCGTTTGCTGTCGCTTGATGGTTAAAGACATGTTTCCCTCGATCTGCTCTTGGTGAACGTTGGTTGTGGGCTGACTCTGCTTGCGGAGTCACTATCTTAGACGAAACTGGTTGTGGAAGGTTTGCAACCGAGGAACTCTTTGATAACTTATTTTTCTTCATCGACTTCCAGCGTTCGTTCCAGCCTGAAGAAGTCGCCGTCGACACTCCAGCGCAGCCGAAGAGATGGCAAAAGCTTTGCTAGAATCGAAAGCGTCGCAATGACGCCACTTCGCATTATTGATGGAGCGTTTCAGCTGATCGCATTTCTGTTCGCCATCTGTGTGCATGAATCTGCGCACGCCTGGATGGCGGACCGTCGGGGCGACCCCACAGCCAGAATGCTAGGGCGCATCACTCTCAATCCCATCAAGCACATAGATCCGATCGGCACAATTCTGTTGCCGGCCATGGGTCTTTACTATGGAACCGGGATTTTTGGCTGGGCCAAGCCAACCCCCGTCGATCCGAGAAACTTCAAAAGCCCCGTGGTGGACGACATTCTGACCTCAGTAGTCGGACCGATCAGCAACTTCGTGATTGCAACCGCGTCGCTGATTCTGCTTATGTTGGTTTCTCACTCATCCCCAGTCGGGCATCAGATTGTCACCGAGAAAGCGCTTTACCTGCCGGGGTTGTTGACGCCGCCCGATTCCCCGCTCGTACCGCTGGTGCTCTTCCTCGATACCATGATGTGGCTCAACATTCTTCTGGGAGTTTTCAATCTAATTCCAGTTCCTCCCTTGGATGGAAGTCACGTCTTGCGGCATTTCATGTCCGACTCGATTCGCCGTGCCTATGACTCGATCGGAGTTTTTGGCTTGCTGATGCTGGTGGTATTCGGACAGCCGGTACTGGCTGCCTTGATCAATCCTCCAATCATCTTCTACAACAGTATTCTTAAGAAATTCTGATGCCCACTTCCAACTCAAAGAAACGTGTGCTCAGCGGCATGCGCTCCACCGGAAAACTGCATCTGGGGAACTACGTCGGCGCCCTGCAGAACTGGGTACGCATGCAGGACGAGTACGAATGCTTCTATTTCATTGCTGACTGGCACGCTCTGACCACTGACTACGCCGACACTTCACGGGTGAAGGCTAACTCGATGGAAGTGCTGCTCGACTGGCTGGCTGCGGGGCTCGATGCGGAGCGTTGCACGATGTTTATTCAGTCGCATGTGCCGCAGCATGCCGAGTTGCACGTGCTCTTGTCCATGATCACACCGTTGGGCTGGCTGGAGCGGGTTCCTACCTATAAGGAACAGCGCGAGAACATCGCGGAAAAGGACCTGGGAACCTACGGCTTTCTTGGTTACCCCGTGCTGCAGGCGGCCGACATCCTGATCTATAAGGGCGATTTTGTTCCGGTGGGCGAAGACCAGGTTCCCCACGTGGAATTGACCCGCGAGATTGCACGACGGTTCAATCAGTTCTACGGCAAAACGGCTCCAGTGCTTCCCGAGCCAAAGCCGCTGTTGACGCCGGCTGCCAAGCTCCCCGGCACCGACGGACGCAAGATGTCGAAGTCGTACGGGAACACGATCCTGCTGACCGATCCCGAACCGCTGGTTCGGCAAAAACTGAAGACGATGGTGACGGATCCGGCGCGGGTGCGGCGCAGCGATCCGGGGAATCCAGACGTGTGCCCCGTCGGCGACCTGCACAAGATCTTCAGCAGTAAGGAGACCATGCACAAGGTCAACGTCGGCTGCCGGTCTGCGGGAATCGGGTGCATTGAGTGCAAAGGCTGGGCCGCTGATGCCCTGGTTCAGGTGCTCCAGCCCATGCAACAGCGGAGGAAAAAATACGAGGACCATCCGCGCCTCGCTTGGGATATTCTGGAGGCAGGTTCGGCAGCGGCCGGGAAGGTGGCTGACGCCACCATGAAACAAGTGCGCGCCTCGATGGGAATGTCGCTCGACTACCAGGCGCCTGGCCCTTCCGAGGCCGGCAAGTAGTGGGGACAATTCAAGGGATGGCAGAGGAAGTAAGAGCAATTTCGAGTGTTCTGATTCCCAAGGACACGGCGGCTCCCGTACCCGCCAAAGCCGAGGGCAAGAAAGAAAGCGACTTCCCCTTCGCGGTTGCCGTGGGCAGTGTCTACGAAGGCCCGCTCGACCTGCTGCTGGATCTCATCCGCAAGCAGGACATAGACATCTACGACATCCCCATCGCGCGCATCACGGCGCAGTACCTGGCTTACGTCGAGCGCATGCGCGAACTCGATGTGAACGTTGCGGCCGACTTCATCTACATGGCCGCGGTTTTGATCCACATCAAATCGAAGATGCTGCTGCCACGCGACCCGCTGGCTCCGGCGGAGGCGCAAGAAGATCCGCGCAACGAGCTGGTCAACCGGTTGCTCGAGCATGAGAAGTTCAAGTCCGCCGCGCAAATGCTGCTGCAGAAGCAGCAGATCGAAGATGCGGTGTGGTCGAATCCGTCGCTGAAGGACTTCCAAGACGACGAGGGTACGGAGCCGGAGCTGGCCGCCGATGTTATCGACCTGGTAAAGACCTTCCAGCAGATTCTCGATCGCGCCCGGAACCGGCCGATCCTGGAAATCGATGAGGAAACGGTAACGGTCGGGCAGATGATAGATCACCTGCGGCGCCGGTTATCGCTTGAAGATAAGCCGGTGCGCCTGAAACGGCTGCTGCGGAACATCGATTCGCGACAGGCGCTGGTCTGCATGTTCCTGGCGATCCTGGAACTGGTCCGCCTGCAGGCGGTGCAGTTACGCCAGGAACGATTGTTCGGAGAAATCCTGATCCGCAAGCACGTTGCGTTCGAGGAAATCATGAACGAGCAGGCGGCGGTGCGGGATGACTGGAAGTAGCCGGCAGCTCGCGGCTGGCGCGCCGGCAGCAAAACCTGGGGTCGCTCCCGTTCCGCCAGGTACAGGCTGCCGGCTTCAAGCTGCAAGCCGCCAGCAAAACTGAGGTTTCATGAATCTTAAAGCCAAAATCGAAGCCATCATCTACGCGGCCGAAACGCCGGTCACGCTGGAGCAGATCTTTCAACTGGTGAAGCCGTCCCTGCTAGCCGAGCAAGAGATGGAAGAAGCCGAAGCCAAGGCGCGCACGCGCGCGGCGCTCGAGGAACTGACGGCAGCCTATGCTGCCTTTGAGCATGGCATCGAAGTCCGGCAGGTCGCGGGCGGATACCGCATGTCGACCAAGCCCGAGCAGCACGACCTGGTGCGCGCTTTCGCCAAGAGCCTGAAGCCGCCGATCCGTTTGTCGCTGCCTGCGCTCGAAACCCTGGCGGTGATCGCTTACAAGCAGCCAGTTACGGTACCGGAGATCAGCGACATTCGCGGCGTCGATTCGGGCGGCGTGATCGCTACCCTGCTTGACCGCAAGCTCATCACAACTGCCGGACGCAAAGCGGTCATCGGACGCCCGATCCTCTACAAGACCACCAAGGAATTCCTCATGCGGTTCGGGCTAAAGGACGTCAACGAGCTGCCCAGCATGGAGGAATTCGAAAAGCTGGTGGCCGAGTCGTTCCAGAGTGATTTGCTGCCGGCCGAGGAAGCAACCGGGGTGGCCGCGCCAGCACCTGAGGATTCCAGTTCCGACACGGAAAGCTGCGGCGAGCCACAAATCAAGGCCGAAGCCCTGAGCGAAACAGCGGAGTACGAAGTCACGGTCAACGAGCACATCGAGACCAACGCCAGTAAAGCGAGCTAGAATTCTCTCCCGGGATCACCACAACCACGAAAGTCATTCCCATGCCCATAGAACGACTGCAAAAGATCATTGCTGGTGCCGGGATCGCCTCTCGCCGCAAGGCCGAGGACCTGATCACGGGTGGGCACGTGCAGGTGAACGGGCAGACGGTGACGGAACTGGGCTCGAAGGCGGACCCTGAGCGGGATCACATTCGGGTCAACGGCAAGTTGCTGCACGGTGCACAAAGGCATGTGTACCTGCTCCTGAACAAACCTGTCGGTTTTGTCACCACCGTGAGCGACCCGGAAAAACGCCCCACAGTGATGAGCCTGATTCGGGGAGTGGGCGGTCGTGTCTATCCGGTCGGCCGGCTCGACTACGCTAGCGAAGGCTTGGTACTCATGACCAACGACGGTGGCCTTGCCCACAAGCTGATGAAAGCGGCCTCCCACGTGGCCAAGACCTATGTCGTGAAAGTCAGCGGCAAGCCAAGCGCGGAAGCTCTAGCCAAGCTGCGGGGTGGATTATCCATTGCCACGGACGAAGGCCGGCGCGTGCGCACCGCTCCCGCAAAGATTCGACTGGTCAAAGACGCTCCTAACCCGTGGTACGAGATCACTCTGATTGAGGGGCGCAACCGCCAGATCCGCCGCATGTTCGAAGAGGTTGGCCATCACGTCGAGAAGATCAAGCGCGTGAAATATGGTCCCCTCGCACTCGATGTTCCGCCAGGAAAGTTCCGTCCGCTCACTCAGCTCGAAGTGGACCGCCTGCGAACCGCGGCGGGGCAGAAGGTGGCAGAGGTCTCGCGCCGTGAAGCGGCCTCCTGAGCACTCGCCATGGGCCGATTCTTCGAATTCATCAATGATCCCGTACGGGCCGCGGCTGAGTTGAGCAATTCCTCGATTCCCGCGCATGCTCCACAACCCTCGCTGATTAAGCTCAATGCGAATGAGAGCGCCTATGGCCCTTCTCCCAAGGCCATGGCTGCGGTGCGCGAGGCGCTCACTTCTGGGCACCTCTATCCCGACGATGCTTGTTGGGCATTGCGGGAGGGACTCGCCGCAAAACACGGCGTGCAAGCGGAACAAATCCTGATCTCGAACGGAACGACTGCGCTACTTGGTAGCATCGCCCGTACCTTGCTGCGGCCGGGACTGAATGCCGTCACCAGCGAGTGTTCGTTTATCTCGTATCCCGTGGTCACGCAGGCTGCGGGTGCGGAATTGGTAACCGCGCCGCTGCGGGACGGTGGATACGACCTGGATGCGATCCTGGGCCGTATCAATCCCAGCACGCGAATTGTCTTCCTGGCGAATCCGAACAACCCCACCGGCACGCTGGTCGAGGCCGCTTCTGTCGATCGCTTCCTCGACCGCCTTCCGGGGCATGTAATTCTTGTTCTCGACGAGGCCTATTGCGACTACGCCGAGTACTTTGCGCGCAAGCGCCGTGCCACGTATTCGCGCTCACTCGAGTACGTAAGAAACGGCCGCAATGTGGTTTTATTGCGCACCTTCTCCAAGGCGCACGGCCTGGCTGGGCTTCGCGTGGGCTATGGAATCGCGCCCGCTGAACTGACGACTTACTTGGCGCGTGCCCAGGACGTATTCGCCGTGTCGGCCATGGCGCAAGCTGCCGCGCTCGCCGCTCTCGAAGATGAACAGCACGTGCAGTATGCAGTCGAGAACAACGCCCAGCAGGTGGAGTGCATGCAGCATGAACTGGCAAACCTGGGTTTTCAACCGCTGCCGACATGGGCGAATTTCCTCGCGTTCGATGTCAAACAGGATGCGCGCGACTGCGCTCGCCGCTTGCGGCGTGAAGGCGTGCTCGTCCGGCCGTTAGCCGCCTGGGGAGCCCCAACCTTCATTCGGGTCACGGTAGGTAAGCGAGAACAGAATCAGTCCCTCCTGCAGGCACTTCGCAAAATTCTGGGCTGAGTCTTCTACCCATTCTGGGCCGAGCGAGGCAGGGATGGCCTCGGGAGAGCCGGCCAGATGCCGGCGCTACAACGTCCTCAGGGCTTGGCAATGATCAGGTCGGGATTGCAGGTTTGCGCAATGTTGCCGCACAAACTGCTTTTGTTGCTTGGGTTGTTGTTGGTGAAGGTTACCTGGGTGAGGTCATTTGCAGAAATCGTGCTGAGCACGTGTACCGAGCCATCGTTGGCTCCCACATAAAGCAGGCTGCCATCGGAAGTCAACGTCGCGTCAAGCGGGACGGGATTTCCTGCCAGCGGGATCGCCGAAACCGTGTTCACCTCGAGGTTCAACACGAACACGCTGCCCAGATTGGTGGCGAGAATGTAGGCCTTGGAACTGTCCGGGGAAATGATCAGTTTCAATGGAGTGAAGGGGCCCTGGCCGAGGTTGACGAAATCCGTGTTTGGCGAGGTGACCGTGAATGGGCACGTCATGGGCTTCGCTTGTGGACTCCCCGGCGTGGCCACGACCGGAGCATCCACAGGCGATGTGAAAGTGAAAACGTCGACTCCGGGAGACTCCAGGCCGAGAGCGTGGATGCCGTCGGCAACCACGGTGAAGATCGAGGGCGTGGCTGAGGGAAAAGCTGCCGCCTGAGCGTAGGTTGTGTCGCACGCGTTACGCAGTGTCACGCCACTCGGACCCGCAAGATAAGCAAGGGATCCGTTTGCATAGAAACCAATCGCGTTCGCAGGCGCGCCCAGAGGCACCGGCTTGGTCGCGAAGATGGTGGAGTACACATACATGGTCGACGTGCCGCCCGAGGGATTACTGATCAGGAACATCTTCAAACCATCGGGAGAGAACGCTGCCGCAGTCACACTATCGATCAGCAAAGGAATCATGGTGGGGACGCCCGCACCGGATAACCCGGAAACGACGTAAACCTGGTTGGGCGTCGATTGGGTGTCGGAGATGATGGCTCGATCTCCCGCGAGCGACATTGCCAGAATTTTCCCCGGTATGTCGGTCCTTTGAGTCACCGTGCTCGAGGTGGCACCTGGGCTAAAGGTCATCAGTCCACCTGCGCTTCCCAGATACGCCGCGCTGCTACCTGCCGGGAAGAAGATTGAATTCGGCGCGCTGGGCAGAGTTGCGCTCGACCCGACACTGTTGTCTTTGATGGAGACCGGGAAAATCAGAGGCTGGCACCCATTGATGGGCTGTCCATTGGCAACACATTGCGTACTGGTGACATACACGGTGCCCGTGGTCGAAGGGCTGCCCGTGATCAGTCCGGTGATGGGAGTTCCGATCGGGACGCCCGCCGGGGTTGTGGAGGAATAGACCACCAGAGGCGGTTCGGTGCCCACGTTGCATCCCGGTGGCGTGCAGACGGCGGTGAAACTGACTCCCCCAGCTGCCTTAGTGGAAACAGTTCCGGTGCCGGCGTTGGGCCCGGTTCCACTTGCCACCGTCAGCGTCCCATTTGCGGGAGACGACGAAATGAAGGTTAGCGTGGGAATCGGATTCGTAATGCTGTTACCCAAACGGTCAATCACCGTAGGCGTAATCACGATTCCTCCACCCGCGTTGCTGGTGACCGCGAAAGACGTGTTCGTGACTGCGTTTCCTACCTGAAGGTTGATCGATTGCACCAGGCACGTTTCGAAAAACGGGTGCAGATTCCCGTGGCTGTCGGGAACCTGCGCAGGCGGACTGGTGACCCCCGAAACGCTGGCGAAGATTTGAGTAATGCCGGGGATGGCAGCGGTGAAACGCGCCTGGGTGATCTGGTTCCCGTTGTTATTGTTCAGTTCTGGATCCGTTGTGCTGATCTTGGCGACCGTGGAGTTGGTCTGGGAGAAGGTGAACGAACCCACGGTATTGGAAATGTCGATGGTCGTGGGAACTCCGTTCAGATTGACCATCCGGAAAGCATTGGCCTGAAAATCCAGATAGTTCTGGATCCCCGGCGCCTGGGCCAGAGTGACGCAGTCGGGCTGGGGTATGGGGTCGTTCGGAGGCCGGAACAAAGAAACCGTAATCAGGTCGACGTGCTGGTGAACGTAGACGGTCACGGCCGGACTTACGACTCCGTTCGCGGAGGCCGTCACCTGCGTAACTCCTACGCCGCTGGGAAGGCAAACTTGGCCCAAGGTGTCCCACCGGCCAGCGCAAGCCAGTCCTCCTGCGCTGGGCACGAAGGTCAGCACTCCGGGATTGCTGGAGGTGTAAATCACGGGAACACTGGAAAGTAAGTTCCCGGCGGCATTGAGGACAGAGGCGTTGAATTGCAGGGTGGTGCCCAGATCTATGCTGGCGGTGGTTGGGGTCAGGTTGACCTTGGTGGGGGTCCCCACCGGGCTGGTGGAGGTCGCACTGCCTCCGCAAGCGGCGAGGTTCAGGAGCAATAAGATGATGGGAAAAAGGACACAGATCCCGGAAGCAAACTGACGCATTCATCCTCCCCGCCGTGACCGCACCGGTCCCACCGGCGAGTGTCGTTAAATCTGCTGGAAAACCGACAGTGTAGAAGGCAACCCCGGTTCTGAGCAAGGGGCAGCCGCTCGAGCTTCGCCTGCACTGAGATGCGCCGTATGCTGTTGACGATGTTTAGCTGGAGTTGTTATATTCATGAGGTTCCGCGAGTTCATTCTGGCTTGCCTGTACGCGGTGGGTGGAGCGAAGTTCTGTGTCTTCGCGCTGCACCTCCGAAGAAGTTGGCTGAGCTTTAGAGATACGCGCTTTCGGATCGCACGATCCGAAAGCTTCCTCGCTGAAATGTTTCGCGAACACTCCGGCATAGGGGCTATGCGAAGCAGAGCGGACGAAACGGAGCACCTCCGAAACCAGGGCTTGGTGCCACCGTCGTGCGCAATAGTCTGAACGGGAAACTAACGAATCTCCCACTGGAGCGAAAGCTCCGGCGGGGAAATTATGTCTGGCTCGTGCCAGTCAGCCCGGCAACGGGAAAAGTAGAACGAGCGCCGTTGCGAATGGACGCCCCTGTGTGGATGCGTTCCTCGCTTGGTGACTCAAGGAGCGGCTTAGAGTGCCTACGTTCAACCAGTTGGTGCGTTCCGGACGCCAGAAACCCCGTTACAAGACGGCGAGCCCGGCGTTGCAGTCCTGTCCGCAAAAGCGCGGCGTCTGCACCCGCGTGTATACCCAGACGCCCAAGAAGCCGAACTCGGCGCTGCGCAAGGTTGCGCGTGTGCGGCTTACGAACGGCATTGAAGTCACGACCTATATCCCGGGGATCGGTCACAACCTGCAGGAGCACTCCATCGTGCTGATCCGCGGGGGCCGCGTGAAAGATCTGCCCGGTGTTCGCTATCACGTAGTGCGCGGAACGCTCGACGCCGTGGGGGTTGCGAACCGCAACCAGGGACGCTCGAAGTACGGAGCCAAGCGGCCGAAGAAAGCTTAAGAGCAGTTCTCCGTTGCCGGTTCTCAGTTCGCAGTGAACTGCACCCGGCGCAAACTGAGAACTGAGAACTGAGAACTGACAACAATGCCCAGAAAAGGACATATCGCAAAGCGCGGAGTCGCCCCGGATCCGGTCTATCAATCGGACCTGGTGACGAAGTTTGTGAACTCGATGATGTGGGCCGGCAAGAAGTCCACCGCCCAGGGCATCTTCTACGAAGCCCTCACCCAGTTACAGCAAAAGGGCGGCGATGAAGGTCTGAAGCTATTCAAGAAGGCCGTCGAGAATTGCAAGCCGCTGCTCGAAGTCAAAACTCGACGCGTGGGCGGGGCGAACTACCAGGTCCCGGTGGAAGTCAATGCCGACCGGCGCACGTCGCTGGCGATCCGCTGGCTGATTACTTACGCCCGCGGCCGTGGCGAAAAGGGCATGACCGACAAGTTGACCAACGAATTGCTCGACGCCGCCAACAATCGCGGCGCGGCGATCAAGAAGAAAGAAGATGTACACCGCATGGCGGAAGCCAACAAGGCCTTCGCGCATTACCGGTGGTAGCGACGCGAGGCGTCGCTGCTGGTGGCTTTTGACTGGCGGCTAGCAGGCAGAAGCTAGAAGCGATTTTCGGAGCCCCAGAAAGAAGAGATAGAAATACCGTGCCTCGTACTGTCCCATTAGAGCGTTGCAGGAACATCGGCATCATGGCCCACATCGATGCCGGCAAGACCACTACGACGGAGCGCATCCTGTTCTATACCGGCAGGACGCACCGCATCGGAGAGGTCCATGAAGGCACGGCCACGATGGACTGGATGGAGCAGGAGCAGGAGCGCGGCATCACGATTACCTCCGCGGCTACAACCTGCACCTGGCGAGATATCCGCATCAACATCATTGATACGCCCGGCCACGTCGATTTTACGGCGGAGGTTGAGCGCTCACTGCGCGTGCTCGACGGCGCGGTCGCGGTGTTTGACGCTGTTCATGGTGTGCAACCGCAGTCCGAGAAAGTGTGGCGGCAGGCCGATAAATACGGCGTCCCGCGAATTTGCTTTATCAACAAGATCGACAAGATGGGTGCTGATTTCGAGCATGCCGTCGACACGCTGCGCAAACGCCTGAACGCCAAGCCCGTCGCGGTCCAGATTCCAATTGGACAGGAAGACAAGTTCCGGGGAGTCGTCGACCTCATCGGGATGAAAGCGATAGTCTGGAACGATGAGACCCTGGGCGCGGAATACAGCACCGAGCCGATCCCGGCCGAGTTGCAGAAGAAAGCCGAAGCCTTCCACACGCAGCTGGTCGAAACCGTTGCCGAAAACGACGACGACATCCTGCACAAGTTTTTGGAGGGCGAAGAGATCAGCGCCGATGCGCTGCGAGCTTCCTTGCGCAAATCGACCATCGCGCTGAAGTTGTTCCCGGTTGTGGTCGGAACGGCGTTCAAGAACAAAGGCGTGCAGCCGCTTCTTGACGCGGTCGTGAATTATCTGCCCTCCCCTCTTGATACACCCGAGACCCGCGGTATCGATCCTGAGACCGGAAAAGAAATTACCCGCAAGGCCGACGATAAGCAGCCCTTCTCCGCGCTGGCTTTCAAGATCATGGCCGATCCGTTTGTCGGCCAGTTGACGTTTATTCGCGTGTACTCCGGGCAACTGAAATCGGGCGAGTCAGTTCTGAACTCGCGCACGCAGAAGACTGAGCGTATCGGCCGCCTGCTCAAGATGCACGCCAACAAGCGCGAAGACATCCAGGAAATTCTTGCGGGCGACATCTGCGCTGTGGTCGGACTGAAGAACGTCGGTACGGGCGACACCATCTGCGACGACAAGCATCCCATCACTCTCGAGTCGATCGAGTTTGCGGTGCCGGTGATTTCCGTGGCGGTCGAGCCCAAGACCAAGGCTGATCAGGAAAAGATGGGCATGGCACTGGGCCGGCTGGCGCAGGAAGACCCGACCTTCAAGGTTCACACCGATCCCGACAGCGGCCAGACCATCATCAGCGGCATGGGCGAGTTGCACCTGGAAATCATCGTCGACCGCATGATGCGCGAGTACAAGGTCGAGGCCAATGTCGGCAAGCCGCAGGTAGCATACCGCGAGACCATTCGCAAGCACTCCGAAGCCGAGGGCAAATACATTCGGCAGACGGGTGGTCGTGGACAGTACGGTCACGCCAAGATTCGTCTGGAGCCGAACGAGCCGGGCAAAGGCTACGAATTCGTCAACGAGATCGTAGGCGGCACGGTGCCGAAGGAATACATCAAGCCGATCGACCAGGGCATTCAGGAAGCCATGGAAGGCGGCGTTCTGGCCGGCTATCCCATGGTAGACGTGAAGGCGACGCTGTACGACGGCAGCTACCACGACGTCGATTCGAACGAAATGGCATTCAAGATCGCCGGTTCGATGGCGTTCAAGGAAGCCGCCCGCAAGGCGAGCCCGGTGATTCTCGAGCCGGTGATGTCGGTGGAAGTGGTCACCCCGGAAGATTTCGCGGGAACGATTATGGGCGACCTGAGTTCGCGCCGCGGCCGGATCGAAGGCATGGAGCACCGCGCCGGGTCGCAGGTGATCAAGTCAATCGTGCCGCTTTCGGAGATGTTCGGCTACGCAACCCACATGCGTTCTTCGACGCAGGGCCGCGCCGAGTACTCGATGCACTTCGCGCGTTATGAAGAAGCGCCGCGCTCGGTGGCGGAAGAAATCATTGCGAAGGTGCAGGGAACAGCGAAGTGACCGCGCTTCCCGGGCGTGAGCGGGGCGGGAGACCGCAGCGCTCGTCCTGAGGAGCGAAGGATATGTTGTTCAGAGCTACAAGCTTAAGAGCTAACAGCTAGAGGCTAAAGAAATGGCAAAAGAGAAATTCGAGCGTACCAAGCCGCACTGCAACGTGGGGACGATTGGTCACATTGACCACGGCAAGACCACGTTGACGGCGGCGATCACCAAGGTTCTGTCGAAGCACAACCCGAAGA
>Ga0306922_10000237_pt1 | contig 43218 bp, 45 predicted proteins | sample sta12Cox44000082_FD_203758 | JGI IMG/M metagenome (GOLD analysis project Ga0306922, IMG submission 203758) | Lab enrichment of tropical soil microbial communities from Luquillo Experimental Forest, Puerto Rico - statoxic.12C.oxic.44.000.082 (v2)... | ecosystem: Environmental > Terrestrial >... | reverse complement strand
TCGCCGCCGAGTAACGGCAGCACTCCATTCCGATGTCGGGCCGGGGCGCAGGGCGGTGTTTCGATTTTCTGCCATGCATGCAGAGGAGGAATGCCGGATGTCGCGGTGGCTGGTCGCGATCTTTCTCGTCTTCGTCGGTTGTTGCGGCAATGCAGTGGCACAGACCTGGCCGAGCAAGCCGATCCACGCGATCGTCCCCTTTGCCGCCGGCAGCGCCACCGATGTCGTTCCTCGCTCAGTGTTGGAGCCGTTGTCGGCGCGGCTCGGGCAACCGATCGTGGTCGAAAACCGTGGCGGCGCTGGAACGACGATCGGCGCCGCCATGGTCGCCAAGGCGGAGCCTGACGGCTATACGCTGCTAGCCACCTCTTCGGCACATACCTTAGTGCCCACCGTTTATCCGAATGCTGCCTACGACACGGCGGCCGATTTCGCGGCGGTCGTCTCGCTCGGAACCAGCCCAAACGTGCTGGTGGTCTCGCCCTCGAAGGGCTTCAAGACGGCGCTTGACCTGGTCGCCGCAGCCAAGGCGAAGCCCGGCTCCTTCAATTTTGCCTCGGCCGGCGTGGGGACCGCCACTCATTTGAGCGCGGAGCGCTTTCGCATGGCCGCCGGCTTTACTGCCGTGCACATTCCATTTCGGGGCGGCGCCGAGGCTATTACCGAGGTCCTGTCCGGGCGGGCGGACTTCCTTTTCACCCCGGTTGCCATTGCGCTTCCGCAGATCCGCGCAGGCAATCTTGTGGCTCTCGCAGTCAGCAGCCCGAAACGAGCGGCGCTGTTGCCCGATGTGCCGAGCGTGCTCGAACTATTTCCCAACTCCGATTACCCGTTCTGGATCGGCATCTTCATGCCGGCAAAGACGCCGCGAGATATCGTCGAAAAATTCCACAACGAAGCGGTGAAGACGATGCAGTTGCCGAACGTCAAAGAGCGTTTGGAGACGCTCGGCATGGAGCCGATGCCGCTCACGCCGGCCGCGTTCGACGCCCAGGTGCGGGCGGAAATCGGCACGACCGGCGCGCTCGCCAAGGCTGCGGGACTCAAGCCAAATCAATGATCACAGCGAGAAGCTCGTTCCGCAGCCGCAGGATGCCGTGGCCTGCGGGTTGTTGATGCGGAAGGACGCGCCGATCAGGTCATCGACGAAATCAATCTCGGAACCGGCCAAATAGCCGACCGAGATTTGATCGATCAGCACGGTCGCGCCGTCGCGCCGGATCACCAGATCGTCGGCTGCCTGGGCGCGATCGATATCGAACTTGTATTGGAAACCGGAGCAGCCGCCGCCCTCCACGCTCACACGGAGCATGGCGCCGGGGGGCTCGCGGCGCAAAATCTCGCCGATGCGTCGCGCGGCGCGTTCGGTGAGCGTAATATCGTCCATGGGCATCCCAATGATTGCCAGCGGGCCTGACGAATAGTTAAGTGCGGGCAGGGCTTTGGTCAATTGGGCGGTCCGGCATGGCGGTTGAAGCGGCCCTGGCGCGCGCCCCCTATGCATCTGCTCCCGGCAGCAGTCGCGGGCGGCTTTATCCGGAGCCGGTGAGTGCGACCCGCAACGCCTTTCGGCGCGACTGCGATCGCATCATCCACGCAACCGCTTTCCGCCGGCTTGCGCACAAGACTCAGGTCTTCGTCTTCCACGAAGGCGATCATTTTCGCACGCGGCTGACCCACACGCTCGAGGTTGCCCAGATTGCACGCTCGCTCGCGCGGGCTCTCGGCCTGGACGAGGATCTCGCCGAGGCGCTCGCGCTCGCCCATGATCTTGGCCATCCTCCCTTCGGTCACGCGGGCGAGCGCGCGCTCGATCGCTGCCTCGCGGTCTGCGGCGGCTTCGATCACAACGCGCAGACGCTGCGGGTGGTGACCGCGCTCGAGCGGCGCTATCCGGCCTTCGACGGATTGAACCTCTCCTGGGAGACCCTCGAGGGGCTCGTCAAGCACAATGGTCCGCTGACCTTGCGCGACGGCAGCCCCACCGAACCCTATCACGAGCGCGGCCTGCCGTATGCGATCGCCGTTTATAACAATATGCAGGACCTGCAACTGTGGAGCTTCGCCAGCGCCGAGGCGCAAGTCGCCGCCATTGCCGACGATATCGCCTACGACGCCCACGACATCGACGACGGGCTGCGTGCTGGGCTGTTCGTGCTCGAGGATCTTGCCGCTGTGCCGTTGATCCACGGCATCCTGCGACAGATCCGCGAGCAACATCCCGGCCTCGATCCCCCGCGGCTGGTGCATGAGCTGGTGCGCCGGCTCATTACGCAGATGATCGAGGACGTCATCGCCGAAACCGGCGGCCGCGTGCGCGCGCTCGCGCCGCGCTCGGCCGATGACGTGCGCCGTGCCCAGCAGCCGGTCGCCGGCTTTTCGAAGGGCATGGCGGAGGCCGACCGCGCCATCAAGGGCTTTCTCTATCCGCGCATGTATCGCCACAGCCGCATCATGCACATCATGGACGAGGCGGAGCGCCGGGTGTGTGCCTTGTTCGCCCGCTATCTGCAGCACCCCGACGATATGCCGGCGGAATGGGCGCAGGTCCCCGAGGGCGGCGACGAGGCCGTGCGGCTGCGCCACGTCGCCGACTTCATTGCCGGTATGACCGACCGCTACGCGCTGATGGAGCACGCGCGGCTTTTTGACTCGACTCCGGAATTGCGTTAGGCGGCGCGACCCGACGCAAATTTGCCGATCATGAGCAGCCAGAACATCTTTGCCGCGGTCCTGGAGAAAGTGCGCGCCGCCAATGACGCGCTGGTGGCGGAGGGCGTGCTGCCTTCCGGGATCGACCAGTCCCGCATCGTCGTCGAGCCGCCGCGCGAGAGCGCGCATGGCGACATGGCGACCAATGCGGCCATGGTGCTGGCGAAAGATGCCGGAGCCAAGCCGCGCGCATTGGCCGAAGCGATCGCGGCCAAACTGCGCGGTGACGATGTCGTGGCGAAGGCGGAGGTCGCGGGGCCGGGTTTCATCAACCTCACGCTCAGGCCGGCGGCATGGATCGACGCATTGCGCGCGATCCTCGCGGCGGGAGCGGACTATGGGCGCGCCGATGTGGGCCGCGGCACCGCCATCAACGTGGAATACGTGTCCGCCAACCCGACTGGTCCCATGCATGTCGGCCATGGTCGAGGCGCGGTGTTCGGCGACGCGCTCGCCAATCTGCTCGCCTATACCGGGTTCAAGGTCACGCGCGAATATTACGTCAACGATGCCGGCGCGCAGGTCGACGCGCTCGCGCGCTCCGCGTTCCTGCGTTATCGCGAGGCGCTGGGAGAGGACATCGGTCCCATACCGGAAGGGCTCTATCCCGGCGATTACCTCAAGCCGGCCGGGACAGCACTCGCGGCCCAGTACGGCGCGACATTGAAGGACAAGCCGGAGGCGGAATGGCTGCCCCTCGTCCGCAATCGCGCCATCGACATGATGACGGCGCAGATCCGCGATGACCTTGCGTCGCTCAACGTCGTGCATGACGTGTTTTTTTCCGAGCGTTCGCTCATCGAAGGCGCGCGCGATCAGGTAGGCGAAACGATCGCCGCGCTGCGGCGCGCCGGCTACGTCTACGAAGGCCGCCTGCCGCCGCCCAAGGGCGCGCCGGTGGAGGATTGGGAGGATCGCGAGCAGACGCTGTTTCGCGCCACTGACTTCGGTGACGACGTCGACCGCCCTGTAATGAAGTCCGACGGCAGCTACACCTATTTCGCTTCCGACATCGCGTATCACAAGGACAAGGTCGACCGCGGCTTCCGCAGCATGATCGATGTATGGGGCGCTGATCACGGCGGTTACGTCAAACGCATGCAGGCAGCGATGAAGGCCGTGCGTGCCATTACCAACGCCCCCGTGGCCGATCTCGACGTCAAGATCGTGCAGTTGGTGAAGCTCTTGCGCGGCGGCGAGCCGGTGAAGATGTCGAAGCGAGCCGGCGAGTTCGTGACGTTACGCGAAGTCGTGGACGAGGTCGGCAGGGACCCCGTGCGCTTCATGATGCTCTACCGCAAGAACGACGCGGTGCTCGATTTCGACCTCGCCAAGGTGATCGAGCAGTCCCGCGACAACCCTGTCTTCTACGTCCAGTACGGACATGCCCGCGGCCGGTCCGTGTTCCGCAACGCGCGCGAGGTCGTGCCGGATCTTCCGGGCGAAGGGGCGGCGCGCGCGTCGATGCTCGCGGCGGCGCCGCTCGATCGGCTCGAGGATCCCGGCGAGCTTGCGCTGTTGCGGCGGCTTGCGCTTTACCCGCGCCTGATCGAAGCTGCCGCGATCGCCCATGAGCCGCACCGCATCGCCTTTTATCTCTATGATCTTGCAAGCGATTTCCACGCGCAGTGGAATCGAGGGAAAGATGCGTCACATTTACGCTTCATTATCCAGAATGATCGACAAATGACCATGGCGCGTCTTGCGCTGGTGGAGGGCGTGGTCACCGTTCTCGCGTCGGGGCTAGGGCTGCTCGGCGTAGAGGCCCCCGACGAGATGCGTTAATCCCGCTCGGTGCGTCGGGCGGATGACCGGGTGGTCCCCTCGCGCAATCAACCGAGTGCGGTGTCAGTAGCGAAATCGGGGATGAGTATGGCGGACGACAGCAGGCTACGATCTTATCGCTCCAATGATCCTTATCAACGCGCGGCCGAGCCGAGCGAGGAAGTAAACGCTCGCGATCCGCTGGCCGAGCTTGCCCGCCTGCTCGGGCAGAGCGATCCATTTGCCGAATTAGGACGGACCAACCAGAGACCGCGCGAGGCGCGCGACGCGCCAGCAACGGCACCGGCCGCTTGGCAGTCCGCGGCGGCGCCTGAGCCACAATTTGCCGCCGGCGATTCGACCCAGGGGTGGGCGGCCCACGCGAGCCCCGATGACACTCACTCGCCTGCACCGCAGGCCTGGCGCTCCGACAGCCGCTCCTACGAGGAGGCGCCGGTCAGCGCCGAACAGGGCGGATACTACGGCGACGAGCGGACGCAGGACGGCCAAGACGACGGTTACGAGTCGCGATATTGCGATGAGAACGTCCCGCTCGATCCGCACGAGGACGCGATGTATGACGACCCACCGCGCGCCCGGCGCCGCGGCGGCCTCGCCACCGCGCTCGCGCTCGTCGGTTGCGCCGTGTTCGGTACTGCCGGCGCCTATGCGTTTCGCACCTATTACGCCAGTCCCAGCGCAACGCAGGCGCCGCCCATCATCGCGGCGGACACCTCCGCTCCGACCAAGATCGTTCCGACGGCGGATTCGCAATCGGGCAGGGGGCCCCAGGATCGCCTAGCAAGCGCCGACAAGGAACAGGTCGTAGCGAAGCAGGAGGAGCCGGTCACGCTCAAGGATCTGGCAAACCAGGCCGCTCCGCGCGGCGTGCTCCCGGCGCCGGTCGCACCGACGCAGGGCACCTCGGCGCCGCAACCGTCCGCCGGGACGGCGAGCGGATCGAACGAGCCGAAGAAGATCCGCACGGTGACCATTCGCCCGGATGGAAGCGACACGAGCGGCAGACCGGTGACCAGCCAGGTCGCGACCGCGGCAGCGCCCGTTATGACACCCGCAGCGCCGCGCCAGGTCGCCCCAACGCCGGCCGCCCCGAAGGCGGCGCCAGCGCGCAACAACGGCCCGATCTCGCTCGATCCGCAGAGCGAGCCGTCCGCGGCACCGCGCACGCGCACGGCGGCGGCACCGCCGGCTGCAACGCCGGCCGCGCCTGATGCGACGGAGAGCGCATCGGATGGTTATATGGTGCAGCTGTCCTCGCAAAAGAGCGAGGCCGAGGCGCACTCCTCCTTCCGCAGCCTGCAGGCGAGATTCCCCAACGAGCTTAACGGCCTGCAGCCCGTCGTTCGGCGCGCGGATCTGGGCAGCAAAGGGGTCTTCTACCGCACCATGGTGGGACCTTTCGCATCGGCGCACGAGGCCAGCCAGTTCTGCGCGAGCTACAAGGCCGCCGGCGGGCAATGCGTCGTTCCGAACAACTGAGCCGCGCTTGACCCTGGTGTCAGGCGCGGGCTAATCCGCGCCAATGGCGGTACGAGCTTTCATCACGGGCCTTTCGGGCACCACGCTGACGGCGGCCGAGCGCGCGTTCTTGCGCGAGCGCGAGCCGTGGGGGTTCATCATCTTCGCCCGCAACGTCGAGACCCCATCGCAGTTGAGCCGGCTCCTGGCCAGCGTGCGCGACGCAGTCCGCCGCGACGCGCCCGTGCTCGTCGACCAGGAAGGCGGCCGCGTGCAGCGTCTCGGGCCGCCCCATTGGCCCTCCTATCCGCCGGGCGCCGCCTATGGCCGCCTCTACGACAGCGATGCTGCGCAAGGGACGAAGGCGGCCTATCTCGGTGCTCGCCTCATTGCCGCCGACCTTGCCGCCGTTGGCATCGACGTCGATTGCCTGCCGGTCGCTGATGTGCCGGTGAGCGGCGCCGACTCCGTCATCGGCGACCGGGCTTATGGGGAGAGCGCGGAGAAAGTCGCCGTGCTGGCGCGTGCGGTGACCGATGGCTTGCTAGCCGGCGGGGTTCTGCCGGTGCTCAAACATATTCCCGGGCACGGCCGTGCCACCGCCGACAGCCACCGGGCGCTTCCCGTCGTCGAAGCAGACCAAGCAACCCTGAGGAGCACCGATTTCGCCGCATTCCGGCCCCTCTCCGATCTGCCGCTGGGGATGACCGCCCACGTCGTCTACACGGCCATCGATCCTATTGCTCCTGCCACAACTTCGGTCACTCTGGTCCGCGATGTGATTCGGGGCTGGCTCAAATTTGCCGGTGTGCTGATGAGCGACGATATTTCCATGAACGCCTTGTCCGGCTCGATCGAGGAGCGCTCGCGCGCGGCCATCGCGGCCGGCTGCGACCTGGTCCTCCATTGCAGCGGCGAACTTGAAGAAATGCAGGCGGTCGCGTCCGCCGCACCTTTGCTTACCGGCGAAGCCGCCAAACGCGCGGACGCCGCCCTCATCCGGCGAGGGCACGTCCGCAAGGACGATCTTGCGGTGCTGCGTGCGGAATGGGCGGCGCTGATGCATGCAGATGCGGGCGCCGGGAGGAGGGCGACCTCATGACCCCCGACGAAGTCCAATTCGAAGACGATCTTGCGGCCGAGCGGGCGAGCGGCGAACCGGCGCTGGTGGTCGATGTCGAGGGTTTCGAAGGTCCGCTCGATCTTTTGCTTGCGCTTGCCCGCCAGCAGAAGGTCGATCTCGCCAAGATCTCGATCCTGGCACTTGCCGACCAGTATCTCGCCTTCATCGAGGAAGCGCGCAAGCTCAGGCTTGAGCTGGCAGCCGATTACCTGGTGATGGCGGCGTGGCTTGCGTATTTGAAGTCGCGCCTGCTGCTACCCGACACCAACGCGCCCGAAGGCCAGAGCGCCGAGGACATGGCGATCGCGCTGGCGCTGCGGCTCAAGCGGCTGGAGGCCATCCGCGACGTTGCCCAGCGCCTGTTCGGCCGTGCGCAGCTCGATCGCGACGTGTTCCGGCGCGGTCAGCCCGAACCGATCGCGCATATCAAGCATGCGCAGTATACCGCGACGCTTTACGACCTGCTCTCGGCTTATGCGCAGCAGCGGCAAAAGTCGGCGCTGGCGCATGTGCGGCTCGCCAAGCGCACCGTGTGGTCGCTCGCCGAGGCGCGCGAGGCGCTTGAGCGGCTGATCGGCCAATCGTCCGACTGGTCGCGACTTGACCAATTCCTGCTGTCGTATGTGGTCGAGCCGTCGCTCGCGCCGACGGTCTTCGCATCGAGCTTTGCCTCCACGCTCGAAATGGTGCGTGAGGGCCTGATGGATGTGCATCAGCAGGGCGCGTTCGCGCCGCTCTATGTGCGCAAGCGCCAACAGTCTGCAAATGGGGTGCCCGATGCGGGCGATGTGGCGGCGCCGCCGGGAAAGGGCGAGGGCTAGAGGAGGCCAGCAATGCCGAGGCTGAAAGTGGTCGTGCCGGAGGATGAGCCGGATCACGCCGACGAAGTGCGAGCCGAGGAACTTCGGCTGCTCGAGGCGATGCTCTTCGCCTCGTCCGAGCCGCTCGACGAAAAGGCGTTGGCGGAGCGATTGCCGCAAGGGGTCGACGTTCACGCGGCGCTCCTGCGATTGCAGGAGGACTACGCCACGCGTGGAGTCCATCTCGTCCGGATCGGCGGGAAGTGGACGTTTCGCACCGCCAGCGATCTCTCCTGGCTGTTGAGCAAGGAAAGCGTCGAGACGCGCAAGCTCTCGCGCGCGGCCATCGAGACGCTCGCCATTATCGCCTACCACCAGCCGGTGACGCGCGCGGAGATCGAGGAAATCCGCGGCGTGACGACGTCGAAGGGGTCGGTCGACGTGTTGCTGGAGACCGGCTGGATCCGCCCGCGCGGCAGGCGCAAATCTCCCGGCCGGCCGGTGACCTACGGCACCAGCGAGGCGTTCCTTTCGCATTTCGGGCTCGATGCGGTGGGCGATTTGCCGGGACTCGACGAACTCAAAGGTTCCGGCCTGCTCGATGGGCGGCTGCCACCGGGCTTCTCGGTGCCGATGCCGTCCGACGACCCGGCCTTGCACGAGGACGAGGATCCGTTGGAACCCGGCGATCTCGATCTTGGCCTGGCGCCGCCGCCGGAGCGTGCCGGCGACGAGTAAGGCTCGCGTTCGTGCCTACGCGCGCCGCATGATTCCGCGGCGCTGCGGATCACGATCGATTGCGGTTAATGCGGCGAAAGGCCGCTGAACTCGGCGGTTCCAGCGCCTGCGCGGCGCGATGGCAGCCGCGCAAGCTCGCATGCGCGCGTCCGGGCTCCTTGTTTTTGCTCGGCGCGAAGCCTAGTTTTCAGGTGAAAGCCGAGAGACGAGGCGCGCTTGCAGTCTCGTTGATGCGGAGGATGTGCGCATGGGTTCAATGAGCATCTGGCACTGGATTTTGGTTCTGGGCGTCGCCCTTCTGCTGTTCGGCGGACGCGGCAAGATTTCCGAGCTGATGGGCGATTTCGCCAAGGGCATCAAATCGTTCAAGAAGGGCCTGACGGAAGAGGAAAAAGCCGAGACCGAGCCGGCCAAGACCGACCCCAAGACCATCGATCATCAGCCCGCGCCGACGGCGAGCGTCGCGCAAACGGAGACGCGCAAGGCCGGCTGAGCGTTCGCCGCGGCAACAAGCCGGCGGGTACGATCGGAGGGGCGCGGGGACAACGCGCGCCGCTCGGAGTTTAAACTTTCATGTTCGAAATCGGTTGGGGCGAGCTACTGCTCATCGGCGTCGTCGCGCTGATCGCGATCGGACCGAAGGAGCTGCCTGGCGTGTTGCGCACGCTCGGGCAGTGGATGAACAAGCTGCGCCGCATGGCCTCCGAGTTCCAAAGCCAATTCCAGGAGGCGATCCGAGAAGCGGAGTTGTCCGACCTCAAGAAGCAGGTCGACGACATGACCAGCCAGGCGCAGAGCTATGCGTCTTTCGATCCGGTGAGTGAGGTCCGCCGCGAGTTGGAAACAACCCAGCAGCAGATCGAGAGCGCGATGGTGGAAAAGCCAACCGCGGAGACGACGGGCCCGCCGGTCACGGCGCAATCCGACGCCGCGCCCGGGGACGCCGAGCTGGCAATCGCGTCCAGCGCGGACGTCGCCGCGCCGTCCTCGAACTCGCGCGAACCGGCAACCGCCAGTGCTGATCCCGCCAAGCCCGATGGCAAGCCCGCATGAGCCGCGAGGACGAGGAAAAGGAAATCGAGGCGACCAAAGCGCCGCTGATGGAGCACTTGATCGAGCTGCGCTCGCGGCTGATCAAGGCGCTGCTCGCCTTCGCCGTCGCCTTCGCCGTCTGCTTCTTCTTCGCCAAGACGATCTACAACGTATTGACGTGGCCCTACATCTGGGTCGCGGGGCCGGAAAACTCCAAGTTCATCTATACCGGACTGCTCGAATATTTCGTCGTGCAGCTCAAGCTCGCGATGTTCGGCGCTGCGTTCATATCGTTCCCGGTGGTGGCGACGCAGATTTACATGTTCGTGGCGCCCGGCCTCTATCGCAACGAACGGCAGGCGTTCCTGCCTTATCTGATCGCGACACCGATCTTCTTTTTTCTCGGCGCCATCGTCGTGTACTTCTTGGTGTGGCCGATGCTGGCGCGATTTTCCCTGAGCATGCAGCAAATGGGCGGCGAGGGGCAGGCCACGATCGAGCTTCTGCCCAAGGTCGAGGACTATCTGACCTTGATGATGAAACTCATCTTTGCCTTCGGCATCGCCTTCCAGCTCCCGGTCATTCTGACGCTGCTGGGGCGGGTCGGTATCATCACTTCGGACCAGCTCAAGGCGAAGCGGCGCTATTTCATCGTCGGGGCGTTCGTCATCGCGGCGGTGCTCACCCCGCCCGACGTGCTGAGCCAGCTCTCGCTCGCCGTGCCGCTGATGGCGCTCTACGAGGGCTCGATCTGGTCGGTGCGCTGGGTCGAGAAGAAGGCAGCCGCCGACAAGGCGAAAGACGCCGCCACCGCCGCCGCCAAGCCGGCGGAGTGAGCAATCGGCTATCGTAGGACCGGGTTACATAGCGATTCGTCATGCCCGGCCTTGTGCCGGGCATCCACGTCTTGGATTGTGGGGTGATAAAGGCGTGGATGGCCGGGCATAAGCGCGTTCACGCGCGTCTTCGACGCGCTTCTGCCCGGCGATGACACGGAGCGGCTCGGAATGCACGATATCAAATGGATTCGTGACAATCCCGACGCATTCGACCGCGGGCTGGCGCGGCGCGGATTGCCGCTGGAAGCCGACAAGTTGCTCGCCATCGACGAGCGCCGGCGCGCCGCCATCCAGAAGGCCGAAGCCGCGCTCGCCCGCCGCAACGTCGTGTCGCGAGAGATCGGCGCGGCGAAGAAGAGCAACGAAGAAGCCGCTGCCCAGGCGCTAATGGCCGAGGTCGCGCGGCTGAAAGAGGAAATCCCAGCGCTCGAGGCGCTCGAGAAACAAATATCGAAGGAGCTCGACGACGCGCTCGCACAAATTCCCAACCTGCCGCTGGCGGAGGTGCCCGACGGTAAAGACACGAGCGACAACGTCGAGCACCACCACTTTGGCGCCAAGCGCAATTACGGCTTTGCGCCGCAGCAGCATTTCGATCTCGGCGAGGCATTGGGGCAGATGGATTTCGAGACTGCCGCATTGATCTCCGGCGCGCGGTTCGTCGTACTCAAGAGCGGTCTTGCGCGGCTCGAGCGCGCACTCGGTCAGTTCATGCTCGATGTGCATACGACCGAGCACGGCTACACTGAGGTCGCGCCACCGCTCTTGGTGCGCGACAACGCGATGTTCGGCACGGCGCAATTGCCCAAGTTTATGGACGATCAATTCTTGGCGTCTCGAACTATTAACCGCGCCGAGTTGCTGCATGATGCGCTCAAATATGCTCAGGAGTTAGATCAGGAAGAATTTCGATTAGGCAAACTCGACTTAGAGACATTGGTCGATCGAACAGTCGAAAGGGCGCCGCTGAAGGAGGATTTCTGGCTCATCCCCACCGCCGAAGTGCCGCTGACGAATCTCGTACGCGAGTCCATCGTTGACGAGGGTGCGTTACCCCTACGCTTCACTGCCGCCACGCCGTGCTTTCGCGCCGAGGCCGGTGCGGCCGGCAAAGATACGCGCGGCATGATCCGCCAGCACCAGTTCGACAAAGTGGAACTCGTCTCCATCACCACGCAGGAGCAGAGCAAAGACGAGCACGAACGCATGCTCGCCTGCGCCGAGGAAGTGTTGCGGCGCCTCGATCTGCACTACCGTGTGGTCACGCTGTGCACCGGCGACATGGGGTTCGCCGCGCAGAAAACCTACGACATCGAGGTATGGCTGCCGGGGCAGAACGCCTATCGCGAGATTTCCTCCTGCTCGTTGTGCGGCGAGTTTCAAGCCCGGCGCATGGACGCGCGCTACCGCGCCAAGGGCGGCCGTCAGGTACGCTACGTCCACACGCTGAACGGATCCGGCGTCGCCGTCGGCCGCGCGCTCATCGCGGTGATGGAGACTTATCAGCAGCAGGGTGGCTCGATTGCGGTGCCGGACGTATTGCAGAATTACATGGGTGGCTTGAAGACCATTGAGCCCCCGGGCAAGGACCGATGACGGAGGACAAGCGAGAGCGCACGGTCGAAGCGCGAACGGAGCAGGTTCCCTCATCCATCCGCCGTGCTTCGCCGACCGAGTCCATGCGCATCCTCATCACCAATGACGACGGCATCCACTCCGAGGGGCTCGACGTTTGCGCCGAGATCGGCCGCGCCCTGTCCGACGATGTCTGGGTGATCGCACCGGAATTCGATCAATCCGGCGTGTCGCACTCGCTCTCGCTCAACGATCCGCTGCGGCTGCGCGAAATCGGCGAGCGTCGCTTCGCGGTCAAAGGTACGCCGACCGACTGCGTCATCATGGGCGCGCGGCACGTGATCAAGGATCGCCCACCCAACCTGGTGCTGGCCGGCGTCAACCGCGGGCGCAATGCCGGCGAGGACGTGATCTATTCCGGCACCGTTGCCGGCGCAGTCGAAGGCACCATCCTCGGCATTCCGTCGCTCGCATTGTCGCAGGCGTATAGGTCGCGCAGCGGCGAGCCGCCCCATTGGGAAACCGCCGTTCGCTTCGGACCCGACATCATCCGGCGCGTCCTTGCCGCCGGAATTCCCCGCGACGTGCTGGTCAACATCAATTTTCCCGATTGCGCGCCCGCCGACGTCAAGGGCGTCGCCGTGACGACGCAGGGCCGCAACCGGCAGGAGCGGCTGCAGATCGATCAACGCCAAGACGGCCGCGGCAACGCCTACTACTGGATCACCTATGTGCGCATGCGCGCCCAACCGCCGTCTGATGGCAGCGATTTTTCCGCGCTTGCCGATAATCGCATCGCCGTCACGCCGCTGCGGCTCGATATGACCGACGAGCCGTTCATGACACGGCTTGCCGAGCTGTTCGATTGAGGTGAGGACTCAGGCGTCGGGAGTCGGGCGTGCGGATTGCGTGCCGCTCTCCAGCGCGCTTTGCAGCATTTGCTTGAGCCCTTCCATCTGGAAGGGCTTCTTCAGCGTCGGCCGGTTGCGATAGGGCTCGGGCAAGCCGCGCTCGCCGTAACCGGTGGCAAAGACGAACGGCATGCCGCGGGCGACCAGCGCATCGGCCACCGGAAGGACCGGCTCCCCATCGAGATTGAGGTCGAGGATTGCGAGATCGAAGTCGGCGGTCTTGGCGGCCTGCAACGCCTCATCGATGCGCCCCGCCTCGGCGGCGACGGTATAACCGAGCTCGCCCAGCATGTCCTCGAGCAGCATGCGAATCATCAGCTCGTCTTCGACGACGAGCACTCGCTTGGCGCTGATCGCCGGCTGCACCTGCGTGGCAGCGGTCATGTTTGTCCCCGCTTGCGCGATCGAGCGCGCATTCGCAGGGGAGCAGATCGTCAAGGCGAAGTTGAGGCACCCTTGCGGCGGTACCGGGTGGCGGCCTGGGTTCCCACGCTCTCCAAAGGGTTGGATTCACGTTGCTTTCGCCGTGGCGTCTGGCCGATGGCAGGTTTTGCGTTAAAGTCGGCAAGGAGGCTCGGCGTGCCCAGACAACCGCCCGGCGACGACAATGTCGGCCGCATGCAGTTTCTGCTCGGCCTGCGTAGGCGCGGCATCAGCGATCCCGCCGTGCTGCGTGCGATGGACGAGGTGCCGCGCGAGCATTTCGTGGAAAGCTCCTTCGCAGACAAAGCCTATGCCGACCAGGCGCTGCCGATCGCCTGCGGGCAGACCATCAGCCAGCCTTACGTGGTTGCCTTCATGACCGAGCAACTCGGCGTGCAGCCGAGCCATCGTGTCCTCGAAGTGGGCACCGGCTCGGGCTATCAGGCCGCGGTCCTCTCCCGCCTCGCCCGCGAAGTGATCAGCGTCGAGCGGTATCGGACGCTGGCCGACGCCGCGCACCAGCGGCTGGCAGCGCTGGGCTATGACAACGTCGATGTTGAGGTGGGAGATGGTCTCGTCGGCGTGCCGGAACGGGCGCCCTACGACCGCATCATCGTCACCGCCGCCGCGGAAACCATCCCGCAGGCGCTACTCGACGAGCTTGCCGACGGCGGCGTGATGGTGTTGCCGCTCGGGCCGCATGCAGGTCCGCAGCAGTTGGTCAAGCTCACAAAGGGTGAACAAGGGATTAAGCAGGAGGACCTAATCGGCGTCCGATTCGTGCCGCTTTTGCCCGGAAAGGCGCGCGAATTGTAGGGATTTCGTCCGTGCGGTGGCGGGGCGAGACGCCTGCATCCCTTAAAGTGGTATTAACCCGCAGGGTATTAACTCAGCTCCCGTGTCGCGTGCGGGTAGGGTGCGATGTGGGGCGTTACCGAAATGTTGCGTTCGCGGTTTTTTCCGCGAGCAGCCGTGCTGGCGCTGGTAGCCGCCGGCGTTGCCGCCTGCAGTTCGGATATGTCGCGTTTTAACGACAATCCGTTCGCTTCCCTCAGCCGCCCCGACACGACAGCGTCGATCCCGCAAGCGCAGACCGCGCCGCCTCAGCAGAGCGCGGCCGCGACTGGGACCAGCAGCAGTAAGGTTGTGGCCGTGAACAGTCCCGCCCATTCCGGCGAGGGCACGGGAACGGCGGCGCACAAGTCGTCGGGAAATTGGACCTGGGACGGCGGTACGGCAGTCACGGTGGCGGCTGGCGACAGCGTCGAGACGATCGCACGCCGCTACGGGGTACCGGCATCCGCCATCATGCAAGCCAACAACATCACCGCGCCGGCGACGCTTCATCCCGGCCAGCGATTGGTCATCCCGCGCTACGCTTCAACGCGGGTTGCAAGCGCGACCGCGCCGCGGCCCGCCGCGGCTCAACCGGTGCCGGCCGTCAATGGTGGCGGCAATGCCGGTGTTCATGTGGTCGCTGTGGGCGACACGCTCAGCAAAATCTCGCACCGCTATCACAAGTCGGCCCACGAGATCGCCAAGGCCAACAACATCGATGCTACGGCAACCCTCAATATCGGCGATCGCTTGATCATTCCGGGCGCACAGGCGTCGGTGGTGAAGACCAGCGCCCCGGCACCGGCCCCGCAGCCAAAAACGGTAGTGGCTTCGGCCCCGCAGGCAAAAACGGTGGTGGCTTCGGCCGCGCCGAAGGAGCCCGAGCCGGCGCCAAGCGCGAATGTCGTCGCGTCGGCCGATCCGCTCGATAAAGAAGCCGCGAAACTCGCGGAAGGAAACGGCGCCGTGCCTAAGTTCCGCTGGCCGGCAAACGGCCGCGTGATTGCAAGCTACGGCCCAACCACCAACGGGCAGCAGAACGACGGCATCAATATCGCCGTGCCGGAGAACACGCCGGTCAAAGCCGCCGAAGACGGCGTCGTGGCCTATGCCGGCAGCGAGCTCAAGGGCTACGGCAATCTGGTTCTGGTGCGCCATCCCAACGGCTACGTCACCGCTTACGCCCATGCCAAGGAGCTCTTGGTCAAGCGCGGCGACCAGGTCAAACGCGGTCAGGTGATCGCGCGCTCCGGCCAGACCGGCAACGTCAACACGCCGCAGCTTCATTTCGAGATCCGCAAGGGATCCTCGCCGCTCGATCCAACGCGGTTCTTGAACGGCGCCTGAGACGCGACCGGCGAAACGGCGGACGCTTCACCGGTTGCCGGTCTTGCGTCCTCTGTCCTCCAGTTTGACCCCAAGCCGGCCCGCGAGATCCTGCACGTATTGCCAGGCGACGCGTCCCGAGCGCGCACCGCGCGTGGTCGCCCATTCGAGCGCCTCGCGATGCGTCTTCTCGCGCGGATACGCGATGCGGTAATGGGCGACATAGCCGTCCACCATCGCCAAGAATTCGTCCTGGCTGCAGCGATGGAATCCGAGCCACAGGCCGAAGCGATCGGATAGCGACACCTTCTCCTCGACGGCTTCGCCGGGATTGATAGCTGTCGAGCGCTCGTTCTCCATCATGTCGCGCGCCATGAGGTGGCGCCGGTTCGACGTGGCGTAGAAGACGACATTGTCCGGCCGGCCCTCGATGCCGCCTTCGAGCATGGCTTTCAGCGACTTGTAGCTGGTGTCCTCGGCTTCGAACGACAGATCGTCGCAGAATACGATGAAGCGGTAAGGCGCTCCGCGCATCAGCGCCATGAGGTCCGGCAAGCTTTCGATGTCTTCGCGATGAATCTCGATGAGCTTGAGCGTCCCGTCGTTTGCCTTGCGCTGTGCATGCGTCGCATTGACCGCCGCATGCACGGCCTTGACCAGCGACGACTTGCCCATGCCGCGTGCGCCCCATAACAGTGCATTATTGGCCGGCAGCCCGCGCGCGAAGCGTTCGGTGTTCTCGAGCAGCACGTCGCGCAGGCGATCGATGCCTTTGAGCAGCGACATCTCGACGCGATTGACGTTTTCGACCGGCACGAGCCGCCGCACGTCCGGATGCCAGGAGAACGCGTCAGCCGCGGCAAAGCGGGGCACCTCCGCGGCGCTTGGCGCAAGCCGCTCGAGCGCGCGCGCGATGCGCTCGAATTCGCCCTGCGAAGCGACGCCTTGCGCGGCTGGCCGCGGGCGCGATGCGGGCCTCGACGGGGGCTTTTGGACGCGTTTGGCCATGGGGATGCAGTCGTGCGCGCCGCACCCTTACCGGGGTGCCCGCGCGCCTGCAAGATCGACCTGCCGAAGGGCGGAATCGCCCGGATTCTCCGGGCAAACCAGCGTTGCAATTGGACCGCTGGCCGTTATAGTCCGCGCCGATTTCGTTGCCCGATCGACTGCGGCGGCGCCGGTGCGCGGCGCGTCGATAAGAAGCCCCGCAGACCGCAAGCACAAAGGACAAAGAGATGTTCGTGACGCCCGCTTTTGCCCAAGCGAGCAGCCCGTTCGGCGGCGACAGTATGTGGGTGCAGTTGCTGCCTTTCGTTCTGATCTTCGTGATCATGTATTTTCTGATCCTGCGGCCGCAGCAAAAGCGCGCGAAGGACCACCAGGACGTGGTCAAGAACTTGCGCCGCGGCGACACTGTCATTACGTCCGGTGGGCTCGTCGGCAAGGTCACTAAGGTGGTCGACGACGATCAGATCGAGGTCGAAATCGCCGACGGGGTGCGGGTGCGCCAGGTGCGCGGGATGATTTCGGGAGTGCGCGCCAAGGGCGAGCCGGTCAAGGATGAGGGCGGCTCCAGCTGAGGACCGGCCGCACGCAAGCCGGGACGAGCCATGCTCTATATTTCGAAGTGGAAGGCGACGGCGATCCTGCTCACGGCGCTGATCTGCTGCCTGTTCGCGGTTCCCAATTTCTTTCCGGAGAGCATGGTCAAGCGCTGGCCGGCATGGGCGCAGCGCCACATCGTGCTCGGGCTCGATCTGCAAGGCGGCTCCCATATCCTGCTCGAGGTCGACGCCAATGACGTTCGCCGCCAGAAACTCTTGACGCTGCAAGACGACGTCCGCCGCGTCCTGCGCGAGGCCCGCATCGGCCTCACCCGTGCGCCCGTCGTCCGCGGCAATTCGGTCGAGGTCGCCATTCGCGAGAGCGATCTGCAGCAAGGGTTGGCGAAACTGAGGGAACTGGCGCAGCCGCTCGGCGGGTTCATCGGCAGCACCGGGGCGCGCTCGATCGATGTCGAGAACGTCGGCGGCGGCGTGGTGCGGCTCACGCCGACCGAGCCCGCGCTCCTTGAACGGACCCGGCAGGTGGTCGACCAATCGGTCGAGATCATCGGCAAGCGCGTCAATCAACTCGGGCTTGTCGAGCCGTCGATCCAGCGCCAGGGAAACGATCGCGTTCTGGTTCAGGTGCCGGGCCTCGGCGATCCCCAACAGCTGCTCGAAATTCTCGGCAAGACCGCCAAGCTGACGTTCCGCCTCGTCGATACCTCGATGCCGGCCGAGCAGGCGTTGCAGGGACGTCCGCCACCGGACTCGGAAATCGTCTATGGCTCGAAGGCGGAGAACCGGCAGCCCTATCTGCTCGAGAAGCGAGTGATCGTCTCCGGCGAGGAACTCACCGACGCACAGCCCGGCTTCGATCAGCGCACCAGCGAGCCGATCGTCACCTTCAAATTCAACACCTCCGGCGCGCGCAAATTCGCGCAGGTCACGCAGGAGAACGTCGGGCGGCCCTTTGCGATCGTGCTCGACGATGAGGTGATCTCCGCGCCCGTCATTCGCGAGCCGATCTTGGGCGGAAGCGGCCAGATCTCCGGAAACTTCACGGTGGAGTCTGCCAACAACCTCGCCATTCTTCTGCGTGCCGGCGCGCTCCCCGCCAAGCTCACCGTGATCGAGCAGCGCGTGGTGGGCGCGGGGCTCGGCCAGGATTCCATCGAGAAGGGCAAGCTCGCGTCCTATTTCGGCGCCGCGCTTGTCGTCGTCTTCATGGTGGTGACCTACGGGCTGTTCGGCGTGTTCGCAAGCATCGCCGTTGCCATAAACGTCGGCATGATCTTCGGCATTTTGTCGCTGCTCAACGCAACGCTCACCTTGCCGGGCATCATCGGTATCGTGCTCACGATCGGAATTGCGGTGGACAGCAACGTGCTGATCTACGAGCGCATCCGTGAGGAGGTTCGCACCGGCCGCACGCCCATTACCGCGATCGATGCCGGCTTCACGCGGGCGCTCGCGACCATCCTCGATTCCAACATCACGACCTTCATCGCCGCGGCGGTGCTGTTCTTCTTCGGCAGCGGACCGGTGCGCGGCTTCGCCGTGACGCTCGGCATCGGCATCGTGACGACCGTTTTCACCGCCTTCACCTTGACGCGGCTGATCGTCGCCTGGTGGGTGAGGTGGGCGCGTCCGCGGCAGCTTGCGATTTCATAGGCCGATAAAACGTGCGTCTGCATCCGAAACTCCCGCTGCTGCGGATTGTCCCCGACGACACCAGATTCGACTTTATGCGCTTTCGGCGCATCAGCTTCCCGATATCCGCGGCGCTGTCCATCATCGCGATCCTGCTGTACTTTTTTCACGGGCTGAATTTCGGCATCGACTTCGTCGGCGGCACGCTGATCGAGGTGCAGTCGAAAAGCGGTCCGGCCGATCTCGCCAAAATGCGTGCGACATTGAGCGGGTTGGGCCTCGGCGACGTGCAGCTGCAGGAGTTCGGCGGACCGAGCAACGTGCTGATCCGCGTCGCCCAGCAGCCCGGCGGCGAACAGGCGCAGCAAGCGGCCATCACCAAGGTGCGCGAAGCCTTGGGCAATGAGGTGGATTATCGCCGCGTCGAAGTCGTCGGTCCGCGCGTCTCGTCGGAGCTCTTGGCCAAGAGCACGATCGGGCTCGGGCTCGCGATCTTCGCGATCCTGATCTACCTCTGGTTCCGCTTCGAATGGCAGTTCTCGCTCGGCGCCATGATCGCCAACGTGCACGATCTCGTGCTGACGATCGGCTACATGTCGTTGACGCAGATCGATTTCGATCTCTCGAGCATCGCCGCGCTGCTCACCATTCTCGGCTACTCGCTCAACGATACGGTCGTCATTTACGACCGTATCCGCGAAATGCTGCGCCGATACAAGCGCATGTCCATGCCGGACCTGCTCAACATCTCGGTCAACTCCACGCTGTCGCGCTCGATCATCACCCACGTGACCGTCACGCTGGCGCTGCTGGCGCTGCTTCTCTTCGGCGGCCATGCCATCCACAGCTTCGTGGCGACCATGATTTTCGGCGTGGTTCTGGTCGGCACCTATACGTCGGTCTTCATCGCCGCGCCGATCCTGATCTATCTCGGCGTCGGAACGACGCGGATGGAAGCCGAAGAGCCGGCAGAAAAAGAAAAGGCATCGACCGCGAGGCCGACGTAGCTCGCATAAAAAGGCTCGAGGCGCGTGACCTCGCCTAAAGCTGCATCCGAGCCGGAAGCTGTCCTGGTAGAGGACGCATTCGCCCATTGCGAGGGGCTCGTGCGTGCGGCGGACAGGGACCGGTTTCTCACCACCTTGTTTGCCCCTGCCGAGCATCGGGGCGCGCTCGCTGCGCTCTACGCGTTCAACCTGGAAATCGCTCGTGTGCGCGAGGTCGTGCACCAACCGGCCGCGGGAGAGATCCGGCTGCAATGGTGGAGCGATGTGCTGGATGGAGCAGGGCGGGGTGAGACTGCGGCCCACCCCGTCGCCGCGGCGCTACTCGCAACCATCGCACGCTACCGGCTGCCGCACGAGCGATTGAAGGCGCTCATCGAGGCACGCAGGTTCGACCTCTACGACGAGCCGATGCGGACGCTGGCCGATCTCGAAGCCTATGCGGACGGCGCCTCCACGAGCCTGATCGCGCTCGCGGCGCAAATCCTCGCGGCTGGCGAGCAGCCGGACATCCGCATGCTGAGCCATCATGCCGGCCTAGCGCATGCATTTGCCGGGCTGCTTGCGGGCTTTCCGATCCATGCCGCCCGCGGCCAAATTTTCCTTCCGCTCGAAATCCTGGCGCGGCACGAAGCGACCCGCGAGCAGGTGCTCGGCGGGCAGGCAACACCGCACCTGCATGAGGCATTGGCCGAGTTACGCCTGCACGCCCGCCGCCATCTCCGACCGGCGCAGCAACTGCTCGCAGCCGCGCCGGCCGCTGTCATGCCAGCGCTGCTGCCGGTCGCGCTCGCGGGGCCGACGCTCGCCCGCATGGAGCGGCGCGGCTACGATCCATTCACCCCCATCGAGATCGCAGCATGGCGGCGGCAGTTCATTCTCTGGCGCGCAGTACGCTGGCCGCGGCGGATGTTCGACTAGAACCGATCGGCGAGGTTGCGGCGCTGCGCGATGATGGCACTCACGATTGCCCGCTCGGTTTCTTCCGCCAGCAAGCCGTCGATCTGGTCGAGCTGATTGGAGGCCACGAGCTGCAAGAGCTCGAGGCGGATTTCGCCGGTGCGCAGCCGCGGCAGACCATCGACCAGCTGGATGCATTCCGGAGGTTCCGCATCGGCAACCGAGTGCGCGATGAAATCGCGCATCAGCGCTTCCGACAGCCCCGGTTCCGCCTCGACGAAGGCGTACAGGCTGTTCTTTGCGCCGCGATCGTAGAAGCTGACGATGGCGACATCGCGTACCTGCGGGTGGTGCTTGAGACATGCGGCAATGCGGGGAGCGTCGTGGACAAGGCGAGCACCGCCGCCCTCAAGGTCGGGAAGGCGGAACACACCGTGCACGATCCAATTGTAAATCTGCTTACCCGACGCCATCCATGATCGCGTGATGCCGCTCTTGCGGCGGCGGAGACGCCACTCGGTGGCCGTGAGGGCGTCCCGCACATAGCGGTGCTTGTGTTTGATGAGGTGCCGCAAATCCTCGTAGGCGAGAATCCGGAACAGACGTCCCCGCTGCTGGAAACAGCTGGCGAGCTGGAAATCGGTGAGGTAGGCGCGGCCGTCACGACCCCGCAACCAGTTCTGCTGCTTGGAGAGATCGTTGTGGCAAATTCCGGCCCGATGCAGCTTGCGAAGCGCGGCCCGGGCGGAATGAAAATACGCACGGTCCCCGTGCGGTTTGGCAATTTGCAGGGCAACCCCATCGATCCAGCCGCGCACGAGTACGCGCCGTCCGGCAAAGAGGAGCGGCGGCGCGACGCCGAGCTGGCCCGCGATTGCGAGCGCCTTGCGCTCACGCACGAACAAGAGATGGGCGATAGCGAAGCTCCACCATGGCACCTGGTCGATCCGGCGCAGTACCGCTTCGACCTCGCCCTCAGACGTGACAAAGCGGCCGCGCTCCACGGTCGAGAACGCGTCGCGTTTGAGCACGAGGCGACTCATCCAGCGGCCCTCGAGCTCGGGCGGCAAGCTCATCGCCTCTATTCCGCGGCCACGGCGTGATCATCGCCGCTGATCCAGCGCGCGAGGTCGGCGAGCGCGCGCCGCGTGAGGGCGCGTTTCTTCTCCAGCGCCTTCTCGCAGCCGCGCAGCCGCTGTCCACCCTCGCCTTTGAGCGCATGGGCGAGCGGCGGAAAAAGACCGAAATTGACGTTCATCGGCTGGTACGAGCGCGCGGTAGCGGACGCCGTGCCGGAGGCGGTCTCGATGTGGCCGCCGGTGATATGCGCGAGCAAGGCGCCATGCGCCGTGGTCGGCGGCGGCGGAGTGAGCAATCGCCCGAGCCGTTCGGCCGCGGCGAAGCGTCCCGCAATCAGGCCGATGGCGGCGGACTCCACATACCCCTCACAGCCGGTGATCTGGCCGGCAAAGCGCAGCCGCGGCTCGACCTTGAGGCGCAAGGCGTCATCGAGCAGCTTCGGCGCGTTGAGGAAGGTATTGCGGTGAAGGCCGCCAAGCCGCGCGAACTCCGCGTGCTCGAGGCCTGGGATCGTGCGGAAGATGCGCGTCTGCTCGCCGTGCTTGAGCTTGGTCTGAAACCCGACGATGTTGAAGAGGGTCCCGAGCCGGTTGTCCTGGCGCAGCTGAACGACGGCATAGGGCTTGACGTGCGGCGCATGCGGGTTGGTGAGGCCGAACGGTTTCATCGGGCCGTGGCGCAGAGTTTCGCGGCCGCGCTCCGCCATCACCTCGATGGGCAGGCAACCGTCGAAATAGGGCGTCTCCCAGTCGTGGAAAGCAACCTTGTCGCCGCTGAGCAAGGCTTCGACGAACGCCTCGTATTGTTCCCGCGTTAGGGGGCAATTGATGTACGCGGCGTCCGATCCGCCAGGTCCCGCCTTGTCGTAGCGCGACTGCAGCCAGGCGCGCGACATGTCGATCGTGTCGCGGTGCACGATCGGAGCAATCGCATCGAAGAAGGCGAGCGCGTTCTCGCCCGTAAGCTGCGCGATGGCGTCGGCGAGCGCGGGGGAGGTCAGAGGTCCGGTGGCGACGATGGCGCTGTCCCAGTCAGCCGGCGGCAGTCCGGCGATCTCTTCGCGGCGAATGTCGATCAGCGGCTGCGCAGCAAGCGCCGCGGTCACGCTTGCGGCAAAGCCCTCGCGGTCGACGGCGAGAGCGGCGCCGGCGGGAACCTGATTGGCGTCCGCCGTGCGCATGATCAGCGAGCCCAGTCGGCGCATTTCCTCGTGCAGGAGGCCGACGGCGTTGAGGTTTTTGTCGTCAGAACGGAATGAATTCGAGCAGACGAGTTCCGCGAGCGCGGAGGTCTTGTGGGCCGCAGTCGTGCGCAGCGGGCGCATCTCGTGGAGTACGACGGGAACCCCGCTGGCGGTGATCTGCCAAGCCGCCTCGGATCCGGCAAGCCCGCCGCCGATCACGTGCACCGCGCGAGGGTGATCCGTCATGCGCCGAAGCTATGCGTCCCGGGAGAGCCCGACAATCCCTCAAGGGCGCGCTGCTCGGCCCGTCGTGGTGGCCTTACCACCCACCGCTACTTTTTTGGTGCCAAAAAAGGTCACGGCCGGCACGAGGCCGGCCATGACAATGTGAATTGGTAATCGAAAGCACAAACGCAAAGCGCCCGCCGACGCGGGCGCTTTCGTTAGAACTCTCCGCGATGTGCGGTGTCCCAGGCGATGCGAGGGATGTCCGACCGGGTGATGCCGATATCGGCCAATTCGCGGTCGCCGAGCTGGGTAAGCTCCTTCAGGCTGGCGTTATAGCGCCGCCAAGCGCGGAGGAAGTTGAGGATTGCGACCAACATGTTCACTGCCTTTCCGCCCGGCACACGCCGGGCAATTTCTTCTTCGAGGCTATAAATAAGGTTCCATTGTGCAGCGCATTAGGTGCCATGTTGCGCTGCAGCTATGCAAAATATGCATAGACTAAGGTCTTGGATTTTATGGGAAATTTAACGATCGGCCGCCCAAGCGCGGCGCGAAAAACCTGCCGCCGATTCAAGCGGGACGGTGCGGGCCGCGCAGCCTAGACAGACGTCGCGCCGGCACCACCGAAGCGCTCCTTCCAGCGGGGGATGACGTCGCGGTTATAGACATTATCGGGAATGCCGCCCTTGAGCGCGGTGACCACCGAGCGCGTGGCCCAGGCCACGCCCTGCCGCAGCTCGCCTCCCTCGGTATACGAGGCGGAATGAGGGGAGAGCAGCACGCGATCGCCGAGCTTGTGCAGCGGCGAGTCCGCGGGCAGCGGCTCCTCCTCGAAGGCGTCGATGGCGGCGCCGCGGATGCGCCCTTCCGCAATGGCGCGCGCCAACGCCTTTTCATCCACCACCTTGCCGCGGGCGGTGTTGAGCACGATCGCGTTGGGCTTCATCAGCTTGAGCTCGGCTTCGCCGAACATGTAGCGCGTCTCGGGCGTAAGCACGACGTGGAACGACACGACGTCCGATTCCCGCAGCAGCGTCTGATAATCGACTGGGGTGACCCCGTGGGTCAGGAAGTGCGCAGGCGGCACATAGGGATCGTAGGCGATGATCCGCGCGCGCCAGGGAGCCAGCAGCTGGGCGACCCGCGTTCCGATCCGGCCGAGACCGACAAGCCCGATGGTCTGCCCGGGAAATCCATCGGAGGCGCGGCTGCCGACGTAGTAGGCGAAGTTGTCGGCGGTGCGCCACTTGCCCGCGCGCACGTCGGCGTCGCGCGCGGCGACCTTCTTCAAGAGCGACAGCATGAAGGCGATGGTGGTTTCGGCGACGCCGAAGCAGTTGGATTCCGTCGGCGCGTGGCAGACCATGATGCCAAGCTCGGTCGCGGCCTCGGTGTCGATGTCGTCGACCCCGACGGTTTTCGCGACGATGCGCAGCCGCTGCGAAGCCTGCATGATCCGCCGGCTGATCGGCGTATGGCGCATGGACGTTCCCATGAGCGCAACCGCCTCCCGCGCCGCCTCCACGACGGCATCTTCGTGCGCCGTGCGAGGCAGTTGCCAGTCGCGGTCTCCGAACACGAGCTCGCAGCCCAGGCCTTCAAGCGCCTGGATGGTCTCGGGCGGCTCCTCGCGCGGCGCAAAGATCAAAATTTTTGGCTTGGACATGCACGCTCCATGTTGGATGGGCGGGACGCTGCGGAGGGGAAGTCGGGCCTGAGGACAAGCGGCGGGATCAGTTGAGCTTGATGCCGCTATCTTTGAATACCTGGCTCCATCGGTCCAGCTCCTTGCGGACGAAGGCGGCAAATTCCTCCGGCGTGCTGCTCGCCGCGCTGATGCCCGACTTTTCGAGTTTGTCGGCGATGACCGGATCGGCGTACATGGTGACGACCTCACGCTGGATCTTGTCGATGATAGGGCGTGGCGTGCCGGTCGGCGCCACCAGCCCGATCCAGGTCGAGATATCGTCGAGCGCAGGGATTGCGGCTTCGATCGCAAGCGGCCTGACCTCGGGCAAGGCCGGCAGCGGCCGGCTATTGAGCTTCGCCAGCGCGCGCAACTTGCCGCTTTGGATGAGGGGAATGCTGGTGGCGGCGCCGTCGACGATGTAGTCGACCGCGCCGGTCAGAAGGCCTTGGACCGTGGGCGCGCTGCCGTTGAACGGAATATATTGCACGTCGAGGCCGGCCTCCCGGTTGAAGAGATGGCCGGCGAGCCGTGTCGTAATGATGCCCGCGCCATAGTTGAGCTTGCCGGGACTGGCTTTGGCGCGCGCGATCAGCTCTTTCACCGTCGTCGGGCCGTCGTCGGCGCGAACGCTCAAGAGCGAGGTGTTCTTGGATGCGAGCGTGATCGGCGCGAAATCCTTGAGCGGATCGTAAGACAAGTTGCTCGTGGTGATCGGATTGAGCACCATGGTGACGTCCATGGCGGCGAGCAACGTGTAGCCGTCGGGCGGCATTTTGGCGACGCGCGCGGCGGCGATTGCCGTGTTGGCGCCGGGTTGGTTTTCGATCACCACCGGTTGGCCCCACACCTCGCTCAGACGTTGAGCAATCACGCGGGCGAGAATGTCGGTCGGTCCGCCGGCCGGGAACGGCACGACGATGCGGACTGCCCGATTGGGATAGCTGTCGGCGGTGCCTTGGGCAGCCGCGGCGGCGGTCGCGAGCATGCCGATGAGAACGGCGCGCGCAAGGAGGACGCCGAAGGAAGGAGCGATGCGGAGGATGGAACGCGAGGCGGCGAGCACGGCTTGCTGATCCGTTCGACCGCTCAATCGTACTTCATTCCGGTTTCCTTCACGACCGTGGACCAGCGTTGCGCTTCCTTGCGGATGAAGGCGGAAAATTCCGCCGGCGTGCTGGTGGCCGGAAACAGGCCCGAGGCATCCGCTTTCGCCTTGATGGCGGGTTCGGCGAGGATCTTGGCCACTTCCGCCTGCAGCTTGTCGACGATCGCGGCCGGCGTGGTTTTGGGCGCAACAAGCCCGAGCCAGACCGTGATCTCATCCATGTTGGGCAACTCGGCGGTGATGATCGGCAGGTCTGGGACCGGCGGGAAGGGGCGGGGATCGAACTTTGCGAGCACGCGGAACGCCCCGCTCTGAATCAAGGAGAGCGACGCGGACGGGCCGTCAAAGGAGAAATCCACGCTTTTGGTCAGCACGGCTTGCGCGACTTCGGCACTGCCGTTGTACGGAACAAGGACGGTCTCCACCCCTGCCGCCTTGTTGAACAGATGGCCGGTGAGCTTGGTGGTGATCGTGCCCGCACCGTAATTAAGCTTGCCGGGCCGTTGCTTCGCGTGGGCGATTAAGTCCTTCACCGTCTTCACATCGCTGGCCGCATTGACGATCAGGAGCTGCATGGTTTTCGCGGTCAGGGTGATCGGGGCGAAGTCATTGAAAGGATCATAGGGTGGGGTGCGGTAGAGGTACTGGTTCATCGCCAGTGTCGAGTCGATGGCCATGAGCAGCGTGTAGCCATCGGGCGCGGCCTTGGCGACCTGCTGGGCAGCAAGCACCGTATTGGCGCCAGGGTGGTTCTCGACCAAGACCGGCTGGCCCCAATCCTCATTCATTTTCTGGCCGATCATCCGCGCGAGTACGTCGGAAGGTCCGCCGGCAGGAAATGGCACCACGATCTTGATCGCGCGCGTGGGGAACGCATCCGGCCGCTCTTGGGCGGCGGTGGTCCCTGCTATCACAGCGGACAAAATTGCGAGCGCGATCGAGCAGCGGTTCATGAGCATCCCCTCCGAATTAGATGCCTGGGTTCGTTAGGCAATTCTCACCCTTGCGCTTATCCGAGGCAACATCGCCGTCCCATTCAAAATGCGGCAGCTATGGGTTAGCTTGATTTCGACCGGCCAACTCAATGAGGGCTTCATCCGTGCTCGCTCCCGCTCCATCCCGACAAGATCGCATGGCGATGCACAATGCCAACAAGCTCAAGATCGGCCTGTTCGGGGCGAACTGCTCGTCGGGACGTGCGGTCACGCTGGTACCGGAGCGCTGGTCGGGGAGTTGGCAGGACAATCTCAAGCTCGGGCGCATGGCCGACGAGGCCGGCATCGATTTTCTCCTGCCGATCGGGCGGTGGAAAGGTTATGGCGGCGACACCGACTACCAGGGCGCGACGCTCGAGACCATCACCTGGGCAACCGGCCTCCTCGCCCTGACCAAGCGCGTGACCGTCTTCGGCACGGTGCACGCGCCGCTGTTCAATCCGATCATTGCCGCCAAGGAAATGGTCACCGCCGACCATATCGGCGAAGGGCGCTTTGGACTCAACATCGTGGTCGGCTGGAACGAGGGCGAATTCGCGATGTTCGGCGTCAAGCAGCGCGAACATGAAGCGCGCTACGAATATGCGCAGGAATGGATCGACGTCATCAAGATGATCTGGTCGGACAAGGAGAATTTCGACTTCACGGGCAAATATCTCGACATGAAGGGCATTCGCGGCAAACCCAAGCCCTTTGGCGGCTCACGGCCAGTGATCATGAATGCCGGCGCGTCCCCGGTCGGGCAAGCCTTCGCCATCCGCAACTGCGACGCGTTTTTCTTGCAAGCCTCGCGCACGTCGCTCGACGAGACCGCGCAAAAGGTCGCTACGGCTAAAGAGCAGGCCCGGCAGCAGGGCAGGGAGCTCGGCGTCTATACCGTCGGCGTCATCACCTGCAGGCCGAGCAAGAAGGAGGCGGAAGATTACTTCCATTATTCCATCGTCGAGCACGCCGACTGGAGGGCGGTCGACGACATCCTCGCGCTCAAGAACATCACCGCGCAGAACACCCCGGAGGAGAAGTTCCGGCAGATCCGCACCGGATATGCGCAGGGGATGGGCGGCTTGCCCATCGTCGGCGACCCCGATCACGTGGCGAGCCAGCTCATCGATCTCAGCAAAGCGGGGCTGACCGGAGTGGCCGTCTCGCTCGTCAATTATCTCGACGAGCTTCCGTTCTTCTGCGCGGAGGTTCTGCCGCGCCTGCAACGGGTGGGACTGCGCGAGAAGCGGTGATTAAGCGCAAGGCGGCGTCAGTCGAGCTTGAGATTACCGCTTTCCTTGAGCACCTTGGACCAGCGGTCCGTTTCGCTGCGGATGAAGGCCGCAAACTCGGCGGGCGAGCTGCTGCTCACCGCGTCGATGCCCACGCTCTGCAGCTTGGCGACCAGAGCGGCGTCGGAATAGGCGCGCGCCACTTCGCGATGGATCTTGTCGATGATGGCCGGTGACGTCCCGGCGGGCGCCACCAGCGCGACCCATGTGGAGCTCTCGTCGAGCTGGGGCAGCTCCGCCGCGACACTGAGGCTCGGCAGGTCGGGAAGCAAGGCAAGCGGCCGATTGCTGTATTTTGCGAGCGCGCGGTAGTGGCCGCCCTGGATCAGCGGCAAGCTCGTCCCGGTGCTGTCGAGGGCGAAATCAACCGTTCCCGCGAGCACGGCCTGGCCGATTTCGGCGCTGCCCTTGAATGGAACGAGCTGCACGTCGATGCCCGCGGCCTTGGCAAACTGGAGCGCACCAAGCCGCGAGGTGATCGTGCCCGCCCCCATGTTGAGCTTTCCCGGATTGGCCTTCGCCTTGGCGATCAGCTCCTTGATCGTTTTGGGCCCGTCGCTTCGCACCACCACGAGCGAGATGGTCTTGATCAACAACGTGATCGGCGCGAGGCCCTTGAGCGGCTCATAGGGCAGATTGGGCGTCACCAATGGATTCATGACCATGGTCGTATCCATCGCCGCGAGCAGCGTGTAGCCGTCGGGCGCTGAGCGCGCGGTCATCTGCGCGCCGATGGCGGTATTGCCGCCGGGGCGGTTTTCGATCAGCACCGGCTGGCCCCAGTCCTCGCTCATGCGCTGTCCAACCAATCGCGCGATCATGTCCGCGGGGCCGCCCGGCGGGAACGGCACGACGATGCGGACCGCCCGGTTGGGATAACTCTTTGCTTCCGCGTCGAGCGTTGCTTGCGCCTGCGCGTGCGCAAGCGTCAGCGCGAAGCCGATCGTGGCGATGAGGATGCGAGGCGCCGTGCACATGGCGTTTGTCAGTCGAGCTTCATGCCGACCGCCTGGATCACCTTGGCGCGCGTGTCGGCCTGCGAGCGGATGAACGCGGCGAACTCTTCCGGCGTATTGCTGATGGCCGGCTCGATGCCGGCCGTGAGCAGCTTGTCGCGGACCTCCGGCATTGCCAACACCTTCCTGATCGAGCCATGCAGCTTCGTGACGACGTCGCGCGGTGTGCCCGCGGGTGCGACGATGCTTTGCCAGATGCCGAGATCATAGCCGGGGAAGGTCTCGGCGATGGTGGCAATATCCGGGGCGAGCGAAAGGCGCTGCGCGCTCACTAGGCCGAGGATCTTCACCTTCTTGTCGCGCCATAGCGGCAGCGCCACGTTGACGCTTTCCATGCCGAGCGGAATGTCGCCGGCAAGAATGCCGGTGATCTGCGTCGTGCCGCCGCGATAGGGGACCATGCTGAAATTGGTGCCGGCCATCATGTTGAGGAGGCCAACATTGACCTGCGAGGTCGGCGTGCTGATCCCGATCTGGAAGGTGCCTGGCTTGGCCTTCTCCTGCTCGACCAGCTCCTTGATCGAATTGACCGGGATGTTGATGTTGCCGACCACCGCCGAGGGGACGAGGGCGATCAGCGAGATCGGCGTAAAATCCTTGAACGGATCATAGGCGAGCTTGCTGTACAGGAACGGGTTCATGACCAGCGTGCCGTCGATGGCCATCAGCAGCGTATAGCCGTCGGGCGCTGCCTTTGCGACCGCCTGGGCGCCGATGATCGTGTTGGCTCCCGGCCGATTGTCGACGACGATCTGCTGACCCAAGTCTTCGCTCATCTTCAGCCCGATGAGGCGGCCGAGAAAGTCCGCCGGCCCGCCGGGCGCGAACGGAACCACAAGCGTGATCTGGCGCGCCGGGTAGGTCTGCGCATCCGCGGCCGAAGTTAAGAAGGTGAGAAAGGCCGCCGCGTAAGCAAGCCATCGAATTTTCATGGGCGCGATCCTTCTGACCGGTTCTTACCCATCCATACGCTGCAGCAAGCGGCCGAGCCGCGGCATCGGTGGCAATGGCGCAAGCGACGACTTGAGCCGTTTGACGCAGCCCCACAGCACCGCTTGGTTGCTGTTGACGACCGGCTTGCCAAGCTCGTCCTCGATCTCCTCGATTGCCTCGATCTGCGTGGTGTTGGTGCAACTGAGGAAAATGCCATCGGCGTCCGCACGGTCGTGTTTGCGCGCGAGCTCCGCCCACTCACGGGGAGTGACGGCGGCGAATTCGAGCGACCTGAGCCCAAGCGCCACATCGTGAACCACGGCAAACCCGGTCGCGGTGAGATAATCGATCACGGCCTGGTTGCTCTTGTAAGGACTGAGCAGGAGGAGCCGCCGCAACCCGAGCGCCTGCAACGCCTCGAGCACGAGCCGGCTCGTTGCCAGCGCTTTAGTGCCGGCCGCATCCTGAATGATATCGAGAATTCGGCCTTCGCCCTGCGGCCCTTGTGTCATCGACGTGTCGGTGCAGTGGAAGACGATGAGATCAGGCGCCACATCGGCGAGCAGCTTGGCGGACGTGGCGATCTCGTCGGCCATCGCGGCGAGCGGCCGCTTCCATTCGCCGGCGACGCGGGCGCGCGCGATATGCACCCCGAGGCCGGGCGGCGCAAAATGGTTGAATTGCGGCTCGGTCATGCTGTTGACCGAGGGAATGATCATTCCGATCCGGGCGCGCGTCGCCGGCAAGGTGCTTTCGATTTGTCGGCGCTCGATCGTCGTGACCGCTGCCATCGTCGTGCCCTCTACAATGATTGGCGATTGCCTGCCGCGGCTGGCGGCGAATACGAAAGTCGAGGATATTGCGCCCGTGATCAAGGCAAAGCTAGCACCGGCCCAAGAGTTTTTGGCATAAGGTCGCCGCCAATCGACGCGCGGCTTGGATTTGTGAGGCGGAAATGAACGGCAATGACATTGATATACGAATGTTTGCACGAAGCGCCGGCGCCAACGTGACGTTCAGTGCCGGAAGCGTGGTCTTCAACAAGGGCGATCCGGGCACTTGCATGTATATCGTGCAGTCCGGCGTGATCGAGATGGTGATCGGCGACAAGGTGATTGAGATTTGCGGATCCAACGAAGCGATCGGATTCATGTCGATGATCGACAGCGCGCCGAGGAGCTCCACCGCCCGCGTCAAGGAGAACTGCGAACTGTCCGTGATCGACTAACGCAAATTTCGCTTCATGGTCGATGAAGTGCCGAACTTCGCCCTCTACATCATGGGCGCTATGGCGCGGCGCATCCGCGGCATGAGCCAGGCGATGTGAAGATTCGCGCCAAGCGAAATGTCATTTCGTCGAAATGGAATCGGCCATATGTGCCATGCGCCGCACGCGTGGCAAAGCCGATGCTATTTAAGGAGCAACGCGTTTAATTAAGCGTGGCATCAGCAAGAGTTGCAGATATGTGGCCGGATCGCCGTCTCATCGCGTTGTTCAACATCGAGATTCCGATCGTCCAGGCGCCGATGGCCGGCGCCATGGACTGGGAACTCGCGGCCGCCGCAGCCGAAGCGGGCGCGCTTGGCTCGCTCCCATGCGCGATGCTCAATACCCAGCAGGTTCGCGAGCAGATGGGGAAGATCCGCGCTCGCACCAAGAAGCCCATAAATCTCAATTTCTTCTGCCACACGCCGCCGACGCTCAGTAATGCGCGCGAGACCCGCTGGCGGGAACGACTGGCGCCTTACTACCGGGAGCTCGGAATTGATCCCGCCGCGCCGGTTCCTTCCAGCAACCGCGCCGCCTTCGACGCGGCTATGTGCGACGTCGTCGAGGAGACCAAGCCCGATGTCGTGAGCTTCCATTTCGGATTGCCGGAGCCCGCGCTGGTGGACCGGGTCAAGGCGGGAGGCCTCCTGATGATGGGTTCGGCGACCACCGCCGCCGAGGCGCGTTGGCTGGAGGCGCGCGGCGTCGACGCCATCATCGCGCAAGGCAATGAGGCCGGCGGCCACCGCGGCATCTTCCTAAGCGAGGATATCTCGACCCAACCCGGCACTTTCGCGCTCATTCCGCAAATCGTCGATGCCGTGAAGGTGCCCGTCATCGCCGCGGGCGGTATCGCCGACGCGCGCGGCATTGCGGCGGCCTTCGCGCTCGGGGCCGCCGGGGTGCAGATCGGCAGCGCCTATCTGTGGTGCCCCGAGTCGAAGATTTCGGCGCCGCATCGCGCCGCGCTCAAATCCGCGCGTGACGATAGCACGGCCTTGACCAGTCTCATGACCGGCCGCCCGGCGCGCGGGATCATCAATCGCGTGATGCGCGAAATCGAACTCATCTCGGACGTGGCGCCCGAGTTTCCACTTGCCGCGGGCGCGCTTGCGCCGTTACGCGCCAAGGCCGAAGCGCAAGGCTCCGGCGATTTCTCGCCGCTGTGGGCGGGGCAGGCGGCGGCGCTCGGCCGCGCAATGCCCGCCGGTCAATTGACAAAGACATTGGCCGCCGAGGCGCTCGCGCGGATGGGCACGCTCGCCACGTCCAAGAGGTAACTAGGCGCGCGTGACGAGCAGGCGCGTGCCCCAAGGATCGGCGGTCGCAATGCCTTCGGGCATGACCGCGAGCGCCGCGTCGGCTTGCGTGAGACGCGCCTTCGCCGCGTCGAACGCCGAGGCATCGGCAGCCTCGAGCGCGACCCAGGACAATCCCGCGCGATTCTCATCGCGCCGGGGAGCGCCGGCGCTGTGCCAGACATTGGCGGCAATGTGGTGGTGATAGCGCCCCGAGGATATGAAGGTCGCGCCTTGCCGCCGCCGCGTCACGTCGAGCCCGAGCGCGTCGCGATAGAACGCCTCCGCCAGCGCGACATCGCCCACGCGCAAATGCACGTGACCGATGCGCAGCCCGTCGGGCGCGCCTTGATAAGTCGCGGTGGAGGGAACTTCGCGCAAGATGCTGTCGACGTCGAGCGGATCGGTGGTGATCCTCAGGTCTGGACCGGTCCATTCCCAGGTCTCCGCCGGCCGATCGCTATAGACCTCGACGCCATTGCCTTCGGGATCGTCGAGATAGAACGCCTCGCTCACCGCGTGGTCGGAAGCGCCCGTGAGCGGTACTTTGTTGCGCGCCACGTGCAAGATCCATCGTGCGAGATCCGCGCGGGTCGGCATGAGGAAAGCGGTGTGATAGAGGCCCGCCTCGCGGGTATCGTCCGGCTTCGCGCTGGGCTGATGCTCAAGGTGAACAAATGCAATCCCGCCCGCGCCGAGCGCGGCGCTGTCCTTGTCGCGATCGATGACGGCAAGGCCAATCACGTCGCGGTAGAAGCCGGTGAGCCGGTCGATGTCGCGCACCTTGAGGCCGATCGCGCCGACATGGAGCGGGGTGCGGCTCGCGAAGGTCGGAATCGCCGATGGGTTCGGGGCATCCATAGCAGCTATATCGACGCTTCCGGCGGGCTGCGCAATAGTAGCTCGGTTGCCGCCGCGAAAGCGGCTCTGCTATAGGCTCCTTGAGGCTCCTGGAGCATCCCCATGTCCGTCGATGCCGATACCGTCCGCCGCATCGCGCAGCTTGCGCGCATTGGGGTTGCCGAGGACGAGATCGAGCATCTGCGGCGCGAACTCAACGCCATTCTCGCCTTCGTGGAGCAATTGTCGCAGGTCGACGTCGAAGGCGTCGAGCCCATGACCTCCGTCATTCCCATGGAGATGAAGAAGCGGCCCGACATGGTCACCGACGGTGGCATCCCCGATGACATCATCGAGAACGCACCGGCGGCAGAGGACCATTTCTTCGTTGTACCGAAGGTGGTGGAATGACCGGCATTGCGGCTCATCCCACCATCATCGGGCGAACGTGGCGGGCTACGAGGAGATCGAGACCTTGCGCATCATTGCCCAAGACATGTCCCCCATGATGTACGACCGGTAAGCGCCCGATGTGCCTCGCTTGTGAACAACAGGAGTATTTCTTCCGCCTGTGGTGCGCGAGGTTTCTCGCGCGTAACGAGATGCCGCCCGGCGTCACGGTGGAGGATTTGCAGGCGCTCGGCCTATCGCCGCCAATGCTGGGGACCGGCAAGCCCGAGAAGGATCTCCCGAAGCCTGGGCCCAGCGCCGCCGATGCGTTTTCCTGTGACGCTGCGGACGAATGACCGACCTCACGTCTCTGACGCTTGCGGACGCGCGCGACCGCCTTCGGCGGCGAGAGTTCTCCTCCGCCGAGCTCGCCGACGCGCACCTTGCTGCCATGGAGAAGGCGCGCGCGCTCAACACCTATGTGCTGGAGACCGCGGATCGGGCACGCGCCATGGCCCAGGCGGCCGATGCCCGCCTTCACACGGGCGACGCGCGGCCGCTCGAAGGCCTCGCGCTCGGGGTCAAGGACATGTTCGCCACCAAGGACGTGCGCACCACGGCGGCCTCGCGCATGCTCGAGGGTTTCCTCCCGACCTATGAGTCGACCGTCACCGCCAATCTCTGGCGCGACGGCGCGGTGATGCTGGGCAAGCTCAACAACGACGAGTTCGCCATGGGCTCGTCGAATGAAAGTTCGTCATTCGGGCCGACGATCTCGCCGTGGCGGCGCAAAGGCGCGAATACGCCGCTCGTGCCGGGCGGCTCCTCGGGCGGCTCGGCCGCGGCGGTCGCGGCGTGCCTGTGCCTCGGCGCGACCGGAACCGACACCGGCGGCTCCATCCGCCAGCCGGCGGCCTTTACCGGCATCGTCGGCATCAAGCCGACCTATGGCCGCTGCTCGCGCTGGGGCATCGTGGCCTTTGCGTCGTCGCTCGACCAGGCGGGGCCGCTCGCGCGCACCGTGCGCGATGCCGCCATCCTGCTCACCTCGATGGCGGGACACGATCCCAAGGACACGACGTCCGTCGATGTCCCAGTCCCCGACTACGAGGCCGCCATCGGCAAGTCGATCAAGGGAATGAAGGTCGGCATTCCGAAGGAGTACCGCGTCGAAGGCATGGCCGCCGAGATTGACACGCTGTGGGAGCGCGGCGCGCAGTGGCTCAAGGCGGCCGGCGCCGAGATCGTTTCGGTGTCACTGCCGCACACCAAATATGCGTTGCCGGCCTACTACATCGTGGCGCCGGCGGAAGCCTCGTCCAATCTCGCCCGCTACGACGGCGTGCGCTACGGCCTGCGCGTGCCCGGGCGCGACATCGCCGACATGTATCAGAACACGCGTGCGGCCGGTTTCGGCAAGGAGGTGCGCCGCCGTATCATGATCGGCACTTACGTGCTGTCGGCCGGCTATTACGACGCCTATTACTTGCGCGCACAGAAGGTGCGCACGTTGATCAAGCGCGATTTCGAGGATGTCTTTGCCACGGGCGTGAATGCGATCCTCGCGCCGGCGACGCCGTCGCCGGCCTTCGGCATCGGCGAGAAGGGCGGGGCCGATCCGGTCGAGATGTATCTCAATGACGTATTCACGGTGCCGCTCAACCTCGCGGGCTTGCCCGGAATCTCCGTTCCCGGCGGTTTGTCGGCGGAGGGCTTGCCGCTGGGCCTTCAGCTCATTGGTCGCCCCTTCGGGGAGGAGTCGTTGTTTTCGCTCGCGCATGTGATGGAGCAAGCGGCGGGGCGGTTTTCACCCGAGCGCTGGTGGTAGTTTGTCCGCCCGGCGGTGCTGCCATGGACTTATCCCAGTTCAAAAACTCCCTCGCCAAAGCCAAGCCGCCGGCCGGCCTCGTCCCGGCGCTGGCAGCTCTGTGGTGGGCGGGCAAGGACAAGTGGGAGAAGGCGCACACGATTGTCATGGAGGAGGGCGGCAAGGACTGCGCATGGGTTCATGCCTATTTGCACCGCGTGGAGGGCGACCTCGACAACGCGCGCTATTGGTACCGCCGCGCGCACCGCCCGGTCTCGAACAAGCCTTTCGCCGCGGAATGGGACGCGATTGCTGAAATTCTATTGGAAGAGCAGCACTGATCGCGCAATCCGCCATGATCTCGTCACGTCGGCGCTTTCGCCAGCAGGTGCGCAGGGAATGAGCGAGCGTGCGGTTCCGCGTAAGCGGCCCGTCAGCCCGGTTCCATGCCCCGCTTCGTGAAGGCCGAAGCCGCTGCCGGCGCGGTGATGAACTTGACGAGCGCCTTGGCGGCGTCCGCCTCCTTGGCGCCGGCCAGGATGCCGCTTGAGAACGTGGTGAAGCGCTGGATGTCCGCCGGCAGCGGGCCGACGTAATCGACGCCGCGGAAATGGGACAACTCGCTCACCTGCTGGAAGCCGATCTCGGCTTCTCCGTTGGCGATGATGCTGCCGACGAAAACTCCGGTGGGGGTCTGCTTGAGCTTCCCCCGGATCTCGTCGGCGATGCCCATGCGCTGGAATACTCCCACCATATAAACGCCGCTCGGGCCGGTGGAATAGCCGATCGACCTGGCCGCGAGCAGCGCCTTCTTCAGCGCTTCAGTCGTGCTGATGTCGGGCTTGGCTGCGCCCGCTTTCACGCCCACCCCCACGCCCGATTTCGCCAGATCGACGCGGCTGCCGGACACGACCTTGCCCGTCTTGATGTGCTCATCGATGGAGGGCGCGGACATGATCAGCGGATCATAGGTCTCGCCCGCCGCTAGGCGCTTGTTGGCGTCGAGCGTTCCCGTGAAGGTCGTCGTGACCTTGTGCCCCGACGCCTTTTCGAATTGCGGCACCAATTCGCGGTAGGCCTCCTCGGTCGCTTGGGTGGAGAGAACCTTGATTTCAGCGCTGTGGGCCATGGTGGTTAACATCAAGGAGCCTGCGGCCCCGAGCGCAAGGGCGACGATCTGTCTTTTTCTCACCTCATCCTCCCGTCTGCGGCCGACGATCATTCGCTGACCTTGATATTGGCCGCCTTGATGACGGGTGCCCACCGCTCCATCTCCGCCTTCAGGTGGGCGCCGAGTTCTTCAGGCGTGGAGCCGACTACAACGACGCCAAGCGCATCGAGCTTGGCTCTGACCTGCGGTTCGGCCAGCACCGCGACCGTATCCGCGTGCATCTTCCGGATGATTTCGGTTGGGGTCTTGGCGGGCACAAAGAAAGCGAACCACGACGACATATCGTAACCGGGTACGCCGGATTCGGCGATGGTTGGAATCTCCGGCGCCGCGGCCACCCGCTTGGCCGTGGTCACGCCGAGTGCCCGCAGCTGTCCCGAGCAAATGAGCGGAAGACCCGAAGCCATGACCGCGAACGTGCAATCGACGCGGCCCGCGATAACGTCGGTGTAAGCGGGCGACGCGCCGCGGTAGGGCACGTGGGTCAGATTGACCTTGGCCATGGACTTGAACAGTTCGCCGCTCATGTGCGGTGAGCTGCCATGCCCCGGAGAGGCAAAGGTGAGCTTTCCCGGCTCGCGCTTGGCCTGTGAAATAAGATCGCCAACCGAGCGCAATGACGAGGAATTCGGCACGACCAGCACGTTGGGGAAGAGGCAGATCAGCGTCACCGGCGCGAAATCGGCAAGCGGATCGTAGTTAATCGTTGCAAAGAGATAGCGGTTGACGGCCAGTCCGGCCGCGGTGATGTACATCGTGTAGCCGTCGGGCGCGGAACGGGCGACGAATTCGGAGGCGATGTTGCCGCCGGCGCCCGGCTTGTTCTCGATCACCACCTGCTGGCCCCAAATTTCCGAGAGCCGCGCGCCGATGATGCGGCCGATGCTGTCGATGCCGCCGCCGGGGGTGAACGGCACGACCAGCTTGATGACGCGGCTGGGCCAGCCTTCGGCCGAGGGAGCAGTGCGTCCGCCGGCGACGGGGCGAGCACACCCGCGGCCGCCAGCGCGATCAGGCGGCGCCGATCGATCCTCGCGGCTGGCGCCTGCGATTTCATTCCTCGACCTTGATTTTCGCGTCGTGGATGACGGGGCCCCATTTGTCCATTTCGGCCTGGAGAAAACCGGCAAGCTCCTCCGGCGTCGAGCCGACCAGCGTCGCGCCGAACTGCTCCAGCCGCTCCTTCACCATGGGATGACCGAGCGTTACCACGGTGTCCTTGTTGATCTTGCGGACGATCGCCGGCGGCGTCTTCGCCGGCACGAACAAGGCAAACCACGTCGACACGTCGAAGCCGGGAACGCCGGCTTCCGCAATCGTCGGCAACTCCGGCGCGGCGGACACGCGCCTTGCCGCCGTGACCGCCAACCCGCGCACAGCGCCATTCCTCGCCTGCGGTAAGCTCGCCGTGATGTTGTCGAAAATGACGTCGAGGCGGCCCGCGATGACGTCCTGCAAGGCGGGCGCAGCGCCGCGATAGGGCACATGGGTCATCTCGATGCCGGCCATGCGCTTGAACAGTTCGCCGGAGAGATGCACCGAGGTGCCGATTCCGCCGGAGCCATAGCTGATCTGGCCGGGATGGGCCTTGGCGTAGCTAATGAACTCGAGCACCGACTTCGCAGGAGAAGAATTGGGCACGACCATGATATTCGACTGGGTGCAGATCAGCGTGACCGGGGCGAAGTCGGCGACGGGGTCATAGTTGAGCGAAGAATAGAGGAAGCGATTGGTCGCGTGCGGCACTGAGGTGATGTAAAGCGTGTAACCGTCGGGATCGGATTGGGCGACGGCCTGCGCGCCGATATTGGCGCCTGCGCCGCCGCGGTTCTCGACCACCACTTGTTGACCCCAGGCCTCGGAGAGCCGGTTGCCGATGACGCGGGCGATCACGTCGGTGGCGCCGCCGGGCACGAACGGAACGATGATGCGGACGTGACGGCTGGGCCAGCCTTGCGCGCATGCCGGGCGCATGCGCGTGCCGGATGTCAGCGCCGACGCAGCGACAAGCCCGGCGAAACGGCGGCGGGTGAGCATCGGCTCTTCCTCCCCACAACCCTCGCCTTCGCTATCGAAAACGAGGGAGCCCGCGCTCATGCGCGCGTCGCAATTTTTCAGGAGAGGCTACTGCCGCACGGGAGGTCTCACAACGGCCCTCGTGTCCTATGGCAGCGCGCTTGACTACTTACTCTTCCCGTCGGCGATCGGAGGAAGATCGGAATCGCTATTGACGGTTTTCTTCCCCACGTGCTCCCCGCCATTGAGCAGGAATACCGCGAATGCGAGCGCCATAAGGGCGCCGAGGATGGCGCCAAGGGTCCCGATCGGTGCCCTGTTGTCGTTCATCACCACTCCGATTATTTGAACGTAAGGCCAACGCCTATGCCTGTTCCGGGTTCCTGCGGCGGCGCCGGCGGGAATTGCGGCAGCCTTGTGGCATGTCGCCGAAGTCTTTAACAAACGCGAAGAATTGCGAGGCATGCGGTGCAGTGGCGAGCCATGCTGCGGTGATATGTCGACGGAAACTGCGCTGATGAAATCCAAGCTTATCAAAGGCGCGACCGGCGAGTGGGAGGTCGTGATCGGCATGGAGATCCATGCCCAGGTGACCTCGCAATCGAAACTTTTTTCCGGCGCCTCGACCGCATTCGGGGGCGAGCCTAATTCGCATGTGTCGCTCGTCGATGCCGCCATGCCCGGCATGCTGCCGGTCATCAACGAGGAATGCGTCAAGCAGGCGGTGCGCACCGGCCTCGGCCTCAAGGCAGGGATCAATCTCAAATCGGTGTTCGATCGTAAGAACTACTTTTATCCCGATCTGCCCCAGGGCTATCAGATCAGCCAATACAAATCGCCGGTCGTGGGCGAGGGCGAGGTCGTCGTCGACCTGCCGGACGGCGAGACGGTGACCGTCGGCATTGAGCGGCTGCATCTCGAGCAAGACGCGGGGAAGTCGTTGCACGACCGGCATGCCAGCATGTCGTTCGTCGACCTCAATCGCGCGGGCGTGGCGCTGATGGAGATCGTGTCGAAGCCGGACATGCGCTCTTCCGAAGAGGCCAAGGCCTATGTCGCGAAGTTGCGCGCCATTTTGCGCTATCTCGGCACCTGCGACGGCGACATGGAAAAGGGCAACCTGCGCGCCGACGTGAACGTGTCGGTGCGCAAGCCCGGTGCGCCGCTCGGCACGCGCTGCGAGATCAAGAACATCAATTCGATCCGCTTCATCGGTCAGGCGATCGAATACGAGGCGCGGCGGCAGATCGAAATTCTCGAGGACGGCGGCGCGATCGAGCAGGAGACCCGCCTGTTCGACCCGAACAAGGGCGAAACGCGCTCCATGCGCAACAAAGAGGAAGCACACGACTACCGATACTTTCCGGATCCCGATCTTCTGCCGCTCGAACTCACGGCTGCTTACGTCGAGGATCTCAAGGCCCGTCTTCCGGAATTGCCGGATGAGAAGAGGGCGCGTTTCGCCAGCGCTTACGGGCTCTCCGGCTATGACGCCGGCGTTCTGGTCGCGGAGCGGGAGATGGCCGATTTTTTCGAAGCGGTCGCGGAGGGCCGCGACGCGAAAGCCGCCGCCAATTGGGTCATCAACGATCTCGCCGGTCGGCTCAATAAGGAAGGCAAGGAGATCGCCAACTCGCCGGTGTCGGCTGCGCAGCTCGGCGCGATCCTCGACCTGATCTCGACCGGCACGATCTCCGGCAAAATCGCCAAGGATGTATTCGATATCTGTTGGCGCGAAGGCGGCGATCCGCGCGCGATCGTGGAGGCGCGCGGGCTGGTACAGGTGACGGACCTTTCCGCGATCGAGCCGGTCGTCGATGAGCTCATCGCCAAAAACCCGGACAAGGTGGAGCAAGCCAAATCAAAGCCTGCGCTGATCGGTTGGTTCGTCGGTCAAGTGATGAAGGCGTCGAACGGAAAAGCCAATCCAAAGGCAGTGAACGATCTGCTCAAAAGGAAACTCGGACTCTGAAAATTGATGTCGAACATACGGCCGCCGGCGAGAGCGTACGGAACATGACATTGCATTTATCCGTCCGTCGTCGCGACGCTCCCTGTCGTTTTCAGCGAATCACTTGGTAGGCCGATTCGCTCGATTCCAGCCTGATCGGGTGCTTGCGAGCAGGTTTATGGGGCTATCGACAGGAAATTTTTTGCACAAGTTCGTCGGTATGCTTAACGCATGGTTGCGGGGTCTCTGGTAAGCGCACGCATTTCGCGCGCTCGCCGCACGCGCTGTCATTGCGCAAAAATCAGAACATCGCGAAAACCCTTATACCATCGGTATTTTCGAGCAGTCCGAAAGAGATTGCGCGCGTCGTTATGCAATGATGCGGTGCACGATATCGTGTGCGCCACTGGCGTTCCTCACGACGCAGGACATGGTGTCGATGCGCGCTTCGCCGCGCTTCACCGTGCAAAAACACTGGTTTTTTTATCGCGCTGTAGTAATCCCAATGCAGTGCTCGCGATCCCCGTGGGCACTGGACGATATCGCCACTCACTCACGGCTAGGAGGGCAGCATGGCGAAGAAGCGAAGGAAGAGCGCGAAGGCAGCGAAGAAGGGCGCAAAGAAGACCAAGCGCCGGAAGAAGAAGTAAGCGCGCGCCGCGCATCAGTCTTCGACTTCGAACGACGTCGATGACTGCGTCTAACGGGCCGGCGCACGTCGAAGCGCGGTGAAACCATCGCATTCGACATTGCCGGCCCAGTCGACGCCACAGGGCGTCGGCGAGACAGGGGCTCGAGCTTCATCGGTTTCCGTTCGCGGGGACGATGAAGAAGAGGTGACGGAAGACTTCCTCACCTCACCACGGCAGGATCCTGCTGCTGGACTCGTAGCCCCGGCTCTCGCCGACGCCCTCGGTATTTTCAAGGTGAGCGGGTGCGACCTGGCTCGATATATTTCCCAGTATCAATGGCTGTTCGGTTGCGGTCTTATGGGGTGGACCTAAAGGGCGCTTGCATCCTGGCATGAGGGAGAGCCCATGGCCCGTAGCGCTACGAAGTCGCGCCGCAAGACGTCTCAGCGCAAGGCCGCCTCACGGGTGATCAAGCCGGCGAGACGTGCGGGTGGGGACAAGCCGATCGATCTTTATTTCTGGCCGACCCCGAACGGCTGGAAGATCACGATCATGCTCGAGGAGTGCGCGCTTCCTTACACCATCATTCCGGTCGATATTTCCAAGGGCGATCAGTTCAAGCCGCGGTTCCTGGCGATCTCTCCTAACAACCGGATGCCGGCGATCGTCGATCACCGGGGCCCAGACGGCAAGTCGATCTCGATCTTCGAGTCCGGCGCGATCTTGCAATATCTCGGCCGCAAGACCGGAAAGTTCTATCCGCGCGACGAGCGCGGTCGCGTCGAAGTCGACCAATGGCTGTTCTGGCAGATGGCCAATCTCGGCCCCAAAGCCGGCGAGGCGAACCACTTTCGACACTATGCGCAGGAGAAGTTGCCCTATGCGATCGAGCGCTTCGGCAATGAGATGAACCGGATCTACGGCGTCATGAACAGACGCCTGGCGGATCGAGAATTCCTCGCCGGCAAATATTCGATCGCCGATATTGCTTGCATCGGTTGGGCGAGCCGTGCCGAGCGCCACGGCTACGACCTGAGCGCCTTTGCCAATGTCAGGCGCTGGCTCGAGACCGTGCTGGCGCGTCCGGCGGTCAAGCGCGGCCTGTCCGTCAAGGTCGAAGCGGCCTTTCAGGTCGACATGAAGGATCCCAAGGTCCGCGCGGTTCTATTCAATCAGCGCGCCCGGTAAGTTGCGGGACGGGCTGCGAAGGACAATTTACAAGCCCTGTTGTCGACCTGCTCGGGAGTGCCGTTTGGGCACTGGGGCACTCCTTGACCGTCCGCGGCATGGCCGATACGGAAGTTTCGTCGCCGGAGACGTGGCCGAGTGGCTGAAGGCGGCGGTTTGCTAATTCGGTCATTGCAGTTTTGCCCTGTACCACCTCGTGCCAAATGGGTCCGGATTATCTGCACCTTCGCGAGCCTGTGTCCTATTCTGTCTCGCCGTGTTTCGCCTTGTGCTACCGAGTTGGGTAGCAAAATGGTAGCAGACGGTTCTCTGGCTGTTCTTCCACGAATCTGGCCGTGGGTTGCTCCCTGCCGACCGCCCTTTGCGCCTGCTTCTCCATCCGCGAAGGCAACCGCGACACCCCCTACCTCACCACCTGGATACCCTTCCCCAACGAACCCCGCAGTCGCCACAGGGGTCAACTGCCTGTGCTTTTCCCAACCCCCCAGATA